>Ga0070689_100002105_pt1 | contig 12925 bp, 9 predicted proteins | sample KBSS23HmetaG_FD_64669 | JGI IMG/M metagenome (GOLD analysis project Ga0070689, IMG submission 64669) | Switchgrass rhizosphere microbial communities from Kellogg Biological Station, Michigan, USA - KBS S2-3H metaG | ecosystem: Host-associated > Plants > Roots > Rhizosphere ...
CAAGGACACGGTTGGCCTCTACGAGCGTTACGGCGCCGCGCGCGTCCGCGACTGCCCGGTCGCCGAAGCCGCGATGATCGGAGTCGGAGTCGGCGCCGCCGCGGCCGGGCTGCGCCCCGTGGTCTGCATCACGTACATGGACTTCATGATGCTAGGCCTCGATCCGCTCGTGAATTATGGCGCCAAGCTGAGATTCAAGACCGGCGGTCAGCTGACCGCGCCACTGGTCGTCAAGACGACCGCGGGCGCGAAGGGGCAAGGGGTGGCCCATTCGCAATCGCTGGAAGCGTGGCTGATGAACGTCCCCGGCGTGCGCGTCGTCGCGCCGGCGACGGCTGCGGACGCGTACGGGCTGATGAAGACGGCGATCCGTCACGACGGACCGGTCGTCTACGTCGATCACAAGCGATTGTTTTCGACCGCGGGTCCGGTGCCTGTCGCCGAGACGCTGGTCCCGTTCGGCGTTCTCGCGGTGTGCCGCCCCGGCGCGGATGTCACGCTCGTCGGTCATTCGTACTCGGTCACGATCCTCCTCGCTGCGGCCGAGCAGCTCGCGGCGTTCGGCATCGACGCGGAGGTGCTCGACCTGCGCTCGCTCGCTCCGCTCGACACCGATGGACTCGTGATGTCGATCGAAAAGACCGGCGCCGTCTTGTTCGTCGAGGAAGGCCAGACCACGTGTGGCATCGGTGCCGAGCTCGCGTTTCGCGTGCGCGAGCGTGTCCCCACAGCGCGCATCGACCGGCTCGGGGCGCGGCCGATGCCGATCTCGTCGAACGCGGTGCTCGAAGCCTTCGCCCTGCCGAGCGTGGAACGCGTGGTCGAGGCGACTCGGCAACTGCTCGCGCGCCGGATCTGATCGACCGATTCACTACGCAATGCGCGGTCGCGCGGCCACTCGCCGCCGGCACGCCGCGCACACCTGGGCGCGGATCTCCTGCATCACGGGACCACCGTGGTGAGCACCAAACAGCGTGTGGCGCGACCCGACTTCGGCGGAGATTGCCTCGACATCGATGAACGTCGCGTCCTTGCCGGCGAGAGCGTCGCGGACCGCGAGATCGAGCTCGCGAAAGCGGACGCCATTGCCAGATTTCTCGCCGGACAGGCCCGCGAACGAACGAATCTCCTCGTTGAAGCGGCCGGACCCGACGACCACCACGTGAATGCCTCGCTCGGTCATCAGGGCGACGAGCTCGACGAGCGCCGCGATGATCTGATCGACGGTCGCCGGTGCGGGGTCGAACTCGCGGCGCAGCCAGTCCGGAATCGCTCGTCCGTGCTCGAAGACGCGGAACTGGTAGAGGCCCAGCGCGTAGCCGAGGCGCTTGTGGCGGAGGAGCGTCGCCGCTTGGGAGTGAACGGAGAGCACCACCACGTCGGGCGTGCCGGCTGCCTGCACGCGTCCGCCGCGGATGATCTCCGCCTGCTCGTCCAGCGGCGACGGTGCAGTCAACCGATCCGCGATCGCAGCCACGTATGCCCAGGCCTTCGTCACTTCATGCGGCGACTGTGACGACGGCGCGAAGAACTTCGCCAGATCTTCGAGGATCGCGGCGCGCTCGGCGTCCGTGCGCCGCAGACTCTCGAGCAGCACCACGCACGGCGTGACGACGATGTGATCGGGATACGTGCGCATGTGAAAAGGCCCGGTGAGCTCGTCGAGGAGGTCGGCGCCGGGCCAGCGCTCGCCGAGCATGGCGCCGCGCGCGTCGCACGTACCGAGGACGACGAGATCGATGGCCTCGCCGGGACCGTCCCAGAACACGCGCACGCGATCGTGCCAGCCGCGCAGCGTGGACACCGCAAGATCGATCTCGGCAGCGGCAAAACCGCGCCGCCCTGCCGTGTAGACCACGCGCGGTGCCGCTGTTGCGTCGCCGTGCAGCTCGCCGATCGGTAGGTCTTCGACCCAGGGCCGCTGGGGCAAGACGTCGAACCAGCCGCCGATCGAAACCGCAGGATCGAACACCACCCGATCCGTGCTCGTCGCGACGAGGTTGAGACACACGTCGTCTGTGAGTGCGTCCCATCTGAACTTCCAGCTGATGCCCATCGTGGCGATGATCTCGCCCCGCGTCGGTACGACGTCGGGCCCGCGGGGAAAGCGCACGCCGGTGCGGAGGCACGGCATCTCGGGTGCAGTCAGGCGGAGTGGGAACGGCATGCTCGTACCTCCGATCGCTGATCCATCGCACGAATTCATTCGTCGAACAGCGGGTCGACGGCCATCGTCACGGAGGTCACGCGCAGCGCGCGCGCCGGCACCGACAACGGTTCGTCGACGGTCGATGTCACGGTCATGACCGGTGCTCCGATCGCGACCTCGGTGCCGGGCGCGGCGTGCACCTCGCGCACCCAGCCACGCTCGCGCGACGTGACCCGCAGGTGAAACACCGGCGGGCAGTCCTGCGCGGCGCCATGCGAGAGGTCGACGAACACTTCAAACAGCGGCGTTCCCAGCTTGATCTCCTGGCCTACCGCGACCAGCACCTTGCGGATCACGCCGGCCACCATGAGCTCGCCCATCTGGGGCATCACCACGACCAGCTGCATCAGCTCAAACGACCTCGAAGTCCGCGAGCATCGGCGCTGCACCGCCGGGGACCTCGGCGCTCTCGGCAAGCGGCTCGTTGGCTGCATCGCTGACGAGCGCGAGCACGCCGCCGATGTTCTGCCACTCGCCATCCTGGCAGAAGATCCGGCGGATGATGCCGGCTTGACCCGCGCGGACCTCGACCACCGCCTTGGACGTCTCGAGCTCGACGATCAGCTCACCTGCGGTGAAGGGCTCGTCCGGGCCGCGATGCCACTCGAGCACGCGGATCTCGCGGACATCTTCGATAGGCCCCGGGACTACCAGCCGGAAGATCATGAGCGCAGCTGATGCTACCCCGACAGCGCGTGCAACGGAGTGTCATCGTCATCGTTGAGGTCGCCGTCAACGTCGTCGACCACGACGACGACTACGACCTCCGGCAGCTACGGTCGTGACGTGACGGCCCGCGCCACCTCACCGACCCAGTCACCTTCGTCTTCGCCACCTTCGCCACCAACCAGGAGCTGCATCTCGGCGGCCGTCATCTTCACGGGATTCACCGGCTTGCCCGTGCGAACGAACTCCTTGAACTCGTCGAGCGTGTGGTTCTTGGCGACGCGGATCGCATACGCGGTTGCGGTCTGGAACTCGCTATCGCTGAACCTGGTGGCCACCTTCTGCTGCCGCGGTGCGCGGGCTCTGTCGAGCGCCAGAAGCTGGTTGTACAGCTCGGCGATCTGTTGATCGTTGAACTGATCCTTCTTGTCGCGTGTGAGTTGAATCGCCATAAGTTTGTCTCTGAGGTCGGAACCCCCATCGTAGCGTGTCCACGACGCAGGGTCGAGCGCTGTGTAAGGCGCTAACCCCAGGTCGCGCAACGAAAAGATGCCGTACGCGGTTCAGGCCTGGAATTGACGATCGAACAGCGAGTGATACAGCCCCCGCCTCGCCACCAGCTCGTCGTGGGAGCCGGCTTCGACGATCTCTCCCGCATCGAGAACCAGGATGCGGTCCGCATTCTTCACGGTGTTGAGGCGGTGGGCGATGACGATGCTGGTCCGGCCACGCACGATCTCGCGCATGTTCTCGAGAATCGCGCGTTCACTTTCGCTATCGAGTGCGCTCGTGGCCTCATCGAGGATCAGGATCCGAGGCGCGCGGAACAGCGCACGGGCGAGCGAGATCCGTTGACGCTGGCCACCCGAAAGACCCATTCCCCCCTGCGCCAGAAACGTGTTGTAGCGCGCGGGAAACCGGTTGATGAATTCATGAGCCGCCGCGAGCCTCGCCGCTTCCTGGACCTGATGCTCGTCGGGACGATCGTCGCCGTACGCGATGTTCTCGCGAATCGATCCGGCGAACAGCTTGCTGTCCTGGAGCACGATCCCGACCTGCCTGCGGATGACGGGTAGTGGAAGCCCCCGGCTGTCCTGGTCGTCGAACAGGATCTCCCCACCCGTCGGTCGCAACGTGCCATGCAGGAGATTGGCAAGCGTCGTCTTGCCGGAACCGCTGCGACCCACGATCGCGATCGTCTGCCCGGGCTTGACGTCGAAGTTGAGGTTGCGAAGGATGGGTGGTCCGTCCGGGTAGTGGAACTCGAGGTTCTTGACGGTGATCGCGCCCTGGAACGGGATCTCCGATCCGATCACGTCGGTCTCGTCGTCCTCGAGCGCGTGGCTGAACAGCTCGTCGAGCTTGCGCATGGATGCGGCGACCTGGGCCAGCTCGTCGAGCTTGCTGGAGAGGGTGAGCAGCGGCGACAGCGCCCCGGTCGTGTACTGGGTGATCGTCAACAAAGCGCCAGGCGTCAGGTCGCCACCCAACACCATGCGAACGGCGAGGTAGGTCACGGTGATCTTCACCGCTTCCTCGATCACGTCGAGCGAGGACATCATTCCCACCGCGAGGCGGCTCAGGCGCAGCTCGATCCCGACCTTTGCCACGAGCGTCTTCTCCCACTGCCGCTGCGAGTGATTGACGCCGCCGAGGGCCTTGATTGTCGCGACCTGCTCGATCTGTTCCGTCGTCTGGCTCTGCAGGCGTACGTTCTCGTCGAACATCTCGAAGTATCGCGCACGCGTTTGCCGGCCGAGCGTGATGACAACGAGGTAGCTCGTCGGGATCGCAGCCAGCACGATCAGGCCGAGCCACCAGCTGTAGAAGAAGATCACGATCAGGTAGACGAGTCCCTGCGCCACCTGCAGCACGACCTGGATGATCTCGGTCGACAGCATCGTGCGCACGCGATCGAGCTCGTCGAGGCGAGCGAGGGCGGATCCGACCCGGTCGTCACCATGCGCATCGAGCGCAACCCCGAGGGTGTGTCGCAACGTGAGCGAGGACAACCGGTACTCCATCACGCCGGCCAGGTGCGTGACGCACAGGTCGCGAAAGCCCGACAACAGAAACGACGAGAAGTAGATCAGAAGCAGTCCGACCGCGACCACCGTCAACAGATTCACATCGCCGTAGACGAGAACCTGGTCGACCACGAGTCCGTTGAGCCGTGGCCCTACGAGCGAGAGCCCGAGCACGGCGGCCGCGACCGCGACCGCCGCGAAGATCGCGCCCCGCATGTCGGCGAACAGTCGCAGATACGTCCCTCGCTTTGGTTTCGGCGGTTCGCGCGCGGTCCGCCCCGGCGCGGCTTTCGCGTCGTTCGCCATGTCCGCGGGGCGGGCGAGCGCCTTGACGAAGGGGCGCACGTCCTCGAAGACGAGGACCGCGCCCGACCAACCTCGGTCGAGGTCGCGCATCGACAGCTCTCGCAACCCGCTGAGCGGCGAGAAGATGCGCACGCGATCGCGTTTGATCTGGTACACGACGACGAACTCGTGGCCGAGCGCCAGCAGGAACGGCGCGCGCTGCAGCTTGAGGTCGCGCGGCCGCGCGAGCTTCGCAGCGTGAGTCATCAAACCCTGGCGCTCGGCGACCCGAGCGAGATCGAGCAGCGTCGGTCGCACGCGCTGTCCCACGGCGCGGAGCACGCTCGCCAAAGACACCCGCCGGTCGAGGTACTTGAGCAACGACGCGAGCGCGGCGGCACCGCTCTCCTCGACGAGCTCACAGCGAAAGCCATCGACTCGGCGCGCCAGGATGCCCGAGGGAGACCACGGACGTCCGGGCGCCTGCAATCCGCTCAGGAGCTCCTGGATCCGCGCCACATCGATCGGAGCCTCGACGGGAGCCTCGGTGAGATCTTCGTCGAGGTCGTCCGCCGGCGGGATCATGCCCGCGATCACCTGCGTGAACTCCTGACCTGCCTCGACGAACGCGCGCCTCACACGCAGCTGGACGGCGGGATGCTCGCGGGCGATCGTTCGCGCGATGGTCTCGTGTTCGAGGCAGAGGACTCGAAGGTTGCGCGGAGCAATCGCGAACACCACCGAGGGCTCGAGGGCGACCATCCGGAATGGGACCCCGCGACCGAGCGCTGCAGCGCCACCGTAAAACTCGCCGGGGGAAAGCTTGCCGACCTCGACCTCCGTGCCGCTGTCATCGTGGAGGATCGCCATGGATCCGCGATCGACGAGCACCCACGGCGTCTCGTTCCCGAACTGGATCGACTCACCTTCCGCGAGCGAGCGTTCTTCCAGGAGACTCAGCACGCGCTGTGCCGCGACCGGCAGCAGGCCGCCGTGGCGCAGGGCGTTGGCTGCGGCACGAACGCTCGGGTGAGTCGTGATTCGCAACAGATAACGTGCGTACAGCGGCTCGTCTTGGAGCAGCGTCCGGAACGTGCTCGCATCGAGCTCGGCGACGTGCGTCGCGGCGTCGGCGAACGCCGAGTAGTCCCAGCATCCCCCCTTGAGTACCTGGCCCAGGTTGAGGGCCCGCCGGGCGCGCAGCGAGGACGTGACCGTTGCGCCGTCCTCGCTGCGCGTGACGATCCGCAGCGGGGCATTGACCGGAATGATCAGCTTGTCGGCGGGCTGGCCCTGACGCGCGAGCACCGAGCTCGCCGCGGCCAAGCGATGGACCAAGGCCTCCTGCACGCGCCGAGCGAGCTCCGGAGGCATCCCGGTCAGGAGCGATTCCTGTGCGAGCTGGGCGGCTCCTTTGTTTCGGTTCACCGTCACGACAGCCCTAGAACTCCTTCAGCTGCAGGATCTGGCGGACCCCGAGCTCGAGTAGCGTCCGCTTGCGCAGCTCCACCTCCGCCTGGAGTGTCATCCCGAGGATCACCGGACGAGGTCCGGTACCAGCGTCGAGGCTGGTTGCCAAGAGCTCGACCTTGACGAGGTACACCGGCAGCGCTTGGGGCGCTCCTGGGTTGTTCTCGGTCGTGGCATCCGCCGGGATCTCGATGATCCGCCCCGGCAAGGTGCCCCAGTCCTGGTAGGGCATGGCGTCGAGGCGCAACTGCACCGGCATGCCGACCTTGAGCTCGGCGATGTCCTTGTTGGCCACGCGAACCTCTGCGATCAGGTTGCTGCCGTCGGGAATCAGCTCGAGCAACGTCTGGTTGGGCGCCACCAGCTCGGTCGGCCCGCTCACCGCCACCTTGCTCGCGATCCCGTTTGCAGGTGCGAGGATGGTCCGGCTCTTCATGTGCGCGTCGAGCGACTGCTCGAACGAGCGGATCTGGACCGACAGCGCGCTGCGTGCCGAGGAGAGCTCCTGGATTGCCTGTTCCCTGCGGTTGCGCATCGACACGTCGAGCCTCGCGATCGAGCGCTGGAGATCCGCGATCTCCTGTGACAGGTCGTGCTCGAGGCCCTGGCGCCTTATCTTGGCAAGCTTGGCCCGATCTTCGGCGGCTTCCCCGGCGTCGGCGGCGGACAGCGCGGGCACGTCGCGCAGACCGCGTAGGGCCTTGTTCAGCGCGTTCGCGGCCGCTGCCAGCTGGGCGCGCTCTTGCACCAAGCTCTGGATGTCGAGCCGCATGATCTCGGCGGCGAGCTGATCCGCGTCGGCGATCGCTGCATCGAGATTCGGTTTGGTGGCGCCAGCAGCCGCGTTCAGCGCATCGAGGCGCCTGTTGATATCGCGGGCGGATTCAAGCGTGCTCGCATCGACCTGATCTTCGAGCTCGGCGATCACCTCCCCCTTTTTGATTCGCTGATTGTCCTTGACGTTGAACACCTTCAGTCGCCCACCGGTCTCCGCCTTCACCGGGATGATCTTGGCCGAGGTGCGGATCGCGCCGGGGCCTTCGGCCGTCTCCGTGATCGACGTCAGCTGGGCGTACACGATGGCGCCGGCGAGCAAGAGCAAGATCATGTAGAGCGCCGTGCGTGCGAGCGACGACGGCGGCATCGACACCGCTTCTGCGACGGCCCACGACACCCGGCTGGGATCGTAGACGAGCGCTTCTTTACCTGGTTCTGGGGGCCTGGGCATGGGTCCTCCTACAGCGACAGCTGCGCTCCGAACAGCTTGACGTATTCGCCACCGTGCGCGATCAGCTCGCGGTGACTGCCGGTCTCGACGATGCGTCCACGGTCGAGCAGGATGATGCGATCCGCGTGGAGCACCGTCGACAGGCGGTGCGCGATGATGATCGAGGTCCGGCCGCGGCAGAACACCTTCATCGCTTCGACGATCGCCTTCTCGCTTTCGGAGTCCAGCGCACTGGTCGCCTCGTCGAGCACCAGGATCGTGGGTCTCCGGAACAATGCGCGTGCGAGGTTGATGCGCTGACGTTGGCCCCCGGATAGACCGACGCCGCCCTCCTTCAGCTTGGTGTAGTAGCCATCCTTCATCGTCGAGATGAAGCCATGTGCGTTGGCGACCCGTGCTGCCGCCATCACCAGCTCGAGGCTCGCGTTCTCGTGGCCGAATGCGATGTTGTCGAAGACCGTACCGGCGAACAGGCTGCTGTCCTGCATGACCATGCCGATCGAGTCGCGTAACCGACCCAGATCGAGGTTGGTGATGTCCTTGCCGCCGATCAGGATCTGGCCGCGTGTCGGCGAATACAGGAGATTGAGTAGCTGGACGAGCGTGGTCTTGCCAGAGCCGCTGCGCCCGACCAACGCCAGCGTCTCACCGCGCCGGATCGTGAGATCGATGTCCTTGACCGCCCACGGTGACAGATCACTGCCGTACTGGAACGACACCTTGCGCAGCTCGATATCCCCCTGCAACCTGCGAGACTCCCCCGGCTCGACCTGCTGCGCCGGCTGATGCAAGCTCGGGCCTTCGACCTCCGTAGACGTCGTGATGATGTCGTCGACGCGCGCGAAGGAGTTCGCCACCGTCTGTAGACTTACCCATTGCTGGGCGAGCGCTTGCACGGGCGCGAAGATCTGGCCGGCAAACATGGTGACGGCGATGACCGTACCGATCGTGATGTCGCCGTTGATCGCCATCCGCGCGGCCGCGTAGGTCATCGCGACCAGTGCGAGCTGTTGCGCGCCGTAGGAGACCGCCGTGATGAGGACGCGGAGCTTGTCGATCCGAAGTTTCGCGATCAAGCCGCGCCTGAACGCCTCTTCCCAGCGCCAGCGGCCCGCGATCTCCGCGCCGAGCGACTTGACCGTCTCCAGCGCGCGGAGCTGTTCGACCAACAGACCCTCCGCCTTCGCGATGTTCGGGAAGTTCTCTTGCATCATCCGGCGCAACCGCTTCGACGTCGACACCGCAGCGATCGCGACCACCGGTACGAGTCCACACGCGAGAAACCCGAGCGTCGTATCGAACAAAAACAGGACGGCTACATAGATGAAGACCGATAGGATCTGAATGACCGCCTGGAGCGCGGGGCCGACGAAGAAATCGCGGATCGCTTTGATCTCCCGGAACCGGCTCAGGATGTCGCCAACATGGCGCACCATGAAGAAGTTGAGCGGTAGCCGCATCACGTGGCGGTAGACCAGGGCCGAGAACACGGTATCGAATCGGTTCGCCGCGTAGGTGATCAGGTAGCCCTTGAGCGTCATCAGCACGCCGCCGATGGCCGAGAGCGTCGCCATCCCGAGCACGATCATCGTCAAGAGATCGTAGTCACGGCTGACGAACACACGATCGTAGATGACCTGCGTGAGCAGCGGGGTGGCGAGGCCGAGGGCGAACTGAATGAGTGCCGCGAGGATGACTTCGAGCGCGGGCAACAGATGCCCCGTTCGCAGCGCGAGGTACTTGCGCCACCCCGGCCGCGAGTGTGGGTTTTTGAAAAACTCCTGCTTCGGGCGCATCAGCAGGACCATTCCGCCGAAGGCCCGATTGAAGTCGTCGACCGGGACGCGCACCAGCCCACGACCGGGATCGCCGCAGAGGACGTGCGTATCCGTGACCTCGTAGACGACGAGGAAGTGATATTCGACGAGCGCGATCGCCGGCAGCTGCTGGTTCTTCAGCCCGGCAAGCGAGCACTGCACGCCAGCGACCTCGAATCCGGCCGCCCGGGCAACCCGCACGAGGGACCACATCGATGCGCCCTCGCGAGTGACATGCACCTGGGCGCGGAAGTGCGCGAGGCTGAGCCGGCGGCCATACGCGAGACTGATCGTCGCGAGGCACGCGGCGCCGCAGTCCATCTTGTCATGCTGGCGAACGATCACGGGGCGCGCGCGCCGTAATGGCTTCACCCCACCCTGTTTCCTGAACGTCTCTATAGGCGGAGCCTCGAGGTCGTCGTCGTCATCGTCGGCGGTGACCACTTCGGGTGGCGCGACGGTCGGGCGGCGGCCCGGTGTGAAGGCCGCGAGGAGGGTCGAGAGGCCGGGTGCGCGGTGCAGCGCATCGATCACGTGATCGCGATCGACGACGAGGAGCTCGACATCGGTGACGGCGCTGTAGCTCAGCGAGTACGGCTTCTCGAGCGAGATCTCGGATCCGCCGAAGCTCGAACCCTCACGGAGCTCCGCGAGTGGAATCGGCGTGCCGTCGATCAATCGAGAGGCACTCACGATCCCGCGATTCACGATCTGCAGCGTCGTCGCGTTCGTGTTCTCGCGGGCGAGCGTGGTCCCGGCGGCCACCGACTGGAGCTCCATCGCGCCGATCAACCGGGCTGCACACTCTCGGTCCACGCTGTAGTGATGCAGTAGCTGACGAAACCGAGCGGCGCCGGCCCAATCGAGGCAGCGCACGAGGAGCTGCGCGCTCGCGGGGTCGCGTGCAAGCACGTCTGCGAACGCCGCGGCTTCGAGCCACAACAGGCGCACGGGCACATCGGCGCGAACCTCCACGCGGGATGGCTCGGCGCGGATCAGCTGCAAGAGCTCGACGCACTCGCCGGGGCCGATCGCACCGATCGAATGGCCGCCGTCGTACACCTGCAGCTGACCGGTGACGACGACGTACAGAAAGTCCACCGGCTGGCCGGGAACGAGTACCACCTGGCCAGCCTGGATATCGAGGCGCTGGACGAGGCCGAGCAACGCGTCGCGATCGGCCGACTGGAGCTCGGCAAACGCCGGTGCGCGTGTAGCGAGGGCAAGCTCGTCCGACGTAGGTGTCGACGTCGCGATCACCGGGGGTCGCGGCCGCGACGGCGGGTCCGGCTGAGCTGGCATGGCGATGCCGGTCAACGTCGCCCTCCGGACCGGCCCGGGCGGGACCGAGCTCGGGCTCAGCGGCGCGTGAAGCTCGATGCGCTGTGCGCCGAGCGCGAGCGATGCGCCGAGCTCGAGTCGTGTCGGCGCGGAGATCCGCTGGCCATCGACGAACGTGCCGTGTGTGCTTCCGAGGTCCGTCGCGACGATCTGTTCGCCCTCGATCCGCAGCTGCAGATGCCGACGAGAGACCGATTTGTGCTTGACCTCGATGTCGACACCGCTACTGCGTCCGAGCACGACCACGCCGGAAGCGAGCGGGTAATCGATCGGACGACCTCCCGGAACGCAAATGCGCAGGGTGGCCACGACCGCATCTCTGAACGTAGTATCGGGGCCGTCGGCGGCCAGCAGATTGGTGATGTCATCAAACTCGGTCGCGTCACCGAGTTCGAACGCGGGTCTCGAGTGCCGGACGGGGGGCTGTGACATCGAGCGCCTGGGAGCTTACGAGCTCATACCATCCGTCCCCACGAGCTCAGCATAACAAGCGGACTAGCGGGCTTCAAACGTTCGTCGCGGGGATCAGGATCGGTGAACGTCTGGCGTGGACGGATCCGCGACCTCTTGGGCGGGTGGCGCTGGGTCGGCGTCGCGGGAGGCGGCGAACGCGGCTTCCATGATCCGTTGGTGCGCCGTGGGCGGAAGCGGATGGCGTCGGCGCCACCAGCGCGCGATCGGAGGCGTGATCGCGATCGTGGCGAGGATCCGGAGCGGCATCGTCATCTTGGCCGCAAGCCACGCGGCGCCGATCGTGCCGAGCACGCCGGTGGCCGACGACGCCTTGAAGCCCAGGTAGATCGCGGCGCCGAATCCGGCGATCGTGAGCAGCCAGATCACCGCAAAGATGACGAGCGCGATGCGCCCGTACATGCGGTACAGCACCGCGAGCCGCTTCCGTAAGGGAAGTTTGGTGCGTGCCGTCATGTCTTCAGGGTACCCGATCAGCGCGACGCAGCTTCCAGGACGGTCCGAGGGCCCTCGATCCGCTGGACCAGCCCCGCCTCGACGAGCGCCGCGATCTGCGCGTGGTCGGCGAGCTCGATGCGCGCTCGGTAAAATGCCTGCGCAGCGGACCGGCCGCGGGCGACGACATCTCGCGCTTCGAGATGGAACGGTACGATCTCCTGGGTCCCCCAATACTTGTCGCCGAAGGAACCTAGCGTGACGTACTTTTGCCAGAACGCTTCGAACCCGCAGCAGGCGTAGTGCAGGATGAAGTGATCCGGGCTGACGGTCATTGCGATGCCGTCCGGTACGACGAACCCGTGCACGCCATGGGGTCGAAGCTCGGGAAGCGAGACTCGTGCGGCGGACTTGCCGTTCCTGTAGAAGTGAAAACGCGACCGCGGAACGTGCGACCGTTGCGCCCTGGCCACCACTTGTGGGGGGACCTTGAAGAGGCTGACGTCGCGGAAAAAGTCATCGCCCACGTCGACCTCTGGGATCGCCTCGTAGTTGAGGTAGCGCACCGTTTCCCATCCCGCGCGTGACATGGCCTCGAAGTGCGCGCCCACCGACACGGATCGTTCGGGGCAATAGAACAGCTCGTCCGCATCGATGTGCAGAAGCCAGTCGATCCCCCGCTCGCGCGCCAAGCGAATACCCAGCTCGGCGTTGAGAATCTGGCGCGCCATCACTTCGGTTGTCGTGAACGGACCCTGCTCGGGATAGCAGGTCAGCGCTGCCCAGCGATCGCGGAGCGCTCCATCGCAGGCAATGGCGGTGACGCCGGACCTCGCGGCAGCGCGGGGAAGATCCGGATCGGCGGGATCGTCGAAGAACAGGAAGAGCTCGGTAAAGCCGATCGCGAGATGGTACGAGATGAACGACTCGAGCGACGGCCCGGCATTGCGCAAGGTCGTGACGATCGCGACCGAGC
>Ga0070689_100002106_pt1 | contig 12925 bp, 7 predicted proteins | sample KBSS23HmetaG_FD_64669 | JGI IMG/M metagenome (GOLD analysis project Ga0070689, IMG submission 64669) | Switchgrass rhizosphere microbial communities from Kellogg Biological Station, Michigan, USA - KBS S2-3H metaG | ecosystem: Host-associated > Plants > Roots > Rhizosphere ...
TTCCTCGTCGTATGGGAGGACTATGCGACCGGGTCGTCGCGCGTGCGAGCGGCGCGCGTCAACGCCGCGGACGGGGCGCTCCTGGGTTCGGGCTTCTACGTCTCGCCGATCGCGGTCGTGCAGGCCGAGCCGCACGTCGCGTTCGACGGCACGAACTTCTTCGTCGTGTGGGAAGACAGGCGGCGCGGCGCGTTCGACTCGTTCGGCGCGCGGATCCGCCCGTCGGATGGCGCGATCGTGACCACGGGGTTCGCCGTCAGCCCGCAGACGGGCGGCGATCACACGGCGCCGGCCGTCGCTTGCGCGGCGACGAACTGCATCGTGGCGTGGGAGCAAGGTCCGTCGCCCGCGCAGATCCACGCGCGGACGGTCAACACAGCGGACAACGCGCTCGGCACCGACACGACGCTGACGTCGGCCGCCGAGGACCAGATCGGGATCACCGCCGCCACCAACGGCACGAACTACTACCTGGCGTGGGAGGGGCTCGTCTCCACGCTCTCGCACGTCCGCGGCGCCCTCTTGAGCGGCACGGGCGGCGCGATCGTCAGCGCGGCCGCGGACGTCGCGCTCCACACCGGCGAGCAGTTCAGCCCGGCGGTCTCGCCCTCCTCGGGCGGGAACTTCGTCGTCGCGTACGCCGACTCGCGCAGCGGCGACTCCGACGTCTACGTCACGCACGTGAGCGCGTCGACCGGCGCCGTCGTCGAGCCGAACGGGATCATCCTCGCCACCGGCGCGAACGACCAGGACAGCCCGGCCATCGCGTTCGACGGCACGAATCACCTGATCGGCTGGTGGGACAACTTCGACCTCTTCGCCCAGCGCTTCACGGCGGCCGGCGCGGCGGTCGGGAGCGTCGTCCCGATCAGCAACGCGACGGGCGACCAGGAGCTCCCGATGCTCACGTTCGGCGGCGGCGAATACTTCGCGTCGTGGGCCGATCAGCGGACGACGACGCCGGTGCCCATCTGGGCGGCGTTCGCCGGGCGGATCTCGACGGGCGGGGCGAACCTCGATCCGAACGGGATCCCGGTGTCCGACGGCGGACCGCGCTGCGTCTCCGCGACGCTCGCGGCGTCGCCCGCGAGCCCGCAGAGCGCCGGCACGACGGTCAATCTGACCGCCACCGCGACGTGCCTGGACGGCGCGACGCCGCTCTTCCGCTTCGTCGTCACCACGCCGACCGGGTCGTTCGTCAAGCAGGACTACTCGGCGACGCCCACGTTCGCGCTGAACACGACCGGTTTGAACGACGACATCACCCTCGAGGTCGACGTCATCCACTCCGGCGGGCCGACGTCGCCGTACGACGTGGCGCAGACGATCCCGTACCACATCAACGGCGCGGGCGCGTGCTCCTCCGTCACGCTCACCGTCACCGAGGCGAGCCCGCAGGCGGCCGGCACACAGATCCATCTCAACGCCGTCGCCACGTGCTCGGGCGGCAAGACGCCGGTCTACGCGTTCAACGTGCAGAACCCGGCAGGCGTCTTCAGCCCGCTCCGCGCCTACGCCGCCGGCTCGTCGTTCGTCTGGGACACGACCGGCCTCGGCAACGGGACGTACCGGCTCCAAGTCCTCGCGCGCGCGAGCACCAGCACCGCGCCGTTCGAGAGCCAGGACGCGACGCACTTCATGACGCTCACCGGCGGCTCCGAGACGTGCTTCTCGATCACGGGGACGGTCAACCCGCCGTCCCCCTCGCCCGTCGGTACCACCGTCGCCATCACCGGCAACGCGACGTGCACAGGGGGGGCGGCGGAGTACAAGTTCGTCGCGCTCATCCCAGGTCGCGGCGGCGTGACGCTGCGCGACTGGGCCGCAGGGAACACGTTCAACTGGGACACGACGGGGCAGGCCGGGCTCAGCGACACGATCCAGATCCTGACGCGTCACGCCGGGAGCACCGCGGTGAGCGGCGAAGGGCAAACGCTGATCCCCTACACCCTCACCGGAGGTAACCCGGCCTGCACGTCGACGACCGTCACGGCGGCCGCTGCCGGGGCGAACACGGTGAACATCAGCAGCTCCGCGACGTGCACGCAGGGAGCGGCGCCGCAGTTCCGCGTCGTCGTCTATCCCCCCGTGGGCAACTACGTGATCCTCCAGAACTTCTCCGCCACGACGCCGACGGTCTGGAACACCACGGGCTTCCCGAAGGGCAACTACCTGATCGAGGTCGACTCGCGCTTCACCGGCGGGACGACCACGGACTCGAAGGGCTTCACGACCTTTACGCTGTAGAGGCCCTTCCCCTCGCACACCGCGGAGCCGACGCGGACGGCGACAACCGTCCGCGTCCCGAAGGCCCCACCCCTATCCACCCACGACAGGAGCTTGTCGGCGTCGCCGACAAGCTCCTGTCGGTTTTTGTCTCGAAAATGTACTAGCCTGGTCGCTCCGAACCGCCGATGACCGCGAACTTGAACGAGCTGGCGGCGCGCTGGAGGCGCTCCCCGGATCCTGACACGACCATCGCCCTGAGCGACGCGGTGCGCGGGCCGCTGAACGCGAGTCTCATCCAGGAGGTGAGCCAGGTCGCGAAGGAGAAGCACGCGAGCCACGTCGGCGTGCTCGTGGCGGTCGCGAAGATGTACATGAGCGCGCACCGCCTCTCGGACGCGCAGGCGCTCCTCGTCAACGCGGGGAAAGTGGCGCCGCGCGAGGCGTCGGTCTACCGCGTCCTCGGCGAGGTGCTCCTCCGGCGCGGCGACGCGGAGCGCGCCGAAAAGGTGCTCGAGCGCGCCGCGCAGTTCGGCGCGAACGACGCCGACACGCGGATGTGGCTCGAGCGGTCCAAGGTCTTCAAGGCGATGCAGGTGCAGTCGGGGAGCCGCGCGGTCGCGACCGAAATCGAGCGCACGTCGCCGGCTGGTCTCACGCCTGGCCGCCCCGCCGAAGCTGCCGCGCCGCCTCCGCCGGCGGCTCCCGTGAACCCGCTGCTCCTCCCGATCCCTCCGCTCCCGGAGGAGTTCTCGGAGGAGGACGAGCCGACAAAGGCGCTCATCCGCAACCTGCCGGGCGACCCGCCGGCCGGTGTGTCGATCCCTGCGGCGGGCATCGCGGCGCTCGCGCCCGCGCCTCCCCCCGCGCCGGCGTCCGCCGTCTCCGCGCCCGCGCCGTTCTCCCCCGCGCCGAGCGGCTTCGCCGGTCCCCAGGAGGTGTCCGTCGAGTTCGACCTCGATCGCCCGGGGCTCGAGCACCTCGTCCCGCCGAAGCCGCAGCCGCCGCCTGCGCCGATCGAGCCCCCGACCGAGATCCGCCCCGATCGCGTCGAGAGCGCGTACCGCGCCCCCGCGGCGCCGTCGGGGAACCCGCAGCCGCGCGAGATCCTCGACGCGCTCGCCCTCGCCGGCGTCTTCGAGCCGCCCGCGGGGCAGCCGGAGGTCGCGCAGTGGGACAAGCCGGGGCGGCGCGAGGGGCGGCGCGGATCGTACCTCCTCGTGGCGATGACGATGCTCTTCGCGGGCGGCGTCCTCGCGCTCTTCTACTCGGTGCGCGAGCGGCGCGCGGAGCAGCACGTCGTCGCGGAGAACACGCTGACCCAGGTGGAAGCGGGGCTCCACGCAGGAAGGCCCGCGCTCCTCCCCGACCTCGAGAAGGCGTTCTCGAGCGTCTTCGAGCTCGACTCGCGATCGCAGCGCGCGGCGCTCGACTGGCTCCGCGAGCGCGCCCTCGTCGGCCTCCTCACCGGCGGCAGCGACGTCGCGTTCGAGGGGGCGACGGCGCGCGCGCGCGAGGTCGGCCTCCCCGAAGAGCAGATCGCGTTCGCGCAACTGGCGTCGTTCCTCTTCCAGGGCGACACGGCGGGCGCCGCGGCGCTCCTCCCGCGCTACGACGGCCCGAACGCGAACGACGCCTGGTACCAGATGATGGCGGGCGCCACGCTGGAGCGCGCCGGCGATCAGCGCGCGCTCGAGCGGTACAGCGCGGCGGTCCGCCTCGATCCGGATCTCGTCGTCGCGCAGACGGCGCTGGCCCGCGACATGGCGATCGACGGCGACCCCGCGCGCGCGGGCGAGCTCGCGCGCCAGTTCCGTGCAAAATACCCGGATCGCGCCGAGGGCGCGGCGCTGGTCGCGCTCGCGTGGGCGCGCGATCCTTCGCGCACCGACCAGCCGCCGCCCGAGGCGGCGATGGCGCTCCAGCGCGCGTCCGAGCTCCCGAGGTCGCTCGCCGTCGTGCCGCACGCGACCGCGGCGATCCTCGCGCTCGACAAGCACACGGTCGAGGAGGCGCGCGCCGAGGTGAAGAAGGGGCTCCTGGTCGCCGACGGCCCGGGCGCGGCGGCGTGGCTCGGGAGCATCGCGATCGCCACCGACGATCCGGAGCTCGCGCGCAAGGCCGCGCTCACCGCCGTCGCGTTCTCGGCGGTGTACGCGCCGGCGCGCGTCCTCGCCGCGCGCGTCGCGCTCCTCGGCGACCGCCTCGACGAGGCGCTGAAGGCGACCGAGGACCTCGACCCCGGGTCGCCCGACGTCGCGATCGTCCGCGCCGCCGCGGCGTACGAGCGGACCGACGCCGACGGGCTCTCGCGCGCGCTCGCGCCAGTCTCGCCCGAGGCGAAGAAGCTCGCCGTCATGGCGCCGCTGGCCTCTGCCGAGACGGTGCTCGCCGGGCGCGCGCGCGTGCCGAAGGAGAAGATCCTCGAGCTCGCCGGGATCGACGCGCCGTGGAGCGACCTCGTCGCGATGGACCTCGCGCTCGATCTGGGCGAGCTCGGCGTCGCCGACAAGATCGCCGCCGACTGGAAGGGATCGGAGAAGCTCCCGCTCCGCGCGCTCCGCCTCGCCCGCCTCGCGCGGTACGAGGGGCGCCTCGACGACGCCGAGACGCTGAGCGTCGCGGCGATCGAGAGCGGGACGGTGACGTTGCGCTCGCTGTCGGAGCGCGTCCTCGTCCTCGTGGCGCGGAACAAAGCCGCCGACGCGACCCCGCTCCTCGCGAAGTACCCGCTCGTCCTCGGGCCGATCGCGATCTGGCTGAGCGCGTACGCGCAGGCGTCGCTCGGGAAGGTCGACGACGCGAAGGCGAAGACGTCCACGGTCGATCCGCCGCCGCCCGGGTCGCCCGTCCCGGCGCGCCTCGTCGCGGTGCTCGCGCTGGGGAAGATGACCGACTACCGCCGCGGGCCCGACTACGTCCGCGACCTCGTGCAGGCGGGCTTCTGGAACCCCGACGTCTCCTCCTCGGGCCTCGCGTTCGGCCTCCGCGTCGCCACGCGGAAATAGCGGCGTCTCACCACTCGTCCATGCGGAGCACCGCGGCGCCCGATACGTCGCCGCGGGCGAGCCGCCCGAGCGCCACGTTCGCGTCGTCGAGGTCGTACGGGTCGACGCGCGTGCGGATCGGGATCGCGGCGGCGAGATCGAGGAACTCGCGGGCGTCCGTGCGCGTGAAGTTGGCGACGCTGCGGATGCTCCGCTCCCACCAGAGGTGCTCGTACGAAAACGACGGGATCCGATCGAGGTGGATCGCGTTGATCGCCACCGTCCCGCCGCGGTCGAGCGCCTTCAGCGCGGTGACGACGACGCTCCCCGCGGGGGCGAACGTCACCGCCGCGTCGAGCGGCTCGGGGGGCGTGTCGTCGTAGCCGCCGGCCCACTCGGCGCCGAGCGACAGCGCGCGCGTCTGCTCCGCGGTCGAGCGCGTGCACACGAAGACGCGGCACCCCCAGTGGAGCGCGACCTGCATCGCGAGGAGCGCCGACGCGCCGAAGCCATAGAGCCCGAGGCGCTGCCCGGGGGCGATACCGCTCACCTTGAGCGAGCGATAGCCGATCACGCCGCCGCAGAGGAGCGGCGCCGCCTCGACATCGTCGAACGCGCCGGGGAGGCGGAGCGCGAAGTCGGCGCGCACCGCCGCGCGCGTCGCGTACCCGCCGTCCCGATCCCACCCCGTGAGCTCCGCGCGCACGCACAGGTTCTCGCGCCCCTCGCGGCACCGCGCGCACACGCCGCACGCCCCGCCGAGCCACGCCGCGCCGGCGCGATCCCCCTCGTGCCAGCCGGTGACGCCGGCTCCCACGGAGACGACGCGCCCGACGATCTGGTGACCCGGGACGATCGGGAGGCGGCGCGCCGCGACGTCCCCCTCGCAAAGCTGGAGATCGGTGCGGCATACGGCGCACGCGGCGACGCGGAGGACGATCTCCCCGGGACCCGCGCGCGGATCGTCGGAGTCGACCGCCACGAGCGGGCGGCCGTCGATCGGCCCGGGGTGGACGAGGCGCATCGATCGCATCGCCCGGAGAGCCTACTCCCGGAGCGGACGCGCGCGCGCGAGGACGCGATCGATGAACCCATCCGCGCTCCCGAGGTAACGGCTCGGATCGGTCACGCGGTCGAGCTCGGCGCGATCGAGGTGCGCGGCGCCGTGGGGCTCGCGCGCGAGCGCGGCCGCGAGATCGATCCCCTCCGCCTGCGCGGTCCGGCACGCGCGCTCGACGACGTGGTGCGCCTCCCCTCGCCCGAGGCGCGGCGCGAGCGCCATCATCGCCGCCTCGGCCATGATGAGCCCGCGAGACGCGTCGACGTTCCGGCGCATGCGCGGCGCGTCGACGGCGAGAGCCTCGGCGATCCGCCGCGTGTGGACGAGCGCGCCGTGCGTCAGGACGAACGCCTGGGGCAACGCGAGCGCCTCGGCTTGCCACGGCCCGGTGGCGCGCTCGTGGTCCTGCGCCATCGCGCCGAGCATGAGCGGGACGAGCGCGTGCACGCCGCGCGCGGCCGCCACGACGTACTCCGACGCGATCGGGTTCCGCTTCTGCGGCATCGTCGACGAACCGCCTCGTCCGTCGGCGGCGCCCTCGGCGACCTCGGCCACCTCGGTCTGCGAGAGGAGCGCGACGTCGGTCGCGATCTTCGACGCGCTCCCGGCGACGAGCCCGAGCAGGCACACCGCCTCGACGAAGCCGTCGCGCGCCGTGTGCCACGGGATCGCGGGGACCGCGAGGCCGAGGTCGGCCGCGAGCGCCTCGAGCACGGCGATCCCCGACGTCCCGAGCGACGCGAGCGTCCCGACCGCGCCGCCGAGCTGCACCCGCTCCACGCGCGGGCGGAGCTGATCGAGCCGCTCGACGTGCGCGACGAGCGGCTCGAGCCACCCCGCGCACTTCAGCCCGAACGTCGTCGGCGCGGCGTGCTGGAGGTGCGTTCGCCCGGCCATCACCGCGCCGCGATGGCGATCGGCGAGCGCGGCGAGCGCGCGGACGATCGCCACGAGCTCGGCGCGGACGAGAGCGAGCCCGTCGCGCACCTGGAGGACGAGCGCCGTGTCGAGGATGTCCTGCGTCGTCGCGCCCCAGTGCGTCCACCGCCCCGCGTCCGGACCGGCGGCGCGCGAGAGCGCGTCGACGAGCGCGACCACGGGATAGCCGACCTTCGCCGCGCTCCTCGCGAGCTCGGCGCGATCGAGGTCGACCGCCAGCGCGCTCGCGGCACGTAGGATCGCGGCGGCGGCCGCCCCCGGGATCACCTTCGTGCGCGCCTCGGCGCGCGCGAGCGCGGCCTCGACGTCGAGCATGCGCGCGAGGAACGCGCGCTCGTCGAAGACGGCGCGCATCGCGTCGGAGCCGAAGAGTGCGCCGGTGACGGGGCTCTCGGCCGGGTTCACGGCCATTCGGCGAGCTCGAAGAAGACCGTCTCGCCGGCGCCCTGCAGCCGGATGTCGAAGCGGAAATGGTCGTCCGCCTCGGTCACGTCGGGCGCCGCGATGAGCGTCGCGCGCCGCGCCGGATCGATCGACGCGAGGACCGGATCGGTCCGGTTCAGCGGCTCGCCGTCGAAGTAGCAGCGCGTGTGCAGCCCCTTCAGGAGCCCGCGCGCGAACACGGTCACCGCGAGGTGCGGCGCGTACGGCCGCCCGTCACGCCCTTCCGTCGGTCCCGGCGCGATCGTGATCAAGCGGTAGCGCCCCGCCGCGTCCGTCGCGCAGCGGCCCCACCCGGGGAAGCGCTCCGACGTGGCCGGAACCGCCTGCCACGTCTCGACGCACCCGTCGGCGACCGGCGCGCCGGCGCCGTCGATCACCCGACCGTGGACGACGATCCGCCGGCCGGACGCGCCGAAGCGCGTGAGGTCACGCATCGCCGGGTCGGCGACGAAGTGGAAGAACGGCCCGATCGTCTGGCTCGTCGTCGGCGTCGCCATGTCACGCGACCTCGCCGTGGCGCTCGAACGGCGTGCCGCCCGGCCCGCGGAGGACGATGTCGAAGCGGTACCCGAGCGCCCACTCGGGCTGCGTCAGCTCGAGGTCGAGCTCGGCGACGAGCCGGCGGCGCGCCGCCTCGTCGGGGATCGCTTGGTAGATCGGGTCGACGTCGAGGAGCGGATCGCCGGGGAAGTACATCTGCGTGATGAGGCGCGACGCGTACGCGTGCCCGAAGAGCGAGAAGTGGATGTGGTTCGGACGCCACGCGTTCTTGTGGTTTTTCCAGGGGTACGCGCCCGGCTTGATCGTCACGAAGCGGTAGCGCCCGTCGTCGTCGGTGAAGACGCGCCCCTCGCCGCGGAAGCCGGAGTCGAGCGGCGCGTCGTGATCGTCGTGGTCGTGGTGGTAGCGGCCGGCGGCGTTCGCCTGCCACAGCTCGATCATCGTCTGCGCCACCGGCCGCCCGTCCTCGCCGCGGACCGTGCCGCTCACGATGATCCGCTCGCCGAGCGCCTCGCGCCCCTCGGTCTTCGACATGTCGGTGATGAGCGGGTAGTGCGACGGCGGGAAGAGCGGGCCGCGCCGTTCGGTCTCCGTGAGCGGGAGACGGACGAGCGGCATGTCGGGCGCGCGCTTCGCCGTGCTCCCGTAGGCGGCGCACTTGTAGTCTGGCTGCGTGCCCGGCGGCGGCGGGCGGAAGAGCGGCTCGCTCATCGTGTCTCGCTCCTGTCTCGTTCTTCGTCGTGATTCTCGAGGACGTCCTTGGCGATGCGCATCGCGTGGTTCGCCGCCGGCACCCCGGCGTAGACGGCGACGTGGAGGAGGAGCTCCGCGATGTCCTCCGGCGTCGCGCCGGTGTTCCGGCACGCGCGGAGGTGGAGCGCGAGCTCGTGCTCGCGCCCGAGCGCGGCGAGGAGCGCCACGGTCACGATGCTCCGCGTGCGCCGGTCGAAGTGCGGCCGCGCCCACACGCGGCCCCACGCCGTCTCGGTGATGAAGCGCTGGAAGTCGCGGTCGAGACCGCTCTCGGCCGCGCGCCGGCCGGCGACGTACGCCTCGCCGAGGACCTCCGTGCGCGCGGCCATCCCGGCGTCGTACGCGCTTTCGTTGCCGCCCCCGGCGCGCGCAGCGTCGCCGCGATCAAGCAGACTCGAGAGGAACGACCGCATCGCCGACGTGACGTCGTCGGCGCGCTCGACGGGCGCGATGTGCGCCGCGTTCTGGATCACGACGTAGCGCGCCCCCGGGATCGCATCGCGGAGCGCCTCGGCGCTGGACGGCGGCGTCGCTTCGTCGCGATCGCCGACGAGGACGAGCGCGGGGACGCGGAGGCGGCGCGTGGCGAGCGTGAGGTCGGCGGCCGCGATCGCCTCGGCGGACGCGGCGTACCCCTCGGGCGCGGTGCGCGTCAGGATCGCGCGGAGGCCGCGCGCCTCGGGCGACCCCCTGTACGCCGGCGTCACCCAGCGCGCGACCACGTCGTCGGCGATCACCTCGACCCCCCGCTCGCGGACGAGCGCGGCGCGATCGCGCCAGCGCGACGCCGGCGGGATCGCGAGCGCGGTGCCGGAGAGGACGAGCGAAAGCACGCGCTCCGGAGCCGCGTGCGCGACCGCCTGCGCGACCATCCCGCCGAGCGACGCGCCGCCCACGTGCGCGGCGCGGACGCCGAGCGCGTCGAGGACGGCGAGCGCGTCGCCTCCGAGCTGCTCGATGGTGTACGGGCCCGGCGTGACCTCGCTCAGCCCGTGGCCGCGGAGGTCGGCGCGGACGACGCGGAGCGACGTCGAGAGGGCGCGCGCCTGCGCGTCCCAGATCGCCGAGCTCGTGCCGAGCGAGTGGAGGAGAAGGAGCACCGGGGCGCCGGGCGGGCCGTCGACGGTGACGTGCGCGAGGTGCGTGCGGGTGGCGATGAACATCAGTCGAGCGGCAGTCCGACGTAGTTCTCGGCCAGCGTCGTGGCGGCGGCGCGGGAGGACGTCACGTAGTCGAGCTCGGCGAGCTGGATCCTTCGATCGAAGTCGGAGCCATCGAAGCGGTGGAGGAGCGCCGACATCCACCACGAGAAGCGCTCCACTTTCCACACGCGGCGGAGGCAGACGCGCGAGTACGCATCGAGGAGCGACGCGTCGCCGCGCGCGAAGAACGCGTCGAGCGCCCGCGCGAGGACGCGCACGTCGGCGACCGCGAGGTTCAGCCCCTTCGCCCCGGTGGGCGGGACGATGTGCGCCGCGTCGCCCGCGAGGAAGAGGCGGCCGTACTGCATCGGCTCGACGACGAAGCTCCGGAGCGGCGTCACGGCCTTCTGCGTGATCGGCCCTTTCTGGAGCGCGAAGCCGCCGCGCTCGGCGAGGCGGAGCGTGAGCTCGGACCAGATCCGGTCGTCGGACCACGCCTCGAGGTCCTCGTCGACCGCGCACTGGAGGTAGAGGCGGCTCACCGTCTTCGAGCGCATCGAGAGGAGCGCGAAGCCGCGATCGTGGTTCGCGTAGACGATCTCCTCGGAGCTCGGCGGCGCGTCGGCGAGGACGCCGAGCCACGCGAACGGGAGCGCGCGCTCGAACACGCGGAGCTCGCCCTCGGGGATCGACGGGCGGCACACGCCGTGGAAGCCGTCGCACCCGGCGATGACGTCGCACGCGACGCGATGCTCGCGCCCGCCGTGCCGGAAGCGAATCTCTGGGCGCGACGTCGCGAGCCCGTCGAGCGTGACGTCAAAGGCCTCGAAGAGGAACGGCCGCCCGGTCGCGATCCGCGCCGCGACGAGGTCACGCACGACCTCGTGCTGCCCGTACACGGTGATCGCTTTTCCGGTGAGCTCCTTGAAATCGATCCGGTGCGTCGCCCCCTCGAAGCGAAGCAAGGTCCCTTCGTGGACAAGGCCGCGCGCGCGCAGCCGCTCGCCGACCCCCGCCTCGACGAGCGTGTCGACCGTCCCTTGCTCGAGGACCCCGGCCCGGACGCGCCCCTCGATGTGCTCGCGCGATCGCGCCTCGAGGAGGATCGAGTCGATCCCGCGCAGATGAAGGAGGTGGGCGAGGAGGAGCCCGGCCGGCCCCGCGCCGACGATCCCGACCTGCACGCGCGCCGGAACGGCGTGCGCGGCGTCGCTCGGTCGGGGGTCGTGCGTCTCGCTCATCGGTGGCGCTCCGCGCACCCGCGCCTCCGCGCGCGGGCTGGCCGGGTGGGCGTCGAGGGTACCTCACTTCGGCGTGACGCGTCTCACGGCGAAAAAGCTCGGCCGTGCGGGTCAGAATGGTGCCCCCACCCGCGGGTGCGTCACCTCCGGCGCGGGTCGAAGTAGGAGCGGGCGCCTTCGAAGAGACGGAGGAAGGCGGCGTCGGCGGGCGGCGACGCGGCCGCCCACGCGGTGGGGCGGAACGGGAGCGCCGACTCGAACATCGCCCACAAAGACGCGTCGGGGATCCGCCGCGGCGGATCGGGGACGTCGTCGGGGATCGCGGCGATCGCGTCGTACGTCGCGGTGGAGACGCCGTGCGCCGTGAGGAGGGGCGACACGAACGTGCACCCGGGGTCGTACCCGTTCTCGGGCGACGGCGTCCGGATCACGAGGTTTACCTCACTCGCCGCGTTCCTGTGCATGAACGGCGGGCGGAAGCTGTGCTCGGTCACCTCCCAGCGCCCGGGGAAGACGGCGAAGTCGGCGACGGCGCGCCCGTGATCGTCGAGCGGCGCGGTCAGCACGGTGAGGATCGACGGATCGGGGTGATCCCACGTCACCGAGCCCATCGCGTTGAAGAGCGAGAGGTCGTAGCTGAAAGGGGCGTGGCTCCCGTGCCACGCGGCGACGTCGAAAGGCGAGTGCCGCTGCGTCGCCGCGTGCAGTCGGCCGCCGAGCTTCTGCACGATCTGGAAACCCGCGGGGCACTCGCGGTCCTCGAACGCGGCGACCGGCGCGCGGAAGTGGCGCGCGTCGGCGAGCCCGTTCGATCCGATCGGCCCGCGCTCCGGGAGGCGGAGGCGGCGGCCGAAGACCTCGAGGACCCACCCGCGCGCCGCGCCGTCTTGGAGGCCGACGGCGAACTTGATCCCGCGCGGGACGATCAGGATCGACCCGGGCGGTACGCGGAGCCAGCCGAGCTCGGTGCGGCAGTCGAGCGTCCCCGTCTGCGGGACGACGAGGAGATCGCCGTCGGCGTCGGCGAACGCGCGATCGCGCATGTCGGCGTTCGCGGCGTAGAGGTGGACGGCGTACCCCGGTCCGCCCGCCGCGGCGTCGCCCGCGCCGCCGAGCGTGACGAGCCCGTCGAGGAAGTCGACCTCCGCGGGCGGCTCGGGGATCGGCAGCGGTCGCCACCGCGTCCGGTTGGGGCTCGCGTCGCCGAGGTCTGCGCCGAAGAGGCCGCGCGGGAGCGCGGTGAACGGCTCGTGCGCGAACGACGGACGCACGCGATACATCCAGACGCGCGAGCCCTCCGCGCTCTTCGTCGTGAACGGCGTCCCGTTGAGGAGCTCCGGATAGAGGCCATACGGCGCGCGGCGCGGCGCGTTCTGCGTCCGCGGGAGCGCCCCTTCGATCGCCTCGGACTCGTGCGTCCCGCCGAAGCCCGGCTGCGTCGCGATCGACGCCGGCCCGCGGAGCCTCGCCGCGCGCAAGTCGCGCGGGCCGCGCGGGTCGCGTGAGGGCGGGCCGGCCCACGCGCGCGCCAGGAGGTCCGCGAGCGCATCGCGATCGAGCGGGCGCGACGCCGCCGGCGGCGCCGCGAGGATCGCGTCGACGACGCGCCCGAGGCCGTCCTCGGGGACGCCG
>Ga0070689_100002109_pt1 | contig 12914 bp, 3 predicted proteins | sample KBSS23HmetaG_FD_64669 | JGI IMG/M metagenome (GOLD analysis project Ga0070689, IMG submission 64669) | Switchgrass rhizosphere microbial communities from Kellogg Biological Station, Michigan, USA - KBS S2-3H metaG | ecosystem: Host-associated > Plants > Roots > Rhizosphere ...
CAACTCCGCGCCGGTCGGAGCGAATTTGGCGTCCTCAATGAACTCCGCGCAATCGCCTCGAAGAATCAGGTCTTCCGGTCTTACATCGGACTCGGTTACCATGACTGCATCACGCCTCCGGTGATCCAACGCAACATCCTGGAGAATCCCGGCTGGTATACCCAATACACCCCCTATCAAGCAGAGATCTCGCAGGGGCGCCTGGAGGCGCTCTTGAATTTTCAGACGGCGATCATCGATCTCACGGGCATGGAGATCGCCAACGCCTCGCTTCTCGATGAAGGCACCGCGGCGGCCGAAGCCGTCGCCATGGCTCATGGCGTCAAAGGCAGCGACACAAAAAACACACTATTTATCTCGGAAAGCTGCCATCCCCAAACGATTGCCGTGGTCAAGACCCGCGCCGATGCCGTTGGCATCCAATCCATCGTCGGCAACCATCACACGCTCGATTTCGCCAAGCATCCCGGCATCTTTGCCGTCCTGCTGCAATACCCGGGCACCGATGGAACAATCCATGATTACGCCCCCTTCGTGGCGCGCGCTCGGTCAGCGGACGCATTCATCATCGCCGCCGCCGATTTGCTCGCGTTGACTTTGCTCAAGCCGCCGGGCGAATGGGGAGCCGATGCTGTGGTCGGGAACACTCAAAGATTCGGCGTTCCGCTCGGTTACGGCGGACCACATGCCGCATTCTTTGCCACGCGCGACGCGCTCAAGCGTTTCATGCCCGGACGCCTGGTGGGTGTTTCCAAGGATGCGACCGGGCGTTCTGGTTTGCGTCTCACCCTGCAAACCCGGGAGCAACACATCCGGCGGGAGAAAGCCACTTCCAACATCTGCACCGCGCAGGTCTTGCTGGCGGTCATCGCCAGCATGTACGCGGTCTACCACGGTCCGGATGGACTCCGAAGGATCGCGCAACGCATCCACCGGATGACTTCGCTGATGGCGGCGGCGCTGAACAAGCTTGGCCTCGAGGTAACGACGGAGTCCTTTTTCGACACGTTGAAGATTAACCTGGGCACGCGGCACACCAAAGATCTCATCAAGACGGCTGAGGATCACCAAATTAATCTGCGCGTGTTCGATGCCCAGAACGTCGGATTTTCCCTCGATGAAACGACCTCGGCGGAGGATCTGGAAAAGCTGTTGGCCGTTTTCAACGAAGGAAAGCCCCTGCCGTTCCGGCTGGCTGATTTCTCCGGCGCGACGGACCACCTCACCTCGCAACATCCTGCCTCGCGCACGACCCCGTTTCTGACGCACCCGGTATTTCATCAACACCGTAGTGAAACAGAGATGCTGCGATATATTCGGCGCCTTGAATCACGCGATCTTTCGCTGACCGCCAGCATGATCCCTCTCGGCTCGTGCACGATGAAGCTCAACGCCACCGCCGAAATGTTCCCGGTGACCTGGCCGGAATTTGGAAAGCTCCACCCTTTCGCGCCCACGTGGCAGGCCGAGGGCTACAAGAAGCTGTTTCAAGAGCTCGAGAACTGGCTGTCCAGCATCACCGGTTTTGCGGCTACGTCGCTGCAGCCTAACGCGGGCAGCGCGGGAGAGTATGCCGGGCTTCTCGTCATTCGGGCCTGGCACGAATCACGCAACCAATCCCACCGCCAGGTCTGCCTGATTCCCACCAGCGCGCATGGCACCAATCCCGCCAGCGCTGTCATGGCCGGGATGAAGGTGGTGCCGGTGGCCTGTGACAATTCGGGCAACATCGACGTGGCGGACCTAAAGGCCAAGGCCTCGGCGCATCAGGCCGAGCTCGCTTGTTTGATGGTCACCTATCCGAGTACTCACGGTGTCTTCGAGGAGACCATCCGCGATATCTGCGACCTCATCCATCAACATGGCGGTCAGGTTTACATGGATGGCGCCAACATGAACGCCCAGGTCGGATTGACCAGCCCTGGCGCCGTCGGCGCGGACGTCTGCCATCTCAACCTTCACAAGACCTTCTGCATTCCCCATGGGGGCGGCGGTCCGGGAGTCGGTCCAATCTGTGTCGCGAAACATCTGGCGCCCTTTCTCCCCAGGCATCCCTTCATCACGACGGGGGGCGAAAAAGGCATCGGCCCCATTAGCGCCGCGCCCTGGGGCAGCGCCAGCATCCTCGTTATTTCGTGGATGTATATCCGGATGATGGGACCGGACGGATTAACTGATGCGACCAAGGTAGCCATCTTGAACGCCAACTATATCGCCAAACGGTTGGAGAAATATTTCCCCACGCTTTACAAGGGCCGCCAGGGGCTGGTGGCGCATGAATGCATCCTCGACCTGCGCGCGTTCAAAGCGACAACGGCGGAGGACGTGGCCAAACGCCTCATGGATTATTCGTTCCATGCACCGACGCTCAGTTGGCCCGTCGCCGGCACGCTCATGGTAGAGCCGACGGAAAGTGAATCGAAAGTTGAGCTCGATCGCTTTTGCGACGCAATGATGGCCATCCACGCCGAGATGTCGGCCGTGGAATCGGGCGCCGCCGACAAATCCAACAACGTCCTGAAAAACGCTCCCCATACCGCCGAAGTCCTCGCCGCGGACAAATGGGACCGTCCCTATTCCCGCGAGCAGGCGGCGTTTCCCGTGACCGGATTGCGTCGCTGGAAGTTTTGGCCTCCGGTCAGCCGCATCGACAATGTTCACGGCGATCGCAATCCCGTTTGTTCCTGTGCCGGCATGGAAGAATAGACGGCCGTCGATGGCGGCATGGCTGGTCATTGCCCTGGCCGCCCTCCCCTGCTCACTCGCTGCCCAAAGGATGATGGAGACGCTTGGCCGGGGCGTCGTCGCGGTGAATGCCGAGGAAGGACGGGTCATGGTCAGTTGGCGGCTGCTGGGCCCGGATCCGGAGGCCATCGCCTTCAATGTCTATCGGCGCGATGACCAAGGTGAATTTCGCAAGCTGAACGAAACTCCATTGACCAATGCGACCTGCTATGTGGATGGAACGCGCGCCGGCCCGGCTGACTCCACTTACGCTGTGCGCGCGATTATCGGCGGGCACGAAGGGCCGCAGAGCGCCCCGTTCTTCGGTACTGTGGCGGCCAATCAACCGCCGCGACGCTACATCGAAGTCCCCCTGTCCCTCCCGGCCGGCTGCACTCCCAACGATGCATCGGCGGCCGACCTCGACGGCGACGGTGAGTACGAATTGGTGCTGAAATCAGAACAACGTCCAAGGGACACGGCCTCCACCGGACTCACTGGCCAAACCGTTCTCCAGGGCTACAAGCTCGACGGGTCGCTGCTCTGGACCATCCAGCTCGGAATAAACATCCGCGAGGGCGCGCATTACACACAATTTCTCGTCTACGATCTCGACGGCGACGGGCGCGCCGAGCTCATGTGCAAAACGGCTGACGGCACAAAGGACGGCTTGGGCCGCGTGATGGGCGATGCTCAAGCGGATTGGCGGGACACCAACCAGACATCGCGTACGTTCGGGCGCATTGTCACCGGTCCGGAGTACCTCACGCTTTTTGACGGCCGAACCGGCGCCGCGCTGGCCACGACCAACTACATCGCGCCACGGGGAGACCTGGGAGGCTGGGGCGGAATCGGCGGCAACGGACGCAACGACAATGTTGGCAACCGGGCCGATCGATTTTTGGCCTGTGTCGCCTATCTGGATGGCCGTCGTCCCAGCGCCATCATGTGCCGTGGCTATTACGGCCGTTCCGTCCTGGCGGCCTGGGATTGGCGAAACGGACAACTGTCATTGCGCTGGGTTTTTGACAGCGCCGCCGCCGGCCGCGGCAAAGACGGAAAATCGAACGAGGACTATTCAGGAATGGGAGCGCACAGTGTCAGCGTCGCGGACGTGGATGGCGACGGGCGGGATGAGATTGTTTACCACGCCATGGTTGTGGATGACGACGGCCAAGGGCTTTTTACAACGGGTCTTCGTCACGGAGATGCCCTGCACGTCGGTGACTTCGATCCGGGCCGCCCCGGCCTGGAAGTTTTCGGTGTGCACGAAAACGAAGAGTCGACTGTGCAATTCCAAACGCCCGGCACGGCCGCTTTCGACGCCCGGACGGGCGCGCTCCTCTGGAGCGACGGGCCGAGATTGGATGTGGGCCGGGGCATGGTGGCGGACATTGATCCCCGCCATGCCGGCGCTGAGATGTGGAGCGGAGCCGCCGGACTGCGCACATGCCGCGGCGAGCGAATTGGACCGGCCCCGCCTTCGCAGAACTTTGCGGTCTGGTGGGACGGCGACTCATCGCGCGAACTCCTCGACCGAAATGTCATCACCAAGTGGGACTGGCAAAGCGGACAGCTCAAAACGCTCCTGACCGCATCCGACTGCGCCGCCAACAACGGAACCAAGGCGACGCCGTGCCTGAGTGCCGATCTGTTCGGGGATTGGCGGGAAGAAGTCGTCTGGCGAACCCGGGACAACAAAGCCCTCCGCATCTACACCACTGGCATTCCCACTACTCACCGTCGGCGCACGCTGATGCATGACCCCCAATACCGGCTGGCCATCGCCTGGCAGAACGTAGGCTACAACCAGCCCCCGCATCCCAGCTTCCATCTGGGATTTTAGATATTTTTGATTTCCGATTTGCGAGTTGCGATTTGTCGTGCGGCCGACGCGCGTCGGCGGACGCGGGGTCAGCAAACGACACCTCTCCAGCGCTGTTAACGCCCCAAGGTCCTAAGGTTCTCGAGCACGATTGGGTCGTTGGGATTCAGGGCCAAGGCGGTGCGGAAGTGCCTCTCGGCTTCCTGCAAACGGCCGGTCCGCATCAAAACAAGCCCCAGATTGTTGTGCGCCTTAAAATTCTCGGGATTCAAACGAACTGCCTCCGCGAAGGCCAAGGCCGCGATCGCCGGATCGCGATCCATTAAAAGCACACCGATGTGGTAATGCCCTTCCTCCTGTTTCGGATCGAGCTGAACCCCTTGCTTGAGATGCTCCAGGGCTTCATCGGGCCGTCCCGTAGTCATCAGAGCTTTCGCCAGTTGAACGTGGGCATGGGCATTGGTCGGGTTCGCCTTTAAGGCTCGCTCGTTATAGGCCAGCACTTCGCGGACGAGGCGCTGCTCGTAGTCCACCTCCAGCGTGCGCAAGTCCTGTCGATTGCGCGGGAGGATCTGCAACCAGAGTTCGCCCATCTCGTCCGTGGACTCGAGGCCATAACGAACGCGCGCGGGCGGGTGGTGGGGATTGCGAATGTTCTCGGCCGAATTGTCGTAGGTGAAGCGCATGCCCAGTCGCGTTCCTTTTGGAAGGCTAATCCGGTCTTGATAGCGGTAGTCGCTTTGCCAGTTGAAATCCCAGTCCTTGATCTGAAGGAGCGAACGGTATTCGCCGTTGGGAAGCACGGCATAACCGTCCATTTGCCGCGCCAGGTAATGGGCATGAGGCAGGACTGCCAATACGTCCACATCAACGGGCAGCACATACGCATCCTGTATTTCGTAATCGCGAACGCCGGCGGGAATATCGATGGCAATGGAGCTGAGGTACAGTTTGAAGGGGGTGTTGGTGGGGGCCTGGTCTGTGAAATAAAAACCAATTCGAGGTTGAACGACCTCGGGCTTCCCGGTTGGTTGCATATGGGCCTGCAGCACCAAATCCCGTTTGGGCTCCAAGGGCCAGGACAGGCCTTCCGGAAATTGGATGGGCCCGCGCCCGGGCTGCCAGCTCAAGAAATGGCCGCCTGGCGATTCGAGTCCCGGCGGCACGGTCATTCCTCCAAATCCCGTCTCCGCGTCCTGCGCATCCAGCCGCCGTGATTGCTGGGAACGATCGAACCGCAGGAAAACATGGTGGATGACCTTTGTGTTGGCGCGGAATTCGAGGGCGCGCACGAACCGGCGCGCGTCCAATGGAACCGGAATGATAAAATTTCGATACACATCGCGGCCCGCTCCGGACAGCGTGTAAGGGACCGGCATTTCCACAATCAGATCCGGCGTCCCGAGCTGCCAGCCTTCCGGCCAGGTGGGCAACGTCGGCTTGTCCCCGACGGAACCTTCGACGGCGCCCTCGGCGGCCCATTGCCGAATCATCCCGATTTCATCGTCTGTTAGATGTCGCTCATGTTGGAGGGCTGGCCCATTTCGATCCGGCAGCCAGGGAGGCATGTAGCGACGCCCGGTGACCGTAACGATATCCGGGGCTCTTTTCTTTACTTCCTCAAACGTCAGCAAGTTGAACGGCGCCGCCTCGCCCGGACGATGACAGGTAGAGCAATGGCGATGGATAATCGCGGCGATGTCCTTGTTGAATGTCAATTCGCCCACCGGGCGTGCGGCAAAACCGGCCCCCCCAGGCTGACCAGACGACGGATGCCGGGTTTTCCACAAGCAGGCCGCCAAAACGATGATGGCCGCGCCCAACAGAAGCACTCCATAGACAGCCCGACGGTTCCTGGGAGCTTTTTTCCGACCCGTTCTTCTCATTTCGCCGGTTTGATGGTGCACCGCACGGCGCTAAAAAGAAAGCCGCCGCTTTTCAGCGGCGGCTTTTTGTTTAATTACTTGGTCAGAGAACCGGGCTAGGGAGTCTCCACCGCGTCCAGGACTTCCTGGACAGCGCGGCGGAGGGCTTCCGCGGCGACGGGATTGGTTCGTCCAATTTGCGCCTCCACCTTGTGCAGGAACGCCTCCAATTGATTGGCGCCAGACTGATTGTTGCCGCGGTCAAACGAGGCAATGGCGGCCTTCAACGAGGCGATCAGCGGGCGCTTGTTCTTGCCACCCAGGTCCGCGGCATTCAGCACGGCGATGATCTCATCCACCGCCTCACCAGCCGTGAGGACGTCGACCTCGATCACGTCGGTATCCGTTGCCTGCCCATCATCCACCACCAGAGTGATGGTATGAGTGCCAACTTCGAGCACGATGCTGGCGATGGCACCGGTGGCAACAGGCACAAGCCCGCCGTCGACCAGCCACGCATAGGTCAGGGGATCACCATCCGCGTCCGTTGAGCGAGTGCCATCGAGGTGAACAACGGCGTTCGAGTTGTTGCCCGAAATGACCGTTCGATCCGTCGCGCTGGCATCCGCCACGGGCACAGTGTTGGCCGGAGTGCTCGAGACAGTCACCTTGAAGCTGCAACTCGCCGTGTTGCCGGCCAGATCGACAGCCGTGCAGGTAACGGTCGTTTGGCCGATGGGGAACGTACTTCCCGAAGGCGGCGTGCAGGCGAAACTAGCCAGGCCACCGGCATCCGTGGCGGAAGCAACGTAGGTCACCACCGCGCCCGCCGGACTGGTCGCCGTCGCCGTCAGGTCGCCAGGACAATTTACGGTCGGCGGAATATTATCAACAATCCCCGCTACCGCTACAGTAACCGTGGCCGAGGCAATGCCGCCGTGACCGTCACTGATGCGATAGGTGAACTGATCCTGACCGGTGAAGCCAGGGGCCGGTGTGTAGATTACCAAATCGTTGGTCGAAACAATGGCCGTGCCATGAGCCGGCGCCGTCACCGAAGTGATGGACAACACGTCGCCCGCGTCGGGATCGCTGTCATTGGCCAGGACGTTGATGGCGACGGAAGTGCCCACGCTCGTGCTGGCCGTGTCGGCCACGGCAATTGGCGAGCGGTTGATGTTCAGGATCGGCGGGATTTCCGTCAGCATTTTGCCGGACAGACCGCCGGCGTAGATGCCTTGAACTTCCACTTCGCTCAAGCTGCGGTTCCAGAGCGCGACTTCGTCCAGGTTGCCAAACAGCGTACCGCCCGTCACGGTCGGCGGGGCGCCCGGTCCCAGATTGGCGCCGAGCGACAGCCACGGGATGGACGGCGTCGAATTGATGTTGCCGAGGTAATCCACCGTGGCGAGCAGCTGCCCGTCCCAGTAGAGGCTCAAATTGACTCCATTGGCGCTCATCGCGAAATGGTGAATGACGAATGCGTCGGACTGGGTGGCATCGAGCGGAGCCATGGCGAGAACGCGGTTTGGTCCCGTTTCGATTTGAGCGCGAACAGTGGGAACGCCATTGTCGCTGATGAGGTCAACCAGGAACTGGCCGCTGGCGCCAGTCGTTTGATTTTCGATCCAGTTGTTCAGGATCGGTCCTTCACCCGTGAAGGTTTGAACCCAACCAGCCGCCGTCATCGCGCGACTGACCTTGGGATAGTCGGGCACGAGGACATAGCTACCCGCTCCATTCAGGGCAATCGCATTGCCGACTTGCCCGGGCTGGAAATCGCCCACCCCGCCCTGAATCTGGCCGGCCTGACCCCCGGGGGCCGAGTTCGCGGCAGTCGTCCCGTTCGCTCCGCCATCGTCCAGCTTGAGATACGTGATCAAGCCGAAGGTGATTTGGCCCGAGGCAACCACGCCCACGACCGCGGTGCGGCTGGCCACGCGGCCGGCGGGATTACTGACGACGACCGAGTAATTGCCGGCATCGTTGGTTTGCACATTGGACAACGTGAGTTCGGCGGAAGTGGCGCCTTCAAGCCGCTGGCCGTTCTTGAGCCATTGATAGCTCAGATTGGGACCAGTCGCTTCCACGAGCAGCGTGACCTGGCCTCCGACAATCGCGTTGGCCGAAACGGGCTGTCTGGTGATGGTCGGTGGCTCACCCGCGGGCGTGGGGTTCAAGACAAGCTGCATGGCATTGAGGCCGGGGCCACGAATCGGATCTCCGCCCGGCAGATCAACGCGTCCAGGTGAATAGAAACGAATTTGAATTGTGCCGTCAGAGCCAGGCTGCAGGTTGTCGAACCGCATCATGTTGCCGACGCCGCGCGTCGCCGCCGTGTCGGACGTCACCAGGCTGAAGCCGGGAGACGGGTTGTATTCGTCGGCATTCTGCGGCCGGATATAACGGCGCTGAATCACTTCAGCCCCGCCCGCGTCGTGGGTGACGACGGCAAAATCCATGTTGAAGAATTCCTGCGGCACCTGGACGGTGTAGAGGAAAACGCTGTGACTGCCGGCCGGCACGCCCGCCAGCGTGACGGATTGCCCAGTGGCTTCTGATGTGCCGGAGCTTGTCGCCATGCCGTTGAGCATGCGCTCGGTCGCGTCGCTGTTGCCCGTGCCAACTCCCCATTCGCCGGAGGTGGCCCAAGTCACGGTGATCGCGCTGCTCACCGCATTGGCGCTGTTGGTCGGACCTGCCAGCGTTCCAGAACCGCCTGCCAAATTGTTCCAGTAAGCCTGCGGATGGAAGCCGGTGATATCTGTGGGAAACATCGCCGTGGGAGCGCCATTGGCCCCGCCGCCAACCCAGCTCAAACCGACGCTCTCCGTCGCGGACGGCGTGAAGATGCTGAGGATGGCGTCATCGCTCTTCTGCACGCCTTGCGGACTTTGGACAATCGCGTAGAACACCGCGCCGTCATCGGCGGCCGTGGTGGGGGCGGTCGTGTAGGCCGTGTTATTGGCGCCCGGAATGCGCACGCCGTTGCGATACCACTGCACTTTCCAGGGGCCGGTCAAACCGACGCGGAAGGTCGCGGTAGCACCCAACAGGACCGGCGTGTCGCTCGGCTGACGCCGAATCAGCGTGTCCACCTCGTTCGTATTCACAACGCCAGGTGTCACCCCGAGGAATTCCACCTCGGAGATCTGCATGCTGTTGGCCGCCGCCGCGTTCGCCACCGTCGGGAAAATCAAACGGTAGGACTTGAACGATTTCGTGTTGGTCGGGAAGAAGATGTAGTTCTTGTAAAACCGCGCGGGGAACGCCGGAACCGCGCCGCTGGCAATGGCGACGTAGTTGGATCCGTCATTTGAACCGGTCAGCGCGTAGGAGGCCGGGTCGCGTTCCGGTGCGTCATTGGCCGAAGTGAGCGTCAGGCCGATGACGATCGTGTCACCTACACCCGGCGTAACTGTGAAACCCGTGTTGAGCTTGTCGAAGTTGAGGTACTTCGTGGGCTGATTGTCGATCGAATTGGCGACGCCTTCCGAACCGGGCGTGTTATTCGAAGTGCCCACGATTGGATCGCCAGGCACAGTGACATCGGTCGGCGCAAGGACACCGAGCAGTTCCACCTCCGAGACCTGCATGCTGTTGGCCGCCGCCGCGTTCGCCACCGTCGGGAAGATTAGCCGGTACTGCAGGTAGGGAACCTTGTTATCGAAAAGGATCGTGATCTTTTGGAAGCGATTGGTAAAGGGCGTCACGGTTCCTGTGGCAATCTGGGTGAAATTCGACCCGTCGTAAGCTCCCGAGAGAACATAGCTGGCTGGGTCGCGTTCTGGCGCATCGTTGGCCGAGGTCAGCGTCAACCCGCTAACCAGGGTTAATCCCGCACGAGGACTGACCGTGAAGCCGGTGTTCAGCTTGTCGAAGTTGAGGTACTTAGTGGGCTGGTTGTCGATCGAATTGGCGACGCCTTCCGAACCCGGGGTGTTATTGGAAGTACCCACGATAGGATCGCCCGGCTGAGTGACGTCTTGGGGAAGATCAGCCACCACACCGAGCAACTCGACCTCGGAAATCTGCATGCTGTTGGCCGCGGCGGCATTGGCCACTGTTGGGAAGATCAACCGATAGGATTTGTAAGCACGCGCGTTGGTGAAAAAGATGTACTGCTTGTTGAAACGGGAGGTAAAGGCCGGCACGGGTCCACTGGCCACCGGGAAGTAGGAAACTCCGTCGAGCGAGCCTTCCAGCTGATAGCTGGCCGGGTCCCGTTCCGGTGCGTCATTTGCAGACGTCAGCGTAATACCACTAACGAGGGTCGCGCCCACCGAAGGAGTGACGGTAAACCCGGTGTTGAGTTTGTCAAAATTCAGGTACTTCGTGGGCTGGTTGTCGATGGAATTGGCCACGCCTTCCGAGCCCGGGGTGTTATTGGAAGTGCCCACGATCGGATCGCCCGGCTGAGTCACATCGGTGGGAGCAAGGAAGCCAAGCAGCTCAACTTCCGAGATCTGCATGCTGTTCGCCGCCGCCTCATTCGCCACCGTGGGGAAAACCAAGCGATAGCTGAGATACGGAATTTCGTTCTCGAACCGGATGGTGACTTTCTGAAACCTTGTGGTGAAGGTGGGGACGGGTCCGGCGGAGATCTGGGTGAAGTTCGTCCCGTCATAAGATCCGGAAAGGACATAGGACGCCGGATCGCGCTCGGGAGCGTCGTTGGCCGAGGTGAGCGTCAGGCATTGGACCACGCTCAACCCAACGCGCGGCGTCACGGTGAAGCCCGTATTCAGCTTGTCGAAATTAAGATATTTCGTGGGCTGATTGTCGATGGCGTTGGCCACGCCTTCCGAGCCCGGGGTGTTGTTTGAAGTTCCAGAGATCGGATCACCCGGCTGGGTGATATCCGCCAGTTGAGCGTTCAAGTTGCCGCAAAGAAATAGGGCAAACAACGCTATGAGACATGAATAGGGTACGTTGGGGCGTCGCTTCGTGGACATAGGTTTTGTTGGTTACTTGACTGAGTGATTACGGGCATGACTACAGCAGATCGCGGCGGGTTACACCAGAAAAGAGTTTGCTGAAATTTGACCCTTCCTCCACGCGAATGTTACGACTTTGTGGCATCCCCCCGGGCCCCCGCCAAGGCCCCCGTCGGCTATTCAAACCCAGCCAATCCAATCGTTACTTCCGGTGAGTGCGAATCAAATACCCGCGTCCAGGGAACCGTGGTTTCCTTGCCTCCAGGCCAACGAACGCTGATCTCCCGCGGCAGGTCGCCAATTGCCAGGATTTCCACTAGGCTGTCAAACGACTGATATCCCGAACTGCCATGCACTTCGCGGCGCGGACCCCATCCGCGGGCGTACTTCAATCGCAGGCAAGCTCCCAGACCGTTCGGATTTCCCGGCGGGCCTTTCAATCGTACCCGCATCCCAGGCTTTGCGCCCTGGTTCCGCCACAACATCGTCTTCGCACCGTTTTGTGAAACCACAACATCCGTTCTTCCATCCCCATCAAAATCAGCCAACGCCGCCCCACGCTGCTCCCCGAACACTCGAATGCCTGATTCCCCGACCGGCACGGCAGCCAGATTTGTCCCATCCGCGCCCCGCAGCCAGAGTCCACACCCCCCGTCGAGGCGAGGCAGGCCAGGCCGCAGAGCAAAAAAATTCTGCGTCAGAAAAATGTCCTCCCTCCCGTCGCCATCCAAATCGGTAACCTTCACGTCAAAGGCCGGCGCCCATTGGGCTTCGGGAGGCAGCGTCACCGGAATGAAGTGGCCATCGCGGCGCAGAAAAAGCGTGGAGGCCAGGGTTGTCGCCTCGACCTTGCGCATTCGCGAAATACGGGCGCCCAAGAGCCGGCTGACACTGAGCTCACTAAATGCCTTGTGAGTGGGAGTCTGCTCCCACAGGAACGGCATGCTCGTCCCCAGAGTTTCTAGAAGGCGCCGCGGATACGAACTCTCCAGCGATGAGCCGCCTGAGCCTTCCGCCTCCACCTCGAGCAAATCGTTTATTCCACGGTCCGCCAAATCACCATAAAGAAGGGCGAGCGGCCCGACCGCGGAGGCACGATATGGACTGTTCAATCCCCAGTTCGCCGCTACCAGATCCAGCTGGCCGTCGCCATCAATGTCCCCGGTCGTCACCCCTTTCCACCAGCCAGTGTAGGCATCGAGTCCGAATTCCTTGGTGGATTCGCTGAGCCGGCCCGCACGATTGGAGAAAACACGGACCGGACCCCAATCGCACGCCAGAATCAATTCGGCAAAACCATCGTTGTCCAAATCGCTCCACACTGCGCCTTGGACCAGGCCCGCGCCCGACACGGAGCGGGTATTTTCCGTGTCCATTTCCAATTGCTCCCCGACGCACCGAAAGATCCGGCCGGGCCGGGCTTCCGGATAACGGCCATTGATAACGCCGCCTCCGACGAACAAATCCAAATCACCGTCGCCATCCAAATCGCCCACTGCCAACGCCCCACCGCCCCAGTCTCCCAACTCTAGAAAGTTTGTCAGTTGAACCAGTCGCTTTCCT
>Ga0070689_100002111_pt1 | contig 12912 bp, 10 predicted proteins | sample KBSS23HmetaG_FD_64669 | JGI IMG/M metagenome (GOLD analysis project Ga0070689, IMG submission 64669) | Switchgrass rhizosphere microbial communities from Kellogg Biological Station, Michigan, USA - KBS S2-3H metaG | ecosystem: Host-associated > Plants > Roots > Rhizosphere ...
GTGCGTCCTCGATGAATTTCTCATCGAACGGATTGAGAAAGAGCCGCGAGGTGTAGTGGATGACCAGCCTGCGCCATTCCACCGCGGTCTTCTTCAATGGCTCTTCGAAAGAGGGCGTGAATTTTATGATCTTGGCGAGGTGCCGGTCGCAAATCATCCCCATCATCGGCCCAAGATAGCGCCAGACTTCGGCGCGAAGCGCGACCGCTTCGTCGTCGATTTCGTACATCTGCAGGCCGATGAGGTACGGCGCCGGGATAGGCATGCAGCTTCCTGCCTGCCAGCAGACTGGATGGGAGGAGTTTCTTTTCAGTAAACCAAGGGGTTACGCCCCTACAGCTTGTTTGTGCATAGTTCAGATTGACTCGGCATGCGTGTGCAACGCGTGGGAGCAGTTGCTGCATCCGGCTACCTTGGTTTTTTCTGAAGCTGAGCAAGCTCCGGCACTCGGTGCATGTTTTCCGAGTCCGGCCGAAGGCTATCGCTGCCCTGCCATGGCCCTGGCCCAACTAATACCCCGGCCACAGGCCGGGCGTCGCCAGCTCGAGGAGATGGCCGTCGGGATCACGGAAATAGATGCTTTCGCCGCCGCGCGGCCATTTGGTGCGGCCTTCGATGGCGATGTTCTCGGATTTGAGCCGCTCCTCCCAGGCCGCGAGCTCGTCGGCCGCTATCGAAAAGGCGATGTGGACCGGGCCATGCCCGTCATGCGGCGGGATGGTGCCGCCGGGGAGCTTCACGGTTTCGAGCGAACGGCCGCGCAGGAAAAGAAGCAGAACCCCGCGCGAGCCGACGTCGTAGGCGCACAGCCGCTGGTCGCGGTAGATGCTGTTGAGGCCGAGCACCTGTTCGTAGAACGGACAGGCGCGCTCGAACGCCTCGACATAGAGCGAGGTTTCAAGAACGCCGAGCAGGTGGGGCATGGCGCCTACCCTGGTCAGCCCGACACCGGCACCACTTCGCGCGCGGGCGCACGCACCAGCCGGGTCACGCTGCCCGCGGCGACCACCACGCGCTGCTGGGCGTAGGCCTCATGGTTCTGCTCGATGTAGTCGAGATCGTAGCGGTAGTTCACCATCAGGCCGTGCGATTGCTGCAACGCACGCTCCGACGTGTCGGCCAGCCAGTCGAGTCGCTCGAGCCGCGCGCCGTTGCCGAGATGGAAGCGTGCGACCGGGTCGGCGGGCAGGCCGCGGCGGTCGCGCCCGCGCAGAAAATACCAGGCGGCAGCGCGCATTAGCGGCCCGCGCAGCGTTTCCGCCGCGTCCGGCCGGCGCCACCACTCGGCGGCGTCGAGCCCGGCAAGCGCGGCGCGTTCCTCCTCGTCGATCGCGAGCGAAGCGTCGTTGGCGCGCTCGCGCTTGAGCCACTCGGCGAAATTGGGTGCCGGCGACAGCGTGACGAAGGTCGAGATGCGCGGCATCTCGCGCGAGACCTCCTCCACCACCTGCTTGATCAGGAAGTTGCCGAAGCTCACGCCGGCAAGCCCGCGTTGGCAATTGGTGATCGAATAGAACACCGCCGTCGTCGCCCGCTCCGGCGCCACCGCCTCGCGCTTGTCGGAGAGTATCGGCGCGATCGCCCCGGGTATTTCCCGCGTCAGCGCCACCTCGACGAAGATCAGCGGGTCGTCAATCAGCGCCGGGTGGAAAAAGGCGTAGCAGCGCCGGTCGGGCAGGTCGATGCGCCGGCGCAAATCCTCCCAGTCGCGAATCTGATGCACGGCCTCGTAGCGGATGATCTTTTCCAGGATCAGGGCCGGCGTCGACCAGTCGATCCGCCGCAGCACCAGGAAGCCGCGGTTGAACCACGAGGAGAACAAATGCACGAAGTCGCCGTCGACCAGGCGCAGATCGTCGCGACGGTTCACGGCGTCGAGTAGCTGCTCGCGCATGCGTACCAGCGCCGCGGTCCCCCCGGGCGCGAGATTGAGCCGGCGCAGAAGTTCCAGCCGGCGCGGCTCGGCGGCGCGCTGCAGTTCGGCCGCGACCTTGGCCGACGGGTCGGCGCGCCAGGCCGCGACCGCTTCATCGATGCGCGGGCGATCGTGGCCGAAAGTGTTCGCCAACGCCTCAAAGAAGGCGATCCGCGGTCCGATCGTCAGGTCGGCATATTCGGCGAGGATTTCGTTGGCGAGCGCCACGCCCGATGCCTCGCCGCGACCCGAAAGCAAATCTTCGCAGAGCTCGATGATGCCGGCGGAGCGCTCGTGCGAGGGCTCGCGGCGTTCGCGCAGAATGAGCGCGCGGCTGCGGTCCGCGATGCTCTGCAGCATTTCGCTGAAAAACGAGGTGTTCACCCGGAATCCCAATCACTGAGTGGGATTGAGCTAATGATTGCCCGAAAGGATGACAAGCGGGCAAAACCGGCGGCCCTGTAGACAAAACCGGAGGGCTGGGTCACTTAAAACACCTTTGCAAAGGAGCTGTTCATGCCGGGTCCGTTGGCCGGTCTGCGTGTGCTGGAGCTTGCCCGTATTCTCGCGGGTCCGTGGGCCGGGCAAATCCTCGCCGATCTCGGCGCCGACGTGATCAAGGTCGAACGCAAGGGCGTCGGCGACGATACCCGCGCCTGGGGGCCGCCTTTCGTTGCCGCGGCGGAAGGCGACGGCCATCTCGACGCCGCGTATTTCCACGGCACCAATCGCGGCAAGCGGTCGATCGAGCTCGATTTCGAGAGCGAGGAGGGACGGCGCATCGTCAAGAAGCTCGCTGCCCGCTCCGACGTCTTGCTGGAAAACTTCAAGGTTGGCTCACTCGCCAAGTTCGGGCTCGATTACGCGAGCCTGGCGCCCGACAACCCGCGGCTGATCTACTGCTCGGTCACCGGCTTCGGCCAGACCGGTCCCTACGCGACCCGTGCCGGCTATGACCTCATGGCGCAAGGCATGGGCGGCTTCATGGATCTGACCGGCCATCCCGACGGCGAGCCGCTGCGCTCCGGCGTGCCGATCTCCGACATCTTCACCGGTGTCTATTCGGCGGTCGGGATTCTCGCGGCGCTGGCGCGGCGGGAAAAGACCGGGCGCGGTGGCTATGTCGATACCGCATTGGTCGATTCGACCGTCGGTGTCCTCGCCAACCAGGCGCTCAACTATCTGGTTTCCGGCAACGTCCCCCGGCGCATGGGCAACGCGCATCCGAACATCACGCCCTACCAAGTGTTCCCGGTCGCCGACGGCCACATCATCATTGCCAGCGGCAACGACAACCAGTTCGCCAAGCTGTGTGCCGTTCTCGGCGCGCCGGAAGTCGCCAAGGAGCCGGCTTACAGGGACAACAAGGCGCGGCTCGCGAACCGCGCCGACCTCGTCGCGCACATCTGTGCACTGACCGCGCGTATGTCGCGGAGCGAGCTTCTCGACAAGCTCGAAGCCGCGGGCGTGCCCGCCGGGCCGATCAACGATCTCGGCCAGGTGTTTTCCGATCCGCAGGTGATCCATCGCGGCATGCGGCTCGAATTGCCGAGCGCGAGCGCCAGCGGTGGAAAAATTCCCGGCGTGCGCACGCCGATCACGCTCGATGGGGTGCCAATGGCGGCGGAGCGGCCGTCGCCGCGGCTCGGCGAGCACACCGCCGAAATTTTGCGCGAGATCGGCGAAGGCTGACGCCTCACGGTTCAAATTGATCGCTCGGCACTGCTATCGGTATCTTCGCGGCGTGCGCTTATGCTGTCGTCACGTTGCCGCGTTGATGCTGCCCGAGACCCGCGGCCGCAGGCTTCTCGCGAACTGACGAGGCTTCCCGCGGACTGAAAACAGCCGGCCCGGGTCACCCTGCCGCGCATTGCGACAAGGACGGCGGTGCGGCCTGTCGTCCGACCTTGCCTGCCGCCTTGCGTGCGGCGGCGAGCGCGCGCTGCAGGGCGGCAAGGTCGTAGGGCTTGGGGAGCACGGCAAAGCCGTGGCGGACCGCATCCTGCGTGCTCGAGCTGTAGCCCGAAGTCAGCAGCACCACGATTTCCGGAAAGCGCCGGCGCACGGCGCGCGCGAGATCGAGTCCGTTCATGGCGCCGGGCATCAGAATATCGGAGAACACAAGGTCGATGCCGCCTTCGGCCTCGATGAGATCGAGGCCGGCCTGCGCGTTCGCGGCCACTCTGACGGTGTAACCCAAATCCGTGAAGTAGGCGCGTGCCACTTCGGCGACCTCCGCATTGTCTTCGACGACCAGCACGGTGCCGGTCAACTCGGCCGTCTCCGGGGTGACCGAAGGCTCGCGCGACTGAGCCGGCGTTTCGAAGCTTCGGGGCAGAAACATCGTGATCGAGGTGCCGCGGCGCACTGCGCTGCTGATGATCGCTGCACCTCCCGATTGCCGTGCGAAGCCGTAGACCTGAGACAGCCCGAGGCCGGTGCCCTTGCCGACCTCCTTGGTGGTGAAGAACGGCTCGAACACCCGCGGCAGGATATCGGCGGGAATGCCGTGGCCGGTGTCCGCGACTCTGACGGCGACGAACTCGCCACTGAGACCTTCCTCGCCGGTTTTGCCGCGCAGCACGATCGGCCTCGCCGTGATCGTCAACGTCCCGCCCGATGGCATCGCGTCACGGGCGTTTACCGCGAGATTGAGGAGCGCAAGCTCGAATTCGCTCGGATCAACCTTGACCAGACACGGTCGCTTGGCGACGAGCACCTGGATCTCGATGTCGCCGCGCAGCGAGCGGCTGAGCAGATCCTTGAGTTCGGGAAGATGCTTGGCGAGATCGATGACGCTTGGCTGCAGCGTCTGCCGCCGCGAAAACGCCAAGAGCTGGCGGGTGAGGCTCTCGCCGCGCTGTGTCGCGTTGGTGATCGCGTCGAGCAGGCGCGTCTGCTTCTCGTCATGAATGTCGCGGCGCAACCGGTGCGCGCTGCCGCTGACGATCATCAGCAGATTGTTGAAATCGTGGGCGACGCCGCCGGTCAATTGGCCGATCGCCTCGAGCCGCTGCGCCTGGCGCAACGCGCCTTCCGCCGCCTCCCGGCGCTCGGCCTCCTCATAGAGGCGCCGGGTGCGCCGCAGCGCCACCCAGAGTACGATGAACACCAGCAGCGTCGCCGGCAGCCCGACAAACAGGTAGGTCCGCATATGCGACAGCCACTCGGTCTGGATCGCACCGCCCGCTACTCCCGCCAACGCGTAGACCGGAAAGCCCGGAAGCTTGCGAAAACCGATGCGCCGGGGAACGCCGTCGATCTCCGACTCTATCGTGTATAGGCCGTGATCGCTGCCGCGGCTGATGGCGCTGCGCAGGCCGCTGCTCGGGCTTAACTTCTGCGAGCGGTTGGTGACCAGCGGATAGCGCGTGAGGATCGAGCCGTCGTCCCGCACCAGCGAGAAGAAGCTGCCCGGCGCCTGTCCGATCAGAGCGTAGAAGTCCTCGAAATAGCTCGGCCGCACCGCTACCGCGATGACGCCGCTGAACGAGCCGTTCGGCGATGCGAGGCGGCGGGAGAGGTCGAAGAAATCGGTGGCGATTCCGGGCAGGCGCGGCGAGCGAATGTCGCTCACATAGGTCCCGGCGTCATGCTCGATCTGGGCTTGGAAATAGTCGCGATCGTCGAAGAGGACGCCGCCCGGCACCGCCGCGAGCGTGCTCGCGGCGAGCGGCCTTCCGTCCGCGCCGACGAGAAGGATGCCGTACAGTTGCGGCATCGTGGCGACGATGCGGGAGAGCCGCTCGTGCAGCCGCGGCTGGTCCACGCGGATGTCCTCCTCCGACATGCCACGCAGGATTTCGTTGACCTCGGCGAAGGTCCGGTCGACGGTCTGAAAGACTTTGAGCGCGTGCTCCTGCATGACGTCGAGCGAACGGCCGATGCGTTCGTCGGTCACTGCATGCACGTCGCGGTAGCTGACCCAGGAGGCATAAGCGAACAGCGCCGCCGGCAGGACCACCGACGCGATCATCATCCATTGCAGCAGACGGACGGCCGATTCCCGTGCAGTGCTCATCGCTTGGACTGTCCGGCGATTATTCGGCGATAATCGGGCAACTATCCGACAAATTCAGCAGTAGCGCTGGCGCGTTGATGGTGCAGGAATGCGGCACGATTGACCGCGCGATGTTGCAATTTCATGACGCGTCGGCGGCCACCGAGGGCACACGCGACGAAGGGTCGCTGGCCGAGTGGCGGCCCTTCTCGCGCGCTTGAAAGGCGAAAACCTCAGTCCGGCTTGAAGTTCATGGCCACGCCGTTGATGCAATAGCGCAGATGCGTGGGTGGTGGGCCGTCCTCAAAGACATGGCCGAGGTGGCTGCCGCAGCGGCTGCAATGCACCTCGGTGCGCACCATGCCATGGCTGCGGTCGGTCGAGGTCTCGACCGCTCCGCCGACCGGATCGTTGAAGCTCGGCCACCCGGTGCCGCTCTCGAATTTCTGTTTCGAGGCGAACAGCGGCTGGCCGCAGCCGGCGCAGAAGAACGCGCCTGCGCGTTTCTCGTGATTGAGCGCGCAACTCCCCGGCGGCTCGGTACCGTGGGCGCGCATGATCCTGAACTGCTCCGGCGTGAGCAGCTTGCGCCACTCGGCTTCGGTATGCGTGACGGGATATTGCTTGCTGTCCATGGCCGTACCTCCCGTTTCGCCGACGATCCTGCGATACCGAATAAGGTAAGCGCCAAACGGCAAAGCGCAATCGCGAATACGTGGGCTGGCGGACGGACTGCCTGTCCTTCATGGCGAACGAGCGCATCCCAGGCGGAGGCTTTGTCCAAGACGCAGCTTCGTCGATCGGCCGCTCGGCGTCAGGACGAAGCGCCGCCCGGGGTCTTCGCATGTGATGAAGCGATCGTGAGCACGGCGCTCGACCGGTCGGCCGCCTCGTCGATCGTCTCGATCATCATCTCGATGCAATCGACGATCTCGCTCGTTTGCCGCCGCACTTCGTAGATCCGAGATGCGATCTCCTTGGTCGCCTCCGCGGTCTGGCTTGCGAGCACCTTCACCTCTTTGGCGATGACGGCAAAGCCCTGCCCGGCCTCGCCAGTACGTGCGGCTTCGATCGCCGCATTCAATGCCAAGAGATGCGTCTGGTGGGCGATGGCTTCGATCGTCGAGGCGATCCCCGCAATGGTCTGCGCCATGGACGAGAAGCCATGGCTCGTCGTTCCAGTCGTTCGCGCCCAGTTCGCGGCCTTGTCGATCGCGGCCTTGGTCTGCCGAATGGCGTCGACGAGGTCATCGCTCGACGCGTCCGAATTCCGCTGGGGTTCGGCGCCGGCCCAGACGGATTTGCCGCTCCGAGTTGTCATCGCTACCCGCGACACCGTCTCAGCTCGGCTGCGGAGTGGACTGCCAAGTCCGTGGTTCAACGTCCGGTGTGGCTCCTGCCCCGCAGTCGGAACGGCGGGTCGCTTGGACGACCCGGCAGGTTCGCGGTCTTTGTCACCGGAACTGCGGTTCGACGCGGCGGGCCCGGAGGCATGATCGAGCGGACTCATTCTCGTACTTTCAGGACCGATAGTTCTCTCGCCCGATCGGCGGATATGGACGTTGCTCATACCTGAGCTTGGTTAATTTTTATCTAGAAACAGGCGAGCGGCGCCAGCCTGTGGCGCGGTGGAAAGCTCGCGCACCAGTGCCGTCGCGTTGCGTGCGAACCGTCGCGGCCGCTTCAGGCGGCGCCAGGATACGGAATGAACGCCGCCTCAGGTCTGCGACGCTCGATGGGAAGCGTGAACTCGACGCGGCAGCAATCCGGCTCGGAGACGATCGAGACCTCGCCGCGGCGTACGCGGACTGCGTCCCACAGCCGCCGCCGCAGAAAATCGGGGACCTCTGCGGAAGAAATCGTCAGTTCGGTCGCGCACACCGGCCTCGCCTGTTTGCCAACGTGCCTGATCTGCGTGCGCAGCGAGGTCCCGCCGCGCCCGACGGCAAGCGCATAGTCGAGCAGGCAAGAAACCAATTCGCGCAAATCGCCAGCCGGGCCTGCGACGGTCGCTTCTTCCGTCAACTGCACGACAACGCCGTCTGCGCCCCGGCCTGCGACGGCCGCCGCTTCGCGCAGTATTGCTATGAGATCGATCGCGTCCGCTTCCCGGTGTCCTCTGCGCCGCTCAACGGTGTCCAACTCAGTGTCGACGTCGCGCAGCTGCGCCATGATCCGGCTGCATCGCGAGCCATCCATGTCGCCGGAGCGTTCAAACTGTCGTGCCGCCTTTTGCAGCGTTGCGATTGCGGCATGCATCATCTGCTCTCCGTGCAATTCGTCCTGCCCGTCGGGCCGGCGTTCTTTGCAAACTTAATTCGATAGAAGTTGGGAGATAATTTTAATTGTCGCTAAAATTTGAGTCATTTCTCCGCGCTCGCTCCGAGTTCCGGTGCTCAGCAAAAATCGACGTTGTCGCCGACAACGTGTCACGATTGCAGACTTTATCGTTTGCAGGCATTTATTTGCTAACCACGACGAATGGAACATCGGATTCCTGAGAAAGTTAGTCCGATTTTAGGTATCCGGGTATTAGACGGATCAAACAACGAAAACTCAGGGACGCGACATGCCGGACATCGCCAATGCCGTAGCGCCAGAACGGGCAACCAAGATCCTGCTGGTGGAAGACAGTCTGCCGAACCGCGACATGCTGACCCGCCGCTTGGTCAGTCAAGGCTTCGCGGTGTGCTGCGCGGTGGACGGCCCGAGCGGCGTTGCCATGTCGGTCTCGGAAATGCCCGACGTGATCCTGATGGATGTCGCGCTCGGCGCGATGGACGGTTGGGAGGCGACGCGTCGGATCAAGGCCGACCGCAGAACGGCGAACATTCCGATCATCGCGCTCACGGCGCATGCGCTGGCGACCGATCGCGACAAAAGCGTCGAGGTCGGTTGCGCCGACTTCGACACCAAGCCGGTCGACCTAGCGCGTCTGCTGGGAAAGATCCGCGGGTGCTTGGATAGCAAGCACGCGCATGCCGCGGCCGGCTGAGCCAGCCCGTCGCCGCCGGCAGCCATTTTCCAAATTGTTCAAGACGATATCGGATTAGGGAGTTGCGTCATGTCTGTGCACGGCGGGTCTGACCCGGTTCAAGCCCTCACTGGAAGCATGCGGGATTACCGCGAATTGCGCGGCAAGGATTTGATCAGTCGCGTCGGCGGCTTCTATGAGTGGCAGGACTTGCGCCGGCAGCGTGGCTTGTGGCCGTACTCGAAATCGACGGAGCGGGCCCCGCTCGCCGTTTGCTCGGCGCGCGACGACAGCGGCTTGAGATTCGCCGGGCTCAACTTCGCGACGCAGGACTATCTCGGCCTTTCCTCCGATCCCGAGATCAAGGAGGTCGCCAAGGCGGTGATCGAAGAATACGGCGTGCACAGCGCCGGCTCCTCGGCGCTCGCCGGCAACACCAAATATTCGCTGCAGCTCGAACGCACCATCTGCGAATTCCTCAATCTCGATCATACCGTCCTTTACCCGACCGGTTGGGCCGCGGGTTACGGCGTCATCAAGGGTCTGGTACGGCCCAGCGACCACGTGGTGCTCGACGCGCTGGCGCACGCCTGCCTGCAGGAGGGCGCGAACTCGGCGACCGCCAACGTCCGCCTGCACCGGCACCTCGATATCGGCTCGGCGCGCACGTGCCTGCAGAAGATCCGTGCCAAGGACGCCGAGAACGGGATTCTGGTCGTCACCGAAAGCCTGTTCTCCATGGATTCCGACACGCCCGATCTGCGCGCGTTCCAGGATCTGTGCCGCGAATTCGAGGCGACGCTGCTTGTCGATGTTGCGCACGATCTCGGCTCGATGGGGCAGGGCGGCCGCGGCTTCATCGGCACGCAAGGCATGACCGGTCAGATCGACATCGTGATGGGAAGCTTCTCGAAGACGTTTGCATCGAACGGTGGTTTCGTCTCCTGCAACTCACCCGCCGTCCGGCAATATCTCAAATTCTACGGCTGCTCGGCGACGTTCTCGAACACGTTGTCGCCCGTGCAGGCAGCGACGGTGACGCGGGCTTTCGAAATCGTCCAGTCGGATCGCGGCCGTGAGCTGCGCCGGCTCCTGCTCAAGCGCATCGGTCAGATGCGCGATGCACTCGCAGCCGTGAACCTCGAGGTCATCGGCAATCCGTCGGCGATCGTGCCGGTTCTGGTCGGGGACGAGGCCTTGGCCCGCATGGCGAGCCGCCGCCTGCCCGAGCTCGAGGTGATCGCCAACCTCGTCGAGTATCCGGCGGTGGCGAAGGGCAACGCCCGCTTCCGCCTGCAGATGATGCCCTCGCACTCCGCCGAGAACGTGAAGGAACTTGCGTCACGTCTGCGCACCGCGGTCGACTTGGTGCAGGGCGAGTACGAACACTACCGGTCGAGCGTCGGCGCTGGGCAATCGGTTCGCGCCGCCGTCGCATAAGCCAGCCTGCACGCGCATCCGCGGGGACGAGACATGCTTGCCAAGCTTCGAGAGCGCCTGATCGCGGTCATCGACTGGTTCATTCCGGTCGAGCTGCGCATCAACACCGCCAACCTCTGGCGGGCCAGAATCTTCGTCATCAGTCATCTGCTCGGCCCGCTCAGCGCCGTCGCTATCCTCGGCTATCTCTATCGCGCCCTGCAGGTGCATGATTACGTGTTTTGGACGATCTGCGTCCTGTGCGGTGCGTTCTGGCTGTTGCCGGTCGGGCTCAAATTCTCCCGCACGCTCACCTGGCTGGCGCTGTTCTCGTTCGTCGACCTCACCTTTGTCAGCGTGTTCGGATCATTCTTTTACGGCGGCGTGAGCTCGCCGTTCCTGCCCTGGTTCCTCACCGCGCTGCTGATCGGCTTCTTCTATCTCGGCGATCGGCCGTTGCTCGTGGTCGGTATTTTCGCCGTGCACCTTGCCGGCTTCTCCATGGCCTACGTGTTCAACGGCGCGTTTCCCGAACGGGTGCCGCTGCACGAACTGTCCACGGTGGGCGTGATCTCGGTGCTCTGCGCCACGCTCTATACCTCGATGATGGCGATCTACTATGCCTATGTCACCCTGGCGCAGTCGGCGCTGCGCCAGGAGATCGACAAGCACCTGGTGACCGCGACGCGGCTTCGCCAAGCCAAGCACGATGCCGAACGCGCCAACGAGGCCAAAGCGGTATTCCTCGCCAAGATGAACCATCAATTGCGCACGCCGCTCAACGCCATCATCGGCTACAGCGAGATCCTGCTCGACGACATCGAACCGGGCGCGAATTCCGGAGACGAGGAGGACCTGAAAACCATCAACAAGGCCGGCCGTCACCTGCTGGCGCTGGTTTCCGACGTCCTCTACATGCCCAAGATCGAGTCGGACAACATCGAGATAGCGGTGCGTTCGGTCGACCTAGACGAATTCCTCGATGATGTGACCGCGACCTGCCGCAACCTGGTTTCGCACAACGGCAATGAGTTCATCTGCGAGAAGTCACCCGGCCTCGGCACGATCGAAACCGACGAGACACGGCTACGCCAGATTCTGATCAACCTGCTCGGCAACGCCGGCAAATTCACCAAAAACGGCAAGGTGACCTTGCGCGCGAGCCGCCAGACCGTCGGGCCGCTGCAGCAGATCGTCATCGCCGTGGAAGACACCGGGATCGGCATTCCGCCGGAGGCGATCACCAACCTGTTCACCGACTTCAATCACGCGAGCTCGGTGACCTCGAAATCCTACGAAGGCTCTGGCCTCGGTCTCGCCGTCAGCAGCCGGCTGGCCTGCCTGCTCAGCGGCGACATCCAGGTGGAAAGCGAGCCCGGCCGCGGTTCGGTATTCACCCTGCGGCTTCCCGCCGCCGCACCGGCGGCGGCGATTGCTGCTGCCGCCTGAGACGTTTCCTGATGATCGTGGATCGGTGATCGTGATGCGCACCTCGCTCAAAAGTTTAGTCGTGCGGATAAACTCGTTCGTCGACTGGTTCATCCCCGCCAACCTGAAATCGTCCGGCGACCTCGTACAGGGCGTACGGATGTTTTTGTTCAGCCACGTGTTCGGCCCGTTCCTCGGGCACACGATCTCGCTGTCGATGCTCTACATCAACGGCACCGCCGACCTGTCGTGGTGGATATTCTTTGCCGCCGTGACCGCCTTCTGGCCGTTCCCGTTGGTGTTGCGGCTCACGGGCTGGTACGTGCCGCTGGCGCTGCTCTCGATCGAGAATCTGATGTTCTGCATCTTCTGGGGCTGCTATCAGTATGGCGGCGTCAGTTCGCCGATCCTGCCCTGGCTGGTGACCGTGCCGCTGCTCGCCTTCTTCTATCTGCCCGGGCGGGCGACGCGCATCATCGTGGGCGTGGAGATCGTCGCCAACCTGGCGTTGTTCTACGGCATCTACACCCTGGTCGGCTTTCCCGAGCAGGTCCCGCTCGACCTGCTGGTCTTGCTCGGCCTGGTGTCGACCTTCTGCGCCAGCATCTACGTGTCGATGATGGCCCTCTACTATGCCAACGTCGTCTCGTCGCAGGCCGAACTCGAACTGGAAGTCGAGAGCCACCGCGTCACCGAACAGAAGCTGCGCGAGGCGACCGAGGCCGCCGAGCGCGCCATGCTGGCGAAGTCCGAATTCCTCGCCAAGATGACGCACGAGCTGCGCAACCCGCTCAACTCGATCATCGGCTACAGCGAGATCCTCATCGAGGGCCTCGATGTGACCAAGGACCAGAAGTACAAGGACCTCACCTCGATCCGCGGCGCCGGTCACAAGTTGCTCGAACTGATCAACGATCTCCTCGATCTGTCGAAGCTCGAAGCCGGCAGGATGGAGTTGCACACCGACCGGATCGAGTTCAGCGACCTGTTCGACGGACTGGCGGCGCAGTGGCGTTCCTCGATCGTCGCCAACGCCAATGAATTCTGCCTGGAGCCGCCGCCGGTCGGGGAAATCATCTGCGATGCACGCAAGGTGCGCCGCGTCATCGAGAACCTGCTGAGCAATGCCGCCAAGTTCACCAGGAACGGCCGCGTCACCTTCTCAGCCACGCTCCG
>Ga0070689_100002112_pt1 | contig 12908 bp, 9 predicted proteins | sample KBSS23HmetaG_FD_64669 | JGI IMG/M metagenome (GOLD analysis project Ga0070689, IMG submission 64669) | Switchgrass rhizosphere microbial communities from Kellogg Biological Station, Michigan, USA - KBS S2-3H metaG | ecosystem: Host-associated > Plants > Roots > Rhizosphere ...
GCCGGTTTCGGCGCGTCGCTGCAGCACCGCCAGCGGCTCGTGCGCGACGGCCTCGACGCGGCGCTCGCCGAGGTCACGGCGCCGCCGGCGCCCGGCACCGTCGACGCGCTGCTGCAGGAGGCGATCGCGCTGGCCGAGATCGAGCGCGTGCGCGCCTACCGCGTGCTGCGCGCACTCGACTGCAGCGCACCGCTGGCTGAGCGCATGAGCGTGTTCTGGCACGGTCACTTCGCGACCGGCAACCAGAAGGTGCTCGACCCGCGCGCGATGGCGCTGCAGTTCGCGACCTTCGACCGCTGCGGCCTCGGCACCTTCGACGAGCTGTGCACGGCCATGGGCCGCGATCCGGCGCTGCTGCGCTGGCTCGACAACGACACCAACGTGAAGGGCCGCCCGAACGAGAACTTCGCGCGCGAGCTGTTCGAGCTGTTCACGCTCGGCCGCGGCAACTACGGCGAGGACGACGTGCGCGAGGCCGCGCGCGCGTTCACGGGCCACGAGGTGCACGACGGCGCGTTCACGTTCGTGCGCGCGCGCCACGACGGCGGCGAGAAGCACGTGCTGGGCCAGCAGGGCCCGTTTCGCGGCGACGACGTCGTCGCGCTGGCCGTGCGCCAGCCGGCGTCGGCGCGCTTCCTGGCGCGCAAGTGGCTTTTGCACTTCGTGCAGCCGGACCCGCTGCCCGAACACCAGGACGAACTCGCGCGCTGCTACGAGCAGAACGACCGCCACGTCGGCCGCACGCTGGCGGTGCTGCTGCGCAGCCGCCTGTTCTTTGCGCCGACCAGCTACCGCAGCCGCGTCAAGAGCCCGGCCGACTTCGCGATCGGCCTCGTGCGCGCGCTCGGTGCGCGCGCGGCGCCGTCCGAACTCGCGCGCGCGATGGCGCGCATGGGCGAGGTGTGGTGCGAGCCACCGTCGGTCGAGGGCTGGCACGGCGACCGCGCCTGGCTGACGGGAGCCTCGTGGCTGCTGCGCAGCAACTTCGCGGCCGACCTGCTGGCCGGCCGCCGCGGCAAGCTGCGCCCCGCCGTCGACGACCTGCTCGCGGCCGCGAGCACGCCGGAGCAGCGCTGCACGCTGGCGCTGCTGCACCTGCTCGACGGCGATGCCGGGCCCGCGAGCCGCGAGCGCCTGCTGGCGTTCGCGCGCACGCAGCCGGCCGGTCCGGCGCAGGACGCCGCGCTGCTGCACGCCGTGACCCTGTTGCCGGAGTACCAACTGCTGTGAACGTCGCCCTCGACCGCCGCGCGTTCGTGCGCTCGTTGAGCGCACCGTTCTGGGCATCGCTGCTGCCCGCGAGCGCGCTGCGGCGCGCGGTCTGGCTGCCGCGCGGCGACGCGCGCACGCTGGTCGTGCTCGAGCTGCAGGGCGGCAACGACGGCCTCAACACGGTCGTCCCCGTCGACGACGCGGCCTACGCGCAGGCGCGGCCGACGCTGGCGCAGGTGCGACACGGCGCGTTGCCGCTGGGCAACGGCTTCGCGCTGCACGGTGCGCTCGCCGCGGTCGCGGCGCGCGTCGGCGGCGGCAGCGCGGCGATCGTGCACGGCGTCGGCTACGACCCGCCGGACCGTTCGCACTTCCGCAGCCGCGACATCTGGCACACGGCCGATCCCGCGCACGACCGCGTGCGCCAGGACACCACCGGCTGGCTCGGCCGCGCCGCCGACTGGCTCGCGAGCAAGGGTGCCGGCCTGCCGGCCGCGGCGCTCGGCGGCGTCGAGGTGCCGCTGGTGCTGAAGACGCGCACGGTCGTCGTGCCGAGCCTCGAGCGCGCCGAGGACTTCGCCCTGCGAACGGTCGACGGCAGTGCCCAGCGCGCGCTCGCCGAGCTGCCGGGCGACGGCGGCGCCGTTGCTGCTGGCGACGGCAGCCCGCTCGCGTTCGCCGCGGCGACCGCGGCGGCAGCGGTCGCGCAGGCCGAGTCGCTGCGCACGGGCCTGCAGCGCTACCGCGCGCAGGCCGACTATCCCGACGGCGACTTCGCCGGCGCGCTGCAGCTGTGCGCGCGCGTGGCGGTCGCCGGCTTCGGCACGCGCCTGTTCCACGTCGCGCTGGGCGGCTTCGACACGCACGCGCAGCAGCTCGCGACGCACGACGGCCTGCTGCGGCAGCTCGACCGCGCGCTCGGTGCGCTGCTCTTGGACCTCGACGGGCATGGAAAGCTGCAGGACACGGTCGTGTTCGTGCACAGCGAGTTCGGGCGCCGCGTGCGCGAGAACCAGAGCCTCGGCACCGACCACGGCGCCGCCGCGCCCGTGCTGCTGCTCGGCGGCGACGTGCGCGCCGGCCTGCACGGCACCGCGCCGGACCTCGACAAGCTCGTCGACGGCGACGTGCCGCCGACGACCGACTTCCGCGCCGTCTACGGCAGCCTGCTGCGCTGGCTCGGTATCGACGCGGCCGCGGTACTTGGCGCGCAGGCCCCGGCACCGCTCGACCTGCTGCCGGCCTGACGCGCGGCGCTGGCGTGCCTCAGTTGCTCGCCGGCAACCACGTGAAGTCATGGGCCCAGTCGCTGGCGAGCTGCCGCTGCGGCTTGTCACCGGGAGCGAACAGCAGCAGCGTGCGGCGGTGCTCGCCCGTGCGCGCAACCGCGAACGCACCGTCGAGCGGCGACACCGCGAGATCGCCGTATTGCTCGCTGCTGCGCGTGACCACCGCGAGTTCGTCGTCGCCGCCGACTGCGCGCAGCACGCTGCGCGCGGCATCGCGCACGACCTCGAATCGCGGCGGCGGCGGCGTCTTGGCTCCGGGCGGCGGCGGTGCGCGGTGGCTGAGCCCGGACCCGGCGTCGGGCCGCTCGTCGGTCACCTCGCCGGTCGCGATCGAGCGCGACACGAACGCGAAGGCGCTGGCGTGGCCCTGGCGCTGCGTCTCCGAGCAGACGACGTGGTCGTCGTCGGCGAACCCGACCTCGAGCCGCGGCGTGCTGCTCGAGCCCACGTCGAGGTCGATCGGCAGTCCCGTCCACGTGCGCTTCACCTCGCCGCTGCCGGTCTCCAGCACGCGCAGCGTGCCGCGTCCACCGATCACCGTGCCGATGGCGAGGAACTGCCCGTTCGGCGACAGCGCGACGCGCACGTCGGCTTCGCCGGCCGGCACCTGCCACAGCGCGCGGGCGCGCGCGGTCGCGAGGCTGATCGCGTGGATCCCGCCGTCGCCGCCGAGACCGATCGCGAGGTTGCCCGCGACGACCGGCACGCGCTGCAGGCGCACATCGCACAGCCGGCGGCGTTCGCCCTGCTGGCGCCACGGCGCTGCATACAGGAAATCGTCGCGCGCCGGTTCGCGCGCGTCGCCGAGGAACAGCACGTCGTCGCCGTGCACGGCGACGAAACCGTCGGGCGCGCCGTCGGCCAGCGTGAAGTGCGTCGCCGCGGCCGCGTCGACGACGACGAGTCCGTACGGCTCGCGGCAGGACAACAGCAGCCGGTCGCGGTCGAGCCGGCACAGCACGCGGCATGGCTGCCCGCGCCAGAGTTCGCGCGGCGGCCGGTCGACCTGCAGTTCGGCGAGCAGCAGCACGTCGACGCGCTGCGCACCGTCGCCGCGCACCGTCGTGAAGCACAGCAACGGTCCCGCGTCGACGGCCCGGTCCTGCGCGAAGGCGATACCCACGCCCGCGAAAGCTGCCAGCGACCGGCGCCACATGCCCGCAAGGATCGCGCAGCGCGGCGGGCGCCGCAATCAGCGCGGCGCCGGCTTGCCGGCCAAGGCCGCGCGGTAGTGTTCCAGCCGGTCCTTGTAGGTGGCGTCGCCGCCGCTGCGCTCGACCGCGGCGGCCTGCAGCTCGATCGCTTCGTCGCCGCGGCCGTTGCGGAACATCGCGAGCGCCGCGGTGTCGAGCTCGAACGGCTCGAGTGCGGCGCGCTGCTCGAGCATTCGTTCGGCGAGTGCGAGTGCGAACGCGTCGAACCGCCCGCAGCTCGGCAGCGCCGTCATCAGCTCCCAGGCCTCGTTGTTGACCACCGCGCGGCCGGGCAGGCGGTCGAGGTAGTCGCACGCGACCTCGCGCGCCGCGATGGCATTGCGCTCGCAGCGCAGCGCCTGCGCGTAGCGCACCGCGGCCAGCGTGCGGGCGTCGACGTCGCCCGGTCGCGGCACGCGCAGCGCGCGCGCGCCGAGGTCCTTGTGCACCTCGGGCTCGGCGTCGTGCGTGAGGATCTCGACGAACTCGACGGCCGCAGCGCCGACGCCTTCGACCTTGCGCGCGAGCTGTTGCGCGGTGCGGCCGACCTCGCGGCCGTTGCCGCTGTGCACGAGCGCGCGCAGCCGCGCGAGCTGGATGCAGAGATCGTCGGGGCAGTTCGCGGCCGCGACCGCCAGCGGCGCCAGCAGGCTGCCCGCAAGTACGCGCGGCTGCGTCGCGGCGCGCAGCGCCAGGTCCGCAAACGCGGCCAGCGCGCGCGGGTCGTCGGCGAGCGCCGCGAGCGCGGCGGCGGCCGTCGCCGCCGCGGCGGCATCGTCGCGCCGCAGCTCGTCCCCGAGCCAGCGGATCGCCCAGCTCGGCCCGTCGGTCGGCCATGCCGTGACCACGCGCTGCGCGAGCTCGCGCGCCGCCGCGCTGCCGACGTCGGTGAACAGGTCCTCCAACTGCTGGCGCTGCCGCAGCCGTTCGGCGCTCGCAGCGAAGTCGTACTCGCCGGCGGCGGCCAGCGCGACGGCAGCGCGCAGGCCCTGGCCCGGCTGGCCGGTCCAGGCGATGCGGTCGTGCTCGGCGAGCACCACGTAGCCGTCCGCTTGCTCGCCGAGCCAGCGCGCGCGCGCGCGGCCGTCGGTGTCGACCGCCAGCGCCACCGGCAGCTGCTGCGCGGGCGCCTGGTTCGCGGGCAGCCGTTCGGCCAGCACCACGATCATCAGCACGCCGTGCTCGCCGCCGCGGCGGTCGAGGTCGCGCAGCACGTCACCGTCGCACGCTGCGGCCGCCAGGCTGCGGTGGAACGCGACGACGACGACCGGACCGGCAGTGCCGATCGCGACCGGCGTGCCCGTCCACGCGACCTCGAGCGGCGGCGCCACCTGCCCCGGCTGCACCTGCGCGCGCACGCCCGCGGCGCAGGCAGCCAGCGACGACAACACGGCGAGTATGCGCGACAGCCGGAACATCGCCCCATGCATCGGCCGCGGCGCGGCCGCGACCACAGCGACGGATCACGACCGTCGCGAGGCGAGACCGCCGCGCCCGTGCCGGCGGCCCGTGTCTCACTTCGGGGCGTTCGGCGTCTTCTTGAGGGCCTGCAGCGTGTTCTCGAAGCGGGCCAGGCGGCCGACGTACTCCATTTGGTTGCCGGAAGCGGCGGCGGCAACGGTCTGCAGATCGACGGCCTCCTGCACGAAGCCGTTCACGAACAGCACGAGCGCGACCGTGTCCTTGTTGCCGTTGATCATGCCGGCGCCCTCGGTGCGCTGCATCTCGCGCACCTGCGCCAGCGCGAGCGTGTCGAACCGGCCCATCGACGGCCCCTGCGTGACCAGGTACCAGGCGTCGTTGTTGAGGCTGTTCGAGAACGCCTCGCTCTCGCGGTAGGCCTGCATGAACTTGTCGAGAGTCTCGGCAGGATCGCCGCAGCGGCTCATCACCTTGTACCGCGCTGCGACCAGCCAGCGCCGGTCCATGCCGCCCTGGTCGGCGCGCGCCAGCGCACGCTCGGCGAGGTCGCGGTACGGCTTCGGGTCGGCGGCGTCCATCAGCGTCTCGGCGAACACCAGCTGGAAGAACAGCTTGCCCTCGAGCTGCTTCGGCAACGTCGCGGCGACGCGGCCGGCGAGCCGGTCCTGCCCCGCGCGCAGCAGCGCGCGCAGATAGACCAGCTGCGTGAACACGCCGTCAGGAGCCGCCGCCGCGGCGGGCGCCAGCGCCATCGCCAGCTGCCGCGCGATCGACGGATCGCTGCGGTCGCCGCGCAGCACGTAGTCGGCGAACAGGCACAGCGGCACCGGCTCGTCGGCCAGCACCTTCATCGCGTCGTCGAACGCGGCCCTCGCCGCGGCGACGTCGCCCTTGCACCACCACTGGAACAGCACCGTCAGCGCGCGCGCGAGCCCGCTCTTCGGCAGCGCCGCGGCGCAGCGCGCCACCAGTTCGCCGAGGTCGCCGCCGTCGCCGACGCCGTTCAGCAGCGTCTCGATGGTGTTGTCGACCTCGCCGGGCCCGGTCGCCGCGAGCCGGTCGGCGAGCGCCGCCTCGATGCGATCGACGGCGCCGTCGAGGCCCTGCCAGATGACCGCCGGCACCGCCGAGTTGCCGACCGTCAGCGCCGACATGCCGCCGTTGCCGGGCAGATCGGCGGCGGCAGCCGCGCCGTCCGGCATGGCCGCGACCGCGAACGCGGGCTCGCCCTTGCCGACCTTCTGCGCGTCGGCTGTGTTGAGGCAGACGACGACGCGCACGTCCTTGTCGGCGAAGCGCGCCTGCAGATCCGCGAGGTACTGGCGATGGTCGGCGAAGCTGCCGGCCGTGTCCGTGTACGCGACCCACAGCGTGCAGGCCGGCGCCCGCGCCGCGGCGCGCTCGAGTACGAACGTCGCCGATCCGAACGGCGTGTCGACGGTCTTCTTGTCGTCGGACTTCTTTTCGTCCTGGGCGGCAAGCGCCGCGATCGCGACCGCAACCGCCAACAGCCCGGGGAGGATGCGCATGGTTGCCATTGTGGCCGCCGCCGGCGGCGACCGCTACTTCCCGGACACCGGCGCCGCGTCGATCGCGCCGGTCAACAGCCCAGCCGCCCGCATTCGCCCGACGAGTTCGTCGAGTACCTCCTGCAGCGCGTGCGACAGCGCGCGCACGGCGGCCTCGGGCCCCGGGCCCTCGAGCGGCACCTCGGCCTGGATCTCCTCGGCCAGCGCGATGCCGTCCTTGCCCTCGATCCAGAATTGGATCACGGCGCGCCCGACGTCGGTGTCGCCCTGCGTCAGTTCGCCGAACTCCACCACGCGGCCGTGCAGCACGTGGTCCTCGGCACCGGCGTCGCCGGCGCCCTTGACCAACGTGAAGATGCGCGTGCGCGACAGCCCGAGCACGACGGCCTCGGTGATCAGCCGGTCGAGCGGCGCGATCCAGCGCTGCAGTTCGAGCTGTTCGAGATGGTTCGGCCCGTCGGCGCGCACCAGGCAGTCGCCCGACAGCGCGTTGCCGAGCTGCAGGTCGTCGACGCGCAGCACGCCGCCGCGCGGCAGTTCGCCGCCGGCCGGCGCCGGCAGGTCGAGCCGCCAGAAATGTTCGCGCGGCAGCTCGACGCTGCCGCATGCAGCCAGCCACGCCAGGACCAACGGTGCCACGTGCCTCATCGCCCGCCCCCGGCCGGTGCCGCCGGCCTCGCCACTCCGAAGATCAGACTGTCCGGCGCCAGCCGCAGCTGCCGCAGCAGGCTGCGCAGTTCGTCGAGCGACGTGCGCAGCGACGCCAGCGCCGACTGCGCCGGCGCGCGCACGCCCGCGAGCAGCGCCTGGCCCTGTGCGACCGCGTCGTCGAGCCGCGCGCCGACGCCGCGCAGGTCCGCGGCCGCGGCGCGCGCGTCGGGCATCAGCTCGGCGGCGCCGCGCGCCGCGCGGTCGAGCGACGCGACCGCCGTGTCGGCGTTGCTGAGCAGCGCGCGCGTCTGCGCCAGCGTGTCCGGCAGCGTCGCCGCCGCCACGTCGGTGTTCGCCAGGATCGCCGCGAAGTGCCGGCGGTTCGGTTCGTCGAGCAGCTCGTTGGTGCGGTCCAGCATGACGTCGAACTTCGCCATCAGGTCGGTGATCTGCGGCACCAGTTCGGGCAGCGTGCGCGTCAGCTGGTTGATCGGGTCGGCCTTCGGCTGCACGAACTGGCCCGGATGCAGCGACGTGCCCGTGGGCCCGTAGCCCTCGAGCTCGACCGTCACCTGGCCGGTGACCAGCAGGCGGTCGAGGCGCGCGCGCGTCAGGTCCTGGATGTCGGCCTTGGTCGGGTCGACGCTGACCTCGACCAGCGTGCGGCCGTTCTGGAAGCGGATGTCCTTGACCATGCCGATCGGCACGCCCTGGAAGTTGACCTTGCTGCCGATCACCATCCCCTTCACGTTCTCTTCGAACAGGATGTAGTAGGCGACGCGCTCGTTGCTGAGCACGCCCTGCAGCACGAAGCCGAGCAGGCCGAAGAACGCCGTGCCGGCGAACAACGCCAGCACGCCCAGCCGGAAACGTCGGGAGGCGTGCATCGCTCAGATCTCCATCATCGTGGCCACGTCCATGCCGCGCGCGCCGCCGTCGGCCATGCGCCGCTCGATGAAGTCGCGGATGCGCGGGTCGGCGCTGTGCCAGACCTCGTCGCGCGGGCCCAGCGCGGCGACCTGGCCACCCTGCAGCACGACGATGCGGTCGGCGATCGCGTACGCCGACGGCAGGTCGTGCGTGACCACGACCATCGTGATGCCGAACACCTTGTTCAGCTTGCAGATCAGGTTGTCGATCTCGGCGGCCGTGATCGGGTCGAGGCCCGCCGACGGCTCGTCGAAGAACACGATCTCGGGATCGAGCGCGATCGCGCGCGCGACGGCGGCGCGCTTCTTCATGCCGCCTGACAGCGAACTCGGCAGCTGCTGCGCGGCGTGCAGCAGCCCCACCATCTCGAGCTTCATGCGCGCGGTCGCCACGATCACGCGCTCGGGCAGGTCCGTGTTCTCGCGCAGCGGCAGCATCACGTTCTCGATCACGGTCAGGCTGCCGAGCAGCGCGCCGCCCTGGAACGACAGGCCCGTGCGCTGGCGCAGCGCCTGCATCTTTTCGGGCGACGCCGAATAGAGGTCCTGGCCGTCGACCGTCACGGAGCCCATCGTCGGCGGCAGCAGCCCGCACAGATGCCGCAGCAGCGTCGTCTTGCCGCAGCCCGACGGCCCCATCACGACGAACACCTCGCCGCGCCGGATCGCCAGGTCGATGCCCTTCAGCACCGTGCGGTCGCCGAACACGGTCGTCAGCGCCAGCGCGCGCAGCAGGTCGTCGGTCTGCCGGCGTCCCGGTTGCAGCTGATGCGACAGCGCCGGTGGCCTCGACGACCTCATCCGAGCACCAGCCGCTGCCACGTCACGAACAGCGAGTCGACGACGATGATCAGGAAGATGCCGACCACGACCGCGTTGGTCGTCGCGCGGCCGACGCCTTCGCTGCCGCCCTGCACGCGCAGACCGAGCGCGCAGCCGACGACGCCGACGATCGCGCCGAACGCGAGGCTCTTGGCGGTCGCGACCAGGAAGTCCGACAGGTGCAGCGCCTGCCGCAGCTGCGTCGCGAACGCCGGCAATTCGATGTCGGCGACGCCCCACGCGAACAGCGCGCCGCCGCACATCGCGACGACGTCGAAGATCACCGTCAGCGCGACCGCCGACGCCGCGCACGCGACGACCTTCGGCACCACCAGGAAGCCGATCGGCCGGATGCCCATCTGCTTCAGCGCGTCGATCTCTTCGCCGACGACCATCGCGCCGAGTTGCGCCGCGTTGCTCGAACCCGAGCGCGCGGCCAGCGCGATCGCCGTCATCAGCGGGCCGATCTCGGACATCACCGCGACGCCGACCATGTCGGCGACGTAGATCTCGCAGCCGAACATGCGCAGCTGCACGAACGCCTGCATCGCGAGGATCAGGCCGAGCAGGAACCCGATCAGCAGGATGATCGGCAGCGCGCCGCCCGCGCAGTGGTCGATCTCCATCGCCGTGCGGTCGAGGCGCACGCGCTGGCCGCGGAACGGCCCCAGTACTGCGGTCGCGATCACTTCGAGCGACGTGCGCAGCACGCCGGTCAGCCCGTCGAGCATCGGCTCGACGGCGCCGCCGAGCCGCCGCACGAAGTCCTCGCGGTCGGGCCGCGCCGGCGCCTGCGCCGACAGCCGGTCGATCGACAACAGCGAGAAGAAGTCGAGCATCGGCTGGCTCAGCCCACGCAGCCGCACCTCGCAGCCCAGTTCGCGCGCGCGCCGCATGCCGTCGACGATGGTCGACATGCCCGCGCTGTCGAAGCTCGCGACCTTGCCGAGGTCGAGCACCAGCCGCGTCGGCCGGCTGCGGAACTCGCGATCGAGGTCGGCCATCAGCTGCGCCGCACTCTGGCGGTCGAGCGATTGGCCGACGGCGATGGTCGCGAATTCGGCGGAGGTCGCGCTCACGTTGGCTGGGGTTTGGGGAAGTCCCGGGGGCGGGTGTCGGGGTATCGGACGGTCGGTGCGCGCGACTTGACCGTGACATGGGTGGGTGCCCGCGATCCACGCAGGACACGGCATGGCGGCGTTTGCCGAAGAACCCGCTTGGCCCCATCTCAGCTGGCTTGCCGTGGCTGAGGGCAGCGAGAGGATGCCCCGATGCCATCACTCGCACCCACGGCCTGCCTTCGCTGCCAGGGCCCGATGTCCCCCGGCTTTCTCGTCGAGCACGTGGGCATGCCGGGGACGGCAGACGTGCAGTTGTGGGTTCCGGGCGAGCCTCGCCGAGGCTTGCTCGCCGCACTGAAGGGACCTCTCGTCGGCTACGAGGTTCGGACGTTCCGGTGCGAGTGCTGCGGCATGCTCGAGTCCTATGTCCCACGCGTTGGCCGAACCACCGCGCCGCGTCGGCGCTCACGATCAGGCAAGCCACGCAGCCGGTCGTAGCCCGCCCAGTTCATTGCGCCCTCATTCATCGCCGCACGGGACAAGCGGCCATCAGATCCTCGGTTGCCTCGCGAACCGCAGCGATGCGCTCCGAGTCGGCGTAGCCGCGAAGCTCGAAGACAGTCTGCCCGCGACAGAGAACACGGCTGGTCACGCGATCAACCAGCGTCAGCTCCACTCTCTCGCCCCCACCCGCTTGGTCGCGCCACTCACCCCAGAACAGCGCGCTCGGAATGGTGATCCCACCAATGCCCACCACTCCAGCAAGTGCTCCAGGTGGAGGCGTGTACCTCCACTCAGAGGGCCCGCCGGAAGCCGGTCCAAACCGCGCCAACACCAGGAGCCGCGCGTCCGCAGTCTCGGTGAAGCCCCTCTCCCGTAGCGCGCGGTCGACAACTCGCTTCGCCTCGGCGCCAACAACGCCGCTGGGTGGCGATTCCACGGCGCCCCAGCAGTACGTAGCGGGCAGCACATCGGCTGCTGCGGCCCCGACGTCCCAGGTGACGGGCGCACCGGCGCATGCCGCGAGCAGAGCAAGCGACGCCACGAGCCATGTGCAACGTCCGCCCCGCATGTTCGAGCAGCGCCGACCGCAGAACTGCCGTTGCGGGGTCCGTCGCTACTGATGCAGCCAAGCGAGCCAGAACGGGAACGCCTCGCCTCGCCGGTAGACGGCGCCCACTGGACGCGGGTTCGGGCGGTGGCGAGACTGCCGCCAGCAGCCGCGGTTCGCCTCGCGAGGCTGCGATCCATCAGGGGAGAATCCCATGCACCTTCCCCACGCGCACGGGCTCGCAGCGGGCCTCGTCGTCTCGTTCGTTCTCGCTTCCCTGTCGGGTTCGGCGGCAGCGCAGATCCTGCGGAAGACGATCACCTACACGCGCTTCGTCAGCGGCCCTGACAACGTGAAGCAGGTGCTGTTCACCTACGACCCGGCGAGCGGCACCACGGGCTTCAGCAACTACGTCGCCGTCGCGACGACGCCCGGCGCCGACGGCATCCTGTTCGCGCCCGACGGCGACCTCATCATCGGCGGCCAGGCCGACGCGGTGCACAAGATCGTCATCGCAAACGGCAACTTCACGACGGTGACCGCCGGGGGGATACGGGCATTCCACGTGATGCTCGATCCGAGCGGCGACAAAGTCTGGACGGCCGGCATTCCGGGCGGGTTGGCCGACGTCCCGCTGAACCCGTTCCGCAACGGCACGGCGCACCCGGTCAGCGGCGGCGACACCTTCATCACGCACATCGCGTTCGCCAAGGGCCAGGCGTTCTACACGACGAGCTTCCCGAGCGGCCTCGGCAACTTCGGCACGATCGACCTGAACACGTTCACGACGACGCAGCTCCAAGCCCTCGTGCCGTGGGCGCACGGCATGACCCTGGACTGCTACACGGGACACCTGATGGTGTGGGCGAACAGCCACGTCGCGCAAATCGATCCGGTGTCGCACGCCATCGTCTCGCAGCTCGACGTGTCGCCGCTGAACCTGCAGCTCGATCAGGGGACGGCCGACGGTCTCGGGCGCCTCTACATCGCCAGCAACACGGGGCACATGCTCTTCGTCGACCTCACCATCTCGCGGACCATCGGCACGCCCGACTTCGTCGACGCGCCGTTCCTCGACACGTTCATCGACGACATCGCGCCCGACTGCGGGCTCGGCGCGCCGCCGACGGCGCCGCACACGCTCGGGTTCTGGAAGAACCACGACGATAAGTGGCAGCTCGACGGCATGACGCTCGGCTGCGCGTTCTACAGCAAGGCGCAGTGCCTCACGCTGTTCCACACGCCGGTGCGCGGTGACGCCAGCATCAACCTCGCGCACCAGTTGATCGCCACCAAGCTCAACATCGCCAGCAGCGGACTCGACTGGCCGCGCATCCTGCCGTTGGTCCAGCAGGCCGACGCGCTGTTGTGCACGCTCGGTGGCAGGTTGCCGCGCACCGTCCAGTCGCGCACGGCGAACGGGCTGTTGATGGTCGCCCTCGCGGCGCAGCTCGACGACTTCAACAACGGCCGCTTGCGTCCTGCCCAGGGCGGCCGGCGACGCTGACTCACGGATCGACTGCGGCCACGGCGCACAATGCTGCGAGCTCGTCCGGCGCGAGTACGCGCACTGCGCCGGCAGCGAGATCGGCGAGGCGCACCGGCCCGATGGCGACGCGGTGCAGCCGCTCGACCGTGCGCCCGCACGCGGCGGCCATGCGCCGGATCTGCCGGTTCTTGCCCTCGCGCAGCGTCAGCACGGCGCGGCGGCGGTCGCTCGCGTCGGCGAATGCGACCGCCACGGGCAGC
>Ga0070689_100002114_pt1 | contig 12907 bp, 11 predicted proteins | sample KBSS23HmetaG_FD_64669 | JGI IMG/M metagenome (GOLD analysis project Ga0070689, IMG submission 64669) | Switchgrass rhizosphere microbial communities from Kellogg Biological Station, Michigan, USA - KBS S2-3H metaG | ecosystem: Host-associated > Plants > Roots > Rhizosphere ...
CTGCGCGGGCGTCGCCTTGCCGTCCATGATCTCGCCGACCACCGACGCCATCTCGTCCGACGTCAGATCGCGGCGGTCCATCACGCGCGCGAGCGCCTCCCGGATCCCAAGCACGACGTCACTCATGGCCGGCCTCCCTTGGCGATGAAGTTTCGCAGCAGGTCCTTGCCCGCCGTGGTCAGGAACGATTCGGGGTGGAACTGCACGCCCTCGACGGGCAGCGTCTTGTGCCGCACCGCCATGATCTCGTCCTCGTCCGTCTTCGCCGTCACCTCGAGGGCGTCCGGCACGGTCGCCTTCTCGATCAGCAGCGAGTGGTAGCGCGTCGCCTCGAACGGGTTCGGCAGCCCGCTGAACACGCCCTTGCCGTCGTGGTGAATCTGCGATGTCTTGCCGTGCATGACGCGCGCCGCGCGCACGATGTTGCCCCCGAACGCCTGGCCGATCGACTGGTGACCCAGGCAGACGCCCAGGATCGGGATCTTGCCCGCGTAGCTCTTGATGACGTCCAGGCTGATGCCCGCCTCGTTGGGCGTGCACGGGCCCGGCGAGATCACGATGTGCGACGGCGCCAGCCCCGCGATGTCGGCCGCGGCGATCTCGTCGTTGCGGACGACGCGCACCTCCTGCCGCAGCTCGCCCAGATACTGAACGAGGTTGTAGGTGAAGGAATCGTAGTTGTCGATCACGAGCAACATCACGATCCTCCCGACGTCGATGCCCGGCGGGCGACCTCGACGGCGCCGACGACCGCGCGCGCCTTGTTGACGCACTCCTTGAACTCCAGCGCCGGCACGCTGTCGGCGACGATGCCCGCGCCCGCCTGGACGTAGATCTTGTCCTGCTTCGCGACCAGCGTCCGGATGGCGATCGCCAGGTCCATGTTGCCCGTGTACGAGACGTACCCGATCGCGCCGCCGTAGATCCCGCGGCGCGCCGTCTCGAGCTCCTCGATGATCTCCATCGCGCGGATCTTGGGCGCGCCGGACAGCGTCCCGGCCGGGAAGGCCGCGCGCACGACGTCGGCGGGCCGGACCCCGGGCACCCCGCGCCCGCGAACGTTCGAGGTCAGGTGCATCACGTGCGAGTAGCGCTCCACGACCATGCGCTCGGTCAGTCGGACCGTGCCCGCCGCCGCCACCCGGCCGAGGTCGTTGCGGCCGAGATCGATCAGCATCGTGTGCTCGGCCAGCTCCTTCGGATCGTTCCGCAGCTCGGCCTCCAGCGCGGCGTCCTCCTCGGCGTTGCCGCCGCGACGGCGCGTGCCCGCGATCGGGCGCACCTCGACGTCGCCTCCGTCCAGGCGGACCAGGACCTCCGGCGAGGCGCCGGTGACCACCGCCTCCGGGAACTCGAGATGGAACATGTACGGCGACGGGTTGATCACGCGCAGCGCCCGGTAGACGTCGAACGGGTCGACGTCGCCGCGTGGGACCTCGAACCGCTGCGAGTAGACGACCTGGAACGCATCGCCAGCCAGGATGTACTCCTGGATGCGGCGCACGCCTGCCTCGTAGGCCTCGGGCGTGACCGTCGACGCCGGGGCCTTCGCGCCCGCCGCTAGCGCGGGATCCAGCGGCCGCAGCGGCGGCGCTGGCCGGGCCAGCCGATCCAGCACGGCCTCGATGCGCGCGCAGGCGTCGTCGTAAGCGCGGCCCGGGTCAGCGCCGTCGGCGACGTCGACCGACGCGACGACCTTCACCGTGCCGCGGAGGTTGTCGAACACCACGACCGTATCGGTCACGGCGAAGCAGAGCTCGGGCAGACCGAGGTCATCCGGCTTCGTGCTCGGCAGCCGTTCGAAGCTTCGGACGATGTCGTAGCCCAGCCAGCCGACCGCGCCACCGAAGAAGCGCGGCAGCCCGGACGGCACCGCTGGGGTCAGTTTGGCGAGATACGCATCCAGAAATCGCACGGGTTCCTGAACCGTCTCGCGCTGCGCGACCCGGAAGCCGCCGCCGTCCGGCTGCAGCACCTCGACGGCGTTCCCGCGCGCCCGGACGACCGCGCGCGGCTGGACGCCGGCGAAGCTGTACGCCGCCCATTTGTCGCCGCCGACGACGCTCTCCAGCAAGAACGAGTACGGCCCCCGCCCGAGCTTCGCGAAGGCGGAGACCGGCGTGTCGGTATCGGCCACGACCTCTCGATAAACGAAGGCGAGCCTCCCCCGTCGGGCCAGGTCGAGGAACCCTGCACGATCGGGGACAAAAGCCATGGACCCGCCACCATAGCATTCCGGGTCAGGGACCGGCGCATTGTGTGCCCCAACACGCGCGCGGGCCGCCGCCGTCGGCTATCATGGTGCGCCAAACCCGCCGGTCTTCTCTCGACGTGTCGTCCGAAACACCACCAGCGCCAGGGGCCTTCACTCGCCGCTTCGTCTCCTGGACGGTCCGGCATGGAAAACTCCTGTGGGCGGTGGCGTTGCTGCTGGCGATCCCGGCCAGCTGGCGGACCGCGAACCTTTATCGCCACCTGCGCAGCGAGATCGAGGAGTTGCTGCCCCGGTCGGCCCCCAGCGTGGTCGCCATCGATGAGCTTCGCCACCGGATGGCGGGCCTCCAGTACCTGGGCGTGCTGGTAGATGTCGGCAGCCCGGAGCGCCTGAACGCCGGCGAGCGCTTCCTCGATGATCTCGAGGCGCGCGTGCTTCGCTACCCGAAGACCGAGGTCAGCGACGTCCGCACCGGATTCGCCGCCGAGCGCGCGTTCGTCGAGCAACACGCGGCCGCTTTGCTGGACCTCGAGGATCTGAAGGTGATCCGCGAGCGCATCGAGGACCGCCTGCACTGGGAGTACGCCAAGGAGACCGGTACGCTGCTCGACGACAAGGAGCCGGCGCCGGCGCTCGACTTCTCGGACATCGAAAAGAAGTACTCGACCGAATTCGGCGGGTCGGCCCTCGAGGGGACGCGGTTCTCCAGTCGGAAGCTCGGCGTCACCTTGATGCTGATCGAGGTGGGCGGGTTCTCCACCAGCGCCGCGCAGTCGGCCGCGTTGATCGAGCGGGTGCGCGCCGACATGCATGCGCTCGGGGGCACGGACCGCTACGCGCCCGGTATGAGGGTCGGGTTCACCGGTGACGTCGCCATCTCCGCCGAGGAGACGGCCGCGCTGATGGAAGACCTGACCGTCTCGTCCGTGATGGTGGTGGTCGTCGTGATCGTCGCCATCGTGCTGTTCTACGGCTGGCGGCGGAGCGTTCCGGCGCTGTTCCTTCCGCTGGCGGTCGGCGCGGTCTACGCCTTCGCCCTCGCCAGCCTGCCGCCCTTCGGCATCACCGAGCTGAACTCCAACACCGCCTTCCTCGGGTCGATCATCATCGGTAACGGCATCAACTTCGGCATCATCCAGCTGGCGCGCTACGTGGAGGCGCGCCGCCACGGGGAGAAGGTCGAGGACGCGCTGGCGCTTTCGCTGTGGGCGACGCGCAAGGGCACGCTGTCCGCGGCGCTGGCGGCGGGCGTCGCCTACGCGTCGCTGGTCGCGATGCAGTTCCGCGGTTTCCGCCAGTTCGGCGTGATCGGCGGGCTGGGCATGGTGCTCGCCTGGCTCGCGACGTACTTCCTGATGCCGCCGCTCATCGTCTGGCTGGACCGCGGCCGCGGCGCGCCGCAACCGCGGCGCCAGTCGCGCACCCTCATCACCCTGGTGGCGCGCGCCGTCGCCGGGCGCCCGCGCATCTTCGCCGCCGCGGCGATGGTGGTGACGCTGGCGGCGGCCTGGCAGGTGCGCGGGTTCGGGCGCACGCAGCTCGAGTACGACTTTTCGCGGCTGCGGCGCGCGGACACCTGGACGTCGGGTGAAGGGTACTGGGGCAAGAAGATGGACGTGCTGCTGCACCGCTACCTGACGCCCACCGCCATCCTCACCGACAGCCAGGCCGAGGCCGAGGCCGTCGAGGCGCGCCTGCGCGCGGCCGGGCCGCCGCTCAAGGACATGATCGCGTCGATCCGCAGCTACGACGACATCGTCCCGTCCGACGCCGCCCAGAAGGCAGCCGAGGTGGCGGTCATCCGGCGCAAGCTCACCAGCAACGTCCGCGATCAGATGACGCCGGGCGATCGCGACAAGCTGGAACGCCTGATCGGGCGTCCCGAGGTTTCGCCCGCAGAAGCGGACCGGCAGTTCCACATCACCGCGGCGGACGTTCCCGACGTGCTGACGCGCGGCCTGCGCGAGCGCGACGGATCGGTCGGGCGCACGATCCTCGTCTACCCCAATCCGGCGGCGACCTGGTGGCGCGGCGAGACCATCACCACCTTCGTCAACCAGCTGCGCGCCGCGGCCCAGGCGCCGGTCGCGCTGGGCGGTCGGCCGGCGCGCGTCGCGGGCGGGCCCGCGCTGTCGTCGGACATCATCGCGTCGATGGAGCACGACGGCCCGCTGGCGTCTGGCCTGGCGTTCGCGGGCGTGGCGCTGACGGTCCTGCTGCTGTTCCGCCGCGGCCTGGCCACGCCGTTCGTGATCGGGTCACTGATCATCGGCGTGCTGTGGTTGCTCGCGCTCAGCATGTGGTTCGGCATCAAGATCAACTTCGTCAACTTCATCGCCTTCCCGATCACGTTCGGCATAGGGGTCGACTATGCGGTCAACGTGATGGCCCGTTACCTTCGGGACGGCGGGCGCAGCGTCGCGGCGGCCGTGCGCGGTACCGGCGGCGCGGTCGCCCTGTGTTCGTTCACGACGATCGTCGGCTACTCCTCGCTGCTGGTGGCGAAGAACGTCGGCCTGTTCAATTTCGGCGTGCTGGCCGTGCTGGGCGAGATCACCTGCCTGGTCACCGCCGTGATCGTGCTGCCGGCCGTGCTGCTGCTGGTCCGTCCGCAATCGAGCCCGCGCCTCCCCGCCTTCGAATGGGACAAGCCGACCGGCGTGACCGCGGCCGACGTCATCCCGAAGCCCGCGCCCAGCCCGGAAGCCGGGCCCTAGCCGGCGGGCCACGGAATCGGGCTGATGCGGCCATCAACAGGGGCGTAGCCATGAAGTCGGCCGGGCCAGTCACGTTTGCGGTAATCCTGGGGTTGGCGGGCACGGCAAGGGCGCAGGCGCAGACGGAGGACGAGCCCGAGATCCCGGAGGTCGAAAAGCCGATGGCGCCGCCGCCGGAGATCAGGACCGCGGTGGCGGACGGAGCATTGCTGCCTTCGACGCTGGCGCCGCGCGTCGGGGCGACCGCCGGCGTGGCGCTGGGCTTCGCGGGGTACGACGGGGCACGGTCCGCGCCGATCGGAAGCGCGACGGCCGAGGTGCGCGTCTGGGGGCCGTTCGCCGTCCGGGGCGGCGTCGAGTACTCGTCCGCGCGCAAGGAGGGGCGCCCCACCATCGGCGGTCGAGTTCAGTTGCTGCGCCAGAACAAGCACGGCGTCGACGGATCCGTGAGCGTCTTCTACCGGCCGGAAGGGTTCACCGAGGCCGAAGGTGAGATCGAATCGTTCGTCTCACTCGGCCGGCGCTGGGAGCGCGTGTCGGTCTTCGGCAACCTGGTCTATGGCCAGGACCCGGAAGGCAACGAACGTGACGCCGAGGTCCGCTTCGCGTCGCTGTACGGCGTCGGGCGCTGGTCTTTCGGCCTCGACTCGCGCCTCCGGTTCGCGATCGGCACGCAGAAGGGCACGATGGCGGCCGCGGAGCCGAAGTTCGACCTGCTGGCGGGACCGGTCGCCTCGGCGACGGTCGGCCCGGTCGCCTTCTTCGCGATGGGCGGTCCCAGCGTCCTCAAGGTCACGAACGGCACCGCGACCGGCATCGCCGCGCTCGGCGGCGTCGGCAGCGTTTTCTAGCAGCGTCGACCGCGCGTCGTTCTAGGGAACGACGTGGATCACGCGCTTCGACCAGTCGGTGCCGGCGCGCTCGTCGTGCGTGACGATCCAGATCAACACCGTGAGGCCGCCCGCCGGCACCTCCTCCGCTGCGGGCAGGTTGTACTCGGAGTCGGTGTGGAGCGTTCCGCCCGAAAGCGCCGGATCGAGCTCGCTCGCCTGCTCGATCGGTGAGAACGTCCCCGCGGTCGTGAAGAACTGGAACCGCACCAATTCGCGCGGGATCGCCTTCTGCTCGATCTGCCCGGTGTCCGGGTTCCTGACCTGCAGGATGTAGCTCTCCACCGCGCCTGACTGGAGGTAGTCCGGGTCGACGTAGAGATGGTCGCCCGCGGAGATCGAAATCGTCGGCTCGGGATCCGTCATCGGGTCGATCAGGTCGATCGGGTTGCCGGTCGCGTCGTCGCGGTGGCGGTACAGGTTGATGCCGTCGAGCGTCGGGTTCTTGTTCACCGGCTGCCCGATGTCCGGCCAGTAGACGACGCGCTTGATCGCCTCCGCGTGCTCGCCGTTCAAGTCGAAGTTGAGATTCACGATCGCCGGCAGACCGAAGGCGCGGTTGTATGCGACGCTCTGATCGAGCTGCGGGATGCCCGTCGTCATCGGAGAGAAGAAAGCGCCCACCTGATCCGGTCTCAGCCCGAACGCCAGCATTGGGTTGTACTCGATGCCGCCCGCCTCCAGCGGCGGCGCCGACTGCGGCATGTCGGCGGCGATGATCGTCGTCGTGGCCAGCTTCGAACCGATCGGCTCGGGGATCTGGCTGGTGACGCTCGCCGAGGGACAGAGCTTCGATCCCTGGAGGGTCGCCGACGTGATCGTGTCGATGTAATCGGGACAGCCGACCGCGCTGAACGTGACCTCCTGACTGTTGCCCAGCGGATCGACGACCAGGGCGGTCATCTGCGCCGTCAGGTCAGCCGGCATCGCCGCGCCGGGATCGTCGAGGTTCACCAGGATCCCCGCCGGATCGCAGCGCACCGCCAGCACGCGCAGGTCCTGGACCGTCGACGGGTCGGGCAGATCGCCGCAGGCGGCGGCGGTGGCCAGGACGGCGGCGAGCACGGCGACGAGCTTCAAAACATCCCCCGGATCCCGATGATCGGATAGAACGGCACGCCGCGGATCGGGACGGATCCGCGGCAGCGGTAATCATAGATCGTCCCTTCCGGGTTCTGCGCGTTGTAGATGTTCTGAAGGTCGGCGTACGCGCCCAGCTCCCAGGCCTTGAACGTCCACTTCCGGTCGATGCGGAAGTCGAGCTGATGGAACGTCGGCTTGCGGGCCGAATTCGTGGGCGCGGTCCGGCAAGCGTAGTTGCCCTCGTCGGCGTCGAACGCCCCCTCCGTCATCGGCGTCGTCGGCGCGCCGGTCACCAGGCGGAAGCGCAGGCCGAAGCGCCAGTTTCGCAGCGCGTAGCTGGCCACCACGATCAAGTTGTGCCTCTGGTCGAAGTCGGTCGGGAACCACTTCGGCTGCAAGAGCGCGGGATCTTGCAGCCCCGGCTGGCCGAACATCGGCGCGTTGACCGCGTAGACCGTCTGCTCGGATTTCGACAGCGTGTACGAGATCCAGCCGAAGAAGCGCTCCGTGAACTCGTGCTTCAGGATCAGCTCCATGCCGTACGAGCGCCCCTGCCCGTTCGACGTGAACGGCGGCGGCGGCACCGGCTGGTCGTGGCGGCGCACGTAGTAGAGCGTCGCGTCCAGCGTCAGCTTTTCGCGCAGCGTGCGCAGGAAGCCGATGGAGTACTGGTCCGCCCAGATCGGGGGCAGGTTCGGGTTGCCGAACTGCGCGTTCAGGAGCTGCGGGTCCACCATCTGGTGGTAGATGCCCGCGCCCGCCTTCCAGGTGTGCCACGCGTTCTGCTTCCAGCGGACCACCAGCCGCGGGTCGAGCGTGAGGCGGTTCTCGCCGACGTACCGGTACCCATCGAGCCGAATCCCGGGGATGACGGTGAGGCCTCCGCCCGGCTCCCAGGTCACATCTGAGTAGACGCCGCCGGCGGCCGTGTCGAGCGGAATGGTTCGCGGCTCCACCATCAGCACCGGGAGGCCGTACAGACGCGCGTCGGGCACCAGCGGGAAGCTGAAGAAGATCGAATCGAAGCGCATCTCGCCGTCGAAACCCAGGCGGAAGGTCAGATGGGAGCCGATCGGGCGCGACAGATCCTCGCGCAGCGCGAGCACATACGCGGATTCATTGATCGCCAGCGCGCCGGCGCCGAAGCGCAGCCGCTCGTAGCCGATCGCCGGCGACAGCTTGTTGGTCCAGTTGCCGAGCGCCTGCGTCCAGCTGGCGATCAACTTGTGAAACCCGAGCTCGATCCCGAGATCGATGTTTCCTTCGCGCGGGTCGGACGAGATGACCTTCAGCGTGTCGTTGCTGCCGAGCGCGAACAGCGATATCCGCCCGCCCGGCACGTTGCGGTTCGCGCCCGCCTGGTAGTCGTAGTAGTAGGGCGCGGCCGTCCGGACGTTGTCGGGCAGCACCAGAGGCAGCAGCAGATCGATGTACGATCGGCGCGCCGAGAGCGACCCTGTCCAGCCGCCGCCGATCGGGCCCTCGATGAAGGCCGACGAATCTAGCAGGTTGATGTCCGCGAGCCCGTGCACGCGCGGCGCCGGCGCGGTCCGAATGCCGACGTCGACGATGCCAGCCGTCACGCGGCCGTAGGTCACGGAGAAGTTCCCGGGGAAGAAGTCGACGCGATCGATCAGCCGCGGCGTGAGCACGCCCGGTCCGACGAGGAAGTGATACAGGATCGGAATCTTGTGTCCCTCGATGTAGATGCCCGAGTCGTTGGGTGACGAGCCGCGGATGACCAGCGCGCCGAGGCCGAACGGCGTGCGCGCCACGCCGGGCAGGTTCTGGATCACGCGCAGCGGATCGCCCGCGGTGCCGGGAACCACGGTCAGCTCCGGCTGGACCAGCTCGTAGCGCGTGACGGCCGCCGACGGCTTCGACGTGCGGACGGTGGTCTCGTAGGGCGGCGCGCCGCTCTTGCGCACCAGGCAGTCGATCTCGAAGGGCTTGTCGGCGCGCGCGTCGGTGGCGATGACGTCGCGGATGCAGGGCTCGTGGCGCGGCTCCGTCACGATCACGCGCATCCCGGCGCCGGGCAGGCCCTTGACCTCGAAGTGTCCGTCCTCGTCGGTCGCGCCGACGACGACGGCCGGTTTGTCGAGCCCCTCGGGCGTGCGCGTGATGACCACGACCTCCGCCCCGGCGATCGGATCGCGGGTGCCGCTCTCGCGCATGCGGCCCTTCGCGACGACGATGTCGGGCGGCGGGGGCGGAGGCGGCGGGGGCGGCGGCTCCGCGTCGGGCGCGCCCGCGTCGGGCTGCGCCTCGACCACCTTGGGAACGAAGTGCAGCGTGTACTCGATCCGGATCGGCGCTGGCTTGCCATCGATCTCGGCCGGCGAAAACTGGTACTGCAGGACCGCCTCGCGCGCGGCCTCGTCGAACCCCTGCCCCGCCGCCTTGGTGACCTCGACTTTGCTGACGTTCCCGCCGGCGTCGATGTCGACTGTCATGGTCACGTCGGCCGAGACGCGTGCCGCGAGCGCCTCCGGCGGATAGTTTGGTTCGACGGTCTTCTTCAGCTGCGGTGGCTTCGTCAGCTTGGGCGCCGCCTTGGGTTGCGGTTGCTCCGGCTGCGGAACGAAGGGCGGCGCCAGGTCCTGCGCGCGCGCGTTCCCGGCTGCGACGGCGATCACGACCGCACCGACGAGAAAAACGAGCCGCGCGCGCATCCTTCAGCCGTGCGTTACCATAGTCTCGCCATGAAGCGCTACGACAGATTCGCGGACTTTTATCCCGTGTATCTGGCGATGCACAGTCACCCCACCAACCGTCGACTCCATCTGGTGGGCAACGGGTTGGCCGTCGGTGCGCTCGTTTACGCAGTCGTTGCGCGGAACCCGTGGGCCGTCCTCGCAATGCCCGTCTTCGCCAACGCGTTCGCGTGGGTCGGCCACATCTTCTTCCAGCGAAACCGCCCCGGCGTCACCCACTACCCCATCTGGGGCGCCATCGGGAACTGGGCGATGACCAGGGACGTGCTGCTCGGCAAACTCCGCTGGTGAGCACGCCGCGCCCTTCGGCGTAAAATCGTCCCATGGCGCGGTCCGTTCTTTACGTCGTCGCCGGTAGCGCGGCTGCCTGGGTCGGCGTCGACCTGCTGTACCACTTCCTGCGCTTCCCGGATTCTTACGGGCGGATCTTCCCGTTCTGAGAACCATGTTCGATCGCATCGAAGAGACACCCGGGTTCTGGCTGGTCGCGGGACTGTCCATGGGCGCGATCGGCGCCGAGCTCTTGATCCTGCTCATCTCGTGGGTGCGGCTGGCTCGACAGAGAAGAGCCAGCCAACAGGCGGTGGGCGGCGACTGGCAGGCCGTCGCCGCGCTGAAATCTCCGTCCCGGCTGCCGGAGATCGTCGCCGCCCTGCTCCCGGTCGCCGTCGCGCTGACGTCCGCCCGCCTGGTCCACGGCTCACGCACGCTTCTGGCCACCGCGATGGGCCAGCACGACCCCGAAGCAAAGGCGCGCCTCCTCTACCCGGCGCTCAACGGAGAGATCAACGGGCTCGCCATGGGTCTATGGTTGGTCCCTCTGGTCGCTCTGCTCGGTGGCGTGGCCCTGGCGTTCGCGATCAGCGCCCGGCTGCGCGCGCGCGGCCTGCTGCGCGCACAATCCCTCGCCGCTCGCCACGAGAATGCCAGCGCGTGGTTGAAGTTTCCGGGGCCGAGAGCCGGCACGCTCGTCGCCGGGATCGGCGCCTTCCTGGTGCTGGGATTCGCGCCGATCGCCCGGGCCGGATTCGCCGCCGTCGCCACCACGATGAGCCATCTCGCGGCGACGGCGGGTCTCGAGATGAAGGACAAGGGGCCGATCTTCAAGGAGGGTCTCGACCGCGCTTCGGGTCTGCTCGATCAGGGCTTCCTGATCGCACGCGGCGGCGTGGTGGTCGCCGCCGTCATCGCCTTGTACCTTGCCTGGCGCTTCTCGCCGGCGCGCGCGCAGGCCGGCGTCCCCGGCGGCTCCCGGCCCGTGCACGGCGAGGGCGCGTTCGGTCCGATCGTCGCGCTGGTGACCACCGCGCTGGCGGTCGCGGTATACCTGGCAGGTCGGTCGTGATCGGCCATCGAACACGCGGTCATCCGTCCCTGCTCATCGCCGTCGTGATCGCGGGGTGCGCGGCGCACGGCGTGACGCTCCGCTCGAACCACTTCAACGTCTACTTACCCGCCGACTGGGAGGTCGTGGATACGGGTGGCAACGCCGGCAACCCGACCCTGCTCCGACCGCGGAACGCGGCCGAAGGCGCGGTGGAAGTGCGCCTCTATCCCTGGCTGGTCCAGGGTCCGTTCGACGATCCAACCGGCGAGGTTTACCGGCGGCTCGCGGATCTCGGCTCGCTCGACAAGCCCGGCCCGGGCGCGGACGGCGACGAGTCGCCCTGTGCGGACAGGAACCCGAGCTTCGTGGTCTTCGGCAAGCCGGCCCGGTCCGTTCCCTTCACGACCCAGGGCGCCCAGAGCGGCCTTCTCACGGCCGGGTACGCGGACGGCTCGCTGGTCGGGATCGTCGCGATCGCAAACTCCCGCCAACCGCTGTGCGCCCAGTTCGCGTCGATTTCGGCCGCGATCCGCCAGCTCGCGGATGCCATGACCTCGAGCGGCGATCCGACCCGGCCCGTGCCCCGCCCCGCCCGTCTCGCGAGCCCGGGCCCGGAACAATCGATTGAAATTCCGGCGGCCGATCCGGGGCAACTGGGCCGCTAGCTAGCGGATGCGGGCTAAAGCCAGCCGAGCGCGCGCGCCCCGAGGACGACGGCCGCGCCCCACGCGCCCGCGGCCACGTCGTCGAGCATGACGCCCCATCCGCCCGGCAGCTTCTCCGCGGCGCGCGCGGGCCACGGTTTGATCTGATCGAACAGGCGGAACAGCAGGCCGCCCACGATCAGCGCGCGCCAGGTGGGCGGCGCGGCGATCCATGTGACGAGGACACCGGCGACCTCGTCGACGCAGACGATCTGCGGGTCCTTTATGCCGAGCCGCCGTTCCACCCGCCCCGACGCCCAGACGCCGACGGCCGTCACCACCAGCGCGGTGGCGGCCACGGCGATCGGCCCGTAGGGCCGCACCAGCAGGTAGAGCGGAATCGTCCCGATCGTCCCGGAGTGGCCGGGCGCGTACGGGACGTGGCCGCAGCCGAACCAGACCGCGATGACGTGCGCGATCCGATCGCGCCACCCGGTCAGCGGCGCCGGCGCATTAGTCATCGGCCGCGATCGCGTCGAGCGCAGGCCGGCTTTGCCGGCCGGAGCTCATCGCGGGAGGGTTTGGGAACCCTGTTAGGGTTCCCATTTCCATAGTCTCTCGCGCTCGACGACATCGAACACCTCGCGCAGGATCGCGACGCCGTTCTTCGCGGTCGCCTCGTCGATGGTCAGCGCCGGCTGAATCCGGAAGCTGGCGGAATAGGCCATGGTCAGCAGGCCCCGCTTGACCGCCTCGGTGAAGATACGCTCGGTCACCTTCCGGGGCAGCGGCTGCTTGGTCTTCTTGTCGGCGACCAGCTCCATCCGGATCAGCAGGCCGGCGCCGTCCACGAAGCCCACGAACGGATACCGCTCGACGAACGCCTCCAGCTCGCGCTTGAGCACATCCCCGACGACGCGCGCGTTCTCGACCAAATTCTCCTCGTCGATGACCTTCAGCGCCGCCGCGCCCGCCGCCGCGCCCAGCGGATTGCCGCCGTAGCTCGACGAGGACCCAGACGGGTTCCCCCAGGGCCGCGCCGCCGAGATCTCGTCGGTCGTCAGCAGACCGGACAGCGGGAAGCCGCCGCCGAACGCCTTTCCGATCGTGACGACGTCGGGGCGCACGCCGGTGTGGTCGGTTCCCCACCGCTTCCCGGTGCGCCCGAGCCCCGTGATCATCTCGTCGGTGATCAGCAGCGCGCCGAGCTCGTCGGCCATCGACCGCACGGCCGGCAAGAACTCCTTCGGCGGAATCACGTTGCCGGCCGTTCCCTGCATCGGCTCGACGATCACCGCGGCGACCGCGCCGGCG
>Ga0070689_100002126_pt1 | contig 12876 bp, 10 predicted proteins | sample KBSS23HmetaG_FD_64669 | JGI IMG/M metagenome (GOLD analysis project Ga0070689, IMG submission 64669) | Switchgrass rhizosphere microbial communities from Kellogg Biological Station, Michigan, USA - KBS S2-3H metaG | ecosystem: Host-associated > Plants > Roots > Rhizosphere ...
GAACGGCGCCTCGCCCATGAAGGCCGTGACGGCGCTGTCCTTGGTGTGCGCCGCCGGCTTGATCTCGATGACCGCATGCCCGTCGAGCAGCGTGTATTCCGGCACCAGCGGCGCGGCCAGGAGCGCGACTTCGGCGCGCAGCTCGTGCGCGAGTTGCGGCGCCCGCAGGTAGTGCAGCGCCAGCCCGGCGCCCTTGTCCTCGAGCGAAAGTTCCGGATGGCGGCGCACCAGCCGTTCGAGGCCGTCGCGGACCCCGGACAGCTGTTCCACCGCCACCGGCGCGACGTGCACCTCGCCCAGCGCGTCACGCCGTTCGCAGCCGTGCAGGCCCGCTGCCGGCAGCCCCAGGGTACCGAACAGCCGGTCGAGATCGGCGATGGTGCGGCCGCTCACCAGCGCCAGCGCGCCGCCGGCGGCGTCGCGCAGGCGCGCGAGCAGCGGCAAAAGCGCCGGCTCAACGACCACGGCACCGGGCGCGGCCGCGAGCTCGAGCAACGTGCCATCGACGTCGAGAAACAGGCACCAGGCGTTTTGCGGCAGCGGCACGGCACGCGCCGCCATGGCTTCGTGCTCCGCGAGTTGCATCATCCGCGGAGTATAAGAACCGGCATCCGCTCCGGCGTTACAATCCGAAGTAGTTAGATGAAAGAAAATTCCCGCAAGCGGACGCCGGGCCGGCCGACTGTCAGACGTTCCCTACGCGTCAGTCGAAGGGATGCCGCAACACGATGGTCTGGTCGCGATCCGGGCCGGTCGAGATGATGTCGATCGGAATTCCGGCGAGCGCCTGCAGGCGTTCGAGGTACTTGCGCGCATTCACCGGCAGCGCGCCGTACGAGGTGACGCCGATGGTCGACTCCTTCCAGCCCGGCATCTCTTCGTACACCGGCTCGACATCCGCGAAAGCGTCGGCAAACAGTGGCGGTTCCTGCGAGACGGCGCCAGTCCCGCCTTCCTTCGAAAGACGGTATCCCACGCAGATCTGCAGCGTGTCGAGTCCATCGAGCACATCGAGTTTGGTCAGGCACAGGCCCGAGACGCTCGAGTGGATGATGGAGCGCCGCAACGCCACGGCGTCGAACCAGCCGCAGCGGCGCTTGCGTCCGGTCACCGCGCCGAATTCATGACCGACCCGCGACAGATGTTCGCCGTACTCGTCGAACAGTTCGGTGGGGAACGGCCCGGCGCCCACGCGAGTCGTGTAGGCCTTCACGATGCCGAGCACGTAGTCGAAGGAACGTGGCCCGAGACCCGTGCCCGTGGCGGCGAATCCGCCCGTGGTGTTGCTCGAGGTCACGAACGGATAGGTGCCGTGATCGACGTCGAGCATCGCGCCCTGCGCGCCCTCGAACATCACGTTGGCATTCTTCGCGCGCAATCCGGCCAGGGTCTGGGTGATGTCGCTCATCAGCGGGCGCACGCGATCCGCGTACGACATCTGTTCGTCGAGCGTCTTCTGGAAATCGACCGGCGCGGTATTGAAATACTTCTGCAGCGTGAAATTGTGGAAGTCGAGGATCTCGCCGAGCTTCGCCGCGAATTTCTCGCGCGCGAACAGGTCCTGCACGCGCACCGCGCGGCGCGCCACCTTGTCTTCGTAGGCCGGGCCGATGCCGCGGCCGGTGGTGCCGATGGCGTTGGCGCCACGCGCCGCCTCGCGCGCCTTGTCGAGCGACACGTGCGACGGCAGGATCAACGGGCAGTTGGGCGAGATACGCAGGTTGGCGAACACGTCGACGCCCTGCTCGATCAGCATCTGCGATTCGCGGAACAGAGCTTCCAACGACAGCACCACGCCGTTGCCGATCAGGCACTGGACGTTCTTGTGCAGGATTCCCGAGGGAATCAGCGACAGCACGGTCTTCTTGCCACCGATGACCAGAGTGTGGCCGGCATTGTGGCCGCCCTGGAAACGTGCGACCGCCGTGGCGCGTTCGGTGAGCAGGTCGACGACCTTGCCCTTGCCCTCGTCGCCCCACTGGGTCCCGATGATGATGACGAATTTGCCCATGAAGGAATCGCTCAGAATGAAGGGGCGCTGACGCGCCAGGCCGGAGATGACGAAGGAAACACCGCGATCAGCGCCAGATGCTTAACGTTTCTGGGGCGCCGGGCTCTTGAGATAGCGGAAGAACTCGCTGTCGGGCGAGATCACCAGCACGTCGCCCGGCCTGCCAATCGAGTTGCCATACGCCTGCAGGCTGCGGAAGAAGGCGTAGAACTCCGGGTTGCGGTTGTAGGCCGTGGCATAGATGTTCGCCGCGATCGATTCGCCTTCGCCGCGGATGCGCGCGGCGTCGGCGTTCGCCTGGGCGATGATCTCGATCTTCTGGCGTTCGGCAGTCGCGCGGATGATCTGCTGCTGGCGGTCGCCCTCGCCCTTCTGCGTGCGCGCGATGCCCTCGAAGCCCTGCTTCATGCTCTCGTATACGCGCGCCGCCACGTCGTCCTGCAGGTCGATGCGCTGGATGCGCACGTCGATGAGCTCGATGCCGAGACCGCTGAGGTTCTCCCTGGAGCGCGCCATGAATTCGCCCGTGATCTCGTTGCGATCCGAGATGACGATCTGCTTGAGCGTGCGGCCGGCGACGGCGTTCTTGATACCGTCCTGGATGTTCTGCCCCACCAGTGCCGCAGCCCGCTCTTCATCGCCGCCGCTGGTCGCCTGGAAGAACCGCTCGGCGTCCTTGATGCGCCACTTGATGTAGTAATCGACGGTCAGGCCCTGGCTCTCGCTGGTCAGGAACTGCTCGCTGTCGAACTTGCGCGTCAGCACGCGCTTGTCGAATTTCACCACGTCGTCGACGAACGGCACCTTGAAATGCAGCCCGGGCTTGTAGTCCTTGCCGATGATCTCCTGGATCTGAACGCGCAGCGCCAGCTCCGGTTCGCGCACGACGAAGGCCGAAGCCGAGATCACGATGATCAGCGCCAGCAGCACCACCAGTGTGAAGAGAATGCGCGAGCCCATCAGCGTTCCACCCTCTGGCGTGAGTCCGACGTGCCCGGCGATTCCTGTTCGACGGTCACCGACGGGCGCAGCGTGGAGGTCGAGCCGGACGTGTCGCTGCTGTCGCGGCTGGGTTGGTTGGTGAGCTTGTCGAGCGGCAGGTAGAACATGTTGCCGTTACTGCTCTTCGAATCGACGATGACCTTGCGCGAGTTGCCCAGCACCTTCTCCACCGTCTCGATGTACATGCGTTCGCGCGTCACGGCTGGCGCCTTTTCGTACTGCACCACCACCTGGTTGAACTGCGCCACGTCGCCGGTGGCCTTCTGCACCACGGTGGCCTTGTAGGCTTCGGCTTCCTGGACTGTCTTGGCCGCCTGGCCTTGTGCCGAGGGAAGCAGGCCGTTGGCATACGCCTGTGCGGCCTTGATCACCTGCTCACGCTCGGCCTGGGCCTTGACCGAATCGCGCTGCGCCTGTTGCACGGGCTCCGGCACCTGCACGCCGGTGATGTTCACTTGCACGACCTCGATGCCGGCGCCGTAGGTATCGAGCGTGCGCTGGATGATGTCCTTCGTGTCGCCGACGATCTTGATGCGGCCGGACTCGAGAATGGTCTGCTGATCGTTGCGGCCCACCACCTCGCGAACCGCGCTCTCGCTCACCTCGACGAGCGTCTGCTCCGGATCGCGGACCCTGAACAGGTAATCCTCGGCGTTCTTGATGCGGTACTGAACGGAGACTTCGATCTCCACCATGTTGGGTTCCGCCGTGAGCACGCGCGGCTTGGAGGACTTGGACTTGACGCCCTGCACGTCCACCTTGGTGACGCTTTCGATGGGCCAGGGGAAACGCCAGCCATAACCATTCGGCACGGTCTGGTAGTACGCGCCGAAACGCTGCACCACACCCTGGCTGCCGGGCGGCACGGTGTAGAAGCCGGTGGCCGCCCACACGGCCAACACCACGGTGACGAAAATGAGTACCGGCGTAGAGGATTGCCCGCCGCCGAACAGCGACTGGACGCGCTTCTGCCAATCCTTGAAGGCCTGGTCCAGGTCACCGCCTGACGAAGGCTTTTTCCCCCAAGGGTTGTTGTTGGACGAACCGGGTTGATTCCAGGCCATATTGATTATCTGGGGGAGCTTCGCAAGGCGGGCGCCGATTGTAGGTAGCCACCTGCGGCGGTACAAGCAGAGTCGCCGGCAAGACGCAGGATCTCGACGCCGGGCTCGCGGGCCCATTTGAGCAGCTCGATATCCGACAGTTCCGTGTCGATTTCGAAGGCCCCGTCCTCGGCAATGCGCTCGGCCAGGACCAGGTTGGACGCGTACAGGCGTGCCCGCAGTTCGCCGGCCGCCACCGGCAGGCGCAACGTGGCGCGCCGCGCCACGCGTGACAATCTTTCGGCGACTGCGTCGCGCAACAGCTCGAGTCCCCGGCTCTGCATGGCGGACAGCCATACGTGGGTCGCGCGGCCCGAATCGTCGCGATCGATGCGTGGCGCGGTCGCGATGCGGTCGATCTTGTTGAACACGAGGATCTGCGGCAGGTCCGCGGCGCCGATTTCGGCCAGCACGCGATTGACCTCGTCGATGTGTTCGTCGCGCCGGGGATCTGCGACGTCGACCACGTGCAACAGCAGGGTAGCCCCGCGCGCCTCGGTGAGCGTCGACTGGAACGCCGCCACCAGCTCGTGCGGCAGTTCGCGGATGAATCCGACGGTGTCGGCCACGACCACCTGCGTGTTACCCGGCAGCACGATGCGCCGGACCGTGGGATCGAGCGTCGCGAACAGCTGGTCAGCGACGTAAGCATCGGCCCCGGTCAGCGCGCGGAACAGCGTGGACTTGCCGGCATTGGTGTAACCCACCAGCGCCAGCGATGGAATCGGGATCTCGGCGCGCTGCTGGCGGCCGGTTTCGCGCTGCTGCTTGATCTTCACCAGCCGCTCGGTGAGCGTCTTGACGCGCTTGCCGATCAGACGGCGGTCGGTTTCCAGCTGCGTCTCGCCGGGACCGCGGTTGCCGATGCCGCCACCGCGCTGGCGCTCGAGGTGGGTCCAGCCGCGCACCAGGCGCGTGGCGATGTGCTTGAGCTGCGCGAGTTCGACTTCGAGCTTGCCTTCGTGACTGCGCGCGCGTTGCGCAAAGATGTCGAGGATCAGCCCGGAACGGTCGAGCACGCGACGCTCGATGAGCTTCTCGAGATTGCGCTCCTGCGATGGCGACAGCGGATGATCGAACAGGACCACCTCGGCGTCCTCGGCCGCGGCGATGGCGCGGATCTCGTCCGCCTTGCCGCTGCCCACGAAGAAACGCGGGTCCGGCCGATCGCGCCGCCCACCGATGTTCGCCACCGGAATGGCGCCGGCCGAGCGCGCGAGCTGCTCGAATTCCTGGATGTCTTCCGGGTCCGCGGGCGCGCCAATTCCAAGGCGCACCAACACGGCCCGTTCACCTGCGCGGGGTCGCTCGAACATGTTTGAAAGCCGAGAAGGGAACGGAAACGCGTGCGAGCGCCGGCAGCATTACTCTCCAGCGACCGCCTCGATCGTCGTTCCGTCTTCGTTGGTGATGCGCACGTTGCGCGCCGGGACTACCGTCGAGATCGCGTGTTTGTAAACCATCTGGCTCACGCTGTTCTTCAGAAGCACTACGAACTGATCAAATGAATCGATCTGGCCCTGTAACTTGATTCCATTCACCAGATAGATCGACACCGGGATTCGTTCCTTACGTAATGTATTGAGAAACGGGTCCTGCAGTGACTGGCCCTTGGCCATGACGTTCTCCTTATTTTTCAAGCAAGCGGCAGGGCTGGGAGCATACCATGCGCCCATCGCCGGATAGGCTCTCAAAAGAGGGAGAAGGCGCCAATCAGGGCTTCGCGCACGCCTACAAAGCTTTGCGCATCATAGGGATCGACTACCCGGATGTTTGGCATCGAGCGCAGCCAGGTCATCTGCCGTTTGGCCAATTGACGCGTGGCCGCGATTGCGCGTGACACCGCCGTGTCCAGTGAATAACTACCGGCGAGATGTGCCCACAACTGGCGGTACCCGACGGCGCGGATCGCGGGATGCGCATCGGTTAAATCGCCGCGCGCGTACAGGGCGCGCACCTCTTCCAGCAGACCGGCGGACATCATCTGCGAGAAACGCTGCTCGAGCGCGCCGTGCAGCCGTGCGCGGTCCCCCGGGATCAGCGCGACGACCACGAACTTGCGCGCCATCGGCGCCGTGGTATTCGCCTGCAACGCGGAAATCGGCTGGCCGGTGGCGGCGTGTACTTCGAGTGCCCGCTGGATGCGCTGCGCATCGTTGGGATGGATGCGCGCGGCGGCCGCCCGATCGAGTGCAATCAGCCGCGCATGCATGGCCGGCCAGCCGTGCTGCGCGGCCTGCGCGTCGAGATCGGCGCGCAGCGCGGCGCTCCTGGGAGGCAGTGGCGCAATGCCTTCTATCAGGGCACGCAGATACAGCATGGTGCCGCCCACCATCAACGGGATCCGTCCGCGCGATTCGATGTCGTCGACGGCATGCGCCGCATCGCGCACGAACTGCCCCGCGGAATAACTTTCGTTGGCCGCCACCAGGTCGACGAGGTGATGCGGCACGTCGGCGCGGATCGCGGCCGATGGCTTGGCGCTGCCGATGTCGAGGCCGCGATACACCTGCGCCGAGTCCACGCTGACGATCTCGAGCGGAAACTCGCGCGCCAGGCGCAGCGCGAAGTCGGTCTTGCCCGTGCCCGTCGGGCCCGTCAGCACCGCGATGGGGTTCATCGACCGCGCAGGAACATTCGGTCGAGCTCGACCAGCGTCACCTGCGTCCAGGTGGGCCGGCCGTGATTGCACTGATCCGCGCGCGGGGTGCGCTCCATCTGCCGCAGCAGCGCGTTCATCTCCGCGAGTGTCAGTCGCCGGTGCGCATGGATCGCGGAACGGCAGGCGATGGTGCCGAGCAGCCGGTCACTCGCTCCGTCGAGATGATGCGCCGCGCCGTCCTCGGCGATGCCGTGCACGACATCGCGCACCAGTGCGGCGATGTCTTCGCGCGGCAGCATGGCCGGCACCGCGCGCACCACCAGGGTGTCCGGTGCGAGCCGTTCGAGGTCGAACCCCGCGGCCTGCCAATCGCCGTGTTGTGCCAGCAATGTATCGACTTCATCCACCTTGAGCGTGATGGAAATCGGCGCGAGCAGCAGCTGCGTCGCCGCCGCGCCGGTTTGCGACTTCATCTTTTCGTAGAGCACACGTTCGTGCGCCGCGTGCATGTCGACCAACACCAGCCCCTGCTCGTTCTGGGCCAGGATGTAAATGCCGTGGATCTGCGCCAGCGCCTGTCCCAGCGGCTCCGCCGCTCCGTCCGCCATGACTTCAGCGTTCGCGGCGACTTCAGACTCGCGCGCCACCGCGAGCGATTCACTCACCGCCCAGGTGCCGCCGAGTGCCGCCGGCGCCGCGACGTGCAGCGGCAGCGGGGACGTGTTGGCGGGCGCGCCGTTCCATGCCGGCGGCAACGCGCCGGGCGCGGGTTTGGTCGCCGCCAGCCGGCGCTCGACTGCGCGGAACACGAAGTCGTGGATCTGCCGGCTGTCGCGGAAGCGCACTTCCAGTTTCTGCGGATGCGCGTTCACGTCGACCAGTGCGGGGTCGATATCGAGATACAGCACGTAGGACGGCTGGCGGCCGGAGTACAACACGTCGCGGAAACCCAGGCGCACCGCGTTCATCAGCAGACGGTCGCGAACCGCGCGCCCATTGACGAACCAGTACTGCAGATCCGAGGTGGCGCGCGCCGCGGAGGGCGTGCCGATCCAGCCATGGATGCGCACCGGGCCGGCGAAATGATCCACTTCGAGCGCGCGTTCCACGAAGTCCTGGCCGACCACGCGCGCGACGCGATCCACCGCCGCGCCGCCGCCCAGCCGGGGCGCGTCCAACAAGGTTCGCGAACCGGTGCGCAGGCGGAAAGCCACGTCGTCGCGCGACAGCGCCAGGCGTTCGAGCAGTCGCACGATGTGGCCCTGCTCCGTGACCTCGCTGCGCAGGAACTTGCGGCGCGCCGGCAGGTTGTAGAACAGATCGCGCACCTCGATGGTCGTGCCCGGCGGATGCGCCGCGGGCATCGCTTCGCCGATCGTGCCGGCATCGACACTCACACGTGCGGCGCGCTCCGCGTCGACGTGGCGCGAGACGATTTCGAAATGCGACACCGACGCGATCGAAGGCAGCGCCTCGCCGCGAAATCCGAGCGTGGTGATCGCGGCCAGATCCGCGGCGCTCGAGATCTTGCTGGTGGCATGACGCGAGAGCGCGAGCGCGAGTTCATCGCGTGGAATGCCACTGCCATCGTCACGCACTCGCGTGAGCCGCACCCCACCGGCCTCGATTTCCACCTCGACGCACAACGCGCCGGCATCGAGGCTGTTCTCGACCAGCTCCTTGACGATGGAAGCCGGACGCTCGATGACCTCGCCGGCCGCGATCTGGTCGATGAGGTGGTGGTCGAGGACGCGAATCGGCATGACGCATCATAAATGGGGACATTCTCCGTTTCTTAGGAAACGGGGATGGACCATGTGCGGCGTGCGTTGGTGACCTTCGATTCCAGTCATTGGAGGCGCGCCGTTCGAGCGAGGCAGGCCTTGCGCCCCGATACTCTCCGCTTGCACCGATCGGTCAGCTGCTTGGCCCCGAGCGAGAGCGGCTCACCCGCAGGGGCGCCGACTGACTGGAATCGAAGGTCACGAACGCGCGCGAGCCTTCAAGCCTGTCCCCATTTAGCGGAGTTCGACGGTGGTGCCGGCAGCCGCGCTGCGCCGATTGGCGGCCAGGCGGGTGCCGTCGGGCGCATTGCCTTCGAAGTACTGCTCGATGCCGGAAAAGATTGCATTGGCGAGCTTGGTGCGGTGCGCCGGCTGCGACAGCTTGCGCTCGTCGTCGCGGTTCGAGATGAACGCCGTCTCCACCAGCATCGAGGGGATGTCCGGCGACTTGAGCACCACGAATCCGGCCTGCTGCACGCGCGGCTTGCGCACTTCGCCGATGCGATCGAGCGATTGCAGCACATGATCCGCGGCCACCAGGCTGGCCGAGATGCTCGCGGTCTGCGAGAGGTCGACGAGCACACCCTGCAGCACCGGATCCTTGTCGTCGAGCTTGATGCCGCCCTTCAGGTCCGACGCGTTTTCACGGTCGGCCAGCCAGCGCGCCGCCTCGCTGGTCGCCCCTCTCTCGGACAAGACATACACCGAAGAGCCGGACACATCCGGATTGGCGATCGAGTCGGCGTGAATCGAGACGAACAGGTCGGCCTTGGCGCGCCGCGCCCGCAGATTCCGTTCGCGCAGCGAGATGAAGTAGTCGCCGTCGCGCGTGAGCACGGCCTTCATGCCCTGCTCCTGGTTGATGCGCGCGGCGAGCGCCTTCGCGATCTCCAGCACCACGTCCTTTTCCTGGGTGCCGCGTTTTCCCGAGGCGCCGGGATCGACGCCGCCATGTCCCGCATCCACCGCAATGATGATGTCGCGGCCGGTGTCGAGCGGCGCATGCGCGGGCCGTATCGCGACCGGTGCGATGGGCGCCGGCGGCGTCAGCGCCACGGGCTTCGCGGCGCCGGGAGCATTGATGTCGAGCACGAGTCGTGCGGCGCTATCGGGCGTCGCAGCCAGCAACGAGCTCTGGATGGCGACCGGGCCTTTGATCTCGAATACCAGGCGCAAACCATTGCCCGGCAGTTCGCCGGAACGGATCCCGGTGAACGGTGCTTCGGCCTCGGGCAGCGAGGTCTTGAGCGATGACTTCACGAGGTCGATCACCACGCGACCCGGGTCGTCGAGCTGAAAGGCCTTGTACTTCACGTCCGAGGACAACTCGAGCACCACGCGTGTGCCGGTGTCGCTGGAAGCGATGCGTATGTCGCGGATTTCAGCGGCGATGAGCGGGGAGGCGCCCGCGCAGCACGCGAGCAATGTCAACCAAACGATGAACCTCTTCGTAGGCAGAAAACCTTTCCCCATCATGGAGTTCAGCGCCTGAGCTGCGACGCAATTTACTTATTCGCCGTAAAAGTTTCAATCCTCTCGATGCGATGACCACCCGTGACGATGGAAAACTCGAATCGCGACTGCCGCGCCGGCAATCTTCCGGCGGCCCGCTCTGGCCATTCGACCAGCCAGAGGAACCCGGGTTCGTGGTAGTCGGCGAGTCCCAGGTTCTCGAGTTCCTCCGGGTCATTGAGCCGGTACAGGTCGAGGTGCACGGCGTGCACGCCCGGCAGGTCGTAGGCCTCGAGCAGGGTGTAACTCGGGCTGCGGATCGGGCCCGTGGCGCCCAACGCACGCAACACGCCCCGCGCGAACGTGGATTTGCCGGTGCCGAGCTCGCCCGACAGCTCCACCACGCGGCAGGGCGCACCGGCCGCCGGCGCGGTGCCCAGCAGTTGCGCGCCCAGCTTCTCGGTCTGTTCCGCGGTGCGGGTGATCCATTCCTCCGTCACGGATTGACCCAGCCGCGCAGCTCGTTCACGACGTCGCTGGCCATGAGGCCGCGTTGTCCGCCGCGTGCCGCGGAATCGCCGGCGAGCGCATGCACCAGCACGCCGACGCGCGCGGCCACCTGCGGATCCGCGACCTGGGCGCGCAAACCGGCGATGACGCCGGTGAGCACGTCGCCCATGCCGGCGGTGGCCATGCCGGGGTTGCCGCGATCGCAGATGAAGATCCCGGGTGCATCCGGCGCGCCGCAGGCCACCAGCGTGCCCGCGCCCTTGAGCACCGCGACGCAGCCGTAACGCGCGTGCAATTCGCGCACGGCGGCGAGCCGGTCGGACTGCACCGCGGCGGTCTCCACGCCTAACAACCTGGCGGCCTCGCCCGGATGCGGCGTGATGATCCAGCCACCCGGCAGTTTCGCCGGGCTGCGCGCCAGCAGGTTGAGCGCGTCGGCGTCGACCACCGCGGCCTCGGGCCGCACGCGCAGCGCCTGCGCCCACAACCGCTGCGCCCAGTCGCCGGTGCCGAGGCCGGGCCCGATGGCCAGCACGCCGGCGGCGCGCAGCGGCTCCTCGAGGCTGGTGATGGACGATACAGGTAGATAGATGAGCTCCGGGTTCGCGCTGGTCACGGCGGCGAGATTTTCTTCGGCGCCGGCCACGGTGACGAGCCCCGCCCCGGTGCGCAGCGCCGCGACGCCCGCCAGGCGCACCGCGCCCGGCATGCCGCTGCCGCCGCCGACGATCAGCACCCGGCCATGCGAACCCTTGTGCGCCTCGCGCGCGCGGCGCGGCAAGGCCGTGGCGATTTCCGCTTCGTCGATGCGCCGCATGAGCGGCGCGTAAGCCGGCAATGCCGGCGCCACCACGCCGAGATCCTCCAGCAGCACCGTGCCGGCGTGTTCGGGACCGGCACCGAGGAACAGCCCGGACTTGAAGCCGACGAAGCTCAGGGTGATGTCGGCACGTACCGCCTCCTCGCCGATCGCGCCGCTGTCGGCGTCGACGCCGGAGGGTATGTCCAGCGCCAGCACCGGCCGGCGCGCCGCATTGATGGCGCGTATGACCATGAGCGTCTCGGGCCTTACCGGCGGCCTGAAGCCGATGCCTAACAACCCATCGACGATCAGGTCGCAGCCCGACAGTGCGTCGGCGGCGAACGGATGTGTCTTGCCGCCCGCTGCCGCCAGCCACTCATCCTGCGCGCGGCGCGCGTCGCCCTCGAGCCGGTCGGGCGGCGTCGCGGCCAGCACCAGCGCTTCGAGGCCCGCGGCCTGCGCCAGTCGCGCCAGCACGTAGCCGTCGCCGCCGTTGTTGCCCGCACCGCAGACCAGCGCGACGCGCCGTGCCTGCGGCCAGCGGGCACGCAGCAGCCTGAGCGCCGCCTCGGCGGCCCGGGTCATGAGCGTGTAGCCCGGCACGCGGCGCTTCTCGATCTCGAACCGGTCGAGCGCGCGTACCTGCGCGGCGGAGTAGATGGCGGTCGGCCTGGACATGGCGCGGAATTATACTGGCCGCCTTGCATGAATCCGGGCGCAAATACACCTCTGACCGAACTCAAGTCGTTGCTGGTCTCGATGGCCACGGCGCGAGGGTTCGACGCGCTTGGAGTCGCCGATGTCGCCCTGGATGCGGATGCCGCCTGGTTCGAACGCTGGCTGGAAGCCGGCCGCCACGGCGAGATGGACTACATGTGGAAACACGGCACCCGGCGGACCCGGCCCGCGGAGCTGGTGCCCGGCACGGTGCGCGTGTTGTCGGCGCGCATGAACTACTGGCCGCCGGAAGGGCCGGCCGAACCCGACGGCGCGCGGCCTGCCATCGCAGCACTGGCCGACGCGGACGCGGCGTACGTGTCGCGCTACGCGCTGGGCCGCGACTATCACAAGGTCCTGCGGCACTCGTTGCAGGGGTTGGCGGACGACATCGTCGCCCGGATCGGGCCGATGGGTCATCGCGTGTTCGTCGACTCGGGCCCGGTGCTGGAGAAAGCCTTCGCTCGCAAGGCCGGCATCGGCTGGATCGGCAAACACACCAACCTGATCGCGCGCGATGCGGGCTCTTACTTCTTCATCGGCGAGATCCTCACCGACCTGCCGTTGCCGGTGGACGAATCGGCGAGCGCGCATTGCGGCACCTGTTCGGCCTGCATTCCCGCCTGCCCGACCGGCGCCATCACCGCGCCGTATCAGCTCGACGCGCGGCGCTGCATCTCGTATCTCACCATCGAGCTGCACGGCGCGATCCCCGTGGAGCTGCGAAGGTTGTTAGGCAACCGCATCTACGGCTGCGACGACTGCCAGCTCGTTTGTCCCTGGAACAAGTTCGCGCGCGCCGCTGCGCATCCGGACTTCAAGGTGCGGCACCGCCTGGATGCTTCGCGCCTGAGCGAACTGTTCGCCTGGACCGAGCAGGAGTTCCTGGAGCG
>Ga0070689_100002127_pt1 | contig 12872 bp, 11 predicted proteins | sample KBSS23HmetaG_FD_64669 | JGI IMG/M metagenome (GOLD analysis project Ga0070689, IMG submission 64669) | Switchgrass rhizosphere microbial communities from Kellogg Biological Station, Michigan, USA - KBS S2-3H metaG | ecosystem: Host-associated > Plants > Roots > Rhizosphere ...
ACCTTGTCGCCGACCGCGAAGACCTGGCCCGGATGGGTCTGTACCCGAAGCGTTGGACCGGAGTCGAGGCTCGCGTAATACTCGTTGATGTTGCCCAAAAAGGTCCGCTCGGTGATGATGGCGCGGAGGCCGGTCGTGGCCTCGCTAAGCCGGATGTTCTCGGGCCGGATCGACACCTCGACATCGTCGCTGGCGCCGGTGCCGGCAGGCAGGGAAACCAGTAGCTTGAGCCCGCCGGCCACCACGATGGTCCCCGGGCCGACCACCCGAGCTGGGACGAGATTGACCAGGCCCATGAAGTCGGCGACCACGCGGTTGGCCGGCTTGGCATAGACCTCCTGCGGCGTGCCGTATTGCTGCAACCGCCCGCCATGGATCACCGCGATATGGTCGGACAGCGCCAGCGCCTCGGCTTGGTCGTGGGTGACATAGACGAAGGTGATGCCGGTGCGGCGTTGCAGGCGCTTCAACTCGACGCGCATCTGCTCGCGGAGTTTGGCATCGAGATTAGACAGCGGCTCGTCGAGCAGGAGGATTTCCGGCTCGACCACGAGGCTCCGCGCCAGCGCCACGCGCTGCTGCTGGCCGCCGGATAGCTCGTTCGGATAGCGCTGCTCCAGCCCGGTCAGATTGACCAGCGCCAGCGCGTCGGCGACCCGCTTCTTGGCCTCCGCCGATGGCGTTTTCCGTACCTTCAGTCCGAACACCACGTTCTCGTACACGGTCTTGTGCGGCCACACCGCGTAGTTCTGGAATACCATGCCCATGCCGCGCTGGTCCGGCGGTACCACGCTGCCGGGCGCCGACAGCAGGCGGCCGTTGATGTGGATGGTCCCGGCGTCGGGCACGATATAGCCGGCGATCATCCGCAAGGTGGTGGTCTTGCCGCATCCGCTCGGGCCCAACAGCGTGACGAACTGGTTATCCTTGATGTCGAGGTCGAGATCGGCGACCGCCGCCGGAGCATCGGCGCCGGCGTTGAAGCTCTTGGTCAAACCTTTGATCGCGATACTCGCCATTACGACGCCAGTCCTTGTGCCGGGCCCGACCGGCTCGCGATCTTGCCGCCGCCAAGCTTGTTGGCGACGAAGATCGCAGCGCCGATGATCAGCATGTTGATGATGGCGAGCGCGGCGACCGGCTCGATGTAGCCGGTCTCATAGAGGTTGTAGACCGCGACCGCGAGCGTGATCGAGCTCGACGAGAACAGCAGGATCGACGCCGAAAGCTCCTGGATCACCGGCACGAACACCAAGAGCCAGCCAGCGAACAGGCCCGGCCGGATCAGCGGCAAGGTGACCTCGCGCATGGTGGTGAGCCACGAAGCGCCGAGGATCTGCGCGCTTTCTTCAAGCGACGGATCGATCTGCCGCAACGAGGAGTTGGCGGCGCGGACCCCCAGTGGAATGTAACGGCCCACATAAGCCAGCAGCAGAATCGCCAGCGTTCCATAAAGCGCCAGCGGCATGGCCAACCAGAACTGGATCAGCGCGACGGCTACGACGATACCGGGCAGCCCGAGGGGAATGAGCGCGAAGTAATCGAGCAGCTTGCGGCCGGGGATGCGGGTGCGCAGATCAATCCAGCCAATGATGGCGCCGAGCAGCACCGCGATCGTGGCGGCGACGGTTGCGAGGCCCAGGCTGTTCAGGATCGCGCGCTGGGTGACGTTGTACTCGAACAGGATGAACTTGTAGTTCGCAAGCGTCAGGCCCTTCCAGAAATCCAGGCCCCAGGACTTCGAGAACGACACCGCGATCAAGGTCGAATAGGGCAGCAGGATCGCGACGATGAAGGTGAGCACCACGAACGCGAGCACCGCCCAACGCGCGGGGCCAAGCGACATCAACTGCGGCCGTGCTCCCTTTCCGGCCAAAGTCACATAGGACCGCCGCGCCAGGAAGGCGCGCTGAAGATAGAGCGCAACGACCGTGATCACGACGAACAACAGCGACAATGCCGAAGCAAGCCCGTACTCCGGCGGATAGTCGAACAGCGCGTAGATGCGCGTCGGCAAGGTCACGATGCGTCCGGGCAGGCCGATGATCGCCTGCGAGCCGAACAGCGCGATGGCGTTGACGAAGGCGAGCAATGTTCCCGACAGAATGGCCGGCGCCACCAGCGGAGCCGTTATGGTCAACGCCGTTCGCAGCTTGCTGGCGCCGAGGATTTGCGCGGCCTCTTCATAAGATGCATCGACCGAAAGCAGCGCGCTGGAGGCGAGCAGATAGACGAACGGGAAGGTGTGCAGCACGGTGACCAGCACGAGGCCGGTCATCGAGAAGATGTTGAAGGTGAGGAACGGCAATCCCATCACGTCGCGCACCAGCACGTTGATCAGGCCGGCGTTCGGGCTGAACAGATAGACGAAGGCGATCGCCGTTAAAAACGGCGGCGACAGATAGGACAGGCTCGCGGTCAATTGGATCAGGGCCTTGCCGGGCACGTCGGTGCGGCTCACCGCCCAAGCGAGCGACACGCCGATAACCAGGCTGAACAGGCCGGTCCAGGCGCCGAGGATCAGCGAATTCTTCAGCGCGTTGACGTAGAGCCGCCCGCTGAGCACCTCGGCGAAGTTGTCCAGGCTCATGCCCCGCTCGCCGCCGCGAATGCTGCCGAGCAGGAGCGACAACAGCGGCAGGACAACCAGGACGATCAGGCAGAGGATCGCGCCGCCCATCACGATATGCTCAAGCCGGAGCCGGGTGTGCGAACCCCTGGCCCGAACCGGGCTGACGATCGCCTCTACCGACATTTCCTCCCGCCTTTTGTTCCGCCGTTGCGCTTTAAGATCGGGGATTTAGCGTGTAATGTCAAAAACTTATGATGGGGCGTAAATGGGGAGGCTTCGTGCCGAGTGAACGCAAGCTTGACGTCGCCGAGATCGACAGCCTGGTGATTGCCGGCTGGACCGGCCGCAATGTCGAGGCGCTGGAAGCGCATATCAAGGAGCTTGAGGCGATCGGGGTGAAGCGGCCGAAGTCGGTGCCGATCTTTTATCGCGTGGCACGCTCGCTGCTGACGACGGGCCCGGCCATCGAGGTGATGGCCGATAAGTCGTCGGGCGAAGTCGAGTTCGTGCTGTACGCATTGCAGGATGGACTGTGGCTCGGCGTCGGCTCCGACCACACCGATCGCAAGGCTGAGACCGTCGGCGTCACCCTGTCGAAACAGCTGTGCGCCAAACCGGTCGGCGCGACATTGTGGCGCTACGACGAGGTCAAGCCGCACTGGGATAAGCTCAAGCTCCGCTCGTATGTGCCGGACGGCGCCAAGCGGCGGCTCTACCAGGAGGGCCCGGTCACCAACATGCGGTCTCCGGAGGAGCTGATCAAGCTCTACACCGGCGGCGACAAGCTTAAGCCCGGCACCGCGATGTTCTGCGGCACCTTCGCGGTGCACGGCGAGATTTCATATTCCGGCACGTTCGACATGGAGCTTGAGGATCCGGTGCTGGGCCGCAAGCTCACGCACGGCTACAAGATCGTATCGCTGCCGGATGAAGGGTAACAGGAGCGTTCTATGAAAGTGGTTATTCCCGATCTCGTCTCCAATTCGTATTTCCCCGCCATCGCGGCGGTGGAGATGGGCTTCTTCAAGGAAGAAGGCCTCGATGCAGAGCTTGAGCTGATCTATCCGGTCGGCAAATGCTACGAGGCGTTGCGCGACGGCAAGGCCGACTTTGTCGGCGGCTCATCGCATTCGGCGCCGACCGCTTTTCCGGAATGGAACGGCGTCAAATTCCTCGGCGCGCTGGCGCAGCACACCTACTGGTTCCTGATCATGCGCGCGGACCTCAACGTCAAGCGCGGCGACGTCGCCGCCGTCAAAGGCAAGCGGATCGGCGCGGCGCCGCTGATCGACATCGGGCTGATCGAGTTGCTGAAGGAATGCGGCGTCGATCCGAAACGCGATGGCGTGCAGATCGCGCCGCCGCCGATGCCGGCCAATCCCGCCGGCGTGTCGTTCGGCGTCAATGCCGCACGCGCGATGGAAGAGGGCAAGATCGACGGCTTCTGGGCCAACGGCATGGGTGCCGAGGTGGCGGTGAAGCGGGGGCTTGGCACCCTGGTGCTGGACGCGCGGCGCGGCGACGGGCCCGCGAGTCTGCGCGGCTACACCTTCGGCGTGTTGGCGACCCGCGCCGATCTCGTTGAGAAATCACCGGACAAGGCGGCAGCCGCGGTTCGTGCGCTGGTCAAGACGCAGAAGGCGCTCAAGGCCGATCCGAAGCGCGCGACGAAAGTTGGCGAGAAGTGGTTCCCGGCGTTTGAAGCCAGCCTGATCGCGACCTTGGTCGAGCGCGACCTGCCGTACTACGACCCGGCGATCTCCAAGGGCACATTCGACAGCATGTGCAAGTTCGTGCAGACGGTCGGCCTGACCAAGGGCGTCGGCAAGTACGAGGATGTGGTGGCGACGCAGTTCAGCAATCTGTGGAAGGCATAGCTGGTCAGCCCGCCGCGCCGACCAGATCGGCGCGGTCGAACGCATCGCGCACCACCCAGTTCGCCACCTCGAATAGCGCGGCATCGCGATCGGTGACGCCGAGCAGTTGCAGCCCAAGCGGCAGGCCCTCGTCCTGCAGCAAGGGCAAGGTGAGCGCCGGGCAGCCGAGCAAGGACGCCGCGACGTTCATCGCGGTGTTGCCGGTCGAGCCGAGACCGATCGGCGCCGCGCCGCAGGCCCCCAAGGTCACGAAGGCGTCGTAGCGGCCCGCAACCCTGGCATAGGCCTCGCGCGCGGCGACGCGCCGCGCCAGCAGCTCGCTGTATTGCTTCTGCGTGGTGGCCTCCGCGGTCTTCAACCGGCCGCGGGCGCCTTCGCTGAGCTTGCTGGCGTCGAGATCGGCGTAGGTGTTCAGCGGCCAGCGGCCTTCCCAGGCATTGATGGCAAGCGTCAGCGCCTGGGCGTCGGCGATCGTCTTCTCGACCGCCTCGATGTCGGGATCGTCGGCGCGGCTCTTGAGTTCGACACCGGTCTTGGCGAGCTTTTCCCTGGCGGCGGCGAACGCCTTCCGCGCGCCTTCCGTGGTGGCGCCCCAGCCGCCGGTTTCCAGCACGCCCAGCCGCGCCGGTTTGGCGCGCCTGGCGAAACTCACGTCGCCGGTCAGCCCGACGAATCCCGGATCGCCGCCGGCCCGGTCGGCGATGGCGCGCAGCACCGCCCAGGTGTCGGCCAGCGTCGCGCCGATGGCGCCCTGGCAGCTCTGGCTGAAATGATCGTGCGAGCCGCTGCGGTTGATGGCGCCGACGCTCGGCTTGAAGCCGACCGCGCCACAGAAGCTCGATGGCCGCAGGATCGAACCGACCACCTGGGTGCCGAGACCGGCCGGCACCATGCCGGCGCCGACCGCGGCGGATGAGCCGCTGGACGAACCGCCTGGCGTGCGTTTCGGATCGTGCGGGTTCTGGGTCTTGTGCCACGGATGGGTGGCAGCGAATTCGGTGGTGGTGGTCTTGCCGAGGATGATGGCGCCGGCTTCACGGAGCGCGTGGACGCTCGCGGAATCGCGGCGCGATTCCTGGCCCTCCCACATCGGCGAGCCTTGGCCGGTCGGCATGTCGGCGGTCTCGATGATGTCCTTGATGGCGATCGGCATGCCGTCGATCGGCGACAGCGGCTTGCCGGCGCGCCAGCGTGCGGCGGAGGCGTCGGCGGCCTTGAGCGCCCCATCCTTGTTCAAGGTGACGAAGGCGCCGATGCTGTCGTCGAGCTCGGCGATGCGCTTGAGGCATTCGTCGAGATAGGCGCGCGGCGTGGTCTTGCCGGCGCGAAGATCGACCGCCAGCGCGACATAGCCTCGGAGCTTGCTGCTCATGGCCGCACCGCCGGGGTCTCGATCTTCATTCCGCGTGCCCGCCACATCAGAAACAGTTCCATGTCCACATACTCCGGCGCGCCATAGGAATAAGGCTCCGCGCGCATCCCGATCATGCAGTTGCGCAGCCGCCGCTGCAATGAGCCGAGACTTTGCCATTCCAGGCGGTAGGTCGGATAGCCGGTCGGATGGGCCTGGGGCACGGTGTTGCCGGCGAGATGCTTGCCCCAGTTGTCATCGTGGCATTGCCCGCACGACAGGTTGAGCTGGCCCTGGCGCTGGTTGAACGCGGCGCGGCCCTTGTCGATGAACGGCTTGAGCCGGGGGTCGTCGTGGGCTGCGATCGGCTCACCGCGCGACTGCAGGGCCACATAGGCGGTCAGCGCCAGCATCTCCTTGCTCTCGTAAGCGAACGGCTGTGCCTTCTGGTCCTGCTGGCGGGACAGGTTGATGCGCTGCTCGAGGTTGACCGGCCGGCCGGATGCGGTGTCAAACGCCGGATAACGCGACGCGGCACCCTTCATGCTGGTCTTGGCGTCGCCATGGCAATCGGCGCAGGATTTTCCCGAAGCGCCGACTTTGACCGACCACAGCGCCTCGCCGTCGAGCACCGCCAGCATGCCGGGGTTGGAGGTGTCGTCGTCCTGCATCGCCTTGTTGTCCCGGCTCATGTCCTCGTAGGCCGAGCGCCGCTCGTTCAAGGGAATTTCTGCAGCCGGCGCGGCCAACAGACTCGCTGCGAGCGACAGCAGCGCGACCGCAAGAGCGAGGCGCACGCGAGAATTCATTCGACCGTGATTTTCGCGGAGGCGTCCTGAGCGAAGCCGTTGTCGCCGGTCCACTGGAACACGAAAGTGCCGCTCTCGGTCGCTACGGTGTGGAAGGTGATGAACGGATTGGCGGCGATCGCCTGGTAGAGCGCGGCCTTGAAGATTTCCTCGCCGTTATAGGTGCAGACGAACGAGGTGATGATGTCGCGCGGGATCGGCCGGCCGACGTTGTCGTGGCGAAAGCCGGTCTCCATGATATGCGAGATCAGCGTCTTGATCTGGATGACTTCGCCGCGCTTGGCCTTCGGCGGAACGTTGATGAGGGTGCGCGCAGCCATCAGGGCAACTCCTCGAGGCAGGCGCCGAGCGTAATGATGACGTCGACGGTGTGGGACCAGAATGAGCCGTCGGACAGTTCGCAGATGGCGACGACCGACTGGGTGTCGGCGAGGCGCACCCGCGTCTGGATCTCCGCCTTGCCGGCGCGGGGACCGAGCTGGACGCTGATGATGTTGGGCTGCGGATTCTTCTCGGTGAAGACGTGGATCGCCTTAACGTAATCCTTGGCCGTCATCGGACTGTCGACCATGACGCCCATCGTGACGCTGTTGCCGTTCTCGACCAGCGGCGGTAGGTCGAGCTTGATCTTTCCAGGCTTTACGTGCGCTTCGCCGACGACCTGGCGGATCGCCTGCTTCATCGAAGCCGGCGTCGCCTCCGCAGGACGCACAACAAGCGCCAGACCCACACCGCCGACGGCGGCGAGGAATTGACGGCGGGTTGCTGTTGCGGTCGGTGCGCTCATGTCAGTCTTTCAGCGTCTTCAGGTACGCCACCACATCCTCGATCTGCTCGGCCGTCAGCGCCGGCTTGCCGCGATAATTCTGCGCCACGCGGGTTAGGCCGTCGACCCGGTAATACGACGGCATGATGGTAGCCGGATTGAGGCGGGCGGCGTCAACCATCCGGAGCCGCAGCTCGCCCTCCGACCACCGGGCGCCGGCGCCTTGCAGGCTCGGCGACAGGTCGCCCTGGAAGCGTTGCTCCGGAAACGGGCCGGAGTGGCATAACAGACACGTACTTTCGCGCTTGACCACGATGGCGCGGCCGCGCTCGGCGTCGCCCGGCGCGCCGGTCAACGATTTCGGAATGGCATTGCCGACCACCTCGTAGGGGCGCAGCGCCTCTTGCGCCAAGCTTGGCGCGGCGAGCGCCATGATTGCGAGCGACATTGCCGCGCGGCCCGTCATCCGAACACCTCGCCGGTGATGGTGCGGAACCAGGCGTCGGCCTGCTCGGCCTCGGCCTTGCGCGTGCTGCGCGGCGCGTTCTGCGGACTGATGACCGGGCCGCCCTCGGCTTCGACATATTGGTCGTCGGCCGGACGGTAGGTGCCTTTCTGCGAGATCGCATAGTCTGGCGCGATCAGGCTGTAGCACGACGAGGTCAGCGTCGGCGCGGCGAGAGTTTTTCCGGCAAACAATGCGCCGATGGCGGCAGCGCAAATCTGCGCCTGCGAGTGCGCCGCCGATGCCGAGCGCGGCATCGCGCCCGCAATCGCTGCGTCGCCGATGACGTGGATGCTTTTCTGAAGCTTGGACTCGAACGTCACCGGATCAACTGGGCACCAGCCGGTGCGGTCGGCGACGCCGGCCAGCTCTGCCGCGCCTCCGGCCTTCTGCGGCGGGATGATGCTGGCAACGTTGGCCTTGTATTTGTCGAAGTCGGTCGAGAGCGTTTTCGTCCCGGCATCGACGGACGACAGCGCGCCGCCATTCGACAGCCCTACCCATTCGATCATGCCGGGATAAAGCTCGGCCCACGCCGCTTCGAACAGCTTCTGCATGGTGAAGCTTTCCTTGGCGTCGAGCACGATGACCTTGGATCTCGGCTTTTTGGTCTTGAGGAAGTGTGCGATCAGGCTGGCGCGCTCGTACGGCGCGGGCGGACAGCGCGCCGGATTGACCGGCGATGAGATGACGACCGTACCGCCGTCCTCCATGGCTTCGAGCTCGGCGCGCAGCTGCGATACCTCGCCGCCATTGTTGTAGGCGGCGGGCATTTTCGCCGTGGCACGTGCATCGTAGCCCTGGATGAAGCCCCTGCGAAGTTCGATGCCGGGGGAAATGACCAGACGGTCGTAATTGAGCGTCGTGCCGTCGCGGCGGACCGCTACGGTTTTCTTTGCGGGATCGATAGCGGTGGCGCCGCCTGCCGGTGTGTCGATGCCGGCGGCCTTGATCCGCTCGTAGCCGAATATCTGATGCTTGACGTCGACCAGGCCCGCGATCGCAGCATTGCTGTAGGGCGGGGCAAAATAATTCTCCGACGTCCCGACCAGGGTAACCTTGATATTCGGATCGGTCTTGCGAAGCGCCCAGGCGCAACTCGCACCGCCGAAACCGGCTCCGATCACAACGACATGCGGCCCCATGCCTTGCGCCAGCATGGGAGCCGGAAACGCAAGAGCAGCGGCTCCAGCCGCCGTGGACTTCAGAAATTGTCGTCGGGTGTGGCGGGTTCCGGTCATATCAATTCCGTCCCGCAGTCTGGCAAGAAAGAGCGGCGGCTTTGTGAGCCGCCGCTCCTGTTGCGATCAGGCGATCTGCAGATTGTGGTTCTTCAGCGGGAATGACCGGATGCGCTTGCCGGTGGCCCGGAAGTAGGCGTTGAGGACGGCGGGTGCCGCCACCAGAATCGTCGGCTCGCCGACGCCACCCCACGGGGTGTGGCCGCTCGGCATGATGATCGATTCCACCTTCGGCATTTCGGCGATGCGCATCGAGTTGTAGGTGTCGAAGTTGCCTTGCTCGACGGCGCCATCCTTGATGGTGATCTCGCCGTAGAACAGCGCCGACAGCCCGTAGACGAACGAGCCGGCGACCTGCCGGTCGATCTGCGCCGGGTTGACGGCGAAGCCCGGATCGGTCGCGCCGACGATGCGGTGGATCTTGATCTTGTCGCCTTCCACCGACACTTCAGCGGCGCCGGCCACGTAGCTGCCGAAGCCCATCATTTGCGACAGGCCGAGGTGATGGCCCGGCGGCAGCGGCTTGCCCCAACCGATCTTCTCGGCAACGGCATTGAGCACCGCGAGGTGCTTTGGATGCTTGGTCATCAGTTTGCGCCGGAATTCCAGCGCGTCGACGCCGATCGAATGCGCGAGCTCATCCATGAAGCTCTCGACGTAGATGGCGTTGTGGTTGACGTTCACGCCGCGCCAGAAGCCCGCCGGAACGTGCGGATTGCGCATGGCATGATCGATCAACAGGTTCGGCACGCTGTAGCCGAACGCGGTCTCGCCCGTCGGGTTGAGGCCCTGGAACGTGACCGGGTCCTTGCCGTTCTCCATGCGCGCCGGGAACACGGTCGCCAGGATCGACTGGCCGGAGATGCGCATGTGCAATCCGGTCAGGTTGTTGTCCTTGTCGAACGTGCCGACCATCTTGCACTGGGTGATCGGGTGATAGAAGCAGTGCTGCATGTCCTCTTCACGGGTCCACAACAGCTTCACCGGCGTGCCCGGCATTTGCTTCGCAATCGACACAGCCTGGATCACGTAGTCGACGCGTCCGCGCCGGCCGAAGCCGCCGCCGAGCATCACCTTGTGCACGTCGACCTTGTTGGCCGGCAGGCCAGATGCCGAGACCGCTGCTGCGAACGCTGCCTCGCCGTCCTGCGTGCCGCACCACACCTCGCACTTGTCGGCGGTGACGAGCGCGGTGGCATTCATCGGCTCCATCGGCGCGTGGTTCTGGTACGGGTACGAGTAGACGGCCTCGACCTTCTTGGCAGCGCCGGCGATGGCGGCTTTGATGTCGCCGTTCTGGTTGCCAACGAACGCCGGCTGATCCGGATCGAGGCCGGTCTCCAGGAACTTGGCAATCGAGGCACTGTCGACCTTCTCATTGCCGGCGGTGTCCCACTGGATAGGCAGGGCGTCGAGCGCGGTCTTGGCGTGCCAGAAGGTGTCGGCCACGACGGCGACCGCGTTGTCGCCGACCTGGACGACCTTCTTCACGCCCGGCATCTTCTCGACCTTGGCGGCGTCGTAACCCTTCACCTTGCCGCCGAACACCGGGCACTGCTTGATCGAGGCGTTGAGCATTCCCGGCACCTTGACGTCGATGCCGTATTCCGTCTTGCCGATGACCTTGTCGGGGGTGTCGAGCCGCAGCAACGGCTTGCCGGCAATCTTCCAGTCCTTCGGATCCTTGAGCTTGATCTCCTTCGGCAGTTCCAGCTTGGCTGCGGCTTCGGCGAGCTTGCCGTAGGTCAATGTCTTGCCGGACGAGTGTTTGACCGTGCTGTTTGACGCCGTGCATTCAGATGCCGGCACCTTCCACTCGTTCGCCGCCGCCTGGACCAGCATCATGCGGGCGGCAGCGCCACCCTCGCGCACGTACTTCTCCGACTCGCGGATGCCGCGGCTGCCGCCGGTCGAGAACGCGCCCCAGGCGCGCTTCCTCGCGACGCTCTCTCCGGGTGTCGGATATTCGGTGGTGACCTTCGACCAGTCGCACTCCAGTTCCTCGGCGACAAGCTGGGCCAGGCCGGTCAGCGTGCCCTGGCCCATTTCCGAGCGGGCGATGCGGATGACCGTGGTGTTGTCCGGCCGGATCACGACCCAGACGCCGACCTCCGGCGAGCCATCGGCTGCGCGGACCACATTGGGGCCGACGCCGAAGTCGAGGCCGAGCGCCATGCCGCCGCCGACGGCGGCCGTGCCGACGAAGAACGAGCGGCGATTCATTTTCGGAACGAAATTCATGGTGCCCTCCCTTACGCGTTCGCCGCGGCGTGGATCGCCGCGCGTACTTGTTGGAAGGTGCCGCACCGGCAGATGTTGGTGATCTCGCGATCGATGTCCGCGTCGGTCGGCTTCGGCTTGTTCTTGAGCAGTTCCGCGACCGCCATGATCATGCCGCTCTGGCAGTAGCCGCATTGCGGCACGTCATGTTCGACCCAGGCCTTCTGCACCTTGTGCAGGACGCCGTTCTGGGCGAGGCCCTCGATGGTGACGATCTTCTTGCCGACCGCGGCGCTCGCCGGAAACGAGCAGGAGCGCGTGGCGACGCCGTCGAGGTGAACGGTGCAGGCGCCGCATTGCGCGATGCCGCAGCCGTATTTGGTTCCGGTCAGGCCGACATTTTCCCGGATCGCCCAGAGCAGCGGCGTGTTGGGATCGACGTCGACGTCATGATCTTTGCCATTGATATTGAGGCGAACCATTCTCGAACCTCCCCAGGTGAGATTTTCCGGTCAGCACATCTGAAGACCGGGCAATGAAGTGCGGATGCACGAACTGTAATTAGATTATTTCAGATCAACAATCGGGCGGGCGGCTTATTCCGCTGGCGATCAAGCCGAGTTGATCAGATGTTTCGCGGTCCGTCGCGGACGGCTGTGTCCGGCGGCGCGCCATTATTTGACGATATCGCGGTGCAACAATGACGATGGGAAGGCTAGTGCCCGCCTTTGTCCGGCTTGTCGGCATCGCGCACTGGCGTTTCCGGCGTCAGTCCGCCGCGCTTCTGCGCGAAAGTCTCCTTGCCGCTTTGTTCCCAGCCGCCCGTCACGGCGCGCCTGGCATAGGTCTCCCAGGTGTCGTTCCAGTCGCCGAGCGTATAGCCGTGCCACGGCGGCTGCGGCGACAGTGCCGGCAATTCGAGCTCGTCCCAGATCTTGCGGGCACGGTCCATGAACTCGCGGGTCGGCAAAGCGAGCGGCGGAAACGCCTGCTTCAGCGTGGCGTCGATCAGCATCGAGGAGTCGTTGCTGCGGCGGCCGGCCTTGGGGCCATGCCCGCCGGCGCGATGCGGCACCACATGCACGTCCTCGACGGGATTGGCGCGATAGGCGATCGACCACCACACCGCATCGGTGTTGGTCGGGTCGATATCCTCTGAGACCGCGACGACGATCTTGCCGCAGTCGGCGCGCAGCCCCGAGGCGCCGTGCAGGGCGCGCCAAACCTCGGTGCGCGGCGCGCCTTGGGCGAATTTCAGGAAGATCACCGGCCGCACGTTGGACAGCGGCTCATGCAGCGAGACTGCGCGGATGCCCTTGATGCCGAGCTGGTCGTGCAGATGCGACAGGAACATTGGCTCGTAGGCGACCTTCTTGATAACGCTCGACTCGCTCGGCGTCACCTGGCTGATGATCGAAACGAACACCGGCTTCTTCTTGTGGGTGATCGCAGTCACCTGCATCGACATGTTGAAGTCTTCGAGCGCGATGTAGCCGTGGCTTTCGCCGAACGGGCCTTCCGGCTCCAGCAG
>Ga0070689_100002128_pt1 | contig 12868 bp, 11 predicted proteins | sample KBSS23HmetaG_FD_64669 | JGI IMG/M metagenome (GOLD analysis project Ga0070689, IMG submission 64669) | Switchgrass rhizosphere microbial communities from Kellogg Biological Station, Michigan, USA - KBS S2-3H metaG | ecosystem: Host-associated > Plants > Roots > Rhizosphere ...
GCACAGCCTCTGCAGGATGCCCCAAACGGGGTCCGACGATATCAAACCTATTGCAATGTGTAGTGTACCTCATTCGAATTTACAACACCAGCAACCCGCCGGCAGGGATGCCGGCGCTCCCAGGTTCATGGAGAGCCTCCTTCCGTTTTTTCGCATGCATTGGGACCATGAACCTGCTGTAGAATGACGAATGACGAAGGTCAAATGACGAAAGAAACCCGAAACCCAAATGCCGAAAGGCGCTCTCCAATGCGATGGCCGGATTCGTCATTCGGATTTGGGTAGACGGTTCATGGAAAGAGAAGCGAATCCGGCTCAATATCCGCCTCGTCACCTCGGCGGCTACCAGCCTCAAGCACTTGTTTACTCACCAGCGCGCGCCGCGTACTGCGTAGGCCGTCACGAGCAGGTTGGCACCTAGGCAGAAGACGACCGCGAGCCACAAGTGCTGAACCGCGTTTCCAGTCGCGAAATAAAGGTTCAACAGCAGCCATATCACCAACGGATGATAATCCGTCGGCTGCTTGACCGGCTGCTTGTTGATCAGCCACGGTGTCGTGAACCCGAGGACGCAGAGCGTTGTGACGAACCAGCCAAGGAAATTCACCCACGGCGCCGAATACCAACTCGGCACGTTGACGCGGGTTTCCCAAATCCAATAATTCCTGGCACTCGTGGCAAACGGCTCGAGACCGGCATCAAACACTACTCCGAGCAAGCACGCCAGGCCGATGACCCAGAAGCCGTAATAAGTCGTCTTGCGCCATGGTCGCATGATGAGCCGCGCCACGCCGCGGTTGTTGATGACGACCACCAGCCACATAATCGGGATCGGCCAGGGCACGCCGAAGATTTTCCCGCCGAGCGCGTCGGTGTACGCGCGCGGGCCGAATGGCACTCGGGTCTTTTCGTCAACAACCGCGATGGTGAAGGCAATCGCCACGATGAGCGTCGCCGACATCAACACGTTTTGTCCCTGCAACCGGCGCGCGAGTCCGAGCAGCGAAGCAGCGGCCGCCAATAACCAGAACAAGCCTTCCAGCCAGCACCATTGTCCGGAAAACAAAACGCCCAGCGGCAGCGTCACCCAGGCGACTGCGAAGCAAACCAGGAACGCGATGAACACCGGTTTGTGCGCACGGTGCGCCCAGGGCGAGGGTAGTTGGGCGATGCCACCGGCAAACACGGAGGTCGGAGCGGGCTTGAACAGCGGGTTCATTGCTGATTCGATTCCAAGCGAGATGACCGAGATGAAACAGTGGGGTTTCTGGAAACGCAACGGCGTTTATTTCGTTGGCTCAGGTTTGGCGTACGTTGGAGCATTCGGCATCAATTTCATTCACGGTGGATGCATTGCTCGACGTGTCGTTCCCGCAAGCCCACTTGCATAACCGCAGGTCAAGGCATAACTTATGAACGGTTTCCGGTGTCGTTGTATTCTTGTGGCTGACAGATGAAAACTGAATGGAGTAAAACATGAAAAAGCGAACTTCCACTTTCTGCGTGACGTTGGCTCTGATGACCTTTGCGACGTTGCTCATCGACGCGCGCGGTCAGCCTTTCAAAACCAACCCGGAATCCGGCGATACGGCAGTGAACTCCAGCCAACCATCCACGTCAACGGCACCCGCCGCTGCTTCGTCGCCCAAAGCAAACGGGAGCACGAAGGCCGTTCAACCCGCCAAACTGTCCTTCGGCGTGGACGATGTAGTGAAGATGTACCAAAGCGGTATCGAGGCGGATGTTATTTTGAATTATATCGAGAACTCGAGCGTGCCTTATCACCTGAGCTCGGAAGAAATCGTGCATCTCCACGACATCGGAGTGCCGTCCCCAATCATCACCACGATGATTCGACATGGCGCACAGGTGCACCAGCAGGCCAACGCGGCGTCCGCACAGATTCAGCAGAAGGCGACGGAAGAAGCGAAGGCGGCTACGGCGAACTCCAACCCGCCTTCCGCTCCTGTTGACTCGCCGCCTGCTCCGGTGGTCAATTACACATACGCTTATCCGTCCTACGTGAATCCCTATCCAGCTTACGTTTATCCCAGTTATTATTACTCTTATCCGCGCTACTGCTATTCCTCGCCGTATTATTATCGCTACGGCTATTCCGGCTATCGGCGCTGCTACCCTTACGGGGGTTATGGTTATTACGGGGGTTACAGTCATTACCCGCACTTCGGCGTTGGGGCGACGTTCGGCCATTCACCGCGGGTTGCGGTCGGAGTCCGGTTCTAAAGGTTTGTGCAAAACAAGTGCCGGACAGGAGGCGTATTTCGAAGAAAAGGGCCCTGCCCCTCTCCCGTCCGACGGGGTATGTGTTTAGTGCCCCAACTACGATTTACGCAGGAGCGCGGCCTTCAGGCCGCTTCACTGTGCGCGATTTCCTAAGACCATGGCTTTTCCGGAACGTCGCATGTCTGTGCCACGCGGAAGCGACGTAAACGTCGCGCTCCGGCTGCTCGCGCAATGCCGACGCTAAAAAGATACCCGATGGCAGAGGGCCGGAGTGAGGGTGAGTACTGCTCAAAAACCGAAAGTTGTTTTTGCAGGAGCCCCAAGGCAACTGCATCGTTTCGGCTAAAGGCGTGCTTCGACAAATAAAGGATTCCTTACATAGGCTTTCTGGCACGCGCGGCAGAGATCGAACTCAAATTTCACGTAGACATCGCGCATCAGTTCTTCCTCGGTCAGTTGTTCGCATTGTTCCAAGAGCGCGTCCATTTCACGGCGGCTGTCGCGCAGCAAATCATGGAGTGTGATTTCGAGCGGGTCGGCGGCGGCCAAAACCTCAATTCGGGCGATGTAGCGCAATTGTCCTTGCTCGAGGGGACGCCCGCAACGATCGCAAATGTGGGTGATCATGCGGAAAGATTAGCGCCGCAGGCTCCAGCCTGCACTCCGAATTCGTTTCGGGCGACGCTGACAAAAAGGAAGGTTCTTGCCACCAGGCCGGTGGTTTTGTTCTATTCGCCCCATGAAAATCCTCAACTCTGTCGGAGCGCGGCTGTGCGCGAAGCGTCAGCCGCAGCGCATTGCGGGCGTGCTGCGGCTGGTCTTCGACACAGCCGCGCTCCAACCTATCGGAATGGCATTCGTCTGTGCACTAGCGCTGCTCGTCGGCTCAGCACAACGTCAACGCGTCGAAGCAGCCGAGTCACCGCGCAGGTCGAAAGAATTTCTCGTTTACTTCGGCACCTACACCGGCGGGAAGAGCAAAGGGATTTATCTTTCACGCTTTGATTCAGTCAGCGGCAAGTTGGGCACGTCGGAGTTGGCCGCGGAAACGGTCAGCCCGAGTTTCCTCGCGGTTCATCCGAACCATCGATTTCTCTATGCAGCGAATGAAAGTGGTGACTTCGCCGGCAAGAAGAGCGGGGCGGTGAGTGCGTTCGCCATCGATCGGAATTCGGGCAAGCTCATGCCGCTTAACCAGCAACCATCCGGCGGCGATGGCCCGTGCCATGTGGTGGTTGATAAAGCCGGCAAGACAGTTTTGGTGGCGAATTATGGCGGGGGCAGCGTCGAGGCGGTGCCGATCAAGGCGGACGGAAGCCTGGACGCGCCGAGCACCTTTATCCAGCACCGCGGTTCCAGTGTGGACCCACGGCGCCAGGGAGAACCGCACGGGCATTTCATCACGACCGATGCGGCCAATCGATTCGCGCTCGCGTGTGACCTGGGCCTCGACAAAGTGGTGGTGTATAAGTTCGATCCGGCGAACAGTTCGCTTGTCGCCAACGATCCGCCCTCCGCTTCCGTCGCGCCGGGCTCCGGTCCGCGCCATCTCGCCTTTCATCCCGGCGGCCGATTCGCCTATGTGATCAACGAAATGAAATGCACCATGACCGTGTTTTCCTACGATCCGGAGCGCGGCGAACTGAAAGAAATACAGAACCTCTCGACCTTGCCGGAGAGCGAAGACGTGAAGCCGAATTACAGCACGGCGGAGGTCGAGGCCCATCCATCGGGGAAATTTCTCTACGGATCGAACCGCGGCCACAACAGCATCGTGGTGTTCGCAATTGACGCGACGAGCGGCAAACTCTCCCACGTGGAAAACGCTTCGACTCAAGGCAAGACCCCTCGCAGTTTCGGCATCGACCCGACCGGGAATTACTTGTTGGCCGCCAATCAGGATTCGGACAATGTCGTTGTCTTTCGCATCGATCCGAGGACCGGTCGTTTGACATCAACGGGAACCAGCATCGAGGTCGGGAAACCGGTGTGTGTCGTATTCGTGCCGATCGGGAATTAGAAAGGCATAGTGACGAATTTGAATTTTTAAGGTTCGGCGGTTTCTTCCGCGACCGGTCGCAATAGCCGCGTCGTTCGCCAATGGAAAAAAAAGAATGGGAAATTGTCCCGACAAGCAGGCTGCTCGGCTTTGGCATCGGTGCGGGCCTCTTTGCTCTGCTGGTACTGATGTCGGAAAGCGGGTTTGTCTTCCTCATCGACCACGCCAATCTGCTGTTTCATGAAGCCGGTCATCCCATTGTCGGCCTGTTCAGCAGCAGACTGGAGCCTTATGGCGGCACCATCGGCCAACTGGCATTCCCAACGGTGCTGGCGGTTTCGTTTTGGCGGAAGAACCAGCCGCTTTCTTTTGCCGCGTCGATCCTCTGGTTCTTCGAGAACTGGCTCAACATCGCCCGGTACATGGCCGACGCCCGCGCACAGGAACTGCCGCTGGTTGGCGGCGGTGACCACGATTGGAATACCATTTTCGGTGGCTGGCACGTTTTGGCTTATGACACGCGCATTGCTGCCGTGGTCAAGATCACCGGTTGGATCGGCATTGCGGCGGTCTGCGTCTGGGTCGTGTGGCGATGGCATCGTGACCGTGATCGCATCGGAGAGGGGCCGAGGCTTGGATTGGACTGAGCGGGGTGATTCAGGGCGAGTTGTTACAAAAGGATTGGGACCGAAAACGCATCGACCAGTCTGAAGCGTTGCGTCTGTTCAACCTCCCGTTGGAGGAGCTTGGCGCGCTCGCCGATCGGCGCCGGCAGTTGGCCAAGGCAGATGCCTACGCTGGGCGGGGCAACGAGACCGTCACGTACATCGTTGACCGCAACGTGATCGCAATCTGAACGGTCCGTGCGAGCCGTTCGGCCGCTGAACGCGCCTGCGCCGCCGAAACAACTACCCTGGCGAGGAACGCAGCCGACACCCCTCTGTAAATCGCTCCGCGCAGATGCGCCCCGAAGGCGCGGCCGGGTTGTGGCAGCGCGACAATCCCCACCGTAGAACGCGTGCTTTCTTTGAAAGAAATGGTGGAATTTCACGAGTGAGTACTTGAATGTGCGGCATGGCGCCAGATCAAAACCCGGATGAACTGATTCCCACTCACTGGAGCCTGATCGGCCGGTTGAAGGACCTTGACGATCAACAGGGCTGGCGCCAATTCTACGATACGTACTGGAGACTGGTCTTTGGTGTGGCGATCAAGTCCGGCCTCACCGAGGCGGAGGCTCAGGATGTGGTGCAGGACACTATGGTCTCGGTCTCGCAGAAAATGCCTCAGTTCAAAGCGGAGCCACAAGCCGGCTCGTTCAAGGGTTTCCTGCTGGCGATCACGCGCCGGCGAATCGTTGACCAGTTCAGGAAAAGATCACCCCAGGCGGCTGCAGGGGACGGGCGTTCGGATGAAACGGCCCGGACATCTACCATTGAGACCATCGCCGATCCGGCCAGCCTGAACCTCGACGCAGTCTGGAACTTGGAATGGGAAAAGAATTTAATGAATGCCGCGGTAGAGCGGGTCAAGCGACAGGTCAACCTCAAACAGGCGCAAATCTACGACCTTTACGTTGTCAAACAATGGCCGGTTAAAAAAATCGCCGCAACGCTCGGGGTGAACATCGGACAGGTTTACCTGGCCAAACACCGTTTTGCTTGCTTGCTCAAGAAGGAGATCCAGCGATTAAAAGAGAAGATGGATTAGCTTTGGTTCGTGGTCCATGGTTTGAATGCGGATGTTTGCATGCAGTTCAGGCACTACCCTAAGGATCTAGCTCTCCGTAACCTGGCAAGAACAAACCATTCGAGTTCTCGCGATCCACGAACCACGATGCGCGCCCTTTTTCGCATAGCGGTATCACTCAGACCGGGTTACACTTCTTGACCATGAATCCCAGCCCCTCGAACGGCGGCTCATTGGGTTCCACTGTCGCAGATATCCCGCGCGTTCACCCCGCGATACCAAATCACGAGTTGCTGCGGCGCATCGGCGAGGGCAGTTATGGTGAAGTTTGGCTGGCGCGCACCGTTATGGGCCGCTACCGCGCGGTCAAGATCGTTTACCGCCGCTCCTTCGAGGACGAGCGCCCGTACGAGCGCGAGTTCAAAGGGATTCTGCGCTTCGAGCCGATCTCCCGCGCGCACGACGGCCACGTCGATATCCTCCATGTCGGGCGGGACGATCAGGCCGGCAATTTTTTCTACGTGATGGAACTAGCCGACGACCTTCACACCGGCCAGGACATCAAGCCGGAGATTTATTGTCCGAAGACGCTGAAGAGCCTGCACGCGCATCGCGGGCGTCTGACGTTTGCCGAGACGCTACAAATCGGGCTGAACCTTACCGCGGCGCTCGACCACATGCACCGGCAAAGCCTCGTTCACCGCGACATTAAGCCGTCGAATATCGTCTTCATCCGGGGCGCGCCGAAGCTTGCGGACATCGGACTGGTAACCGATATCGGCGAAGCCCGCTCGTTCGTCGGTACGGAGGGCTTCATCCCGCCGGAAGGGCCGGGCAGCGTGCAAGCCGACCTCTACAGCCTCGGCAAAGTGCTTTACGAAGTCAGCCTTGCTCAAAAAGAAAAAGCCTTTCCCGACCTGCCGGACAACTTTGAGGAACTGTCCGACAAACAGCATTTACTAGAACTGAACGAAGTTATTCTCAAAGCTTGTGAGAGTGATCTGCGCATTCGCTACAAGTCCGCCGGGGATATGCACGGCGATTTGCTTTTGCTGCAAGGCGGCAAGTCCGTCAAGCGATTGCGACTCGTCGAGCGTCGACTTGCCCTGCTCACAAGGGCGGGCATCCTGGTGACTTGTGTTGCCGTCCTGGCAACAGGGCTGGTTTTTCAGATCGGTCATCAAAAGAAAGTTACCATCCAACGATTGGTGCGTTCGCACGTCGATGCCGGCTCTCGCCTCATGAACGAGGGTGATTTGTTTGGCGCGTTGCTCTGGTATGCGGAGGCCCTGCGGCTGGATGCGGGCGACATTAGGCTCGAGGAGAACCACCGAATTCGCATCGCATCTGTCTTGCGCCAATGTCCCAAGCTCGTCAGCGTTTTCGCTCACGAAGGGCCGGTCAATGACGGGGCGTTCAGCCCGGACGGCCACCATCTGGCCACTGCTAGCGATGACCACACCGCTGCCGTATGGGACCTGGTCACCGGAGAGCGACGCTTCGTCCTGGACCATAAGAGTCCAGTCTATCATGCTTTATACAGTGCGGACGGAAAGCGTATTGTCACCGCAGACGGCGATCATCTGGCCCACGTCTGGGATGCGACCACTGGCAGGCGGCTCATAGCCCGCTTGAAACACAAGCACAGTGGTGTCCTTGGAATCAGCCCCTGCTTTAGCCCGGACAGCGAAAGGTTGGTTACACTCACTGAATCGAACATCGCGCAGATTTGGGACACAACCACTGGGGAACCGGTAGGCGAGCCACTGCGCCATGATCAACCTATCTCTAGTGTTGCTTTCAGTCCGACCGGGCTCCAAATCGTTTCAACGACCGATTCCAATGATGTGTGGCTGTGGGACGCTATTACGGGAAAATCCCTTCCTGTGAAGTTAAACCACGAAGCACCGGTCGGCGATGCCTGCCTCAGCCCGGATGGGAAGACTTGTGCGACTGCGAGCGACGATTGCTGCGCGCGACTCTGGGATTTGGCGCGAGGCGAATTCTTGCCTCCGGTGATGCAGCACCATCATTGGGTCAATCACGTCCGCTTCAGTCCTAACGGAGATCGCCTTCTGACGACAAGCTGGGATAAGACGGCACAAATCTGGGATGTGGCTACGCAAAAGCCGCTCATTCCACCTCTGCTGCACGGCTATCGTGTCAGTAGCGGTGTGTTCACACCGGACGGCCGCCGCGTTGTGACCGCGAGTGGCGAAATCTACAGCCGTGTGTGGAATGCCAAAACCGGAGAACCTGTGAGCCCACCGCTTAAGCATCTCGGCACTATCAAGCGCACAAACGTAAGTCCAGACGGGCGCCGTATCATCACGGTAACCCGGGATCAGACTGTCCGCGTTTGGGACCAGGCCAACGGAGAACCGGTGGCGCTGGCAATTCGCCCTGTCGCTCATCGTAGCGAGCCCTTCAGCCCTAACGGACAGCTCAAGGTCACTTTTGGTGAGGACAACACTGCCAGAATCATGGAACTTGTCTCCGGCCGGCCATTGAATCAGTCCCTCAAGCATACTTCGCCCCTGCGGCAGGCTGTTTTCAGCCCTGACAGCAAACTACTGGTGACCGAAACCATAGATGCAAAAGTCACGATATGGGATCTGGCGACTGGCGAGGTCCTCAGTCCGCCCCTGAGAACCAAGTATGTTGCCGGTGCCCACGGTGCCGGTGCCCACGGTGCCAGTCCACGAATGCCGACCAAAGATGAACTACAACGTGATCTCCGGCCGACGCGCGATTTACTTCAGCTTGCGGAGTTGATGTCTGGCAATCGAATCGACCAATGGGGCGGGTTGGTTCCCTTGGAAATGAATGAGGTGACCAACCTCTGGGTAACGCTCAGACAGAACTCTCCCACAAACTTTTCCACCTCTCGGGAGGAACGTTTTGCCTGGCATGATCGAGAGGCCAAATCCTGCGAATCCGACTGGAATTGGTGGGCAGCCAGGTTCCATCTCAATCACTTACTTGAGACCAAACCTGCGGACCAGACGCTCCAGGCGCGCCGGGCTTATGCTGAAATGGCGCTGGACCGAGAAAATAATTTCACGGCTCTACAGTGTGCGAAAGGGATGGCCATTCCGCCACGGAACCCGCTTGCCGCCCGAGGCCCGATTGATCTATCAGATTATTACAACGTGTCACTCAAAGAAGACCAGGGGGCGACGGCAGAAATCAGAAACTCGCTCGCCGATCTCCCGAGTGGTCTGCAAATCTTCGATGGCGTTCCGTTCGACGTACGGGGTGTGATCCAATTGTCAAGCCAAAAGGTAAAGCACCGCCCCTCGCAGATCGCTGGTATCAAAGTCGGTCAGAAGTGCCGTCGAGTTCATTTTCTTCATGCGACCGGCTTCGGAGGGAAAGACGGCACTCAGGTTGGCAGTTACATTGTTCATTACGCAGATGGCCAGGAAAAGGCCATCTCCATCGTCTATGGCCGGGACGTTCGAAATTGGTGGATCGTACCGGGCGAGCCAATCGAAGCCGAAAACTCTGTTGTGGTTTGGATGGGGATGAACCCCGTGGTTGAGGCCAATGGCAAGTTCTTGCGAATCTTTGGGAGCACTTGGGAGAATCCTTTTGGAAGCCAAGAAATTGTCTGCATCGACTTTCTCTCCAGCATGGCTGATCCTGCGCCCTTTTTGATCGCATTGACGGTCGAATGATCAATCTGAAAGCTTCGTAGCGAAACTAAGGGGACCATGCACGTCCGCATCATCCCGATGTCAAGTCTGGGGCTCAGAGTTCGACTGACGAGTCACGGCGTCTCCGGCTGGAATTGTTGCAAGGTGCGCAGGTCCTGAAAATCCAATGAATTCTGGTAAGGCTGATCAACAAATACGTTTTTCTTGCTCCACTTCCAGCTCAATCGCCCTGCATGGCCATCGGCAAAGGTGAGGTTGCAACCTCGACCGTGTCGATCCGCAGGGACATCCATCCAGTGGGGAACTCTGGCCTCCTGTTCACCTCTGTCCTCTGGGTAATGAAGGAAAAATACTCCATCTTGTATCGCCTGTTCGGCTTCATCGAGAAAGACGAACAGTTTCGTGGTTGAGTCGTGGGCGAGTTGTGAGGCTTTCTCTCTGACCCGCGGAAAGGATTCGCCGAGTAAAAACTTATCGCCATTCATGAAGTAGCTCATCGCGTAGCTGCGGTTGCGCAACAGGTTGGGATGATCGTCCACTTTGGATTTGTCTGTGGGGCAGTGATAAATGGCGGTCGCGCCATTGTAAGGAAACAGAACGCCGTGTTGGATGTTCAAAGTATTAACGTCTTTCATGGCATTACCCATCACCCACGAACCTCTCGCGTTTTCATAGCCTTCCGGGCAGATGCTATCGAAATTCCACGCGGCCAGCTTGTTCGGCGGTAGCACGTCATCGTTATCATGGGGATACATCGCCCAGCACATTTGCAGTTGCTTTAGGTTGCTTTGGCAGGCGACTGACTGCGCTGTGGACCTGCCCTTCGACACCGCGGTCAAAAGCATGCCAGCCAGGACGGCAATGATGGCAATAACCACCAGCAGCTCAATCAATGTGAAGCCGTCTCCAGTCTGGAGGCGTGCTGCTGACCAGCCTTTCCGTGGTCCAATGTTGGTTTTCATATGCCTTATTACTCGGTTTGATCGCACTGAATCTTTCAAAAAACTTTTGTTGGCTGTCGGTTGTCGGTAACCAGTTGGGAGTGGTCAGCGGTAAGTGGTTTGTGGTGAGCAATTTGAGTTCATGGGGCCTCACCACTTCTGGTGGCCATTCTTGTAATTTCGATTCCCTTGCAGTTAAGTTGCGAGTTAAGTTGCGACGTGATTTACGACGCCTCATTGGACGGGCTGTTGCAGAAGGGTTGGAACGGCGAACGCATCGATCAGGCCGAAGCGCTGCGGCTTTATCATTTGCCGTTAGAGGAATTGGGCGCGCTGGCGGACCGGCGCCGCCAATTGGCCAAGGCAGAGGCCTACGACGGGCGGGGCAACGAGACCGTCACGTACATCGTTGACCGCAACGTGAACTACACGAATGTTTGCAACGTTTATTGCAAGTTCTGCGCGTTTTATCGGGTGGAAGGCGACGACGATGCCTACGTCATCACCCACGAGGAGATAGACAAGAAGATCGAGGAGACGATTGCGCTGGGCGGCACCCAGATTCTGATGCAGGGCGGACACCACCCGAAACTGACCAAGCAGTGGTATCTTGACCTGCTCCATCACATCAAAAGCAAATTCCCGCATATTAATATCCACGGATTCAGCCCGAGTGAATTCGTCCATTTCCGCGAAGTATTCAATGAACCGCTGGAACAAATCATCCGGGATTTCCACGACGCCGGGCTCGGCTCGATCCCCGGCGGTGGCGGGGAAATTCTGGTGGACCGCGTGCGCAAACGCATCTCGCCGCTCAAGGCGATGAGCGACGATTGGCTCGAAGTGATGGATGTGGCGCACAGGCTTGGCTTGAGCTCGAGCGCCACGATGATGTTTGGCCACGTGGAAACGGTCGAAGACCGTGTCGAGCATCTTGAGCGGATTAGGGAGCAGCAGGACAAAAGTAGGGCAGGCGTCCCGCCTCCCCAAACCATGCAGCCGTCGGCGGCATTGCCGCGAGATTCAAACATTGCGGTCGAGACGACCGCGATGGCCGGCGGGCCGCCGGCCATGCATTCCCCCGGTTTCACGGCCTTCATCGCATGGACGTTTCAGGCCGAGAACACCAAACTCAAAGCGCCGACTGTCGGCGCACACGAGTACCTGCGAATGCAGGCGCTCAGCCGGATTTACCTCGACAATATCCCAAACATTCAAAGCTCCTGGGTTACTCAAGGGCCGGACATTGGCCAGGTTGCGCTCAAATTCGGCGCGAACGACCTTGGCAGCATCATGATCGAGGAGAACGTGGTCTCGCAGGCCGGCACAACGTTCCGCATGGGAGTGGCCGACATGCGGCGCCTCATCGAAGATCTCGGTTACGAGCCGCGTCAGCGCGACAATTGGTATCGGCTCGTCGGGCCAGCGGGTTGATGGGGCACTGGGGTGATGGGTGCCGTCAACCCAATTCCCCGGCACCCCAATGCCCCGTGTTTCTTCAGTGTTCCGCACCGAACACGCTGGCGAGGATGGCTTCCTTGATTTTCCAGATGAGCGACATCGTGATTGCCATCGGCAGGAGGATCAAGAACAGCAACAGCCATTGGCTGAGCGGTTCCATGAAGCGGAGCACGAACACGATCGCCTGCGGCGGATGCCGCACTTGGGATAGTGCAAGGTAGCCTCCCAAAAAGGTCGGGATCAGAACCAGCAGAACGCCGTTGAGCGAGGTGAACACTCGGGTTTCCTCGCGCAGCGTTTCATCGGGCAGCATGGCGGTGAGCCGATGCAGCACGAGGTTGAGGTTGAAAAGAAAAAGGAGGGCCGACAAGGCCATGATCGAGACGGCGGAAGTAAAAAACGGGATGTCGGGCAATCGCTCGTGCCAATGCAGAAACGGCGCCAGACCGATGTTTGCCAGGCCGACGATTTTCGCGCGGTCCAGGGCGTGCATCCAGACCCGTTCCTGCTTTTGGAAATCGCCCATCAGAGTCAAACCGTAGAAGATCAGGGCGGTGACAGCGACGGGCACAATCACGCCGAAGTGGCCGAGGGAATCGAGCCAGCCGGTGTTGGCCGTTTGCACGCAAACCACCAACGCGATGGGCAGCCCCCAAAACAGAGCGGAAAGACCCCGCACCAGCTTGCCGAGCGAGCGCATCAATTCGGTTTTGGGCGCGGTTTCGGACATGCGCGTGTCGCGGCTCAAAACGTAAGGTAAGTGTACTCCTTGAGCCCCCGTTCGTACTCGTCGAGCAGCCGCATGGCCTCCGACGGTTTGAGTTTGTCGGACTTGATGGCGGCGTCCACTTGCGCCTTCATCTGCCGCTTCAACT
>Ga0070689_100002130_pt1 | contig 12861 bp, 8 predicted proteins | sample KBSS23HmetaG_FD_64669 | JGI IMG/M metagenome (GOLD analysis project Ga0070689, IMG submission 64669) | Switchgrass rhizosphere microbial communities from Kellogg Biological Station, Michigan, USA - KBS S2-3H metaG | ecosystem: Host-associated > Plants > Roots > Rhizosphere ...
GCGCCGACCGCCGTCTCGTCGTCTCCCGGCGGCGACCGCCGCACGACGAGCAGCAGTGCGCGATACACGCGCTCGGCACGCTCGAGCTGACCCGCGCTGCGTGCCATCTCGGCGAGCTCGCGCTGGATCGCGGTGTTCGACGTGTCCATCTTCGACGCCGATTCCATCTCGGTCATCGCCTCTTCGGTGTTGCCCTCGGCCTGCGCGAGGCGCGCGAGCTCGACGTGCAACGTGGCGCGCTCCGGCGAGCGACGACGGCCGAAATCGGCGATCAGCTCCGTCAGCAGCTTGCGCGCGGCGGGCAGATCGCCGGCCGTGCGCTTGCCGATCGCGAGCGCGGTGCGCAGATCCTTGTCGGTCGGATCGAGCTGCAGCGCTTTTTCGAGCGCGGGGATCGCCGCAGCCGGCGAGCCGAGCTTCGTCACGTAGAGCTGTACCGCCTCGCGGGCGAACTCACGGGCCATCGGATCGCCCTCGGTGAGCAGCGGCAGCGTGCGCGTGAGGTGCCGCGCGAGCGGCTCCCACGAATCGGCCTTGCGGTACAGATCCGCGAGCATCATGCGCAGCTCGATCGCGGGCGTCTTGTCGTCGAGGTTCGTCTCGATCGCCATGATCGCGCGATCCGGCTGACTCGCGGCGAGGTGCGCCTTCGCGAGCTGATGCACGACGACGAGCCGCTCGTCCGCGGGCACCGTCGACAGCAAGCTCTCGAGCCACGGCACCGCGGCCGCGGACTGACCGCGCTCGAGGTTGAGCCGCGCGAGCGCGCGCAGCGAATCCGACGTCGGCGTCAACGCGACGACGCGGCGGTGACCGCCGATCGCGCGCTCGATATCCTTGCAGTCGACCTCGGAGACCTGCGCGTAGCGCGCCCACAGCTTCGCAGCGCGCGCCGCGTCACCGGCGGCCTCCACGCGCTGGGCCTGGCTCTCGAGCAGATCGGCCAGCTGGCGATGTTGCGCCTTGCTCGTGAGCAGCTGCGCGATCGCATCGACCGAGGCCTCGTGGCCCGGGCGATCTTCGAGGTTCGCACGCAGCGCATCGAGCCGGCCGCCGCGCTCCTCGACGATGCCGACGAGCTTCGCGAGCTCGAGGCGGAGGTCGAGCTTCTTGTCACCCTCGGTCTCGAGACCGAGCTGGATCTGGCGCAGCGTCAGCAGCTCGGGGACGCGATTCTCGACGCCGAGCAGGTGTGCCAGGCGCTCGATCACCTCGACGTCGTTCTGCTGCGACGCGAGCACGCCGCGATACATGTCGATCGCGGCCGCGTTGTCGCCGAGCTCCATCGTGGCGAGCTGAGCGGCGCGCATGCGCATCTCGCGACGCGTCGGCTGATCGAACGGCAGGCGCGCGGCTTCGATCAACGTATCGACCGCGGCGCGAGCGCGACCGCCCGTGCGGTACAGCTCGACGAGACCATCGATCGCCCACTTCGCGACCTGATCGACCGAGCGCGCCGAGCGGATCGCGGCGGTGCCGCGCCAGGCTGCCGTCGCGCGGCCGAGCACGGCCGACAGGATCTGGCTCGCCTCTTCGCGCTCGCCGAGCTTGGACGCGACATCGGCGGCGCCGACCAGCGCATCGAGATCGCGGCCGTCCGCGTCGGCGAGGCGACGCAGCGCATCGAGCAGCTGCGGCGTGTTGCCTTGCTCCCGCTCGAGCGTGACGAGATCCGAGAGCCACGCCTGGCGTTCACCGCCGAGCTCGAGCGCCTTGCGCAGCGCCGCGATCGCGGCGGGCTTGTTGTTACGGTGATCGCGATGGATCACCGCCATGCGCTGGCGGAACAGCGCGTCGACGGCGGCCGGCAGCTTGTGCTTGTCGAGCGCGGCCTCGATGCCCTGCGTGAGCGCATCGTGCGTGTTCTGTTCCCTCGATGCCGTCTCGAGCGTCGAGAGCAGCTCGTCGTCGAACGCTTCGCGCACGTCGCAGTAGCGAACGACCGCATCGGTGACATCGGCCCACTTCGCGAGCTTGCTGCCGAGCACGGCGAACGCCGAGACCGGGCGCCGGTTGCCGGGCTCGATCTCCGCGACCTGTCCGTATGCGGTCGCCGCCGCCGCCTGATCGCCGAGACGATCGGCCGCGATGTCGGCGTACGAGAGACGCAGCCGCGCGGCCTCGCGCGCGTCATCCTTCAGCGCCTCGATCGCTTCGAGGTATGCGATGCCGAGCGTGGTGAAGTCACCGGTTGCCTTCGCGAGCGACTGCAACTGGTTCTCGATCAGCTGATCGCGCGGCGAGAGCGGGAACGCGCGCGCGAGATCGGCGAGCGCGCCGGCCGCGTCGTGCTTGTGCTCGAGGCGCAGCTGCGCCGCTTCGCGCAACAGCGCGAGCTTCGTGCGGTCGTCCTGCGCCTCGGCGAGACGCGCGGGCAACAGATCGAGCACGCCCGTGACATCTCCCGTCGTGCGCATCGCCTGCGCGAGCGCATCGGCAGCGGCGGCGCGCGTGCTCTGGACGTCGAGCAGCGCGGTCAGGCCTGCCTTCGCTTCCTTGCTCGCGGGATCGATCGCGATCGCGTTGCGATACGCGGCGAGCGCGCGCGTCGGCTCGTCGAGATGCTCGCGCAATGCGTCGCCGAGCCGCACGAGGCGGCCGATCGTGCGGTGCGTGGCGCGGCCCGATGCGCCCTCGAGCAGCTCCGCCATGTCCTTCCAGCGCTGCGTCTCGGCGAGCAAGTCGGCGAGCGCGCTGATGCCCTCTTCGTCGTCCTTGTTCTCGGCGACGACCTGCTGCCACGTCGAGATCGCGGCATCGAGATCGTTGCGCTTCTGATGATGGATCTGCGCGACGCGCACGAGGTCGGCGCGCTTCTGGTTCAGCGTCGGCGCGCGACCCGCGCGGTTCGCGAGCGACGAGACGAGATCGTCCCAGCGCTCCTGCGTCTCGAAGATGCCGATGCGGGCATCGAGCGCGGACACGTCCGACGGATCGGAGTGCACGCGACGCTCCCACAGCTGCAGCGCGCGGTCCGTCTCACCGAGCTGTTCGGCAAGCTTCGCGGCCTCGGAGAGGATCGCGGCGCGCGCGACCTCGTTGCCCTCGAGGTGCGCCTGGCGCTCGAGCACGCCGAGCCGCTCCTTCGGTTGATCCGTATCCTGATAGAGCGCGGCGAGGCGGCGCGCGACGTCGAGCTGTTCTTGCTCGCCGGCACCGCTCACCGCGGTTGCCTCGACGAGCAGCTCGATCGCCGCCGTCTTGCTCTGCATGCGCTCGAGGCGCGTCTTCGCGGCCTCGGCGAGCAGCTGCACCTTGCGCGTTGCATCGCTCGACGCGCGCGCACCGGCGGCGATGCCGGTCGCGTAGCGCTCGTGGTGCCCGCCTTGCTCGGCGAGCGTGCGCAGCTTCTCCTCGGTCGCGGCCGAATCCGGCTGCAGCTCGAGCAGTGCCGCGTAGTGATCCATCGCGGCGGGGATGTCGCCGAGGTCGGCGAGGCGCGTGCCGACCTCGTCGCGCATGTCGCGCGTGTTCTGTGGATCGAGCGCGATGATCTTCTCGAGCACGCGCACGACCTCGCGCGGCCGCGACGTCGCATCGAAGTGCGAGCGCAACAGATCGAGCGCGGCGGCGCGCACGCCGGTGGTCGCCTCGGGCGCCTCGATGATGCGCTCGAACAGCGCGGTCGCTTCCTTGTCGTCGTCGGCGGTGGCGAGCAGCGGCTTGACCGCCTGCAGCGCGTTCGCCGGGTCCTTCAGGTTATCGAGGTAGCAGGCCGCGATCCGCACGCGGCTCTTCTCGCGATCCTTCTTCGACTGCGTCTCGAGGCGGCCTTCCCACAGCGCGATCAGATCGGGCCACCGCTCGTGACGCTCGAGCAAACGCTCGAGGCCGGTGTTGACCTGATTGTCGTCGGGAACGAGTGGCAGCAGCTGCTGGTAGTACGTGATCGCTTTCTCGGGCTGATTCGCGACGTCCTTCGTGAGCTGCGCGGCTTCACGCAGCAGCCGAATGCGGCGCGCCTTGTCCTTGTTCGCTTCGATCGCGCGATCGTAGAGCGCGATGACGTCTTGCCAGCGCTCGGCGACGGTGTAGAGCACGCTGAGGCGCTGCAACGCCGACTCCGACGTCGGCGCGAGTCGCAACACGCGCGACAGGATCTTCTCGAGCACCTTCGGCTCGTCACCGAACCATTCGTCGCAGAACGAGCTCGCGCGCTCGCCGATCATCTCGGCGACTTCGGGCTCGAGCTTGCCTTTGAGCGTCTCGTTGAACAGCGCGACGATGTCGTCTGGCTTGTCGAGCTCTGCGGCGAGGGACTCTGCCTCTTCCCACGCGCTCACTGCATGCGGTGAGTGTTTGACTGCTGCGGTCGCTTCTTGAAATCGAGCAAGATCAGCCATTGCGCTCCTCGATGCGGAGAAAAACAGTAACACGCCACAACCGAGGCAAGATCGCCGGAACCCTCGGAATTCCTCCTGTCAGAAGGACTCGTGAACGCCGAGTACGACGTTCAGCGGAGACTGGAACGCGGTCGCATATCCGTATCCCGGAAGTCGCCGCGCGGTGTCGCCGGTCTCGGTCTTGAGAAACGGGAGATCGTTCACCGTGCCGTGATCGATGGGCCGGACCGCGCCGTCTGCATAGATTTCATCTGCGGCGGTCGCGTCTCGGCGATCGAAGACGTTGAACAGATCCAACGTGATGTCGAGGCTCCGCCACCGCGCGGCGATGCGCACGTTTGCCTGCGTCATCATCGGTGCACGCCCTGCGGCGCCGCGCGGGATCAAGTAGATGATGCCGTCGTCGCTCCTCGCGATCACGTCGCGCGGCCGACCGCTGCCGAGTGTGAGGCGCGTGGCGACGGAGAGTTTCACCGACCCGAGCTGGCCGCTGCGCTCGGCCTCGATGTACGCGCGATGTCCCATGTCGGTCGGTAGGCGACCGAACAGGTTGACATTCGACGCGTCGTAGTCGCTGCCCGCATACAACGTCTCGCCCTCGCGCGGATCGTACGCGCCGGTCCACGAACCGACGGTGCGGCCGTATTGATAGCCGGCGCGCAGCACGAGGCGTGCGGTCGGCGCGGTCGCGAGCTCGAGCGCGAAGAGGCCGGTCTCGCGGATCGCGAGCTGGTCGCCCTCGCGGCCGGGATTATCGAGCCGGCCGCGCACGGTCTCGAGCCCGCGGCGCAGCCAGCGGCCCTGGAGCCACGCGCGCGCGTGCACGGTCTTCGCGAGCGCGACCTCCACGCCAGTCGTCAGCTCGTCCTGCGTGATCGGCAGGACGTCCGGCGCGATGGGCAGCGGCGCCCCGGTCTCGACGGACCGCGCCTCGCCGACCGCGAGCGTCGTGTGATCGACGTAGCGTTCGCCGGCGAGGATCGTCGGTCCCAGGCCCGTGGGCAAGAGCGCGTAGCTGCGGCCCATGCTCACCCATACGCGCGATCGGCCATTGCCGAGCGGATCCCAGCTCGCGCCGAGGCGCGGAGCGAATTGATGCGAGAAGTGGAGCACCGAGCCGACCCACATCGTCTCCCAGCGCAGTCCGCCGTCGACGGCGAACGCGCGATCGGGATGCCACGTATCCTCGACATACGCGGCGGTGTAGCGCGTGCGATAGCGCAACGCCGACGTGTCGACGGTGGGGCAGGGCTGCGTGATGTCGGGGCTGCAGGTCGCGTTCGGGTCGACGAGCTTGCGCTCCTGCGTGTGGCCGGGAAACAAGCTGCGGATCTGCTCGCCGCCAGTGAAGTGCGTCTCGATGATCTGCCGCGTGTCCTCGCCCGTCGCGCCCGCGCGCACGACGTTGTTGCCGATGCGATGTGCGACGTCCGCGGTCACCGACGGGCGATCGCTATCGATGTCGGACAGCCGCCCGGCGCCGCCGCTCGCGAACAGGCCGGCGGGCACCGGGCAATTCGGCACGAGCGGATACGGATCGGTCGCCGGATCGTCGCTGCACGCGGCGGCGAGCTGCGCGTCCTCGGCGAGCGTCGCCGGCACGTACTGCGAGAGCAACTGCGGCACGCTCGCGGCCGCCGGATCGCGTGCCCACTCGTGGTGACTCGCTCGATGCCACGCGAGCTGCGCGCGTGCGCGCGTATCGGTCCACGTGCCGCGCCACGTCGCGATCGCATCGCCGACGACGTTCGTCGCATTCACGCCCGATGCCTGCAGTGTCGCGTTGTAGAGATAGCTGACCTGATTCGACGCGCTGCCGACGAGCGTCAGCTCGAGATGGTGAACATCGCGATCGAAGCCGGTGCGCGCCATCACGGGCACGCGCCACGTGCGCGGCGTCTGCGTGAAGGAGCCGATCGGCTGCGTGACGACGACGCCCGGCGAGCCATCGACGAGCCCGTCCTGATCCGCATCGACGATGCTCGCGCTTCTCCACGTGAACGTCGTCTCCTGCAGCTGGGGCGCGATGCCGGCCGCGTACCACGCGCGCCCGCCGAGCAATTCGCCGAGCGGGCCCGTGCCGACGATCGACGCGCTCACCGCGGGTCCGACATCGAGCTGGCCGCGCCGCACGAAGTAGCTCCGCGGCGCGATCTCGCGCTGACGCGCCGCGGCGCTCCAACCGGCAAACACGCGCGCGTCGAGCTGATGATCCGGCGTGCCGCGGCGCAGCTGCGCATCGACGATGCCGCCGGTCGACGCGCGATCGCGTGCCGTGAAGCCACCGGCGATCACGAGCATGCCGCTCGTGAACACGAGTGGCAGCCGCGTATCCGCCGCACCATCCTCGATCGCATCGGCGGGCGCACCGTCGACGAGCCAGCGATTCTCGAGCCCGTTTGCCCCCGCGAAATCGACGCCGGCGCCATCGCGACTCGCGCCGAGCGCGTAGTGCGCGACCTGATCATGTGTCGCGTCGGCGACCGGCAAGCGCAACAGATACGGCGTCGCGAGCCACGTCGACAGCGTGTACGGCGACGCGCTCTCGGCGAGCGGATCGGTCGCGCCGATGCAGCCGAACGCGGTGCCGTCGCTGCAGTCGACGTCGGCGGCCGCCTGCTTGTTGTGGAAGCCGAACGCATCGTGCGGATCGTCGGCATGCGCGGTCGCTGACGCGAGCAGCAGCAACGCGACGAGTCGCACGGCGCGACGGTAACACGCAGGTCAAGCGCGCGTGAGCGCAGCGAGGATCGTCGCGACCTGCTCGTCGCCGAGATGCTTCGGCATGAACCAGCCGGCGCACGCGACCGGATCGACATCGAAGTAGAGCTCCGCGTTCGACTTGCGGTGGCGCAGGAACCACTTCGTCCTCACCAGCGGATCGCCGGGCTCGACCCACAGCGCCGCGCCGAGCTTGCACGGCTTGATCGAACCGACCTCCGGCGCCGGTCCCTTCAGCAGCGCGGCGAGCCGCGCGAGGACCGCGCGCGCGTTATCGGTGTCGACGAGATCGAGCGTCAGCGTGGTGCCGTGCTTGTTCGTCGCGAGCCGAATGATGCGGAATCGCGCATCCTCGTCGACGATGCACGTGCAGCTGAGCGTCGCCTTTGTCCGGGCGACATCTTCGACACGAAACTGAAGCCGCGGAAGTTCCGCGATCGCTTCCCGGTAGCCCACTCAGTGATCGTGGTCGCAGTCGGGGCCGTGCTGGTGCTCGTGGTCGGCGATCTCTTTCTTCACCTTCTCCATGTCGAGCGCCTTCGCCTGCGTGACGAGCTCTTCGAGGGCGGCCGGCGGCAGCGCGCCGCTCTCGCGGAACAGCAGCAGGCCGTCGCGAAACAACATGAGGGTGGGAATGGCCGTGATGCCAGCGGCACCGGCGAGCTCCTGCTGCGCCTCGGTGTCGATCTTGCCGAACACGATGTCGCTGTGGGTCTCAGACGCCTTCTCGAACACCGGCCCGAACGCGCGGCATGGCCCGCACCATTCTGCCCAGAAGTCGAGCAGCACGATGCCGCCCTTCTCGATGATGTCCTTGAAGTTATCTGCCGTGATCTCGACGGTCGCCATTTCTTGCAGCGTGGCTCGTGGCGCTCACAACGGCAAGCCGGTTTGTAAGAAACCACCCGATCCGGCGGCGGCAGTTGATGCGCGCCAGCGCGCGCCTCACGCAACACGTGCGCAAACTTTATCGTGTGCGCTGGATTTAGCTTGGCACCGCAAATGCTGCTTATCGGGGCATGAGCGCAGAACACAGCCAGGTCGTCGTCGGGTTCGATCTTAGCCACAGCGGCAAGTCCGCCCTCTATCGGGCGCTGGCGCTGGCAACACGGGCGCCGTGGCATGTCCTGCACTTCGTGTGTGTCGTCGATCCGCACTTCGCATTTCCGGCACTGCCCACGAAGAAGATCGATCTCGAGTACGCGACGCGCGTGCAGGAAGCGGTCAGCGCCGAGATCCTGCAGGAGCTCGAAGCGGCAAAGGCCTCCGGTCGCGTCCACTACTTCGTCCACGCGCCGATCGGCAAGCCGGCCGAAGAGATCCTGCGGCTCGCGCAGAGCGTCGGCGCGGATCTGATCGTGGTCGGCAGCAAGGGCCTGACCGGCATCGAACGCGCGGTGCTCGGCTCGGTCTCGGAGCGCGTCGTTCGCGAGGCCGGCTGCAGCGTGGAGGTCGTGCGGCCCAAGTCGTACGACTACGTGCCGCTCCTCGAGATCGTCGACAACACCGCCCCAGTTCACAAGTACGTGACGCCGCATCGCTACACGTACGAGGACCATCGCGCCGAACGCCGCCCGCCCGACTGGCCGCTGTATTGAGAAGCGACGGCCGCGTGCTAGCCTTGTGGCGTGGCGAAGCTGCGCATCACCTATAACGCGCCCGTCGTGCTCACGTTCGCGATCGCGGCGGTCGTGGTGTTCGTCATCACGCACACCGTCACGGCGACGCAGTCGTGGTTCATGGCGCAGCCGCGGCTCGACGATGTCTCCGCGTACGTCGGCCTGTTCTCGCACATCCTCGGTCACGCGAACTGGCAGCACCTGATCGGCAACTTCATGCTGATCCTGCTCATCGGGCCGATCCTCGAGGAGCGGCATGGCTCGCGGTCGCTGCTGATCATGATCTTGCTCACCGCGCTCGCGACGGGCCTCGTCAACCTCGTGTTCTCGACCGGCGGGATCATGGGCGCGAGTGGCGTCGTGTTCATGATGATCTTGCTCGCCTCGATGGCGAACGTGCGCGGCGGCGAGATTCCGCTGACGTTCATCGCGATCGCGATCATCTATCTCGGCGGCGAAGTGGTGCGGTCGTTCCGCGAGGACAACATCTCGCAGCTCGCGCACCTTGTCGGTGGCGTTGCCGGCGCGGCGTTCGGGTTCCTCTCGGCGAGCACGAAGCGGCCGAAGAAGGCCGTGGCCGCACCGAAGGGCACGACCGACGCCGAGCTCGGCAAGCTGCTCAGCGGCGGCAAGAAGGCCTGATCAGCGGTTCGGCCGCGGCCGTTGCTCGCATGTCACGCGTGCGGCGAGCTGATCGAGCTCGGCTCGAACGCGCGACCTGGCCGGTGCGAGCACGAACACCCAGACAGCGCCGCGTGCACATGCGAGCCGCGTGACCGAGCCGGTCAGCTCGAGCGGTTGCTTCGATGCAAATGCATCGACGATGTGTGCCGCGAGATCGAGCCGCGGCCCCACCGGCACCGCTCGAACCGCGATCGAATCGCGGTCCGCGCTCGCGATCTCGTGCTTGTCGTCGACCGCATCGATGAGGCCCCTGAAATAGATCGTCAGCTGCGCGGCGACACTCGTCGCATCGAACGCCGGCTCCGTGTCGAGCCGCCAGACGAACGCATACGACCAGTAGCCGGGCGCGGCCGGATCGAAGAAACCCGGCGCGAACCGGATCTCCTCGACGCCGCGCTGGGGGAGGCTCGGCGCGAAGTCGAGTGGAAACGCGATGAGCTCGCCGCGCCAGCCGGGCGGGACGGACCAGGATGCCGGGGGTGCTCCACAGCCGACGACAACCGACAAGCAGGCCGCGCGGAGCATCACGTGCACAAATCTTACCCAGTCCGCCCGCGTCGTGCGTCCAGGAGCCATGCTCCGTCGCGCGCTGCCCACATTCCTGCTCGTTGCTTGCGGCCACCCCGGCGCTCAGGATCAGCCCGACGCCAACACGCCCGATACGCCGCAATCGGCCCGCTGCGGGGACGGCATCGTCGGTGCGGCCGAGCAGTGCGACGGCACCGCCCTGGCGGGCGCGACCTGCGGCTCGCGTGGATTCGAGCTCGGCACGCTCGCGTGCAAAGCCGATTGCACGTTCGACGAGTCCGGATGCAAGAAGCTGACGTGGATCACGGTGCCGCCGGCGGGGACGGCCGTGCCGGCGACGTTTCAGATGGGCTCCCCGGCGAACGAGCTGTGTCGTTTCTCGGTCAGCGAGGACCAGCACGCGGTGACGCTCACGCATCGCTTCCAGATGGCGACGTATGAGGTGACGCAGGCCGAGTTCGCGGCGGCGCTCGGCTACAACCCGTCGCACTTCAGCGGCTGCCCGACATGCCCGGTCGACAACATCGACTGGCATGAAGCAGTCGCGTACGTGAACGCGCTGTCTGCCGCGAGCGGGCTCGCGCAGTGCTACACGTGCACCGGCGCGGGGCCGAGTGTGACGTGCTCGATCGCGCCCGCGTATGCAGGCGCGCAGATCTACAGCTGCCCGGGCTATCGGCTGCCGACGGGTGCGGAGTTCGAATTCGCGATGCGCGCGGGAACGACGACCGCGTTCTACAGCGGACCGATCACGTCGTGTCAGGCGATGGCGCATCTCGACGCGACGGCCTGGTACAACGACTCGACGAGCACGCATCCCGTCGGTGGCAAGCAACCGAACCCGTGGGGGCTCTACGACATCGCGGGCAACGTGTTCGAGTGGTGTCACGACTGGTGGACGACCTCGGTCGCCGCGGAGACCGATCCAGCGGGTCCCGACACCGGCACGTATCGCGTGCTGCGCGGCGGCTCGTACGGTACGGCGGCCGATTATCTGCGGAGCGCGCGGCGCTACGGCTTCGAGCCGAATCTGCGGCAAACGAACTTCGGCCTACGACCGGTGCGAACGCTCTAGAACACGAGCTGCGCGCGGCCGGTGATCGACGTCTCGGCCGCGCGATCGCCGGTCTTGCTGCCGAGCGTGTACCAGGTGCGCTCGAGATCGAGCACGAACCGGAACGCCTTGTTCGCGAACCAGTCGACACCGACACCGGCCGACCACGCGCGGCGCGCGGACTTTGCCGGATCGGCGAAGCCGTCGTCGAAGATCTCGCTGTCGCGGAAGCGCAGCTCGCCGATACGCACGGCGATGTCGACCGCGCCGAAGTCTCCCTTCGCCGGATCGAATGGATGCTTCGGCGTCACGCTCTTGTAGGTTGCGTCATCGCCGGTGATCACCCACTGGGCAAGCGCTTGCCATGCTTCGGCCGTCGGGCGCAGGTGCGTGCCGGCGAGCGCGACGTGCTGCGTCGAGCGGACGTACTCGGCGAGCACGCCGAACGGTCCCGCGTACCAGTAGCCCTGCGCGGTCCATCGCCAGTGACGGCCGTCGGCGATCACCGTGTCGGTGTCCATCAACGCCTGACCGACCTTGTACGTGAAGAACGTGGTCTGCGCCTGCGTCTTGAGCTGCGCGAGATCGGTCGCGGCCGGCGTGCCGTGCGTGTCACCGTACGTGACCGCGGCACCGACGCCGAGCTCCTTGACGATCGCCGGCCCGCTCGCCCACGGCCGCACGAACACGCGCGCGGCACCTTCCTTGTCATCGGAGATGTCACCGTCGCTGCTCGCGCTGTCGGCGACGCCGTTGAACACGCCGACCTGGTACGCCAGCGCGCCACCGACGAATTCGCCGAACACCTGGATGCCGAGATCGCGGTTCGGCGTGAGCAGTGACGGCAGGCCGCGCTCGACGAACGTCGTTTGCGCTTCGCCTTGCAAGCGCTCGAGACCGAACCCTACCTTGAACTTGCCGACGCGGACCTTCGCGACGTCGGTGTAGCGAATGTCGACGTACGCGTCCTGGATGACCGCGCGGCCGGCGCCGAAGTCCGGCAACAACCGGAAGTCGTAGTGCTCGAACAAGGTGCCTTGCAGATCGGGACGGATGCTGCGAAAGCCGAACTGATCGGTGTGCGGGTCGTCGGAATCGGCGACGAAGAAGCGGCCGTCGAACTGCATGAAGCCGCCGATCTTGAGCTTCGTATCACCGCCGGGCGTCTGGATGAAGAAGCCGTCTTTCCAGCCGGCCGTTGGCGGTGGCGGCGCTGGCGCTGGCGCGGGTGCCGGCGCGGGTGCCGGTGCCGGTGGTGCCGGCGCGGGTGCGGGTTCAGCCGGTGGCGCGGGCTCCGTTGCCGGCTCTGCAGGTGGTGCGGGCTCCTCGGGCGGCGACGGCTGCGCGAGCGCAGGCGCGGCCGACGCGAGGATCGCGATCGCGATGCGTGTCCTCATGCTTCACCTTCACTGTGCTCGGCAAACACGCGCACGCGACTCGGCGCGACGTGCACGGTGTCGCCCGTCTCGAGCGCGAGCCGTGCGAATTGCTCCGCGGGCATCTCGGCGTTGATGACGGCATCGAAGTCGAGTGCGCGCAGCTGGATCTTGATCATCGAGCCGGTCGGGTTCACGTGCACGACCTTCGCCGCGAGGCTCGCATCGCCGTTGCGCTCGCGCGTGATCTTCATCTCGTGCGGGCGCACGAACACGGATGCGTCGCGGCCTTCGTCGTGCGGCTGCGCCGCGAACGGCACCTCGAGCCCGGGCACGACGGCCTTGCCGGCCTCGACGCGGCCGTGAAAGCGATTGACGTTGCCGAGGAAGTCCATCACGAACGCGTTCGCGGGATGCTCGAAGACCTCGGCGGGTGTGCCCGCTTGCTCGACTCTGCCGCGGTTCATCACGACCACTCGATCGGCGACCTCGAACGCTTCCTCCTGATCGTGGGTGACGAACAGGCTCGTCACGTG
>Ga0070689_100002134_pt1 | contig 12846 bp, 17 predicted proteins | sample KBSS23HmetaG_FD_64669 | JGI IMG/M metagenome (GOLD analysis project Ga0070689, IMG submission 64669) | Switchgrass rhizosphere microbial communities from Kellogg Biological Station, Michigan, USA - KBS S2-3H metaG | ecosystem: Host-associated > Plants > Roots > Rhizosphere ...
AGCCGCCCGCCAACGGTGTGCCACCGCATCCGCGGGACCAACCGCCTCGACTGCTACTAGGACGCAGACTCATTAACGCGCCGCCATAGTCTGGCCGATACCAATACCCTGATTTCACTTCCGCTTTTGGGGACACAGCGGACATGGCGGGCCCAGCTACGGGCCTTGTCCTGGTCGCGATTGACCCAAAAGGCGAAATACTCAACCTGAGCCTAGTTTTCCGCTTTGCGCTATTGCCCCGAAGGCCGACTCCTTGACTTGCGGCGTTCCTGATCGAACGGCAGGATATCCGTCACCGTGTCGGCGGGGTTGATGGGGGACGAAAAGATGCAGCGGGCCAGAATTAAACGCCTAGCGGACGGGCTGCTGGAAATGGAGGTGTTCCGCACGCAAATGGAGATCAACCGGCTTGAGAGCAACATAAGGGGTCACCGCGCGAACGCTGTGGGAAATGCAGTGATCACTCAAATGGATGAACATGCGAAGCTCAACGAACAGCGGGCCCATATAGAAGCCTGTAATGAAGAAATAGGGGCACGAAAGGAGAGCGGAAAGTGGAACCCACAACCAATAGAGCGGCAGATGACCAAGCTAGAAAAGCCGCCCATCCCTCCGGCACTGAAGCCTGTGGTTGCTCCGCGGTATGAGGACATGGAAGGCGAAGAGCTTCCAATCAAAGTAATTGACAAGGGCTTTCCAAGAGCGTGGCGACCGGAGGACGGCCCTATTCACGGCAGCACGCCCGCCGACACAATTACTGACGTTTCCAAAACTACTAATACTGAAGTTTCCAAAACTACTAAACCGGCTTAACTCTTGTGCCGCTCTTTGGCTGTAGGCTTTCCGCATTGGCGGAGAGCGCGCCGGGTGCTGCCAGTTGACTTAACTCAGCTCGCGCACCCTCCCAATTTGTCAGGCCGGTGAATTCGACGAGGTGCCTATCTCATCTTTGACTTGCGCATTTCCTGATCACCGATCCATCGGACGATGACGGACTTCCGCGCATACAATCTGCCGCCAATTTGGAAATGAGGGAGTGGATTGCATTTCCCGGCCAAGGCGGTGTGCGCTCTGCCTGCATGCGTGCCTGGTCCAAAGATGAACTCGGCAATCTCCGTCGCGCCCTCGAGCAAATCGTCCGCCAAGGAGTCCGGCACGGGTTCGTCATGGGGTTTTGCGTCAAGTTGAAGCAAAACCTCAGGCGGTGCTTCCCGGGCCGCGGCCGGCGGTGACGGCCGCCGGGGCCGCGCCGTCCTGATGATGGCCGGCATCAAGCGGACTCCTCGCGATCTACCGGCGGTAATCCCCGCCGCTGACAGTCTCAAGCAGCAGGAATCACTGTTCGCCGAAAATCACGAGCCCTTTTTCAACATTATCGACCCAAAGCGGACATCGGGCCTCTTTCAGAATACTTGAGTGAACGGCTACGATGTCCCGTCCTTGCTTGGGGAGAACATGAGGCGGCGGGATTTCATTGGAGGGCTTGGCGGCGCAGCAGCCACATGGCCGCTCGCCGCCCGCGCACAGCAGGGCGAGCGAGCGCGGCGGATCGGCGTGCTCGTGGCTTCGCCCGCGAACGACGCGGAATGGCAGGCTCGCGTGGCGGCGTTCAAAGAGGGCCTGGCACAATTGGGCTGGACCGAGGGACGCAATGTGCGGATCGACACCCGCTGGGCCACGACCAATGCCGACGACCTTCGCAAACATGCGGCCGAATTGGCGGCGTCGACGCCGGATGTCCTCGTCGGTGCCAGCGGCACTACAACCGTGGCGGCATTGCTGCAGGCGACCCGCACTGTGCCGATCGTCTTCGCCATTGTCATCGATCCGGTCGGCGCCGGTTTCGTCGCGAACTTGGCGCGGCCAGGCGGCAACGCGACTGGGTTTACAATGTTTGAGTACGGCATGAGCGGAAAATGGCTGGAATTGCTTAAAGAGATTGCGCCCGGCGTGACGCGGGCAGCAGTCCTACGGGATCCGGCCATCGCCTCTGGGATTGGGCAGTTCGGTGCTGTCCAGGCGGTAGCACCGTCGTTGGGAGTGGAATTGAGCCCGATCGACGTGCGCGCTGCGCCCGAAATCGAGCGCGCTCTTACCGCCTTCGCGGGCATCGAAAACGGTGGTTTGGTAGTGACGGGCAGTCCGTCAAGCACCCTTCATCGTGAACTGATTATCGCCCTTGCAGCCCGGCACAAGCTGCCCGCAGTCTACTGGCAACGCTTCAATCGCGCGACCGGCGGCCTGGTGTCCTACGGTCCTGATTTGCTCGACCAGTACCGCCGAGCGGCGGGCTATGTCGATCGTATCCTCAAAGGCGAGAAGCCTGCCGACCTGCCGGTGCAGGCGCCGACCAAGTATGAGTTGGTAATCAACCTCAAGACTGCAAAGGCGCTCGGCCTCACCGTGCCGCCGGCGCTGCTCGCCCGCGCCGATGAGGTGATCGAGTGATGTCGCCTATTGGCACATGGCGTCATTTCGCGGCGAAGCAGCAATTCAGTCGCTTTCAGAGCGAAGCGGACATTCAGCGAGCCGTGCAGACACGACCGAATTTATGAGTACGCGCCCTAGCTGAAAAACGCGCCGCCTCGATTTCTGGAGGCGGCGCGTTTGTTTTCGCCGAACACGCGGTGACGATCAGGCGGCCCGCGGCGGTGCGCCGAGTTGTTCCTTGAAAAACCCGACCGTCCGCTCCCAGGCGAGATCGGCTGCCGCCTTGTTGTAGCGCGCGGCACCGGTGTCGTTGTTGAAGGCGTGCTGGGTGCCGGGATAAGTATGGATCGTGAATTTCTTGTTGTTGGCCTTGAGCGCCGCCTCGTAGGCCGCGATCCCTTTGTTGATGTTCTCATCGGTCTCCGCATACTGAAGGAGCAGCGGCGCCTTGATCGCCGGGACCTTGTCGGCCGGCGGCTGCGTGCCGTAGTAGGCCACGCCCGCCGCAAGATCGGGGCTGTCGGTCGCCATGCGATTGACCACGCCGCCGCCAAAGCAGAAGCCGACCGCGCCGACCTTGCCGGTGGATTCCGCATGCTTGCCCAGGAATGACACGGCCGCGACCGATGCCGCGATCGCCTCTTCGCGGTTCATCTTGGTATGCAGGTCGCGCGCCGCGTCTTCGCTCGGCGGCGTACCGCCGACCAGCGACAGGAGGTCGGGCGCGAACGCCAGGAATCCTTCCAACGCGAGGCGCCGTGCGACATCCTCGATATGCGGGTTGAGGCCGCGGTTTTCGTGAATGGCGATCACGGCCGGACGCTTGCCCTTGGCCGTCGCGCGAACGAGGTAGCCGTTGATCTTGCCATGCGGCGAATCATAGGAGACGCGCTCCGATGCGAGGCGCCCGTCATCGGCGGCGACGATGGCCGCCTGGGCGTAGTTGTTCTGCAAGAGCGGCAGGAGCGCGGCGCCGGCCGCGGCCGAGCCCGCGAGACCCGTGAGCCGGTCGAGGAAATCGCGGCGGTTCATGCCGCCGTGCGTGAACTGGTCGTACAGATTGATGATGCGCTGATCCATTGGCGTTCTCCCGGCTGCCCCCAACCCGTTCCTCATGAACGTTGGAATGGCGCGAATGTTAGCAGCCGGCGCCGTCCCCCGGAAGGCACCGGCGGGCGGCCAGCGGACCCCTATCGCCTGATCTTGCGAAATCGGGCAAGCTCCCCGTCACAACAAGCCGGGTCTTGAGAATCCGGCGGAAGCATCTGGGGAGGTCGGAATGTCGGCGCAAATCAATCACGTCGCCATCGTCAGCGACAACTACGCGCAACTCGCGAAATTCTACGAAGCGATGTTCGGTATGAAGTCGTCCGAGCTGCAGCGCGCCGCCTCGGCGGTGACCGTCGGCGACGGCTATGTCGGCCTCAACATCAATCCGCGCCGGGCCGGGCGCTCCGCCGGCCTCGACCATTTTGGCATCCAGGTCGACGACGTCGAAACCGTATTCGAGCGTATGCGCAAGAACTATCCGAGCGTGAAGTGGCTCAAGCGGCCATCCAACCGGCCGTTCGCAGGCATCACCACGCACGATCCGGATGGTAACGTGTTCGACCTGTCGCAAAAGGACATGTCCAACCGCGCAGCAATCTATGTCGAGAACGATGGCAAGGCCAACCCGCGCCACATCGATCACGTCGCGGTGCGCACCATGCATCCGGCCGAAATGGCGCAGTTCTACCGCACTGTGTTCGAGCTTACGCCGAAGAACAAGACCCCGGGCGATCCAAACCACTATCTGACCGATGGCCATGTCACTCTCGTCCTCATGCCGTGGGACATCACGGCCTACGAGGGCACCGGCATCATCACCCAGGGCATGGACCACATCGGCTTCAAGGTCGAAAGCGTGGAGGCGCTCAAGGAGGACGTGGCGCGCATCGCCGCAAGCAACCCGCGGCTGGCGCCGGCGCCGATGACCGGGCCCGAGGGCCAAAAGCTTGAGGCGCTATTCCGCCGCTCCTGTCCGCTCGGCCAGCACCAGATGGCAGATTGCGACGGCATACTGATCGATGTGCTGGCAGACTGATGCGCTGGCTACGGCCTGCTTCGGCTGCGCTGTTCGCCGTTGCGCTACTTCTCTTGGCGCCGGGCGCAAGAGCGCAATCCGTCGCCGACTTCTACCGCGGTAAGCAGATCTCCTGGATTCTCAGCGCCGACGCCGGCGGCGGCTACTCCAGCTATGCTCTGACATTCGCGCCCTATCTGACTGCGCATCTGCCGGGCAACCCGAAGATCATCGTGCAGAACATGCCCGGCGCCGGCGGTCTCCGCGCCATGCTTTACCTGAGCTCGCGCGCGCCCCGCGACGGCACCACCATCGCCATGGTGCACTCCAGCGTGCCGTTCGCGCCGCTCTACGGCATTGCCGAGGCAAAGTTCGATCCGCGCCAGATGAATTGGATCGGCAGCCTCGACGCCGCCGCCTCGGTCTGCGTCGCCTGGCACACCTCGCCGATCAAAACCTGGCAAGACACGCTGGAGAAGCAGTTCACTGTCGGCGGGTCGGGCGCGGGCTCCCACATGGAAACCTTGCCGGTAATGCTCAACAAGCTGTTCGGCACGAAGATGAAGGTAATCTCCGGATACAAGGGCGGCAACGACATTTATCTCGCGATGGAGCGTGGCGAAATCGAAGGCCGGTGCGGAGGTTTGGTGTCATCGATCAGCTCGACACGGCCTAACTGGTTCCCGGAGAAGAAGGTCGTGATCCCCTTCCAGATCGGGCTTGAGCGCAATCCGCAGCTGCCGGACGTCCCCGCTGTCGGCGAGTTCGCCAAGGACAATCGTACTCGGGAGATCGTCAAGCTGTTCATCGCGCCGCACGAGATGGACCGGCCGATCCTCACCCCGCCCGGCGTGCCTCGCGAGCGCGTTGCTGCGTTGCGTGCCGCCTTCCACGCCGCCATAAACGACCCGGGCTTCATCGCCGACGCCAGGAAGCAGCACCTCGACATCCAGGAGGTCGACGGCGAACGCGTCGCCAAGATCGTCGAGCGCGCCTATGCGCAGCCGGCCGATGTGGTGACGGCTGTCCACGAGACGATGGGTCTCGCTGGCACGTCAGGCGCGAAGTAATCACCGTCACGTATTCGCCAATCGTGCCGGAACACAGCAACCGGTATCAATCCGCCCCTTCCGAGCGCTCGGCCAAGTGGTGTAGCCTCATTTCAATCAAAATAAATCCGGGGGAAACAATGATCGCACGTCGCACCTTCATCCGCGGAGCCTCGATGGCGGCGATTACGGCAACCGCATCAGGTATCCACGTTCCGCAAAGCAGCGCCCAGCAGGTACCGAATTCAGTCGGCACCGAACCGCCCAAGCTCAAAGCGCCGGCCAATGCCGCCGACTGCCACATGCATACCTACGATCCAGTGCGCTTTCCGATGCCGCCCAATCCGCGGGCGGCACCGACCAACGCCACCGTGGAAGACTACCGGCTCCTGCAAAAGCGGATTGGGACGACGCGCGTCGTCATTGTGCAGCCTCGCAACTACGCGACCGACAACCGGGTCACGCTCTACGCCATATCGCAACTCGGACCGAACGCGCGCGGCGTCGCGGTCGTCACCCCGGCCATCACCGATGCCGAGCTCAAGGCGTTTCACGCCGGCGGCATCCGCGGCATCCGCTTCAGTCTTGCCGACCCGAACTCGCGTGCCGTCACGCCCGACATGGTCGAGCCATTGGCGAAGCGCGTGGCCGATCTCGGTTGGCACGTTCAGTTCAACGTCGACGGCGAAATGATCGACGAGATGGCCGCGGTGCTGCGGCGTCTGCCTACGCCGCTGGTGTTCGATCATCTCGCGCACCCGCCGCTGCCGGCCGGCATCGATCATTCGTCGCACAAGATCGTTCGCGAGTTGATCGACAAGGGCCGCACCTGGGTGAAAGTCTCGGGCGCCTATTCGAACAGCAAGGTCGGTCCGCCGCACTACCCGGAGGCCACCAAGATTGCGCAGGCCTTCGTCAAGGCCGCGCCGGAGCGCCTGGTCTGGGGCAGCGACTGGCCGCACCCCGGCTTGCCTGACACCAACAAGCCAGACGACGCCCTGCTGTTCGACCTGCTGACCGAGTGGGCCCCCGACGAGGCCACCCGCAACCGCATTCTGGTGCAGAACCCAGAGGCGCTTTACGGCTTCGGCAAGCCGGCGTGACGCAGGGTCAACACGGGTGGGCTTTCAGCACGGTCAAACGATCGAGCGCGACAACGCAAGGAGGGCAGCAACGTGAAACTTCCCCGCCGCCGATTTCTGCATCTGGCCGCGGGCGCAGCCGCGCTGCCGGTGGTGTCGCGGATCGCCAGGGCGCAAGCCTATCCGTCGCGGCCGGTGCGTTGGATCGTTGGCGCTGGCCCCGGCAGCTCGCCGGATGTTGTCGCGCGCTTGGTAGGACAGCGGCTGTCGGAACGGATCGGCCAGCCCATCATTGTCGACAATCGCCCGGGTGGCGGGAGCAACATCGGCACCCAGGTGGTCGTGAATGCACTTCCGGACGGCTATACGCTTCTCTTCATTACCAATGCCAATGCGATCAACGCGACACTCTACGACAAACTCAATTTTAATTTCATACGCGACATTGCACCGGTGGCGCCTATCGTCCGCGTTTCCTTTGTCATGCTTGTGAATCCATCGCTTCCCACCAAAACCGTTCCGGAGTTCATCGCTTATGCCAAGGCCAATCCCGGCAAGCTCACCATGGCGTCGGCTGGCATCGGGACCGTGAGTCATGTGGCCGGCGAACTGTTCAAGATGATGACCGGTGTCAACGTTCTCACTGTGCCTTATCGGACCGGCCCACCCGCGCTTACTGATCTGATAGCCGGGCATGTGCAGGTCATGTTCGACACATTGCCCAGTTCAATTGAGTCCATCAGGACGGGTAAGCTTCGTGCGCTGGCGATGGTCGCTCCGACGCGCTCAGAGTTGTTGCCGGACATCCCGATCATCACCGATTTCGTACCGGGCTATGAGGCAAGCGCACTGTTTGGCGTCGGCACACCCAAAAATACGCCCACCGAGATTGTCGGCAAGCTCAGCAATGAGATTAACGCCGTGCTCGCCGAACCGGAAATAAGGACGCGAATTGCTGATATTGGTACGACAGTTGCGCTCTCGCCTGCCGAATATGGCAAGCTCATCGCCGAGGAAACAGAGAAATGGGCCAAGGTAATCCGGGCGGCCAACCTCAAGGCCGAGTGACCCCGCCAGATCCGTAACTCCCGTTCCGCGAATCTGTCCACCCGGCCCAGAAGCCACCAAGCGCGATTTTGTCCGAGGCGCAGCACGAGGCCTCTGGACCGCAAGGAAACGAAAATGAATCACTTGATCTCGCGCCGCAAACTCATCGTTGGTACGGCGGCTCTCGGCGTTCATGGCCTGACACCCCGCGCGCGAGCGGCCACGGCGTCGCAGTCAGCCGACCGGCCGCTGGCCGATCGGCTCGCCGCCTACGCCGGCAGTCTGCGCTATGACGATCTCGACGCCGCGACCGTTGAACGGGTCAAATCCCATGTCATCGATACGCTGGGGTGCGGGCTCGCGGCGTTCGATGAGAGGCCGGTGCGCGTTTGCCGTGAGGTGGCGCTGGCGCACGCGGGGGGCGTCGCAAGCGTCATCGGCACCAAGCGGCGCGCCACGGCCGGTCTTGCCGCCTTCGCCAATGGAGCTGCGTTCCGCTATTACGACCTGAACGATATCTATGTCGCGCGCTTCACCGGTCATCCAAGCGACCACATTGCGGCCTGCCTCGCGGTCGCGGAGGCCGAGCGGGCGAGCGCCGCGGAGCTCATCACCGCGATCGTGCTCGCGTATGAGATCAACTGCCGCCTGATCGATACCCTGGACATCGGGTCCCGCGGTTGGGACCCGCCGGTGCTCAGCCTGCCGGCGGTGGCGCTCGCGGCCGGGAAGCTGATGAAGCTCACATCCGACCAGCTGATCCAAGCGGTCAACATCGCCGTCAACGACCACATCGCGATGGGGCAGACCCGGGCGCAGACCAATTCCGACTGGAAAGGCCTCGCCGACGCCGAGGCCGGCCGTAACGCTATTTTCGCCGCCACGCTGGCTCGCGGCGGCATCACTGGCCCGGCCCCCATCTTCGAAGGGCGGAAGGGATTCTTCCAGCTGGTCTCCGGGCCTGCCGATGTCGATGTCGCCGCCTTCGGCCGGCGCGGCGTCCCGTTCCGGATCCACCAGTGCGGCATGAAGCCCTATCCGGCCGTGGTCTACGCCCAGACCGCAATCGCAGCCGGCATCGCGGTCGCCAAGGAAGTAGGCAATCTCGATCGCATCGCGACGATCGAAATTGCAACGACCCGCCGGGGTCACCAGCAGGCCGGCAGCGACCCCGAGAAATGGACACCGGAGAACCGCGACACGGCCGATCACAGCCTGCCCTACATCACAGCGCGGGCCATGTTCGACGGCGACATCGACAACGACAGTTACGCGCCTGCGAAGCTTCGCGATCCGCGTATCCTCGCCTTCATGCGCAAGATCACGGTGAACGAAGATGCGGCGCTCACCGCGCGCACCGGTGCGTCCACGGTGCCGACGCGCATCACCGCGGTCCTTGCCGACGGGCGGCGCATCGTTCGCGAGGCCGACGACGTGCCGGGTTTTGTCGGCCGGCCGATGAGCCGGGCCGACGTCGAGCAAAAATTCCGCGGCAATGTCGGCAAGCGCTGGCCGCAAAAGCGAACGGACGCTATCCTCAAGGCGCTGTGGGCGCTCGATCAGACAAAAGACTTGTCTCGCCTGCTGGGCATGCTTGCGGTGTGAACAACACCGTCAAGCGACAGTCGGTTTCGCGACCTACCTGACGGCCGCCGCGGCTTACTGCGCAGCAGTCGCGTTGGCGACTTGCTTCTTCGGCTTGGGCTTGGCCGGCTTGGCGGCCGCTGTCTTGGCGACGGCCGTCTTGGCGGCCGCCGTCTTCACCGCGGGCGGCTTGGCGGCATCCGTCTTGGCGGCATCCATCTTGGCTGCCTCGGGGCGCTTGGCCTTCACCACCGGCTTCGGTGCGTCCGGCCACACGGTCGGCGGCGGGGCGAGCTTGGCGGCAATCAGGTCGGGCTCTGGCGGCGTAATCGGCTGAGTGAACATCCGCGCCGTCTCGAGCCGGGGCGCGTCGGCGGCCGAGGTGGAAAGTTCCTTTTTGTGCGGAGCAGGCCGGCCAAACAGCGCATAGGACGCGCCGCCACCGATCATCATCATCACCGCAACGCTGGCCGCGACCGCTCGACGCATACCGATCTCCACCCTCTCGTCACCATGACGGGGAAGGGTAAAGAATTTCCTGACGGATCGGCCGCGACAGCCGAATGGCACCGATGACCGGCGCCCGAACCGCAAGCCCCAGAAAGCGGAAACGGCCCCCGCCTTGGGAGGCCGTTCCCGATGGATGTGTCGAGCAACTAGTTGGTGGTGCAGACCTTCACGGACTTCATGCCGGTCTCGGCTTCCACTTTGGTCTTGTAGATACCGTTCCCAACGACTGTGGTTTCCGTCGTGGTGGTCGGCTTCTTGTCGACGATGGTGCACTTCTTGGTCTTGACGTCCTGCACCACGTAGAACTCATCAGCCGCGAGCGCCGGACTGACGAATGCAACGAGCATAGCGATAGCTACGAGTTTCTTCATCTTGTTCTCCCTGGGGGTGATAGTCAGCGCACACCAATGCGGAGAAATCTTTTTGGTTCCGTGGAACCCTGAACGCGCATCCTGAACGCGCATTCAGGCTATGTGATTTATTAAAGCCGCGGGGCCGATGATCGGCGGCCGTCATGTTGTCTGCATATGGCATTTAGTATTTGGCCAGCAGGCGGATCAGCAGCCTCAACATCCGTAGGATCAGCCAGGCCAGCGACGCGATGACGCTGCCAAACAGCACCACGACGGCGGCAAACGAGAGAACGAAGAAGACGACGTCCATGCAATCGATTGGTTTTGTGAAATTTCGACTTACTGCAATTGCACCGTGTGCAAGCACACAGCACCGCTATTAGCCCAAGCTCAAAGGCTTCGGAAACGTTGAGCGCGTTGCGCGACGCGTGTCAACTTGCCGCGGCTCGAGCCCCATGATGAGAAGCGCCCCCCGCGCGCGGCTCGAACCATGGCCGGATCTTCCGCCCAGCGGGCGCCCCCTATTTCGGTGGGTGCTGCTCCTTGCCGTCCGCCTTTTTTCGTTGGATGCGTTCGGCTTCGTCAGCCCGGCCGTCCCAAGCCTCCGCCATCTTCAGCATGACCTTGCCATCCTTCTCGCTCATGGTCGTCGCCAATCGGCGACACTCGGCTGCATACTGCCGATACGTGTTTGCGTCGTGCATGGCCGTTTCCTCCGGCTTGCGTTGTCGGCACAGGGAACGCGCCAGAGTGGAACTGTGTCCCTCCGAAATAATATTTTGCAGGTGCGGGAACCGGAACCGCCCGTGTGTGGTTTGACATATTCGCTGGGGTGCGGTTCGGGAATGACGACGCGCGACGAATATCTGAAGTTCGCCGAAGAGTGCTTGAGGCTGGCTCAGCAGGCCACCGACCCGGATACACGCGCCCGCTTGTTGGATATGGCACAGGCTTGGCGCGACCTGGCCGACAAAGCTCAAAATCCGCGAGCAAAGAAAGACTGACAGCGCTAGGGCGCTGGCGAGCTCGTCCGAAATGGTGGCTCGTAGGTCACGTCCAGCCGACTGTTCTTATCTGCCTGCTCGGCCAGCCGCACATACAACTTCGAAAGTTGCAGCAGCTCCTTGCGGACGTTGGCATGCTTTTCGTCGCGTGCTTGCGCCGCGAGGGCCGCCGCCTGGATGCGATATTCATCAGCCGAAGTCATGACACGTACACCTTAGCGAGAGTCTAAATTCACGATCCTGCCCCGGCGTTCCGGCATCACCGGAATTTGCCCGCAAATCGTTAAGGCAGTTTTGAGAATTGACTCTGCGCCGTTCTTATTCTGCGGGTCCCAACGGAACTTTAGGGCGCGATGGCAATGAAAAAGCGGCCCCGTCGCCGGAGCCGCTCAGTCGTGCGCAAAAGCTGTTACCAGCGATGGCGCCAGCCACGGTGACGCCAGCCGCCGTAGTAACGCGGGCCGGCGTAGCCGTAGTAGCCGTAGTAGTTCGGCCGCCACCAGCACCGGCCCCAGGGGTTGCAGACCCAGCGGACCTGATCGACGTTGGAGATCGCGTCCGCAGGCAATGGGGCTACGGGCATGGCGGAAGCAGTCGCGACCAAGCTGCCGAACAGCAGCGCGGAGGCGCATGCGAGCTTGAGTTTGGTCATGTGCGTTTCCTCTCTGGAAGTTCGCCCTTGTCTGAAAAGTTGCGGTCACTTTCGGGCGAGTTTTCGGCAAACTGCTGAACCAGTATTCAGTTCCGCGAATTTTTATGCCGCCGGCTTTCCTGAACGTTCAGTCAGATTTATGCGATGAGCCATCGCGCCTCGGGCCGCACGTCATCCCGAACAGAACCAGGACGGCTGCAAAATACGCCCGCGTGGTCCGTCCACCCTGCCCCTTGATACCGGCCAAGCGAACCAGCACCATTGGCCGCAATGACTGAGACCCTCAAAGACCGCTATTTCAAATACGCGCACCGCTGCCTCGACGCGGCCGCGAAAGCTGCGACAGCGGAAGAGCGTGTTCAGTTTCTTGAAATGGCGCAGTCGTGGCGTTCGCTTGCCGAGAAGTGCGATGTCGTCGATGGCCTGGTCGAGCAAGCCAGAGAAATGCGGATCATCCCGCCGAAGTCGGAAATGAATTAGCGCCAACGAGAACGGCCGCTGCGCGTCTACCGAATCCCCAGCGCCGCCCGCAACGCTTTCAGGATTTCGCGGAAGTCCACCTCGAACGTCCGCGGTTCTGCCGGCATTGGCGGCCGCGCACGACTGAGGCCAGACAATTACTTTAACCGGACCCTCATGAGGCGCGAGTGCTGACGTGCGGCCACTTTGACCCGCCATGGGCCGCAACTCGCCGGGGGGATCCGGTACGTCTGAAACGGCGGATGGATCCCGCCACATATTGTCCAATACGGCCCACCCCAATACCGGGGTTGCCCGAGATGGTTGTCGTCACCAAAACCAGCGACAAAGTACGGCCCGCCACCGCGGGGGCTACCGTAAGACGGGGCATCGAACCCGAATGGACCATCGAACCAACCGCCGGCCTGGGCGGAGGTGGCGGCTCCCAATCCGATTGCCGCGACCACGGCTAACCCGAGAGTTTTCATATCGCTCCTCCTGTCGAGTCGCCGCGCGGCCTCAAGTCGCTTTCTTTTCCCGCTCCAGCCGTTCTGCTTTCAGCTTCGCCATTTGCGCCAATACGGCCTTAGCCCGATCCTTATATTCTTTTG
>Ga0070689_100002138_pt1 | contig 12816 bp, 10 predicted proteins | sample KBSS23HmetaG_FD_64669 | JGI IMG/M metagenome (GOLD analysis project Ga0070689, IMG submission 64669) | Switchgrass rhizosphere microbial communities from Kellogg Biological Station, Michigan, USA - KBS S2-3H metaG | ecosystem: Host-associated > Plants > Roots > Rhizosphere ...
TATCGCATGGGATACATCGACGCCGCTCAGCTCCGGGCCGTCGCCGACAAGTGCGGCAAGAGCCAGTACGGCCAGTACCTGCGTCGCGCGCTCGAAGAACCGCCGCCGGGCGAGCCGCGCTCGTGAAGGTCCGCGACGCCGATTTGCCCGGGCTCAAGCTGATCCAGCCCGACGTCTTCGGGGACGAGCGCGGATTCTTCCTGGAGACCTACAATGCCGAACGCTACGCCGCCGCCGGCATCGACGTGACGTTCGTACAGGACAATCACTCGCGGTCGGTCAAGGACACGCTGCGCGGTCTTCACTACCAGTCGCATCCGGGGCAAGCGAAGCTCATGGGCGTCGTGGTGGGGCGAGTCTTCGACGTGGCCGTCGACATCCGCCCGAAGTCGCCGACCTTCGGCCGGTGGCATGGCGTCGAGCTCGACGCCGTGAAGCGAGAGCAGATCTTCATCCCCGTGGGTTTCGCCCACGGCTTCTGCGTCCTCAGCGACGCCGCCGAGGTGGTCTACAAGGTGAGCGCGCTTTACGACGCGGCGACCGAGCGCTCGATCAACTACGCCGATCCCGAGTTGGCGGTTTCGTGGCCCGTGAAGACACCGCTGCTCTCGGAGCGCGACCGGCGGGCCGAGTCCTTCGCCGCGCTCCGCGCGCGCCTCGCGCGTGATCTCGAGGGGCTGAGCCGCTCGTAGGGATCCGGCGCTCGGCATCGCGAGCGTCAGGTGTGACGAGGGTGGATCTCCAGAAACCCGCGCTCGTTCTATATTTTTCGCAAAAAAGATCGCGCGAACGCGTCCGGAAAACGCCGGCCCCGGCGTCTACGGGGTCGGAGGTCTTCATGCGAAACGACGCGGAGGTCGATCGGCCATGTGTGAGCGGGCGGCGGTGCGCCGCCTTTGCGACGGCGCTGGCGGGTTTGATGGGCGCGGCCGCGTGCGGCGGCCAGCACGAAGGCGACGGATCGTCTCGGGAATGGGCGGCCGTGCGGCTCGCGGGAACGGGCGGCGCGGGCGGCGCGGGCGGCGCCTCGAGTGTGATCGCGCACCCGGAGTACGACCTGGACTTGCCGATATCGGTGATCAGCAGAGGCGCGCAGCTTCCCTCGGACATCGACCCGATCGTCGGTGGTGGAAGCTACCGGCTCGTTTCCATCAGCGCCGTGTTGCCGGCGACGTCGCCGCCGCGATTCAACGCGGTCTACGTGGCCAATCAAGGCGCCTACCGAAAAGACGGCAACGGTTGGCAATACGATCTCACGCAGACCCAGCTCAACGCGAAGGCCGGAGATCAGAGAATCCGTATCGTCGACATCGCCGCGTACCGAACAGCCGCCGGCGCCGTGCTGTATGCCGCCGCCTGGATCACGAACGACGGCGTCAAGTCCGCTGTCCTCTCCGACCTGTCGCCGTCCCTGTTCATCGCCAACGTCGCGCCCGCCAGCGGTCAGCAGTGGCGAGTGATCGACGTCGAGACGCTGGCCGACGCCGGCAGCACGACCACGTACAAGGTCAGCGGCGTCGGCGTCGACAACAACGACGCGATGCTGAAACCGGTGCGCAAGCAGTACTTCGGCTACGGTCCGGTGGCGGGCGGGATCCCCACGCCCGCCATGGCCGTCTCGCCGCAGAACATCAGCGTGGGGACGGGCGTGAGCTTCAACAAGGCGCGCATCGCCGACCTCGCCACGCCGTTCGGCGACGGGAATTTCTTCTGGGTGTCGGAGGACACCCTGGACCAGACGCCGCCGCCCGACTCCTTACCCGATCGGAGCTGCACCGTCGTCGACGATCACTCGAGCGAACGCAACTGGTGGTTCACGGACCTGCGCGCCGAGACGAACACGGACAGCCCCGCGAGCGGGCACGAGGACTTCCTGGCGCACGCGGTCGCCCGCTACGGGGGGCGCGTCGGCAAGCTGAAGTCGTATGTCTCCACGACGGCGGGCGTCGGCACCCGCTACGTCGGGGTCATCTACGACAACGGATCGCCCACCCCCACCGGGACGGATCCCGGAAGCAACACGGTCCTGCAGAAGATCGACGCGGCGTTCCTGAACAGGCTCAAGCGCTGGGGGCTCCCGGGCGGAGCGCTGGCGCTGGCGAAGGACGGCCAGCTCGTCTACGCGCGCGGCTACGGCAATTCGAGCCTCGGCGATGGCACCAGCATGAACCTTGCGCGACGCGCCCAGCCCGACGACATGTTCCGCCTGGCCAGCGTGTCCAAGCCGCTGGCCTCGGCGCTGCTCTTGCGGCTGCTCAGCGAGGACAGGGCCAAACTGAAGCCGCAGTATCAGGCGAGCGTTTCGGGCCCCGGGGTGACCCTGGACTCGTATCCGTTCGGAATCTTCCCCTACACGCCTCCGGCGGGCGTGACGGGCGGGTGCGACGTCGACAGCACGGCCGCGACGCCTGACTTTTCAGGCTGCACGCTGCGGAACATCAAGATACGGCACCTCATTCGCCACCAGACCGGCCTCGTCGCGGCAAACCCGCCCGGCGTCACCTACGATCGCACCGCGCTGTTCTCCGCCGACGCCGTCCCGCCGAGCGGGCCGGGCGCCAACCGGCACGACACGTGGATCGCCAAGGAGAAGTACTTCCACTGCCAGGACACCACGCCGCCGGCGCCCATCTGCGTGCGTAAGGCCTTCTTCGCCGCGCCGGGGACAGCGGCGGCGTCGCAATACATGAACACGCACTACCAGATCATCGCCGACCTCATCTTCGAGCTGACGGGGCTGTCCTACAGCGACTATCTTGCCGAGGTGCTCGGCAAGATCCAGGTCAACCGCATCAAGCGCGCGCACGCGGTGGCCACACCCGACGCGACGGGCCTGTTCCAGGCGGTGCCATATTCGGAGCCGATGCCGTTCTGCTACAACACCCCGACCAACAATAACAACTACAAGATTCCGTCGACGCCCTGGGCGGATATCCTCGTCGACGACACGCTCCCGGCTATCTACACCAGCACCTTCGTCGGCAGCGGGGCCATGGCTGCCGCGCCGGTCGACCTCGTGCGCTGGGCGACCGCCATCGAGGGGAGCCGCGGCGGCGTGCGCCTCCTCAACAACGACATGTTCGTGAACGAGTTCCGTACCCCGGGCGTCACAACCGCCACGTACCCGTACGACCACGGTGGGGTCTTGAACTTCGACGCGCAGGCCCACCTGGCGCTGAAAGGGATCATGCCCGCGGGCGGTACCTCCAAGTACACGTACGCCTTCGCGGCCAACGGCGATTCGTTGCTCTGCGGAACGCAAGACCCCCAGGACTTGTGCTGCCAGGGTACGACCAATTGCGTGGTCCCCCCGGCTACTGGCTTGACGTGCGGGACCGGGATAGCGCAGGTCCCGGTCTTTCGATGGACACACGCCCAGCCGACGCGGGGTTCGAGCAGCCTCGGAGACTTCGACGTCGAGCTACGCGACGATCTCGACTCGATCCTGAACAACTGTGGGAGCCAGATCCCCCTCAACGACCACTTCTCCGAGTATTTCCCGGGCGAACCGCACGCGGTCTGCAAGCCCGCTGCGCTGTCGCCCGGGGCGACCAGCTGCCAGGTCACGCTGACGCCGAGCCAGGTCGATGGGGGCAGCACGGGTGCAACGCTGCTGGCTCTTTCGAAGACAACGTTCGCGCTCGGCACGGCGAAGGTGACGCTGTCCGCATCGAACGCGATCGGGACCAGCACCTGCATCGCGGACGTCACCGTCAGGGACGGGGTCGCGCCGGCCATCACGCCGCCCGACCCCATCGAGGTCACTGTGTGTGACAAGGTCTCGATCAACGTGAAATCGCCGACGGTCTCGGACGGCTGCGGGATCTCGTGGCTCAAAGGCGAGGTCATCTCGACGAACGGCGTCGCCCTGTTGCCGCCCCGGCTGGTTCCGGATGACCGCATCATGCTGCTGGGGCCGGGCCTGCACACCATCCGCTGGACCGTGTCCGACGGAACGTTGACCTCGACCGCAAATTCGACGGTGAAGGTCCACGCGACCATCCAGGCGGCGGGCAGCTTCATCGTCGAGGACAACGCCCAGGTGAAGCAGGCGACCGGGTGGGCAGGCGTCTTCAACAGCGGCTCGGGCGCGACCATGATCAACGCGGGCGCCAAGACCGGCAACATCATCAGCACCGGGTTCGTCGCGCTGACGTCCGGCGCGACCGTCAACGGCAGCATCCTGTCGGGCGGCAGCGTCTCGGTCCCGAGCGGCGCCACGGTCACCGGCACCCAGACGTCGCTGCCGGGCCAGGTCGTGCTCGGGCCGCTGCCGACGCTGCCGACCTTCCCGGCGACCACCGGTTCGGACCTGACGATTCCCTCGGGGACCACCACGCCGCTGACGCCGGCGTCGCGCCCCGCCGTGACGGTCAAGAACGGCGGTACGCTGGTGCTGAGCGCGGGCGACTACTACTTCCGCTCCCTCACCATCGAAAGCGGCGCCAGCGTACGCGCCGTGACCGGCACGAAGGTCTACGTGAAGGACCAGCTCGCCCTGAACGCGCCCGTCCGCGACAGCGGCGGGAGCGCGCTCCAACCCATCTTCCTGGGTTTCGCGGCCAGCACCTCGCTGTCGATCCCGGTGAGGTTCGACGGGACGCTGGTGGCGCCGAACGCCTCCGTCATCATGAGCAACCCCGTGAAGGCGGCGTTCACCGGCGCGTTCTACGCCGGCTCCATCGACCTCATGCCCGGCAACATCATCAGCTGCGTGACCGGCAACGCCGTGCTCGCCTTTTGATCTTAGCCCCGCCACGACGCAGGGCCGAGCGTCGGGATCTCGCAGCCGCAGTACCACTACGGCACGCTCGCTCAGGAGGAGATCCGGTAGTCCCTTGGCCGGGTCGTCGCGCTTGTGGGCTACCAGCGGCTCCTTCCCGCCGCCAGCAGTGGTGCGGATGTGGTGCGGCCGGCCGACGAACCGCCCGGATCCGACTGGAGAGGCCGCTGCAACCGGCTGCCAGGATTCAGTTTCTCTGTGGGCGTTGAAGGGATTGAACCTTCGGCTTCCACCGTGTGAAGGTGGCACTCTTCCGCTGAGTTAAACGCCCGTCCGATGTTTGCTAGCGCGCCCGTCCGGCGCTGTCAACCGCCCGAGCGAGGAAGGTCATCCGTCATGCCGAAGAACGACGACGACGATTACACGGTGATCGTCGCCAACAAGAAGTTCGAGGTCCACGTCCTCGACCCGAAGAAGGACCGCCGCGACAACGTCCGGCTCACGCTGCACCCCGACGACGGCGCCCCCGTTCACCATCACTTTCGCGCCTACGAGGTGGTGCGCCTGATCGAAGCGCTGAACCAGGCGCTGCGGTTCGGGCCCGAGATTCCGTCCTGAGGCGCGGGCGCTACGGGCAGACGTTCGCGCTGACCGACAGCGAATCGAAGTAGAAGCTGGTGTTGACGCCGTCGTCCATCTGCGCGCGCAGTTGCAGCGCCACGGTGCGGCCCGCGACCGTGGGGCCGGTGACGAACGTGGCGAAGTAGGCCCAGTCGGTGTTCGCGTTCTCGGCCGACCATTCGGTCAGCTGCATGATGTTGCCGCCGACGTCCAGCTCGACCCGGGCGAAGTCGCACTTGCAGTCGGTCTCGTCGGTTTCGATCCGGTAGTAGCCCGAGATGTCGACCTGCACCGCGTCGGCGGGAATCGTGATGCTCTGGCGCACGGCGGGATTGCCGTTGGGCGGGACGACGTCGTAGCCGAGCCAGGCGAGGCGTGGCGGCGTGTGCGGCGCGGGCACGAAGCCGGGAAACGGCGGTGTTGTCTGATCGCGATCCCAGATCAGAGGTCGGCCGCTCGTCACCTGCGTCCAGCGCGAGTTGTCGCCGTCGAAGTCGCCGCTGGTCAACAGCTCGACCCGGCACGGCCGGCCGCCCGTGCCACCGGTGCCCGTGCCGCCCGCGCCCGCCGCCCCGCCGCTGCCGCCCGTGCCGGGGCCCGGCGTGCGCGGCTGGCAAACGTAGTCGCAATCGCCCTTCGAAAGCCGATCGCCGTCGTCGCACCCCTCGCCGTCGTCGATCACGCGGTTGCCGCACAGCGACGGTCCGGCGTGCAGCGTGATCGTGACCGTCACGTTGTCGCCGGCGCGCAGGTCGACGCTGCCCGCGCCGTTCGCCACGATCGCGCCGCTCTCGTCCAGGCCGTCCAGCGCGATGTCGAACGCGCCGCTGCGTTCGCGCGGTACGGTCAGCGAGAACGCGGTGTCGAACACGATCGGCTGCGCGCCCGGCGCCGTCGGGAACATGCGCGTCTGCCCTTCACCAGCGTTCGACGCCAGCGCGCGCAGCTGGAAGACGCTCGGGACGCCGGCCTCGGCGCTGACGTTGACGATGACGACGGAATCCGACTTGTCGCACGCGGGCGCGCCCATCGTCGCGAGCGCGAGCAGACCGATGCTGACAGCGCCGCGCCGCATTCGTCAGAAGACGCTCTGGTTGCCGAGCGGCGTGCCCGGCGGCTCGGGCGAGCGAGACAGGACCCAGATGCTGACGACGCTCGCGACCACCACGGCGCCGACCGTCACCAGAAACCACGGCCGCGTGTAGAAGGGCGCCTGGGCGACCGTCGGCGGCTGCGCGGGTTTTTCGACCAGCACCGCCGCTCCCTCGCCGGGCGGGGCCGCGGCCAGCGCCAGGTTGGCGTCGGCGCCGCCCGGCGGCGGTTCCGTCGCCGTCTTCGGTTCGTCGGCGACCGTCTTCAGCTCGGCGATGCGCTGCTCGACGATCGGGCGTGTCTTGTCGTCGGGCGGCGCGGTCGCGAGAAAGCGCCGGTAAAATTGCAGCGCCTCCGGCACCTCGCCCAGACGGCGATAGCACTCGGCGATGTTGTAGAGGAAGGCCGGGTCCGGTTTCTCGATGTGCGCCGCCTTGAACTCCGCGATCGCTTTTCGGTATTCGTCGACCTCGAAGAACGTGCGCCCCTTATCGAAGTGGGCGCGCGCCCGCGCCGCGTCCGCCAGCGCCAGCCGCGGCAACAGGCCGGCGCACAGCAGGCAGACGATCCAGAGCAGTCGGTGACGCGCGACGTGCCGCATTCAGCGGCTAAAGTATCACGCCGACGTTGTCTTTCTGTACGTTCCGGCCATGAACGTCACCCAGTTCTGGCCGCCGTCGAACGAGTTTTGCAGCGTGAAGTGGTAGGTCGAATCGCCCTCGAACCGGTACGTGTAGCGGCCTTGCGCCTGCGGGCTGGACGATTCGAACACCAGCGTGTCGCCTTGCCAGCGCCCGCGCGACGGCTGCGACGGGACGCCGCCCATGCTGTCGCACCAGTACCAGGTGTACGTCTGCTGCTGCGCGTCCCACCCGAAGATGCCGTGGCCGCGGAACACCGTCTTGCCGTCCTTGACCTCGACGTAGTCCTGCACCACGAAGAAGCCGTCGACCGCGACGCGGATGTTGCTGCGCCCCTTCGCGGGACCGCCCGGGCCCCACGGTGACGGGGCGATCTCCTCGTCGCCTTCCCAGTCGCCCGCCAGGGCGTAAAGCTTCTGGTGCTCCTCGGTCGGCTGCGGCATCGGCGCCGGCGCCTGCGGCTTCGTATCGGCCATGGCTCCCTCCCTCGAAGGTCGCCGCCGAGGATAATCCTTTTTGCTACCGCCGGTGGCCGCCGCCGCCGAAATGCGCCCCGCCGCCCGCGGCCGAGCCGGACCATCCGGACGAGGCCGGTGGGCTGAACGTGCGCGCCGGCGCCGCGTGTACGGCCGGCGGCGTGTACGCCTGGTGAAACGACGGGGCGGGTGCGTGCTGGAACGGCGCGGGCGCGGGTGTGCCTGTGAATGTCCGCTGCGGGGTCACGACAGGCGACGACGGGAACGCGCGCGGCGGCGGGTTGTACACGCGCGCCGGCGCTCTGCCGAACGTGTACGGCGCGCCGTAGGTCGGCTGCGAATTGAACACGCGCGGCGCGGCGCTCGCGGGGGCCGGATTGTAAATGTGGGGCGCGACGCTCGCGGGCGCGGGGTTGTGGAAGCGGGGCGCGCTGCTCGCGGATGACGGACTTGGGTTGAAGACGCGCGGCGCGCTGCTCGTGAACAGCGGCTGGTTGCCGCCGGCGTGCATCGGCGCGATCGGACGCGGCGGGTTGTAGATGCGCGGCGGCGTCGCGCTGGATGACGGCGGCGCGCGCCACGCCCGTCCGTTGCCGGCGCCCACGCCCACCGCTGGCGCGCCGATGGTGCGACCGCTGTTGCCAGTCGGGACCGCGCCCGCGCCACCTGCGCGAATCCATGGCCGCGCGGACATCGTGACGCCGCTGTGCGGGAGGATCGCGCGCTGCGGGAACGCGCGGGGCGCGACGGTGGTCAGACGCGCCGGCAGCGCGCCCGGGATGTGGCGTGGACCGGCGTTGATGTGAACGGTCGTCGGACCGCGCGTCAGCACGCGATCGTTCGTGACCAGCGTGGTGCGATGGAACATCCGCGTCGCGTCGCGCGCCGGGACGCAGCGCGGACGCGCCGCCCCGAGATCGGCGGCGCGCGAAAACCGCCAGCCCGAATGGCCGCCGTAGGTCACGGTCACGCTCACGCCTCGCGGCGGCAGCGGCGCCCAGCCGACGTAACCGTCGCCGGACCGCCACGCGACCCACGCCGGGCCCCAGATCGTTCCCGGCACCCAGCACCAGCCGTGGCCGCCGACGACGATCCAGCGCCCGTAATGGAACGGCGCCCAGCCCCAGCTGAAGTCCGAGATCCACGTCCAGCCGAACTCGGTCAGCACCCAGTGGCCGCCCGAGTAATAAGGAGTGAAGTCTGCGCCGACCAGCGACGCCTCCGGCGCCCAAACGCGGCCGTAGCTCGCGTCGTCGATCCAGTTGCCGTAGGGCGCCAGCTCGTCCTGGAACTCAGTGTAAGCCTGCGGGTCGTAGCCATCGTCGTAGCTGTCGACCGCCGGCTCCTCGGCCGCGACGTCCTGTGGCCAGTCGATCTGCGACGGATCCGCGGCCGTGTCGTACGGATCGGGCGGCAGGTACGGGTCGGGCATCTGCTGCGGCTGGGCGAGCGCGAACTCCTGCGGGTCTTGCGGCGGTGGCTGGACCTGCTGCGCGCGGGCGACCATCGGCGCCAGCGTGAATAGCGACAAAAGGGCAACCGTCCTCATGACCACCCCGTGGTGCATCTTCCGCGCCCGCCGCGAACCGGGGCAATCGCCTGATTTCTCCGGCGCGGGCGCGTCATCCGTCCCGCCAGGTTGTTGAGTTTCGCCCCGCGGCCGGGGCATCCGGTGCAGAAACGCCGCGGTGCTCATGCGCATGCGGGCAGGACCCGCGGCATCCGCGCGTTGTAAGTTTCCGGAGGTTCAATGGACGGCCTTTCCGACTTTCCGAACCTGGGCACGGGCATCGGGCTTCGGCCGCCGCACTATGCGGACGTCGCGGCCGGGCGGGCGCGCGTCGACTGGCTGGAGGTGATCAGCGAGAACTTCATGGTCGAGGGCGGCAACCCGCGGCGCGTGCTGCGCGCGGTGCGCGAGCGCCATCCCGTCGTTCTGCATGGCGTTTCGATGTCGCTGGGGTCGGTGGATCCGCTGGACGATCGCTACCTGGACGCGCTGGCCGCGCTGGCGCGCGAGGTCCAGCCCGCGTGGATCTCGGATCATCTTTGCTGGTCGAGCTTCGGGGGGCACTCCGCCCATGACCTGTGGCCGCTTCCTTATACAGAGGAGGCGCTGGAGCACGTCGCGGCGCGCATCGCGCGTGTGCAGGAGCGGCTTGGGCGCCGCATCTTGGTCGAGAACGTCTCCAGCTACGTGACGTTCCGGCATTCCACCCTGAGCGAGTGGGAATTCCTGACAGCGCTGGCGGAACGCGCCGACTGCGGCTTGCTGCTGGACATCAACAACGTGTTCGTCAGCGCGCGCAACCACGGGTTCGATCCGATCGCGTTCCTCGACGGCGTGCCGGCGGCGCGCGTCGGCCAGTACCACCTGGCCGGGCACAGCGACAAGGGGACGCACCTGCTGGACACGCACGACCATCCCGTGTGCGACGACGTGTGGGCGCTGTTTCGCCACGCCGTCCGGCGGCTGGGGCCGCGCGCGACGTTGCTCGAGCGAGACGACGACATTCCGCCGCTCGACGAGCTGTGCGCGGAGGCGCAGCGCGCGGCCGACGTGGCCGCCGGCGCGGAGGCGGCGTGAAGCTGGGCGATACGCAGGCGCGTTTCGCCGCGCTGGTCACGGCGCGCGACAGCGTCGCGGAGATCGCCGTGCGCGACACGGCCGCGCGTGCCGCGGTCGACGCGATGATCGTCGGCGACGCGGGCCTGTCGGCGGTCGAGCGCCTGGACGTCTACGCGAGCATGTACTTCGTCCGCCTTCACGACGTGCTGCGCGGCGAGTACGCGCGCACGCTGGCGGTGGTCGGCGGCGAGGCGTTTCACGGCCTGGTCACCGACTACCTGGAGGCGTGCCCGCCCCGGGATCCGTCGCTGCGCGAGGCAGGGGCGCGGCTGCCGGGCTTCCTGGCGGGCCACGCGTTGGGACGCGCGCGCCCGTGGTTGGCGGAGCTGGCGCGGCTGGAGCGCGCGCGCCTCGAGGTGTTCGACGGGCCGGACGCGACGCCGCTGTCGATCGCGGTGCTCAGCCAGCTTCCGCCCGCGCGGTTCGCCGGGCTCCGCCTGGCGCTGGTGCCGGCGCACCGGGTGCTGGCGGCCCGCTTCGCGATCGCCGAGACCTGGCGCTCCGACGATCCTGCGTCCGTGGCGCCGCCGCGCGAGACGTCCGAAACGTTGATCGTGTGGCGCCGTGACGGCGAGGTGTTTCACCGTCCTGCCGACGCCGACGAGGCGCACTGGTTTCCGCGCCTGTCAGCGCCGGACGGCGTTGCGTTCGAAGTGGTGTGCGCGCAGCTCGCGGACACGCGCGGCCTGGTCGGCTCGGCGGCGCGCGCGTTCGAGCTGCTCGCCCGCTGGGCGGGCGAGGACTTGATCAAAGCGCCGTAGTTACAGGCGACTACGGAGGGCAGCGGTTGACCTTCGTGCCGCCGAGGGCTGCGATGGCCATCGTGCAGGCAGACGTCGTCTCGGCGTTCGAGCAGATGCAGGTATCCGAACCCTGGGCGGACAGCGTGAGGCAGCAGTTGTACGTGGCAGGGCAGGAGGTCAACGAGCCGCCCGGGCCGTTCACGCACCCGCAGCTCATGGTCTGGGTGTCTTCCTCGCAGGTCCAGCCGGAGCCGCCGCCGCCCGACGTCCCGCCATTGCCGCCCGAGCCGCCCGTACCGGACGTGGACTGACACGCGGGGACGCTGCAGTTCAGGTAAGCGTCGCACGCGAGCTGCAGGCACGCGCGGGCCGCGCTGACGATCTCGGCCTCGTTCGAGCAGTGGGTGGTCGGGACGGTCGTCGCGCAACGCTGCTTGCACTCGGTCGCGGCCTGCTGCGCTTCCGCGCCCGCGTCGGGGATGCACGACAGCGCCTTGTCGCAGGCCTGCTGGCACAGCGCGACGTTGTCGCCGCTGCCGCTGCCGCCACCGCAGCCCTGCATGGTGCCGGCGGCGAGCGCTAGCGACGCAAAAACACCCACGAGCAACGTCTTAAGCTTGTTCGACATGACCAAACGGTAACACGGATCGACGGTGCGATCGCGTTACTGGCAGGCGGGGAACTGGCGGCCGCTGTCCTGATTGCTGGTGCCGCTGTTCAACGTCACCGAGATCATGCGCCCCGCCATGTCCGTGAGGTTCAGCGTCGCGGGCGTCGAGATCGCGGACCCGACGTGCCAGGCGCCGTAGGATTGGCGTGACGCGCCCGTGCCGTTGACCGTGACCGACGCGATCGGCGTGATCACGTTCTCGACGAAGAATTCGTTGTTGTTGCCCGACTTGAAGCGGACCTTCACGTTGCCCGAGACGGGGCAGGGGACGTAGCGCCAGTTGGTGCCGCTCGGGTTGCCGGTCGGATAGCCGAGGCGATCGAACGCCGCCTTGCTGAGATCCATGTGGCCGCCCGCGTTCGCCTGGCACGCGGTGTTGCCGCCGTCGCTGCCGTAGGGGCATTCGTCGATGACGGTCGCGATGATCTTGGTGCCGTTCTGGCCGGTGACCTCGATGCACTCGCCGCAGTGGCTCTTCGAATCGAAGCCGTTCGTGCCCGGGACGGCCGCGAAGTAGGTGGCGGACGCCGGGCTCATGCTGGCGATGTTCTCGATGGTGTCGGTCTGGCCGTTCTCGGTCCCGTAGTAGCCGCAGGCCGTGCGGTAGCCGCTGCCGTCGCGCGCGGTGCCCTGGCCGAAGTAGTACCAGGTGAACGATCCGTTGCCCGAGTGGTTCTGCAGCGTGCACTGGGTGGGCGGGCTGCCGCCCGTGCCGGTCGTACCGCTGGTGCCGCTCGCGCCGCCGCCGCCGTTGCCGGTGGTGCCGCCCCGGCCGGCGGTGCCGGTCGTTCCGCTCGCGCCCGCCGTGCCGGTCGTCCCGCCGCGCCCGGCGGCGCCGGTCGTTCCGCTCGCGCCCGCCGTGCCGGTCGTCCCGCCGCGGCCGCTCGCGCCTGCCGTGCCGCTCGTCCCGCCGCGGCCGCCCGCGCCCGCCGTGCCGGTCGTCCCGCCACCGCTGTTGCCGGCGGTGCTGCCGGCCGCGCCCCCGCCGCCGGTGGCGCCCAGTCCCGAGGCGCCGCTCGTTCCCGCGCTGCCGCTGGTGCCGGCGTCGCCGGAGGTCCCGGCGTTGCCGGAATCACCCGCGCTGCCGGACCCGCTGGCCGCGCCGCCCGCGCCGGGGGCGGGATTGGTGGGGCCGACCTGGCCGGGGCCGCACCCCAGTGCCAGCCCGATCGCGAACACGCACGCCCCCGGCAACCAACGGAAGAGGCGAAGGCGTCGTCG
>Ga0070689_100002139_pt1 | contig 12813 bp, 12 predicted proteins | sample KBSS23HmetaG_FD_64669 | JGI IMG/M metagenome (GOLD analysis project Ga0070689, IMG submission 64669) | Switchgrass rhizosphere microbial communities from Kellogg Biological Station, Michigan, USA - KBS S2-3H metaG | ecosystem: Host-associated > Plants > Roots > Rhizosphere ...
ATCGAGGCCATTTAAGCGTCCGCGCCGCAATAGGCTTCGAGCCGGTAGCCGTCCGGGTCGACCACGAAGGCGGCATAGTAATTCGCCCCGTAATCGGTGCGCAGGCCGGGCTTGCCGTTGTCCTTGCCGCCTGTGCCGAGAGCGGCGGCATGGAATTCAGCCACGCTCTTGCGCGTCGGGGCATCGAAGCAGAAGTGCAGGCCGGATTTGTCGTCCGCCGCCACGGGTTTGTCGGTCTGTGATATCCAAAAGACGACGGCATTCTGGCCGTAGCCGAGTGAGGTCTCGCTCTCGCTCAGGGCCGTGTAGCCGAGCGGCTTGAGCGCGGCGTCATAGAAGCGCCTGGTGCGGGCGATATCGCGTACCCCGATCGACACATGATTGAGCATGGCTGTCTCCCTTCGTCTCGTAGGAGACGCTAGGTGGGCGCCGTTTGGAAAACTTGGAAAAAATTGCGCGTTGTCAGGCCGCGCGCCGATATTGCCTCGGCGAGGCGCCGAATTCGGCACGGAACGTGCGGGTGAAATTCGACAGATCGTCGAAGCCGACATCGAGCGCGATGTCGGTTACCGGCGCCGTGGTGGCAGCGAGCTTCTCGGCTGCGGTCCGCAGCCGCGCGCGCAACAGCCATTGATGCGGCGTGACGCCGGTCGCGGCCTTGAAGCTGCGCAGGAAGTGATAGGGGCTGAGCTTCGCCATGCGGGCAAACTCCGCGACCGTATGCGGCGAGGCGCTGTGTGCCGCCATGTAGCGCAGCACGGCGCTCATGCGCGCTTCGTGCGGAGAGGGAGCCCCGGCCCGGTTCTCATGCGCCGATAAGCCCAGAGCGGCGGCGGCGAGTTCGATCGCCACTTCCTCCATCTGCTCGGGCCGCCGCATCGCGAGCCGGGCGCGCGCCGTGATCGGTGCGAGCGGCCGTAACGGCGGCAGGCGGTTGTGCGCAAAGCCCGTTCGGCGGCCGGCATCGCGCGCGATGCGGTCGAACAGGTCGGGCTCGAATCGAAACGACAGGCAGCGATCGCCCTCGCCGTGACGGTGCGAGCAGGCAAAGCAGTGCCCGGAACTGACCAGCAGATACGACCCTTCGGAGAGCAGCGAGGTACCGTGCCGATCGCGCACGACGAAGCTGCCGGAGAGCACCAGCGCGACGCTGCTGGCGGAGGTCAATTCCTCCGCCTCGTGGTCGCGCGGCCCGCAGCTGCAGATGACGTCCTGGACGCGCCAGCCGTCGCCCGATGCAATGGTTGTATCGGCGATCTCGCCGCGCGCGCCGTTCGCCGCCTTGCGCGCGAGCGCGGCGGCGAGCGGGTCGTGAATCGGCGCTGACCTCATGGGTCGATCATAGCGCGGCCGGCGAGGCCGTTCCAGCTTATGCCCGTTCCACCTTCGCCGCGTAGCAACCGGGCGCGGCGTAATGCAGGTGCAAATAGGCGGCCCCGGGTTCGGCGAACAGGCGCTCGATTGCGGCCTCAAGCTCGGCTCCTTCGATCAACTCGCGGCCGATCATCATGCCGTTCTTGTCGAATGCGCGCGCCGCGAGCGTACGCTTGCGCAATTGCTCCGGGACTTCGCCGATCTTGTCGTAGGTGGCCTCGCCCTTGCGTACGTAGATCGCGAAGCGCATGCGGTAGGGGCTGTCGACGGCGTGATGTTCGTAATTCGTCAGGATCACCTCTTCGCCCGGCGTCGCGTCGGTCAGGCTGATGCGGCAGGGAACCGCGCCCGGTGCGTTCTTTCGCACGGCGCCGTGCTCGCGAAGCTCTGGGTCGGACAGTGCGAACAGATGATCGAACTTCTCGGCCGGCAGGCCGGTGATGCGGAAGCTCATGGCGTCCTCCTTTGTTGCCGTTGATGTGGCGCGGAGGGGCTCGCGAAACCACCCGATTTCCGGATCGGCCGCGCCTTGCTAGGCTGCAGAAAATCGGGAGAAATTTTCATGCGTAAGATCGCTGCGGTGCTGCTGCTCGCCGCAACATTCACGTCTCCTGTGGCGGCCGAATATCCCGACAAGCCGATCCGGCTGATCGTGCCGCAGGCGGCGGGCAGCGCAACCGACACGGTCGCGCGCATCCTTGGCGCCGAACTCGGCAAGGAGCTCGGCCAGCAGATCATCGTCGACAACCGGCCCGGCGGCGCCCTCACGATCGGGCTCGATCTGACGGCAAAGTCCGAGCCTGACGGTTACACCATCTGCATGGGGCCGATCGGCGCGCTCGCGATCACGCGCCACATGGTGGCGAAGCTGCCCTACGACATCGAGCGCGATTTTCAGCCGATTGCACTGGTGGCGCGCGGCCACATGCTGCTGGCAGTGGCGCCCGGCGCGCCGTTCAAGACCGTGCCCGAGCTGATCGACTACGCGAAGAAAAATCCCGGAAAGCTGTCGAACGCCTCCTCGAGCAATGGTTCGCCCGGCCATGTGGGCGGCGAGCTGTTCAAATACATGAGCGGCACCGAGATCGTTCACATTCCATATCGCGGTGGCGCCGCGGCGATCAACGACCTGATCGCCGGCCGTGTGCAGGTGATGTTCGAGAGCCTGAACTCGATTGCGCCGCACGCGCGCTCCGGGACCGTGCGCGCACTGGCGGTGACCGGCGAGCGGCGTTCGCCCGGATTCCCCGATCTGCCGACCGTCGCCGAAGCCGGCGTGCCGGGCTATGCGGCGCCGACCTGGAGCGGCGTGATCGGCCCGGCCGGCATTCCACGGCCGGTCGTCGACAAGCTCAACGCGGCGATCAACCGCGCGATTAATTCGGCGGCCTTCAAGGAGCGCTTCGCCGCCATCGGCGACGAGCCGGCCGGGGGCACCCCGGAGGAGTTTGCCGCAGTGATCGCCAAGGATTCGGCGAAGTGGCGTGAGGTCGTGCTGCGGTCGGGGGCGAAGTTCGATTAGCGCGTGATCCCGAAAAGCATGTCCTCGACCCGATCGGGGATGGGTACCGGTTTTCGGACAAGATCACGCGCAGAGAAATTACAACCCGCTGAACCAGTTGTAGCCGCGGTCCTCCCAATAGCCGCCGGTGTAATTGTTCAGCACCGCGAGCCCGACGACGTGCTTGGGATTCTTGAAGCCGAGCTTGGTCGGCATGCGGATGCGCATCGGAAAGCCGAATTTGGTAGGGAGCACCTCGCCGTCGAACTTGAATGTCATCTGCGTCTGGTTATGCAGCGCGGTCGGCATGTCGATGGAGACAGAATAGCCCTCGGCGCAGACGAAATGCACGTATCTTGCCGTGAGATCGGCGCCGATGCGCCGCAGGAAGTCGCCCAGTGGCGCGCCGGTCCATTTGCCGATGGCGCTCCAGCCTTCCACGCAGATCAGCCGCGTGATCTGCGTTTCCTGCGGCAGCGCGTAAAGCTGGTCGAGCGCCCACGGCTGCTTGTTCTCGATCAGCCCATCGAGGGCGAGACGATAGGTGTCCTCATCGATGTCGGGTGCGTCCGCCTCGTCGTAATAGGCGTTGAAGCGGAACGGGCGCGTGATGGCGCTCTCGGGGTAGGTCTCCGCCAGCCGGCTCGGATTGAACAGGCGCGCTTGGATCCAGTCGTTGAATTCGGACACCTTGCGCAGCGCGCGTTCCGAGGTCGGTCCGTCGACGATATCGCAGCCGGTCAGCAACACGAGAGCCCCGAGGCTCGCGGCGTTGCGTAAGAACAGCCGCCGCGCCGGATTGGGCAGCAGCTTCGCGGCATCCTGGATCAGCAGGCCGGCATCGACCTTCGGGTTTCTACGCTTCATGCGTCAATTTCCGCGGATCATCGCGCGCAGCGACTTCGGCACCAGCAGCGCCATGATGACGTGCAGCACGAGGAACATCGTGATCACCGCCATCGCGAAGAAATGGACGTAGCGGGCCGCCTCGTAGCCGCCGAACAGCAGGGTCAGCTCGCGCAGCTGCACCGGTTTCCAGATCGCAAGGCCGGAAAGCACGATGACGGCCCCAGTCAGCAGAATGCCCGCGTACACGAGCTTCTGCACGGCGTTATAGTTTGCCACATCGCGATTGAGTTGCCCGGTGAGGGCGGCGGCCAGATCGTGCGTGACTTCGCCGGGCCGGATCGGCAGCAGCTTGCGAAAGCGGCGCGTGGCCAGACCTAAGGTCAGGTACACGAGCCCGTTGGCTATCAGCACCCACATGGCGGCAAAATGCCAGAGCAAGCCGCCGGCGAGCCAGCCGCCGAGCGCGCTGCGCGGAAACGTGAACGGGAATAACGGCGAGGCGTTGTAGATCTGCCACCCCGAGCCGATCATCACCAGCACCGCCAGCGCGTTGATCCAGTGAGTCACGCGCACATAGAGCGGATGAATGCTGGGCTGAGTGCCGCTCAGATCACTGTTTGTGGTATCCGTCATTGCTGCGGCGAGTGTACAGTTCGGCCGCGTTGGAAAGTAAGCACTCAGCACTTCACGTTCGCGCTAGTGGAATAAATCAAGCTTCGCGGCGTTCTTATCCGCAGGGGTATCAGGAGAATTGACATGTTTACGGGCCGCATTCTGGCAACGATCGTACTGCTGCTCGCGGCCGCGCCAACGGTCAGCGCGCAGGACGCGCCGGTGCGCGTGCGTGGCACGATCGAGCGCGTCGAAGGCGACATTTACATCGTCAAGGCGCGCAGCGGCGTCGAGGTGAAGGTCAAGCTTCCGGACAATGTCATGGTGGTGGCGCTGACCAAGGCGACGCTCGCCGATATCAAGCAGGGCTCCTACGTCGGCGTATCCGGGATGCCGCAGCCGGACGGCAGCCAGAAAGCGCTGGAGGTGCACATTTTCCCCGAGGCGATGCGCGGCGCCGGCGAAGGCCATCGCCCGTGGGACCTGCAGCCGTCGAGCACGATGACCAACGGTGCGGTCGAGCAGACCTCTGCCTCCGCCGACGGACAGGTGCTGATGCTCAAATACAAGGACGGCGAGAAGAAGATCATCGTGTCGCCCAGTACGCCGATCGTGATCTACGTGCCGGGAGACAAGGGCGAACTGAAGCCGGGAACGCCGATCTTCATCTCGGCAGCAACCAAGCAGCCCGATGGCACTCTTACGACACCGCGTGTGAATGTCGGCCGCGGCGTCGCCCCGCCGATGTAAGGGCGCGCGCCCTAGCTCGCCGCCGCCTTCAGCGCGGGGGCGCTCGGCTGATACAGCCGCTCGGAAATGACTTCCGCTGGCGCAGGCTTGCCGAAACGGTAGCCCTGCATGGAGTGGACGCCGGCTGCGCGCAGGAACAGCTGCTGCTCGGCGGTCTCGACGCCTTCCGCCGTCACTTTCATGCCGAGACCGCGCCCGAGGCTGACGATCGCGTGCACGATCGAAGCGGCATCCGCGGCGCTTTCGATCGAGCGCACGAACGAGCGGTCGATCTTGATGCGGTCGAACGGGAAGCTGCGCAGATACAAGAGGCTCGAATAGCCGGTGCCGAAATCGTCGAGCGCGAAGCGCACCCCGTGCGCTTTGAGGCGGTGCATCGCCTTTTCGGCGTCGTCGACGTTGCCGAGCAGCGTGGACTCGGTGAGTTCGAGCTCGAGTCGGTGCGGGTCGAGCTCGGTCTCGGTGAGGATGCGCTCGACAACCTCGACGAAATCCTGGCGGCGGAATTGCAGCGGCGAGACGTTGACCGCGACTGTCAGCCCGGTCCAGGGCTTTGCCTCGATACAGGCCTTGCGCAGCACCCATTCGCCGAGCGGGATGATCAGCTCACTGCGCTCGGCGATCGGGATGAAATCGGCCGGCGGCACGTCGCCGCGGGTCGGATGCTTCCAGCGGCAAAGCGCTTCCACGCCGGCCATCTTCTCGCCGCTCGCATTCATGATCGGCTGATAGGCAACGCTCAGCCGGTCCTCGGCGATCGCGGTGCGCAGGTCGTTCTCGAGCTGCTTGCGTTCGCGCAGGTCGGCGTCCATGTCGGCGTCGTAGATGCACGCTCGGCTGCGGCCTTCGTTCTTGGCGCGGTAGAGCGCGACGTCGGCGCGGCGCATGATGTCGGCGGCATCACAGTTGCTGCGGTCGATCACCGCGATGCCGATGCTCGCGCCGATCAGCAAAGTATGGCCGCTGATCGAATAGGGCGCGCGCAATACCGCGATCAACCGCTCGGAAAACCGTTCGAGTGTCTTCAGATCCGCCGCCTCGGTGGTGATCACGGCGAATTCGTCGCCGCCGAGCCGCGCCACGAGGTCTTCGCGCCGTACCGCGTGCACCAGACGTTGCGCGACCACGCTGATCAGCCCATCGCCGATATGATGGCCGAGCGTGTCGTTGATGTCCTTGAAGTGATCCAGATCGATCGCCAGCACGGCGGCGATTCCGCCGTCTTTGGCGGCATCGGCAATGACCGCGCTCAGGCGGTCGCCGAAGTAAGTGCGGTTCGGCAGACCGGAGAGGGGATCGTGCAGCGCGAGATGGCGCAGGCGGTTCTCGCCTTCGGCGATCTTCGCGGCGCTGCGGCGGATGTAGCGCAATGCGAGCGCGGTCAGGAACGCGAAGCCGCCGAATGCGATTGCCATGAACGGCAGCACGGTGCCGACGATGCTTGCGCCCGGTTGGTTCGGCACCCAGGCAAAATGGGCGATCGCAGCGCCGGCGCTGTCGGTCACCACATAGACGTGCTCGTCGACCCTGACCGGATCGGTGCCGAGAGCGTGCAGCCGCGGCAAATTGAAACGTACGCCGATGTCGGACAAGAGCTGCCCGTCGAGGAATTTCACGGTCATCAGCAGCGGCGGATTTCCACCGGAGATCGGGCCGGCAAGCGACGGCAATTCGGCGACGACGCCGGCCACGATCGCGGGCCGGTTCATGAACAGCTGCAGGCGCTGAACGCCGCGTGGATGACCGAGCTTGGTCTTCGGGTCGATCGCCGGCTCCTGATGGTATTCGTCCAGGCTGGGAAGCGCGCGGCTGCGCAACAGGTCGATGACGCGGGTGAGTTCTGACTTGGCCGGATCGAACAGGTTGGGATCGATGCTGGAATCGCTCTGCAGCGCGTAGGTCAAGCGATCGGAGCCGTCGGCCACAAACACGTGGTCGTGGTCGAAGAACGTATTCAGCGGGAGCCCGACAAGATGATGCACCCAGTCGCGGTCGAAATTGTAGTGCAGCTGATAGACGACATCGTGCGAAGCGGCGACGTTTTCGAGTTCGCGCAGCACGCGATGGCCGCGGTCGGCGATCGCGTTGGTCAGGAGCAGGCGCTCCTGCTGCAGCTCCACGTCATCTGCGCGCCCGGCGGCGGTGAGCACCGCGCCGACCACGCATACGATCGCGAGCGCGACGACGATGCCGATCGGAATCGCGCCGGTCGTGCGCGGACGCCCGGCGTCGCTTCGCCTGCGGAACTTTCCAAACGGCGCCAAAGCCTTTCGCCACACAGGGCGCCCCCCAAAGGACTGACGTGCGAATTGGTCGCACCCTAGCGGGGAAGTGCTTGTGAAAGGCTTGTCACCGTGGCCGGGCGGGGCGCAACACCGGCCATTTCATGCGCAATTTGCGCGATGTCCCTAACGCTCGGTAAATTCGGCTATCGCCCTGCAGCGCCGTAGGGCGGGCGCGGGATATTCATATGCGCGGCGCGCAGCGCAGCGGACCAGCGTTCTCTCAGATCGTGAAAATAAGGCTCGCCCGGTTCGATGCGGTAACTTAACTCCGCCTCACAGGTGTCGCGCCGCACGACCAGCAGATCGATCGGCATGCCGACCCCGAGGTTCGAGCGCATGGTCGAGTCCATCGAGATCAGGCCGATTTTCAAGGCGTCATAGAGATCGACCCCATAGTTGATCGCGCGGTCGAGCACCGGCTTGCCGTATTTATGCTCGCCGATCTGCAGGTAGGGCGTGTCGACGGTGCATTCGATGAAGTTTCCCGCGCCGTAAACCATGTAGAGGCGCATCTTCTCGCCTTGGATCTGGCCGGCGAACAGGAACGACACATCGAACGTCACGTCGGCTGCTTCGAGCGCGGCACCCTCGAGCTTGTGCACCCGGCGGATCGCGTTGCCGATGCGCAGCGCCGCCTGGAACATGGTTGGGGCGTTGAGCAGCGTTTCGATCTCCTTCGTCTCCGGATTTTCGATGCCCTCGCTCAACGTCGAGACCACCGACTGGCTCACCGACAGGTTGCCTGAGGAGGCAAGCGCCATGATGCGCTGGCCGGGCACGCCGAACACGTGCAGCTTGCGGAAGGTCGAGACGTTGTCGAGACCGGCATTGGTGCGCGTGTCGCCGATCATGACCAGACCGTCACGCACCAGAATCCCGCAACAATAGGTCATGACGACTCAGCTTCCCCCGGGCACCGCGGGGAGATTTATAGCGGCGCGGGCGGATGGGCCGCAATGCGGTGGAGTGGGGAGTTCTGCCGCCTCAAACGATCAGCGCGCACGCTCAGTATTTTTTGGCTGGCGTCTTGGGAACGCCGCCGCACGTCCAGCGCAGGCAACACTTCGGACCGGCCCGTTTGGCGCAAACCAGATTGGCGCATTCGATGACGGGTTTGACGCAGCGACGTTTCATCGCCACGTCGGCGCTGTCCACGGAAAGCGGCGCCGCATGCGCGGTCATCATTTGCGCCGCGAACATCGCGCACGCCGCAAGGCCGAGCGAAAAGCTGGAGCGTGTTCTCATGGTGCCCTCCCGACTGAAGTTGCCGCCTTTGGCTGCAATTTCGATTGTGATCCGGTGCCGCGGGATGCGCAAGCCGCTTTCGGGCAGAGGATCAGTTCTGCACCTGCCGCGCCGCCTGATCGACCGAGACGTTCACCGCCATGCTCTCCGCGCCGCCGCCGCGGCGCGCTCCGCGCACCGGGGCGGCGCCGAGATAGTCGAGACCCACCGCGACGCGCACGTGAGCGTCGGTCGCGCAGATGCCGTTGGTCGGATCGAACGCGACCCAGCCGATGCTCGGCACGTAGGCCTCCGCCCACGCATGGCCGGCATCCTGCTGCGTCACGCCGTCGGCGCGGTGGAAATAGCCGCCGACATAACGCGCCGGAATGTCGAGGTGGCGCGCTGCCGCGATGAAGATGTGAGTCAAGTCCTGGCACACGCCGCGCCTGAGCGCGAAGGCTTCCACCGCGGTCGTTGTGCTGTGTGTCGGATCGGTGTCGTAGGTCATCTCGGTGTGGACGCGGCCGAGCAGAGCATGCAGCAGCGGCAGCGTCTCGTCGGCCCGTGTGCGCGTTTCGCGCGCGAAGTCGGCGATCGCGCCATCCGGCTCGGTCAGCGGCGTCGCACGCAGATAAAGACTCGGCGGAAAGCGCTCGATCGTCCCTCCCACGAGGCCGGCCGTGTCTTGCACATCGACCTCGCCTTCGACCTGCACGCTAAGCTCCGTGAACGGGCCCTCGGCGGTGAAGGTATGGGTGATGTTGCCGAACGCATCTTCATGTTCGTCGAGGCGGCAGTCCTCGGTCACGTCGATGCGCCAGCGAACGACGTATTGGCCCTCGTGGTTGCGCGGCGTGAGGCGCAGGGTCTGGATCACGCCCGAAATCGGCGTGTCGTAGCGGTAACGGGTCTCATGCGAGATGCGGATGCGCATGGCTCCATGATATCAGGCATCGTCGGCCGCGAAAGTCGCTGATGCAGGCTTCACATTGTACCCCGAAGCGCCATATACAGGCGCCGGCTCGCGGAACGCGGGGCCGCCCGGAACATCCCTCTCTGCCAACGTGCACGGCAGGCACACGCGCCGGCGGCGGGGATCGTTTGAGAAAGCCACGCGAAAGTGACCGACCGCGCCATGCTCGATGCTCCCGATCTCGTCCGTCCCGCACCGTCCGATCGCGCGATCGAGGCGCCGCGCCGGACGTTTGCGATCATCTCGCATCCGGATGCCGGCAAGACCACGCTGACCGAAAAGCTCTTGCAGTTCGGCGGCGCCATCCAGATGGCGGGACAGGTGCGCGCGCGCGGCAACCAGCGGCGCACGCGCTCGGACTGGCTCGAGATCGAGCGCGCGCGCGGCATCTCGGTCACGTCGTCGGTGATGACGTTCGAGCACAACGGAATCGTTTTCAATCTGCTCGACACGCCGGGCCATGCGGACTTCTCGGAGGATACCTATCGCACGCTGAGCGCGGTGGACGCGGCCGTGATGGTGATCGATGCCGCAAAGGGCATCGAGAGCCAGACGCGCAAGCTGTTCGAAGTGTGCCGGCTGCGCGATATCCCGATCATCACGTTTATCAACAAGATCGACCGCGAGGGGCACGATCCGCTCGCGTTGCTCGACGAGATTTCCTCCGGGCTTGCGCTCGACCTGACCTTGCTGACCTGGCCGGTCGGCATGGGCGTCGATTTCCGTGGTTGCTTGGACATTGAAGCGGCACGGCTGCTGCTGCCGAAAGAGGCGCGAACGGATTCGTTCGGGCGCACGGAGCAGCTCGAGAACATCCACACCCTTTATCCGCACGCTGGCATCGAGGACCGCATCACGCAGCCGGCGCTGGAAAGCCTCGACCTGTGCCTCTCCGACCTGCCACGGTTCGACGCCAAGGCGTTCCGCGAGGGACATCTCTCGCCCGTGATCTTCGGCAGCGCGCTGAAGGATTTCGGCGTCGGCGAGCTGCTCGCGTGCCTGGCGCGCTGGGCGCCCGATGCGCTGCCGCGCAGAACGACCACGCGCACGGTCGAACCGGACGAGCCGGCCGCGAGCGGTTTTGTCTTCAAGGTTCAGGCCAACATGGACCCGAACCACCGCGACCGTATCGCCTTCGTGCGGCTGTGCTCGGGGAAATTCCGCCGCGGCATGAGGCTGTTCAATGTCCGCGAGAAGAAGCCGATGAATGTAGCGGCGCCGATCTTCTTTTTCGCCCAGCAGCGCGAGACGATCGACGAGGCGTTTCCAGGCGATATCATCGGCATCCCCAATCACGGCACGTTGCATGTCGGCGACAGCCTGACCGAAGGCGAGGCCTTGCAGTTCGTCGGCATCCCGAACTTCGCGCCGGAGATCCTGCGCCGCGTCGTGCTGGAAGATGCGATGCGCGCCAAGCAGCTCAACAAGGCGCTCAACGATCTCGCCGAGGAGGGCGTCGTACAGACTTTCCGCCCGGTCGATGGCTCGTGGCCGATCCTTGGAGCGGTCGGCGCGCTACAGCTCGACGTGCTGACCTCGCGGCTGAAGGCCGAATACGGCGTCTCGATCCGGCTGGAATCCGCACCCTATGAAACCGCGCGCTGGATCGCGGGCGAGAACTCCGTGATACAGCGATTCCGTGACGCGAACCGCTCGAGTATTGCGGAGGACCGGAATTCCAATCCGGTCTATCTCGCGCGCAATGCGTGGGCGCTCAATCGCGCCATCGAGGAATGGGCCGAGATCAAGTTCCTTAACGTGCGGGAACGCTGAGTTTTCTTGCCGCTCGCCGCCGCGGCACCACCGCAACGACGCCCTTCGCGTTCCGTGCCGCTCCGGGATGAAGGGGTACGACGATCACGAATTCCATTCCGTGAGGCTTGCTTGGGGTTGCGGTAAGCGAACCGCCGTGCGCCTCGACAATCGTTCGGCAAATTGCCAGCCCCATTCCCATACCGCCGGGTTTCGTCGTGAAGAACGGTTCGAACATCTTGTCAACAACCTTTTGATCGACGCTCGGGCCAGAGTCTCTGACCGTTATGACGGCGGCAGCAGCGCGAACCTTCGTCTCAATGTGCAATAGGCCCATCTCGGAGCCGCGCATCGCTTCCACGGCGTTCATGACCAAATTCAAGATGACTTGCTGCAACTGGGTTGGATCGCCCATCATGACGAGCGGCACATCTTTTCTTAAGACCAATTCGAGCGCGACTTCATTGAATTTAATCGATCCAGCCATGATGCCGACGATTTGTTCTATCAGTTCGTTCAAATCGATCTGCGTCCGAGTGTCTTCCTCGGTGTTGAACATCGCCCGGACGCCCTTGATGAAGTCACCGGCGCGATGGCTCTCTTTGACGACCTTTTCAATCGCGATGCGCGCCTCGTCGAGATCGGGCTCGTCAGCGTTGATCCAATTGAGACTTGCGCTACCGAAGGCCGCAATCGCTGCCAACGGCTGCCGGATTTCATGAGCGATGGAAGCAGTCAATTCGCCCGCGGTCGCGAACCGGTTCATTCGCGCGAGATCATTTGCCAGCTGTCGAGACGCAGCTTCGGCAATTCCGCGACGCCGATGTTCATAAAGGGACCAGACAAGCAGGATCGTCAGCATCGCCAATGCAGCCATTATCGCCAGAATTTCCGCGCGATAACGCTGCCATGTCGTGGGCTCGCGAAACTCGACGGTGCTGCCCGGCGGCAGGTTACTCTCGCTGATCCCCCAGCGATACAGTTCGCGCCAATCGTAAATTGGCGCGCTCAGCCCTACAGGGGGGATCTTGATACTGCCGGCGGCCTCGCCATTCAGAAGACGCACGGCGACCGCCGCGGTGCGGCTCGCGAGGTCCTGCGTCGAAAGCATGGGCCCACCGACGACGCCGTGCCCAAATTTGGTATCGTTGAAGCTGAAGACCGGCGCGTTCGCGGTCTTGTAAAGTTGATCGAACACGCGATCGCTGTCTTGCGGGACGCCATCTGCATCGACGTGGAATGTCGTGAAATAAACCGCGGAATGCGGCGGCAGCTGCGTAACCCGCTTCAGCAGATCACCAAGCGACAACGCATTGAGCCACTCGAACGTCACGCGGTTGGTAAGCCGCTGGACAGCTTCGCGATAGTTCTGCACCCAGAATTTCTCGATCGGTGAACTGCCATGCACCACCGCGATAGTGGTGGTGTCCGGCAGCACTTGTAGAATGGCTTCCAACGGAAGCGCTTGATCGAAGTCCGCCCCCACAATC
>Ga0070689_100002142_pt1 | contig 12806 bp, 13 predicted proteins | sample KBSS23HmetaG_FD_64669 | JGI IMG/M metagenome (GOLD analysis project Ga0070689, IMG submission 64669) | Switchgrass rhizosphere microbial communities from Kellogg Biological Station, Michigan, USA - KBS S2-3H metaG | ecosystem: Host-associated > Plants > Roots > Rhizosphere ...
AGGCGAACGCCGCCGCCCAGGTGACGCGAGCCGTTGACCCGGATGACTACTATCCGCCGGGCTCCGTTCGCCGCGAAGAGCAGGGCTCGCCCATCGTAAAAGTCTGTGTCGGACCGTCCGGCAGGCTGCTGCGCGATCCGGTAGTCACCGATACCTCTGGTTTCCCTGATCTCGACGGCGCCGCCATCAAAGTCGCGAAAGCCATGCGATATGCAGCGGGCAAGGAAAATGGCATCGCGCTCCCGGAGTCGTGCCGCAAGTTCAAGGTCAAGTTCACCCTGAAAAATAACTGAGGCCATTCGCCCTCGGTTTGCTGCGCGGTCCGCGCCTTGAATTGATATCAGCCTAACTACCATCCAGGACTGGCGCGCCGTCGCCGCACTGCGGTGACGACGACCTGTCCACGTGACTCCGTCCGCGGACTAACTACTGTGATTGTGCATTGCAATCACACCTAGGGCATTGTCCTAGCGCGCGAGTTCCCGGACCAAGGTCCAATTACTCGGGAACGGCGCGCGCTCTAGTTTGTCCTGCATCTGGATAGTCACATTCTTCAGTGGAGGCTGCGATGCGTAGGCGAAATCTCACGAGCCGTTACGACGTGGCCTCGCTCGCGATCGCGGTGGCCGCAATCTGCGCGAGCGCACGCGCCGCCGATGAAACCGGCAAGTGGTACATCAATCCACAGGCGGGCTACACGATTCTCGATAACTCGCGCGACCGGGATGACGACTTCCACTACGGCATCGGCTTCGGTTACCACGCATCGCAGCACTTCAGCTTCGAGGTCAATGGCCTGTGGGGCGACTTCGAAGGCGACGCCGGAAAAACCTTGCACCAGAGCGCGTATTCGCTCGACGGACTCCTTGTCTTCGGGCGCGAGAACAACGTCTCCCCCTATCTGACATTTGGCGGCGGCTATCTCAATAACAATTTCAACGGGCCTTCCAACTGGGCCGGTCCCATGGCGCAAATCGGCCTGGGCCTGATGATGGACGCTGGCGATGGAAATTTCGTATTCCAGTTCCGTCCCGAGGTGAAGTATCGGATGGACTGGCCGGATTCACCGCACGGCAAAGACGATGCCGGCGACATCCTGGTGAACCTCGGGTTCGTATTCAATTTCGGCGGATCGAGATCCGCGCCGCCGCCCGTCACGCAGGCGCCCCCACCGGCGCCGCCACCACCGCCTGAACCCGCGCCGCCGCCCCCACCACCCATGGATTCGGACGGTGACGGCGTCCCGGACGGCGCCGACCGTTGTCCCGGCACTCCGCGCGGCGTGGTGGTCGACGAGAAAGGTTGTCCGCTCGAGCCGGTGATCCTGCGCGGCGTCGCGTTCGAAACAGCCTCGGCGACGTTGACCACGGGTTCACGTCCCGTCCTCGATGCGGTCGCCCAGGACCTCAAGCTGCATCCTCGCGTGCAGGTGGAGTTGCAGGGTCATACCGACAGTCGCGGCGCCGATGCCTACAACCTGGAGCTCTCGCAGCGGCGCGCCGATTCCGTGCGCGACTACCTGATCGCACAGGGCGTGTCCGGCACACGGCTGACCGCGAAAGGTTATGGCGAGACGCAACCCGTTGCGGACAACGCCACCGCGGCCGGCCGCGCCGAGAACCGGCGCGTGGTGATGAAGGTGACCGCAAATCCGAACAACGCGGAGATCAAGCAACAATAGCGCTGAGTTGCCACGACTTGCAGCCCCGGGTTTGGTCCGCGCCCGAAGGTGGCGGCTGAGCGTTGAACCGCGCGGCGAACCGCGAACGCAGTGGTAACCTGTTGGCCCACATCGACAACGGGCGATGAGGCCACTGCATGACCACATCGATCGATGCGTCACAACGCGGGCTGATCGTTGGCATCGTCATCGCGACGTTGCTGCTGCTCGCCCTTACGATCGTCGACCTGGCGCGCGGTGGCCGTCCTGATCCGCCAAATCTGCGCGCGGCCGCGACCCTGCTAGATGGCGCGTGGCGATTCCGCACCGGCGATGACCCACGTTGGGCGGACATCAATACTGACGACAGCGGTTGGGGGACGATCGATCTGACCGCTCCACCGGGCAGCCACGACGGCGACGTGGGTCTGCCCGATTACGTTGGCGGGTGGATGTCGCACGGTCATCCCGACTACACGGGCTACGCCTGGTACCGGCGCGGCGTGACAGTGCCGGCCGGACTGGCATTGTGGGACGTCCTCGGGCCGACCATCGTCGAGGATGCCTACGAAATTTACTGGAACGGGCAGAAGTTAGGCGGGTCGGGCAGGCTTGGCCCGGATCCGCGCGTGGTTGGCACGCGACCGCTGCGCTTCGCGCTTCCCGGCGATGCGGCGGGCACTCGCGGCGTGCTCGCCATCCGCGCATTCAAACTTCCGGGCGGGACGAGCCCGGACGGCGGCGGCATGCGCAGCGCGCCCATCCTCGCTCCGCGGCCGACCAGCGATGGGCTGCATCGCGCGCAATGGGAGCGGACCATCGCCGGTTACATCGTCGAGGCGATCGAGCCCATCGCCATGTTCGCGGTCGTCGCTCTGGCGTTCTGGGGCCGGTCTCGCAGCAGCCACCAGGGGTTCCTGATCTTTGCCAGCATCGCGCTGGCACTGATGGCGGCCCGACGGCTCAACAATGCGATCACGTCATGGACCGATCTCATGGATCTGCGTACATGGGCGTGGCTGGCGTCGGTAATGTGGCTGCCCACGCTGGCCGCTTGGGGCATGGCCTGGAATCGCTGGTGCCTGCCGGCATGGCGCAGCCTCGATGCCTTGGCCATCGTGCTCGCGGTCATCGGGTTCATCGCCGTCGTACTGCACTGGGCCACCGTGATCACGGTCATCCGGTTCGGCTGGCTTGCATTGTTCGTCGTGCTTGCGGCGCGCATTGCCGTCCGCGGACCCTTGCGGATCGTGGCGCTGATCACGCTGGCCGCGATCGTGGCCGCGTATTTTGGCGGCGAGCTGCTCGATCCGCTCGGCGTGCCCGGCATCTGGTTCCCGTACGGCATCGGCGTGTCACGCACGCAGTACATTTACGTGGCTATCATTCCGCTCGTGGCTTTCCTGATGGTGCGGACCTTGAAAACCAAGCAGGCATGAGCAAAACCGTCGTTGGAAAAGATGGGAAGGCGCGTTGCTTCTGGAGCGGTGCCGCTCCCGAATTCCCCGCGTATCACGACCGCGAATGGGGTTTCCCGGTGGCCGACGACCGGCGATTGTTCGAGAAGATCTGTCTCGAGGGGTTCCAGTCGGGACTGAGCTGGCGAACCATCCTGGCCAAGCGCGAGAACTTTCGTGCCGCGTTCAAGAATTTCGATTTCGACAAGGTGGCCCGATTCGATGCACGTAACGTCAAGCGCCTGCTGGGCGACCCCGGCATCGTGCGCCATCGCGGCAAGATCGAGGCCGTCATCAACAACGCGCGCTGCGCGCGGGAGATGGTGAAGCGCGAAGGCTCGCTGGCGGCCTACATCTGGCGCTACGAGGCGGGCGCGAAGCGCAAGTCCATGGCGGTCTCGGAAGAGGCGATCAAACTATCGAAGGACCTCAAGAAGCTTGGCTGGCGCTTCGTCGGCCCAACGACCGTGTACGCGTTCATGCAGGCCATGGGCCTGGTCAACGATCATGCCGCGGGCTGCGTCATCCGCGCGAAAGCCTTGAAGGCCCGCAAGGCATTCAAGATCCCCTGACTACCGCTTGCGCGCCGACTCGACCGCCGCCGCGAGCTTGCGTGCGGCGTCCAGGCGCTCATTGCCCGCGCGCAGTGCAGTTACCGAGACGATCATGCGTGACAAGAGGCTCGAGCGGACCACGGACCATTCGGGCGCGCTGGCTGGAAGCGACCATAACCGGTCAGAGCTGATCTTGAAATCAGGCCCCAGCTTTTCCGCCACGGCGGCGATGTCCGGCGCGATTTGCGGATGGTTCGAGGCCAGCCTCATCTGGATCAACCCGCTCATGATCACGTTCGTGTTGTACACCTGATCGACGAAGTACGAGTTGTTGCGATTGATGACTTCGAAGCGCTGGCTGGTCACCTGGTAGAAGTCGACGATGGCCTCGCGAAGCGCCGGGTCGTGGATCAGGCTCAAGTGGCCGGTGTTGACGAGATCGAGGTAGGTCGAGTTCTTGAGCACCATGGTTTGCCGGGTCATCAGATGTGACATGGCCTCCGACAACCTGTCGGTATCCGCCGCGGGCGGCGGCTGTACGATGGATCGCCGTGCCAGCGCCGCGTCTTCGATCTGCTTGGCTTCGAAAGCGGTGAAAGTCGTCAGGTCGGAGATGGTGCGCTCGAGATCGCCACTGAGCCGCGCCAGGTAGTTGGCCTCGGTCTTCGCGTCCTGGCGATCCTGGAACCAGGCATTGAGCGCCAGCGCCACGAGCACGCCGGCGACTACGACGACGAATTCGAACAGGAAACGACCCAGCAGCGAGTCGTGCGTCAGGCGAAAGCGCCATCGGCGTGAGACAGGATTATTCATTGGCGGCATGTCCTCCCGGACCAGCTTCTTGTTATTGCCCTTTGAATCCCTTCGCGACGATATAGACCTCGCGCGATTCCTTGCGCGACGCCTGCGGCTTTCGGATCAGTACCTTCTCGAAAGACTTGCGCAGTTCCTTCACGTATTCGTCCGACCCCGAGCCCTGGAACATCTTCGCGGCGAAGCTGGCGCCGGGCTTCAGCATCTTTTTCACCGAATCCAGCGCCAGCTCCAGCAGGTACATCGAGCCTGCCTGGTCGGCGGAGTCGATGCCGGACAGATTCGGCGCGATGTCCGAGATGATGAGGTCGAACTTCCCGCCATCGAGCCAGCCCAGCAGCTGCTCGATGATCGTGTCCTCGGTGAAGTCGCCCTGGATGAAGTCGACGTTGGGCACCCGGTCCATCGGCAGGATGTCGGTGGCCAGCACGCGGCCTTTGCGGCCGACCAGCCGTCCCGCCACCTGCGACCAGCCACCGGGCGCGCTCCCGAGGTCGAGGATGCGCATGCCGGGCTTGATCAACCGGTCTTTCTCATTGAGCTCGACGAGTTTGTACGCCGAGCGCGAGCGGTAGCCGTCGACTTGCGCCTGTTTGACGAAAGGATCGTTGACGTGTCGGCGCAGCCATTCGTTGCTGCTCTTGGAGCGTGGCATGATGCGCGCATTCTACCTCTACCTCTGCCGGGTACACCGGCCAGGAAGTCGCAGTGATCCGTATCACTGAGTTGTCACTGCCACTCGATTACCCACCGGATGCGCTGCGCAAGGCGGTCGCGAATCGCCTGGCAGTCCGCGAAGCGGACCTGCTCGAATGCACGCTGTTCAAGCGCAGCTACGACGCGCGCAAGAAGTCCGCGATCAAGTTCATCTGCATCGTCGATGTGACGTTGCGCGACGAGGCCGCGGTGCTCAGGCGCTTCGCCCGCGACCGGCAGATAGGTGTCGCCCCGGATACCTCCTATCACCCGCCGGCGAAGGCGCCGGCCATTCTCAAGAGCCGGCCGCTGATCGTGGGCTTCGGCCCAGGTGGTTTGTTTGCGGCGTTGATCCTGGCGCAGGCGGGATTCAAACCCATCGTCCTCGAGCGCGGCCGTGACGTTCGCCGGCGCACGCAGGACACCTGGGCGCTGTGGCGCAAGCACATCCTCACGCCCGAATCCAACGTGCAATTCGGCGAGGGTGGGGCGGGCCTGTTCTCGGACGGCAAGCTCTACAGCCAGATCAAGGATCCGAAGTTCTACGGCCGCAAGGTCATGAACGAATTCGTGAAGGCCGGCGCACCCGGGGAAATCCTGTTCGTCAGCAAGCCGCACATCGGCACGTTCCGCCTGACCGGTGTGGTGGAGAAGATGCGCGCGGAAATCGTTGCGCTCGGCGGCGAGGTGCGCTTCGAGAGCAAGGTCGTCGATCTGCTGCTGGACGATGGCCCTCATGGCCACAAGACAATCGAAGGCGTGGTTCTCGAGAATGGCGAGAAGCTGCACAGCCAACACGTGGTGCTGGCCCTCGGCCACAGCTCACGCGACACGATGCGAATGCTCGAACGCCGCAAGGTATTCCTCGAAGCGAAGCCTTTTGCGCTGGGGTTTCGGATCGAACATCCGCAGTCGCTGATCGACACCGCGCGTTTCGGAAAATTCGCCGGCCATCCGGAGCTCGGCGCGGCGGACTACAAGCTGGTGCATCACTCCAGCAACGGTCGCTCGGTGTACAGCTTCTGCATGTGCCCCGGCGGAACCGTGGTGGCGGCGACTTCCGAGCCCAACCGCGTGGTCACGAATGGCATGAGCCAGTATTCGCGCAACGAACGCAATGCGAACGCGGGCATCGTGGTGGCGATCAACCCGGAGCCTGACTACCCGGGCGGCCCGCTGGCCGGCGTCGCCCTGCAAGAGGCGCTCGAATCGAAGGCTTTCGAACTGGGCGGCAGCGACTACAGCGCCCCGGGGCAATTGGTCGGTGACTTTCTGCGCGGCGTGTCTTCGACGCAGTTGGGCGCGGTGACGCCGTCGTATACCCCGGGCGTGAAGCTGGGCGACCTGGCGACAGCCCTGCCTGGTTATGCCATCGAAGCGATCCGCGAAGCGCTGCCGGTGTTCGGCCGGCAGATCGCGGGCTTCGATCGCGACGATGCGGTGCTCACCGGCGTCGAGAGCCGCACCTCTTCGCCGGTGCGCATCACGCGCGATGCGGAATCGTTGCAGAGTCTCAACGTGCGCGGGCTGTATCCCTGTGGTGAGGGCGCGGGTTACGCGGGTGGGATACTGTCGGCCGGCGTCGATGGCATCAGGGTGGCAGAAGCCGTGGCGCGGGCAATATGAAATTCGAAGACATCAAGAAGCTGCACCAGAAGAAGTTCCGCGAGGAGCTGCGGCATTTCATCGTCGAGGGCGAGCACCTGGTGCAGGAGCTGGAGAAAGCCGCGGCGCGCGACGCGCGGCTGCGCCAGAGCGAGATCTACGTGACGCGCGACTATGCGCATTGGTCGAGCCCATTGCCGATGCACGTGGTCAAGTCCGCGCAGATGGCGCAGATCAGCGAGACGCGCTCACCGCAGGGTATCGCCGCGGTGGTGCCGATGTTCGAGGCTCGCGAGCGGCGCGACGACGAGCGTGCCGTCTATCTTCACGAAATCCAGGACCCCGGCAATCTCGGCACCATCCTGCGCACGCTGGCCTGGTTCGGGAATTTTCGCTGTCTTTTGAGCCCGGACAGCGTCGATGTGCACAACGGCAAGGTGGTCCGCGCGAGCATGGGAGCCATCTTTCACGTACCGGTGGAAATCGACGTGCCGCTGGACGCATTGCGCGGGCGCTTCGCACGCATCGCGTGCCTGGATCTCGATGGCGAAGCCGTCGCTACGGCCGGATTCCGCCAGTTCGAGTGTTACCTGTTCGGCAACGAGGCTCGGGGCCTGCCGCAGGCAGCCAAGACGGGCGCGCGTGTCTTCACGATTCCAGGCACCGGCGCCATCGATTCGCTCAACGTCGCCGCGACCGTGAACATCTGCCTCTACGAGCTCAACCGGTGAGGCGGCGCGGCGCGAGGCTCGCCAGGCACCAGGCGGCGAGAACGGCGTGGGCCACGGCCACCGGCCAGAGTCCGACGGCGGACAGTTTTGCCACCCATGCGGCGTACAGCAAAACCGCGCACACGCCCGCGTTGTATAACGACATCGCCGATACCAGGCCGGTGGTCGCGCGCGAATCCGTATCGTCCCGGGCCCGCCAGCAGGCGACTCCCAACGTCAGCAGCGCGACACCCGCGACCCGCGCGAGGGTGATCGCCACGGCCGTCTCGAGCTCCGCGCCCAGTATCAGCCGGGCGCACAGCGACGGTAACGCCAGCAAGCCGAGACCGGTGGCGGTTTCGGCGGCGGCCATGACGATGAGCGGTTTCTTCATCTGGAAAGTATGCGCCGCCTGACACTTTAATTCCGAACACCCGCCGTGTTTTCGTCCCGTAGACTGGCCGAGGGGCGGGTCATCCACACTCGCAGAACTGGAAACGACATGAAATCCGGCATGGCCCTGCGCGCACTCTTGCTCATATCAGGCATCGCGTGCGCGGTTCCCGCATTCACGCAGGACGCCGCGCCGAAACTTCCGGCCGGTGCCCAGGACAACGCCAATGCCATCGCGAAAGAGGTCGAACAGATTCGTGGCCTGACGTTCAAGCAGCCCGTGCGCGTCGAGTCGCAGTCAATCGCGGACTTCAAGGAATATGTTTCGCGGGAGATCGACACGTCGGTGCCGAAATCGATCCGCGCGCACTACGGCGACATCGTGCGCACACTCGGCTTGTATCGCGGACCGCGCATCGAGGATTTCTCCGCGCTGATGACCACGGTCATGAGCTCGCAGGTGGGCGCCTACTACGATCCCGAGAAGCAGAGTTTCTTCGTCCTCGCGAGCAACATGCCCGAGCTGATGCAGGGCGTGATGTACTCGCACGAGCTGTACCACGCGTTGCAGGACCAGTACTTCGATCTGACGCGTTACATGGACATGGGCCACAAGGCCGGAGCCAAACCGGTCAACGACCCCGTCTTCAACTCGGACAGCCGCATGGCGCGCACCGCGGTCGTCGAAGGTGAGGCGACTTACATCATGTCGATGTGGGTGATACAGAAGATGTCGCACCAGCCGGCGACGCGCGAGCAGATGTCCATGGTGGTGGCGATGCAGTCCAATCTCTCCATGGACCAGATGCGCGAGGCGCTCAAGCAACAGCAGGTTTCAGAGCTGCTCGGCGAAGACATGAAGGACACCATGAAGGCCGCGGATGAGATTCCCGCATTCATCATGGACTCGATGCTCGGCGTGTACTTCAAGGGCATGAGCTTCGTGTTCGCCGTGCAGGAGCAGGGCTGGCCGGCGGTCGAGAAGCTCTACACCGAGTATCCGCCGCAATCGACGGAGCACATCCTGCATCCCGAAAAGTGGCTGGCGCGCGAGGCGCCCGTGGGCTTCGAATGGCCGAAGTTCGGCCGGACGGCCGCGCTGCGCAACTGGGAGCTGCTGGATGACGACGTGCTGGGCGAATTCCAGTGGCGCATCATCTTCCGCGAACAGGGACTCGCGAAGGAGGCGGAATCGGTGGCGGCCGGCTGGGGAGGCGACCGCTACGCGGTGTTCAAGAAGAAGGACTCCGATGCAACGCTGCTGCTGCTACGCACCTGCTGGGACAGCGAGCAGGAAGCGAAAGAGTTCGCCGACGCCTACAGGCGGGTGCTGGCGACCAAGTACGCCGATGCCCCGGTCCCGACGCTGCTCGAACAGGAAGGCAGCGACGTGTACGTCGTCGAGGGCGGCGCAGAAAAAGACACCCAGGCGCTGATGAAACTCGTGAGAGGCGTGAAGCCGGTGAAGCCGAGGCGCGGCTGAGGCGCGCGCATCCGCTCAGCCGAGGAAACGCCTGACGATGGCGTTGTAACGGTCCGGCTGCTCCAGCATGGTCAGATGCGAGCAGCCGGGCATCACCTCGAGTTGCGAGCCGCGGATTCCCTTGTGAATCGTCTCGGCGCAGTCGAGTGTGACCTCGTCAAATTCTCCGGTGGTGATCAGGGTCGGTAGTTTGATGCGCCCGAGGTCGGCACGCCGGTCCCAATCCCTGGTGTTGCCGACGATGGTGAATTCGTTGGGGCCGTTCATGATGCGATAGGCGGGCGACTTCGCCAGGTTGGCGCCGACCGCCTCCATCTCGGGCGGTGGCGGTTTCACGCGGCACAAATGCAGGTCGTAGAAGAGCCCGACCAGGGACTGGTATTCGGGCGAAGCCTGCTGGCCCGCGGCCTCCAGTTCCTTGAGCTTTGCTCCGGCGCCATTCGGCAGCTGGTCGAGCAATCTGCGCATGCCGGCGACAGCCTGCGGCACGCTGGCCAGCGCACCGCCCATGATCAGTTTCTCGACGCCGGCGCCGTGTCCCGTGACCAGGTACTCGATGGCCAGCATCGATCCCCACGAATGGCCGAACAACACGATGCGATCGAGGCCCAGCGCCTTGCGCACGGCGTCGACTTCGTCGACGAAGCGTGTAATGCGGTACCGCGATTCGTCCTCTGGAGCGTCCGATCGTCCGCATCCCAGCTGGTCATAGAAGATGATCGGCCGGTCCGCGCCGAGCGCCTTCATCGGCAAAAGATAGTCGTGACCGGCGCCGGGTCCGCCGTGCAAGAGCAGCAGTGGCGTACCCCGACCCGTGCCGACGCGTCGCCACCAGACTTTTCCGCCTGGGACGGGTGCAAGACCGGTTTCGTCGCCTTCCACGGCCAGGGCCAGCGGTGCGAGCGCGACTGATGCGAGTACCGATCGACGTGTGAGGTTCATGGCCGACCTCCGTCTTGTTGTTGTCCGCGCCATCATACGCATTATCATTTCCGCCAGGCGGTTCAGGCGACGGTCACGCGTTTCAGGAATGCGTGCAGATCGGCGACTTCGTCCGCGCACAGCGAATGTGGCATCGGATAGCTGTGCCACTCGACGGCGTAACCCGCACTCTGCATCAGGGCGCGGGTCTCGTCGCCCAGCATGTAAGGCACCACCGGATCCTGCGTGCCATGCGCCATGAAGATGGGCGTCGACTGGTTCGAGGTGTTGCGCAGCTTCGCGAACTCCCGCGACAACGGCAGATAGCAGGAGAGGGCGATGATGCCGGCGAACCTGTCGGGGTGGCGCGTGGCGATGTGCAGCGCCATGGCGCCGCCCTGTGAGAAGCCGGCGAGGAGTATGTGATCGCTGCCGATGCCGCGCGCATGCTCGCGATGGATCAGGCCGCTGATCGAATCGGTGGTCTCGCTGATGCCCTTGAAGTCCTCGGCGGAGCGGCGGTCGATGCCGGCGATGTCGTACCAGGCGCGCATCGCATACCCGTTGTTGATGGTCACGGGGCGTACCGGCGCATGCGGAAACACGAATCGCAGCGCTGGCAGTCCGCCCTGGAGCTCGGGTACCAACGGCTCGAAGTCGTGGCCATCGGCGCCCAGGCCGTGCATCCAGATGATGGTGTAGACAGGGTTGGGGCCGGTTTCGACGGTGACCGTTGCGAGTGCGTTCAAACAATCGTCTCCGAGATCGTGCTCACCGTGAGATTCGCCGCCCACATGAGGGAATCGATGAGCTCACGCACTCCCGGGAAAAACGTGTATGCGGCCCAGAACAGCAGCACCGTGAAACCGATCCACATGAGGCCGTGCAGCGCGCCCCAGGCCGGATGGGAATTGGCGTGCTGCTGTCCGGCGTGACGCATCATGCGCAACGGTGCGGAAATCGCGCTGTAGATCAACACCAGCGCGATGATGCCCACCCACCACGGCATGCCGTGCGGCAGGTACCAGCCGAAGATGCTGTGCTGAGTGACGAGCGAGAACATGGCCAGGATCCAGGTGACGAAGATCACCGCGCCGATGAGCGCCGCGACCGGCGCCAGGACGCCGCTGAAAAAGCGCGCGGTGTTCCCGGCGATGGGTCCGGCCTGCGCGGTCGCCATGCGGATCTGCTCGTTCATGTGCTTGAACTGGCGGTTCCAATGCCGCTGCTGCCGGCGCCACTCGCGCCGCCAGCGGTACGTGTGGCCGAACTCCTCAAAGTTTTTTTTTGCGCGGCTGATCAGCTCTTCGGTATTGAAAGGCATACCGAAGGCCGCGGCGCGGTCTTCCGGAGTCGTGGCCACCGGCACCACGAACATCAGCACGATGTACACGATGAACCAGAAGCCCGAGCTGAAGATGGTGAGCAGCACGAAGGCCAGGCGTATCCACGTCACGTCGACGTTCAGGTACGCGGCGATGCCGTTGCACACGCCGCTCCACATCGCGCCCTCGCGGATCTGGTAGAGCCGCTTGCGCGGCGGCGGAGGGGTGAAAGTCTGCGAACTGCCGCCACCCGCGGCGGAGTCGGCCGACGCGCCCGCGGCCTTTTCGTCCGCGGATTCCACCGGGCCCATCTCTTCGATGATCTTTTCCACTTCCGCGGTGCTGACCACGGTCTTGTGCGGACCGAGCACGGCGCGGCATTTCTCGCCGATGGCCTGCTCGAGATCCGCCGTGACTTCGGCGCGATCCGGGCTGTCCTTCAGGCGGGATTCGGCGCGTTCGAGATACGCGCTGAGCAGGTTGTAGCCCGGTTCTTCGAGCTGATAGGCGATGCCGTTGAGGCTGATGTTGATGACTTTCTGCATGGCTCAATTCCCTAAATCGGCGAGTGTTTTGTTCAGGTTTTTCCAGTAATCGTTCAACGTCGACAGTTGCGTGCGGCCCTTGGCGGTGAGCTTGTAGTACTTGCGCGGCGGGCCGGCGTCCGACTCCTGCCACTCGTAATCCACCAGCTCCTCGCGCCGCAGCTTGCTCAGGAGGGGATAGAGCGTCCCTTCCTGGGTGGCGAACTCGGTGGGGCCCAGAAGCTTGAGCATGTCGGCGACGTAGACCTTGTCTCCGGCCACGATCTTCAGGATCACGAATTCGAGCAGGCCCTTTCGAATCGGCGCGAGTTTTTCGGTTGGGTCCATGGGTTTAAACAGCTACCTTGGCGGCGCAAGGTACTTGAGTTGGGCATGGTCGTCAAGAGGGGCTGTCCACACCGGTGGTCGTGCCGTACAATCCGCGCCCTCGGATGGGTAGGCGGTTCGACCGCGAGCTCCCAACGTGAGTCGAAGCCCCGCTGGGGCTTTAGTTTTTTTGGGGCTGGCCTTATTTACGGGGGCCAGCGGATGTGTGGGAGGGCCTTTGGGCCCTTTTTTGTTGGAGGGCGAGTGGAAACGGCACTGCACGACCGTCTCATCGCCCGTTTCGAGCCGGAATTGCAGGGGCTGGGTTACGAACTCGT
>Ga0070689_100002144_pt1 | contig 12793 bp, 8 predicted proteins | sample KBSS23HmetaG_FD_64669 | JGI IMG/M metagenome (GOLD analysis project Ga0070689, IMG submission 64669) | Switchgrass rhizosphere microbial communities from Kellogg Biological Station, Michigan, USA - KBS S2-3H metaG | ecosystem: Host-associated > Plants > Roots > Rhizosphere ...
CGTGGCGGTAGGAATATAAATCCTCGTTCTGGGTCGCCAGGGCGTGAAAGGCGTGGCCCGCTTCATGCAACATTGTCTCCACATCCCGTTGCAGTCCGACCGCGTTCATGAAGATGAACGGGAGCCGCGCCTCGTTCAGGGTCGACTGATACCCTCCGGGTGCTTTGCCCCGGCGATTGTTCAAATCGAGCAACCGAAGTTCCTGCATCGTTTGAAAATTGGCCCCCAGCTCGGGTTCCAACCGATTGAATATCGCCTGCGATCGCGCGGTGAGGTCGCCGACGTCCTGAAAGGGGCGCAAGGGCGGGCGATGGAGCGGATCCACCTCGGAATCCCACGGCCGCAAAGCGTCGAGGCCCAGTTGCTGGACGCGCGCGCCTTGAAGTTCCCGCACGATCGGCAACACCTCCTGCTCCACCGCGGCATGGAAATCGAGGCAATCTTCCGGTGTGTAATCGAATCGACATTTTGAGCGGAACGCGTAGTCACGGTAATTGGCAAAACCCGCGTTGGCGGCGACTCGCTCGCGCAGTGCGACAAGCTGGCTGAAAATGTCCTCGAACCGGGGGGCCTCCTGCAGTCGGCGATTGGCGGCCGTCTCCCACGCGTCCTGCCGCAATGCGCGGTCTGGTTCTTCGAGAAACCTGGCCATTTGCGGCAGCGTCTTTTCCTCGCCCCGGAATTGGACGGTGAGCGAGCCGGTCAGCTCCTGGTATTGCTGGCCGAGTTTTGCCTCCTCCGTCTCGAGCGGCACATTTTCATCGCGATAAAGTTCCACCTGAACGCGCGTGTCACGATCGAACACCAGATACCGTTCCCTGGGCAATTGCTCCCGCAGCGGGTGTTCCAGAAAAAGCTTGGATAAATGGAACTGCCGCGGTTTGAGCTTTGGCTCGATTGCCTCCACGAAGTGCAGGTACGCCTGTTTGGCGGATTCATCGTCGGTGTGACAGGTCATCGCGATGTAACGGCACGAAGATTCCTCGTCCAGCGCCGCTGAGAATTCGCCCCAATCGAGCAGCCATTTTTCCAGCGCGGCCGCGGTTGCGCACCTCGCCGCTTCGTTCTCCAGCCGATCGAAGAGAGGCTCGATTTGCGACCAGTCGCCAAAGTCGAGGGAGATCGGAACGAACTTCCGCGGACGATACGGCGCCAGCTTTCCGAACGGCAGTAAATTCATGCGCCGGAGCATGCCGGGAAGGCCGTCGTCACGAAAAGATGAAAATACCCGGACCTACGCCACCGTGAGTGGTCCATCGAATTGGGTCAGGCTGATGACTTCGGTCCGCGCGAGATGCGGCCCATGCTGCTGGCCCTTCGGAGCAAAGAAACAGGTGCCGTTTGAGTAAACGACGCCACTTTCCTCCCACTCGCCGCTCAGGACGTAGACATATTCATTGGCCAGCGGATGAGTATGGGCGGGAACCGTGGTGCCCGCCAAAAACTTTCGCAGCACGACCACCCCGCCCGTGTTCTCGTTTTTGTGCAGGACCATCAGCTCCACACCGGGATACGGGCCCGGCTGCCAGATCTTATCCTTGGCCAGGGCGACATATTGAAACATGGGCGTATTGAACGGGGCAGGGCAGGGGAAGGCAAGGCTGCGGCACGAAGAGGGTGCTTGGAAATCGGGAGGCAAGGCACCAACCGAGCCATCCCATCCAGAAAAACCGCTTTTCTTCGCCCAACTCGCCGCTATCTTCTGCGAACGCCGGATCGGCTGACCAGCCCCCACGCAAACGTCAACCCCCGGTATACGTATTTATCGATGGACGCCGGACACATAAGAAATTTCAGCATTATTGCCCATATTGACCATGGGAAGACGACCTTGTCAGATCGCTTGCTGCACCGAACAGGCACGGTCGAGACGCGCGAGATGGAGGATCAGCTCCTCGATTCCATGGACTTGGAACGGGAGCGTGGCATCACGATCAAGGCGCATCCGGTCACCATGTATTACACCGCGAAGAACGGTGAGGTGTATGAGCTGAACCTGATCGACACGCCTGGCCATGTGGATTTTTCCTACGAAGTGTCCCGCAGCTTGAGCGCCTGCGAAGGCGCCTTGCTCATCATTGACGCCGCCCAGGGCGTGGAGGCTCAGACCGTGGCCAACGTGCACCTGGCGATGAAGCAGAACCTCGCCATCATTCCCATCATCAACAAAATCGATCTGCCGCACGCCGACGTCGCCCTCACCAAATCGCAACTCGAAGACATCCTGGCCATTCCCGGCGATACCGCGATTTCCGCCAGCGCCAAGCAGGGGATCGGCATCGATGATATCCTCGAGGCGATCGTTGAGCGCATTCCGCCGCCCAAACCGACGGGCGCGCCTTCCCTCCAGGCGCTGTGCTTCGACTCTTATTTCGATACCTACAAAGGTGTCGTCACCCACGTGCGCGTCTTCAACGGCGAGTTAAAGGCGGGCACGCAGCTCAAATTGCTTCATTCCGGTCGCGGAGTTGAAGTGAAGGAAGTGGGCAGCTTCAACCCGAAACCGTACATTCGGGAAAAGCTCGAAGTCGGAGAAACGGGTTATTTTACCGCCAACATCAAAAGCCCGAAGGATGTGAAAATGGGCGATACCGTCACCGACTCGCGACATCCTTCCGCCGTCCTGCCTGGCTTTCAGGAAATCCATCCGATGGTTTTCAGCGGGATCTATCCCATCAACACCGCGGACTACGAGCATCTCAAGGCCAACATGGCCAAGCTGCAGCTCAACGATTCTGCGTTTGTTTATCAGGCAGAATCCTCCGTCGCGCTCGGATTCGGTTTCCGTTGCGGGTTTCTCGGCCTGCTCCACCTCGAGATCGTGCAGGAGCGGTTGCGTCGGGAGTACGACATGGACATCATCGCCACCTATCCGAGCGTGGTCTATCGAGTGACGATGAGCGATGGCGTGGTCAAGGAAATCGACAACCCAGCGTTCCTGCCGGAGCCGAATTACATCGACAAAATCGAGGAGCCAACTGTCAAGGCGTTCATTATTTGTCCGAATGAATACATTGGCGACATGATGGCCCTGGTCTCCGAGAAACGTGGCCTGCTGGATCATACCGAGACGCTGGATGCGCGCCGGGTGATGTTGACCAGCGTCCTGCCGCTCAATGAAATTTTGATCGATTTCCACGATCGCATCAAAAGTCTGACCCGCGGGTTTGGCTCGATGGACTACGAGCACGATGAATACATGCAGTCCGACATGGTGAAGCTCGACATGCTCGTCAACGGCGAGTCGGTCGATGCCTTCTCCTGCATCGTCCATCGGGACAAGGCGGAGGGTCGCGGCCGCGCGCTCGCTGCCAAGCTGAAGGAAGTGATTCCGAAACAGCAGTACGCCGTGGCTATCCAGGCCGCCATCGGGGGAAAAGTCATCGCGCGGGAGACGGTCAGCGCCCTGCGGAAGGATGTCACTGCCAAATGCTACGGCGGCGACATCACCCGGAAGCGCAAACTTTTGGAGAAACAAAAAGAAGGCAAGAAACGCATGAAGTCCTTTGGGTCGGTCAATATTCCCCAGGAAGCATTCATTGAAGTTCTCAAAACGTCATGAGCAACCAGGGTCAAAAAGGGAAGGGGACTGCATCGCCCGCCACCGAGGAATCCCAGCCGATGAGCGACCGGCCGCCTGCGCCGGTCAACGGCGATCGCTCGACTCGCCACGGTTTCTTCAATCCGAACTGGTTTTTGTCCAGTTCGGTCCGGCACGCCACCCACATGCGAAAATTGGTGTGGAAGTTGTTGTGTGCCCAAAGAGACATTCTTTCTCCGCAGGCCATCGACGCCATTGAAACAGCCGTCAGCCGAACCGAATCGACCTGCTGGAGCACACGGGAAAAAAGCGCCATCGAAGCGGAACTGCGCCACCTGGAATCCACGGCCAACAAATGGCTGAAGCCATACCCGAGCGCCACCGTCCGCGAGAATGTCGAGGTATTGCTGGTCGCGATTGCTGTGGCCATGGCGATTCGCACATTCTTCGCGCAGCCGTTCAAGATTCCCACCGGCTCGATGCAGCCCACGCTCTACGGCGTCACATCGGTTCCCGACTACACCAAGATGGAGCCGGTGGTAGTCGAAGATTTCGAGATCCCAAATCCTTTCAGCCGGTTTGTGCAGTTTTGGTGGCGCGGCGTCGGATATGACCTCGTCAAGGCCGAGGCATCCGGGCAACTGGACCCGACTACCGTGGACGTCCCGCAGAAATTCCTGCTGTTTAATCTGAAGCAGACGTTTTATATCGGCGGCGCGCCTCACACCGTGTGGTTTCCCCCCGATAAGCTCCTGCAACGCGCTGGGCTACTTTCCCCACTGTTCCGTGGCGGCGTGGTGGCGCGCCAGTTCACCAAAGGGGAGACGGTTCTCAAGCTCAAATCCTACAGCGGCGATCATCTTTTCGTCGATCGATTGACCTACAACTTCCGCAAACCCAAGCGGGGAGAGATCATTGTATTCGAAACGAAAGACATCCCGACTATGGACCCTAGCCAGCAAGGCCAGTTTTACATCAAGCGAATGGTGGGTATGGGCGAAGAAAAGGTTCGCATCCTGAACGATCGGCATCTGGAGATCGATGGCAAACGTCTCGATTCATCGACTCCGCATTTCGAAAACATCTATTCGTTCGATCCGACGAAGCTTCCGGCGGAAAGCCAGTATTCCGGACATGTGAACGAAACGTATCGCGTGCCGAGGTACAGCCTGGCGCCGCTTTTCCAGGATGAGAATGCCGTATTCGAGGTGCCGCCTCATCACTACATTGTGATGGGTGACAATACGATGAACAGCCTTGATTCGCGGTCGTGGGGCTCGTTTCCGCAAGAGAACGTCATCGGGAAGAGCTGGCTGGTGTATTGGCCGATTGGCCGTCAGGATGGCCGAGGCAGCCGGTTCGGCTGGGGAACCCGGTAGGGGGTTCTTTGGCGTTCATGTGTCCATGAACGAGTTTATCCAAGTCATTTCGAGTGATTCCGCATCCTTGGCCGGCGTCTATTAACAACATAACAGACATTGTGCGCAATATTTTGCGCCGAGGACGGCCCAGCCGATCCAGCTAATATTTGCGCAAATGGTCCCCTGTCTACGATCCGACAACCCGCCGGAACGCTTTGCCGTAATCCGCACACGTCCGTTCCCAAGAGAAATCTGTCTCCATCCCGTTCCGGCGCATCATCCCCATTAAGGTTGGCGTCTGATACAACACCAGCGCTTTCCGAACCGCTTTGGCCAGCGCACGAACGGAATACTCCCGAAACTTGATGCCCGTAGCCTTGGCCGGATCCTCGACCAAATCCACGACGGTATCATCCAGGCCGCCCGTGACGCGCACGATGGGAACCGTCCCGTAACGCTGGCTGTACATCTGATTGAGCCCACAAGGCTCGAAACGCGACGGCATCAGGAAGAAGTCGCTGCCGGCTTCAATCCGATGGGACAAACCCTGGTTGAATCCCAAACGGATGGCGACCTTGTCCGGATGCCGGCGAGCCAACTCGCTGTAACCTCGTTCGTACTCAGGCGATCCGCTCCCCAGCAGACAAAACTGCATCCGCGCGGCTAACATCTCCTCCAGGGCGCCCAGTTGTATATCCACACCTTTTTGGTCCGCCAGTCGGGTAATGCTGCCAAATAGTGGGAGTTCCGGCGCTACCGGCAGCCCAAGCTCGTGCTGCAGTGCCGCCTTGTCGTCCACCTTGCCGGACAGGTCCGCGATCGAATACGAAGTTCTTAAGTGCGGATTGTCGATGGTGTTCCATTCTTCGTAATCCACCCCGTTGAGTATCCCCACGAGCGAGTGCTGACGCGCGCGTAGAACTGCATCCAATCCGCAACCGAACATTGGCGTCGTGATCTCACGGGCATACCGGGGACTGACCGTGGTGAGAACATCCGCATACATGAGGCCGGCCTTCAGGCAATTCAAGGCGCCCCAAAACTCAACGCCATTGGGATTAAAATAATCCGGTGGAAGATTGCAAAGCTCGTAGCCTTGTCGCGGAAAGGCCCCTTGATAGGCAAGATTGTGAATTGTCAGGCACGTCCGCGGAGCGTCCCACCAGGCCTCATGCCATCGCTGATGCAAGATCATCAACGGCACGAGCGCCGTTTGCCAGTCGTGCACGTGGACCAGATCCGGCCGCCATGGCAGATGGCGCGCCATGTGGGTGACACACTTGGAGAAAAAAATGAATCGTTGCGCGTTGTCCACGTAATCCGAACCGCCTTCCGTGTAGAGGCTGCTGCGGTCGTAAAACCGCGCGTGATCTATGAAATAGATCGTGACGCCTTCCTTGGATGGCAGACGCCAGACGCCCGCTTGAACCCGCTCCGGTCCCAGCGGGACATCAATGTGGTAATCGAAGGGTTCGAGCGCGGTGAATCGTTCGCGAATGCCCCGATAAAGAGGCGTGACCACCACGATTTCGTGTCCGGCGCGGCCCAGGGCCTTGGCTAATGCGCCCACCATGTCCGCCAATCCGCCACTCTTGGAAAATGGATGAACTTCGCTGCTGGCAAGCAAGAGCCTCATGGTCGGGAGGAGAAAGCTAATTCGCCGGGATCCGCTCCGCCCGCAAGTACGGGCGCAGTGGTTCGGGAATGGCCACCGTGCCGTCCGCCTGCTGATGCGTCTCGATCAGGGCGACGAAGAGCCTGGCCAGGGCGGTGCCGCTGCCGTTGAGAATGTGCGGCAGCCGATTGTCGCCGCTTTCAGACTTGTAACGGAGGTTCATTCGTCGCGCTTGAAAATCCTCGCAGTTGGAACAGCTCGAAACCTCCAAGTAGCTCCCCTGCCCTGGCGCCCACACCTCAATGTCATAGGTCATCGCGCTGGCGAATCCCATGTCTCCGGTGCAGAGCTGAATCACTTTGTAATGGAGTCCCAGCAGTTGCAGAACCTTTTCGGCGTTGCCCACCATCTGCTCCAGTTCCGCGTAACTGTTCTCCGGCTTCACAATCTTGATGAGCTCAACCTTGTCGAACTGATGCACGCGGATCATGCCGCGCGTGCCGACTCCGGCTGCGCCCGCTTCGGCCCGGAAGCACGGGCTGTAGGCTACGTAGCGCACGGGCAGTTGTGATTCCTTCAGGATTTCATCCCGATGGATGTTCGCCACGGGAGCTTCGGCCGTCGGCAGGAGGAAAAGCGAGCCCAGCGATTTCTGATCGAGTCCTTCCTGAACGGCGTAGGCCTGGTCTTCGAATTTCGGGAATTGTCCGACGCCGTACATGCAGGCGCGACTGACGATAAATGGTGGAGAAACCTCGGTGTATCCATGCTGTGTGACATGGAGGTCGAGAAGGAATTGAATCAAGGCGCGTTCCAACCGGGCCCCCCAGTGGGTATAGAGCAGGAACCCGCTCCCGGCGATTTTGGCTCCGCGTGCGAAGTCCACCAGCTTCAGGGATTCGCACAGCTCCACGTGAGGCTTCGGCTTGAAGCTTGGCGCAACCGGGCTGCCCCAGGTGCGAACCACCGGATTCTCCGCCGCGCTTTGGCCGATCGCGACCGAGGCATGTGGAAGGTTGGGCAACGTCGCCATTATCGCGTCGCGCGCGGACTCGGTTTCCGCCGACTGCTTGTCCAATTCAGCGATGCGTTCGCCCGCCGCCCGCATTTCCTGCTTTCGCGCCTCGGCTTCCTCGAGTTTCTTCTGGCCCATCAACGCGCCGATCTCCTTGGACACCCGATTCCGATCCGCCTTCAGCTTTTCCACCTCCGCCAGCGCCTTGCGCCGTTGCTCGTCCAGCGCCAACGCCGAATCCACTTTCGCGGCCTCGTCTCCGCCTCGCAGGCGCAGGCGTTCGCGCACGTGGTCGGGTTTTTCCCGCAGCAGCTTGATATCGAGCATGCGCGGATTATGCAAACGACCCCGGCCCGGGCAAGGCATCAGTGGCCGGGCCAAAAGAAAGAAAAAAGGGCCCGCCCAAGGCAAGGCGGACCCGGAAGTTGTAGCTTGGCACTTATAGGTAGCAGGCTTCGCTACGGTTAAGGTATCGACCCGCCCGCAGCAAAACTTTAACTCAGCGAACCCTGGCTTGCAGCCACGCGGGCAATTCGGCGATGGCCACACGCTCCTGACGCCCGTCATCGCGGTGCCGGACGGTTACCGTGTTCAGCAATTCCGGCTTCTCCCCGAGGGTCTCAAAATCGATGGTGACACAGAACGGCGTGCCTGCCTCATCCTGGCGGGCGTAGCGCCGGCCGATGGCGCCGCCTTCGTCGTAAAACACCTGCTCTTGTTTGCGCAATAGCTCGAAGACTTCCCGGGCTTTGGCTACGAGCTCGGGCTTGTTTTTCAAAAGCGGAAACACACCGCTTTTGATCGGTGCGACCCGTGGATGAAACTTCATAATGACCCGCGTCTCGGCCTTGCCCTTCTCATCCGTGCTGGTGACTTCTGAATACGCATTGGCAATGAGGGCGAGAATCAGGCGGTCCACGCCGGCGGACGGTTCAATGACGTGGGGAATGTATTGTCCCTTGGCCAGGCCGTCGGCGTCCTCGCGCGCTTCCTTCCCGGCCTTTTCTTTTTCAATCCCCATTTTGAGCATGTATTTCAAACGAGCTTCATAGTAGAGCTGAGAGAGCCCCGCTTTGCGCTGGTCGTCGAGCTTGGCCCAGGCTCCCCGCAATTCCTCGTCGAACACTCCCATCTGCTTTCCCGAGAAACGTTCGTGCTGGCTCAAATCGAAATCACTGCGCGCGGCGATGCCTTCCAGTTCCTGGGTTCCGAATGGAAACTTAAAGAGCAGGTCGACCGTGGCGCGGGCGTAGTGCGCCAACTCGTCCGGCTTTTGCCAATACTCCTCCAAAGTCTCCCGCGCCAGCCCGATGCTCTCATAGAAACGAATACGTTCCTCCACCCAATACTGATGCCACATCTGCCAGCCCCAATTGGCCTGCGGCTCTCCTGGATGTCCAGGGCCGGACGGCCGGGCGACCGAGCCATGAATCGCTTCGATGGCTTCGTCCGGCTTGATGAAAAACTCCAGCTCCATCTGCTCGAATTCGCGCGAACGGAAGGTGAAATTTCGGGGCGTGACCTCGTTCCGAAACGCTTTGCCAATCTGGGCGATGCCAAACGGTACCTTCTGTCGCGAGGTCTCCAGCACGTTCTTGAACTGCGCGAATATCGCCTGCGCCGTCTCCGGCCGCAGATAAGCCACGTTGTCCTCATCCGCCACCGGACCCACGTAGGTCTTGAACATCAGGTTAAACGGGCGCGGTTCAGTCAAAAGCGCGCCGTTGTCGGGATTGAAGCGCTGGCTGTTTTCCACCTTCTCTGTCCGTTCGCCCAACAATTCAACCTGGGCGAGTCCGCGCTGCTGGTAGAATTGGATCGCGGTCTTGCGGGCGCTTTCCGGCGGCTTGCCGGGCGGCAACAATACGGCAAACGCATCCTCCGATTGTTTGCCGCTGCCCGTATCGCGAGCGCCGGAGTAATGGTAGGCCGTGCCGCTCTGCGGTTCGATTTGATCGGCGCGAAAGCGTTTCCTCGTCAGGAGGCAATCGCACATGGGGTCGCTGAACGTGTCCACATGGCCGCTCGCCCTCCAGATCTGGGGCGCCATGATGATCGTGGCCTCCAGGCCAACCACGTCCTCCCGCTGGCGCGTCATGCTGGTCCACCAGAGGTCCTTGACGTTGCGCTTCAATTCCGCCCCGAGCGGACCGTAATCCCAAAAGCCATTGATGCCGCCGTAGATTTCGGAGGACTGGTAGACAAATCCACGACGTTTGCAGAGGGAGACAATTTTCTCCATCAGCACATTTTCTTTCGGCTCGGCCATAACAGGTCCGGCAGTGTTCGAAAACGCCCGATTGATGTCAAGGCGACCCGTTGACCGGGATGTCACTGAAGGCGGCGGTCAATCCTCGGGTTTCCATCTCGCGGTCTACGCTTCATGCCGCCATCGCTGACGACGATGCAAGACTCCCTTACAGTGCGGCGCTACTCGCTTGCTGGCGGGTTTTCTACCCGCTTGGGAGGCGCTGCGGCGTTTCCGGCCCTATGGCAGTCTCCAGCCTTTCGTCTTTTGGTCATTTCGTTTGTCTCTGATTTCCTCACCACTTTGAATCACGCCCAATCGCCGCACCGGCGTTGATTTCTATTGGACATTTGGCGACCCCTTCGGACAATTCGGCACTCAACGACGAGTGATGTCATGTTCATGAGAATTCTTCTTTGCTCTATTGCTCCCCTGCTCTGCCAGTTGGTCCTTTTGCCAGCCCCTGTCGCGGCCGCCAGCCTTGACGAGTTTTATCCCCAGTTTCGCTTCGAGTTTGGCTTGATTGGCGACGTCCCGTACGACGACGCACAGGAAACAAATTATTTTCCGAACATGATCGAGGAGCTCAACCGCGCGGATCTCGCATTTGTCGTGCATGATGGGGACATCAAGGCCGGCGCAACCCCCTGCTCGGATCCTCTGCTCGAGAAGCGTTTCCGACAGTTTCAGCAGGTCAAGCATCCCTTCATTTATATTTTCGGGGACAATGAATGGAGCGATTGCCGGCAGGAAGAAAACAGCCGGACGCCTGAGGAGTGGCTTGAGCGGCTTCGGTCGGTCTTTTGCGCCGGGGATCGCTCGCTGGGCCAGAAGACCCTGCTGCTGGACCGGCAGAGCCGGCAGCCTGAATTTGTGTCTTTTCGGGAGAATGTTCGTTGGATTTACGGAGGAGCGGTCTTCGTCGGAATCAACGTTCCCGGCGATGCCAATAACTTTGGCCGCCCGGAGTTCGCCGCGCGCAATGCGGCCAACATCGCCTGGATCAAAGAGGCATTTGCTCTGGCCGAAAAACACAACCTGAAAGCCCTCATGCTCATCATGCAGGCCAATCCGCATTTCGAAATGTCATCGACCAACCGGAACCGTCGCGGGTTCAACGAAATGCTCTCCGTGATCGAGAATCGAACAATCTCCTATGGACGGCCGGTCGTCCTGGTTCATGGCGACAGCCATTACTTTCGAATCGACCAACCTCTCGTCGGAAGCCGAAGCAAGCGCCGGATTGAAAACTTCACCCGCGTTGAGACCTATGGAAATCCAGACGTTCACTGGCTGAAGGTGACCGCGGACTGGAGGGATCCTCACGTTTTTGTTGTCCAACGCCAGTTGGTGGAGAAGAACTTCATCAGGCACCGTTAGCAGCCCGTTTAAAAACTATGAGTACGCCGCCCGGAGGGCGTCCCCGTCCAGGCCTACCACGAGCGTCCGAGCGGACTGCGTTCTTCCAGCACCGGCAGGACAGCGTCGAGCTTTCGGAATCCGATCGCTTGAACGGAGTCGCAATACTTGGCCGCGCCGCATTGCATCACGCCGAACACGCGCACCAACTCCCGAAACCAATCGGGGAAGCGATTGGTGAACTTCAGCTCCAGGATGACGGACCCGGTGAAGCACATTCGCGGATCTTTCAAGTCCGTGCTGATGGAATAGTCAAGTGATGCGTCGCCGTAAACTTTTCGATCCAACGTGATCCGGGATTGATCGTCATCGCTGACGTAGGCCTCACGCATGTAATAGATGTGCACCTTCGGCTTGGCGTGAATCTGTTGGGCGAGATGACAGAAATTCTGCAGGGCCACGAGGTGATTGGGCCCCTTGGAAACGAGGTGCTCCTGCTGGGGCAGATGCCCCTTCAATAACAACTCGACACATTCCTGGCGCACGCCGCCCCGCTGTTTGAGAATGCAGTTGTTTAAGCGGCGTTTGATTTCAAAGAAAACAGGCGCGTCCGGATTGGTGCTGTAATAACGCAGCCGCAGTTTGTAGCGGTTCTTGTTTCCGTTGATGGTCTCCCAGTAAAGCTTCAGATCGTCCGAATCCAGATACAGACTGTGAACCGGGTAGGAAAAGTCCGCCTTGCCCACGCTGTATTCATCAAAGTCGAGATAGGAGCGGACGAAATCGCGGACCAGCAGAGCGGTCTCTTCGTTGATTAAGTACTTCAACTCAAACCGCTGTTTCTGCATTCGATCGCGTGCCATAACTAGTGGATTGGTAATGTATGTCGTTTAAAATCCGTTCCAGATCAACTTTTTTGTAATGGGGCCTGCTACGAACCAGAGCCAGGGGATCTACGGTGCCGGGTCACCTCGGGCAGCCTACGGCCCGAAGAGCAGGGTGATAGGCCGGATTCAGTTTTTCTACGACCTCCCCCAAAGTGACGGCGGAGAAGTGCTTGCTTCGGCGGTTAACTAATGCACTCTGAGCCCAATCTGCTGCAGGAATGGAGACAAGAGACCATAGGGGGCATCAAGCAGACGGAAAACTCAACTAAACAGTGACAACAAGCACCAAGGAAAAAGCATGAAAACCATGGACACGGTCCCGATCACAAAACGGCTTCGCTTCAAGGCAATAGTGGCGCTCATCACCATGATTGCGAGTCTTGGCGCTGCCCGTGCGGGTGATGTGACGTTCAACGGTCGCGAATTCAGTTTGTCCCTGTTCGGAGGCTGGGCGGACAAGGAGGGTGACAGCGATTTCGCGCCCGGGGCGGGCGTCACCTACTTCCTGACGCGCCATTTAGGTGCGGGCGCCTTCACCCATTGGGAGAACTGGGAAGGCACATTCTTTGACAACATTTCAGCGGAAGGTTATTTCCGGCTTCCGTTGGATAGGCTGCGCTTGGCGCCATATGGACTGGTGGCGTTCGGATACAGTTTTGAAACCGAGGAGACGTTTGAGGGGTTGGGCGCGGGGGCCGATTTTCGTTTTTCGGAAAGATGGGGAGCCTTTGGCGACTTGCGCTGGCAATTCAACAATGACACGGACG
>Ga0070689_100002145_pt1 | contig 12792 bp, 8 predicted proteins | sample KBSS23HmetaG_FD_64669 | JGI IMG/M metagenome (GOLD analysis project Ga0070689, IMG submission 64669) | Switchgrass rhizosphere microbial communities from Kellogg Biological Station, Michigan, USA - KBS S2-3H metaG | ecosystem: Host-associated > Plants > Roots > Rhizosphere ...
TACAACGAAATGATCGAGGCCAACGTCATCAAGGTGGAGAAGGATGAGAAGGGTCATCCCAAAAAAGGCCCCAACGGCATGCCCATCATCAAGGAAGGCTCGAAGATCGGACTGGTCTATGGCCAGATGAATGAGCCACCCGGCGCCCGCTTGCGCGTGGCGCTCTCCGCGCTCGCCGTGACCGAGTACTTCCGCGACGAAAAAAACCAGGACGTGCTCCTGTTCGTCGACAATATCTTCCGCTTCTCCCAGGCGGGATCGGAAGTGTCCGCGCTGCTCGGCCGCACGCCCAGCGCCGTCGGTTACCAGCCGACCCTCGCCGCGGAGATGGGTAATCTCCAGGAGCGCATTACATCGACCAAGAAAGGTTCGATCACCAGTTTCCAGGCGGTCTATGTTCCCGCCGACGACCTGACGGATCCGGCACCGGCCACGACTTTCGCCCATCTCGATGCCACCATCGTGCTGGAGCGTTCCATCGCCGAACTGGGTATTTACCCGGCCGTCGATCCGCTGTCGTCGACGTCCCGCGCGCTCTCTCCGGATATTGTCGGCGAAGAGCACTACAACGTGGCTCGCGGCGTGCAAAAGGTCCTCCAGCGTTACAAGGATCTCCAGGACATCATCGCCATTCTGGGAATGGACGAATTGAACCCCGAAGACAAGCTGACCGTATTCCGCGCCCGCAAAATCCAGAAGTTCCTCAGCCAGCCGTTCTCAGTGGCCGAGGTCTTCACGGGCCGACCGGGCAAACAGGTCCCGGTGGCAGAGACCGTCCGGGGTTTCAAGGAAATCCTCGAGGGCAAGCATGACGAGGTCGGTGAAAATGACTTCTACATGAAGGGTGGGATCGACGAGATTAAAGAGTAAGCTTGGGACATGGCTGCCACACTCAAACTCGAAATCGTCACTCCGGAGGCCAAGATCTATTCCGAAGATGTCGACATGGTGACGTTGCCGGGCGTTGAAGGTGAGTTGGGTGTTTACCCAATGCACGTGGCGCTCATGACCGAGGTCGTTTCCGGGGAACTCGTTGCCCGGAAAGGCGGCAAGGATCATATTCTCGCCATCGGGGAAGGCTTCGTTGAAATCACCGGGGAACGGGTGGCGATCATGACGGACATGGCCATCAGGTCCGATGACATTGACGAGGCCAAAGCCGAGGAGGCACGACGCCGGGCGGAGGCACGACTCTCAGAAAAGCTGTCGGGCGAGGAGTCGGCCATGGTGCAAGCCGCCCTGGCGCATTCCTTGGCGCAGTTGAAAGTGAAACGGCGCACCCGTTCCTGAAACTCCGAATCGGGCGCGATTGAGGATTGACCCCGCTCTTGGAGTGGCCGGGTTCCGCGCGTTCCTTCCCGGTTTGCCGGCGGGGAATGCCATCGGGTGACACCTCGGGAGGTGATACGTTCCGAATCCTTCGGGTCGCCAAAAGCGACAATCGGCAAATCGCAAATTAAAAATCAAAAATCCCTTCGGGAGAACGGTTTGACTTGCCTTTCGTCGAAACGTAACCTTCCACCGCATGCTGGCCGCAGATCGCATTCCGCTCAATGACCCCAACAAAGCCTCCTCGAATGGCGAGGCTGTTGCCTGGAAGCGGATTATTGCCCACGCGGAGCCCTTCTTGGACTTGGTGGCGCAGCGATTAGCCCAGCAAATAGGGGAGTTTGAGCGGGATATTGCCGCCTACGCCGAGTACGCCCTGACTAATCAAGGCAAGCAATTGCGACCGGCTTTGGTGGCGATGAGCGGCGGGGCCACCGGCACTTTGACCGATTCGCATGCCTTGGCTGCGGTCATCGTGGAAATGGTCCATTTGGCAACTCTCGTCCATGACGATGTTATGGACGGTGCCCAGATTCGCAGGGGGCGTCCGACTCTGGCCGCGATGTGGGGCAGTGAAATTTCAGTTCTGCTGGGCGACTGCCTCTTTGCCCACGCTCTCAAACTCGCGGCGAGTTTCCCGACGACCGAGATCTGCCGGGCGGTCTCCATGGCCACGAATACTGTGTGTTCAGGCGAAATCCTCCAAACTCAACGGCGCAGGAATTTTGAACTTTCCCGTTCGGAGTATTTCAAATTCATACAAATGAAGACCGGCGAGCTGTTCGCCCTGTCGTGTGATTTGGGGGCATGCCTCAGTGGCGCAACGGCTTCCCACCGCCAGGCTCTTCGCCAGTTTGGCATGTCCCTGGGCACCGCCTATCAAGTCTATGATGATTGCCTCGATCTCTTCGGCCGTGAAGCCATGGCCGGCAAGAGCCTGGGCACGGATTTGGCCAAGGGAAAACTGACCTTGCCCATCATCCTGGCCATCGAGCGCGGCACCGATGAAGAGAAGCGTTTGATTGAACGCCTGATTCGAAATTGGGACCCGGTCTTCTTCCCGCAAATTGCCGGAGTTCTCCAACAACGGGAATGCTTTGAAGGCGCCAAATCGGCCGTGGTCGGACACTTGGATGAGGCCCGCAACCAGTTGCGCGCCGTCCCCGAATCGGCCAGCCGTAAGGCGTTGTTCGACATGACCGATTACTTGGAGTTTCAGACCGAGGCGCTGGGTGCCGAAGCCTGAAGAAGTAACATGAGCAAGCCGGTACGCTTATCGGAACCCGAGATTCCGCCCAACCAGCCTTCCCTGGTGGCGGTTCCAGATATCCCCGCGGCTGCTCCGACCCCCAGCAATCCAGCTGCGCCGGTGGAGGACCTCATTCTCGTTCAGAACGCCCAACAAGGTGATGTCGCGGCGTATGATGAGCTCGTCCGGCGCTACCAGGAACGCATCTATTCCACGATTTACCACATGACGTCCAATCACGAGGACGCCGTGGATTTGGCCCAGGAAACCTTCATCAAAGGATTTCAGGCCCTCCGATCGTTCAAAGGCGACTCGAGCTTTTATACGTGGGTCTACCGAATTGCCGTCAACAAGACGATCAACTTCGTCAAACAACGGAAGAACAAGACGCATCTCAGTCTGAACGACCTGGATTTCAATGCCGAGCACGACCCGGATTTGGTGGCGCTGGTGTCGGACAAGACACCCCGGCGGGACGCGGGCCTGGCGGAGCTGCAGGGCAAATTGAACGCCGCCATGCAAAAACTGTCTCCGCCGCATCGCCTGGTGGTGACGCTCCATGACATTCAGGGATTGCCCCACGAAGAAATCGCCCGCATCATGGACTGCAACGTGGGAACCGTTCGCTCGCGTTTGTTTTACGCCCGCCAGCAATTGCAGGCTTACTTGTCCGACTATGTGAAATAGATAGATCCAACTGACGTATGAATCCGGAAAAAGAAAGCGATACAGAGGTGCAACGGATGCTGGCCCTGAAGCGACATGAACAGCCCCCGGCCGGCTTCTTTCATGGATTCTCAGACAAGATCATCGATCGCATACAGACCGCCGGCCCGGCCCCGAAGCTGACCTGGCGCCAGCGGTTTAGCGCCGAGTTTTACGGCGTGCCTGTCTACGTCTGCCTCGTCGGGGTGATGGTTTTCGTCTTGCTGGTCACCGGTCTCATTGCCTCCCTGCGATTGCCGCCACCCAAGTCATCCGATGACACCGTGCATTCCCTCGTGCCGCCTCCGCCCAAGTCTCAAATCGGAGGCGACAGCAAAACGAAAGAGGAGGTCCCCGCCAAAGGTGTGCAGCCAATGAGCGCCACGTTGGTTCCGGACCCTGGTTCCAAGTAGGTTAACAACACGCTAAACACCTACGCCGGCTGGGTCAAACCCGGGTGTTGTCGAAGACGAGGGCAACGCCCTCCTTCACGAACGTCACGTGTTTGCCGTCGACGTAGGCTTTCACTTCCGCGTCGCCAACCTTGAGGATGTACTGACCACCGCCGCCGCTCGCCCAGGTGCCGCGCGTTTCCTTGCCCTGCGGAGCGGAGGGAAGGCGGAGAATGGCCTGGTTATCCACGGTGGCGATGAAGGTCGAGTTGGCAAAAATGCCGGCCAGGGTTTTGCGCAGACGCGTGAGTTCCATCGAGCCGATGGTAGGCTTGCGCCGGCGCGCTTCGGCCACGGAGCTGCGAAAATTAAATTCCCAGCGGCCGAGAATTTTTTCCTCGTCGAACTTCGGCGACGTCCCAGTTTCCAAATAGGTCTTGAGATCCTTGAGGTCCGGCCGGACGATCCCGAGAATGTTCGTGAACAGTTCCCGGTTTTGAATCACCGGCTTGATGGCCTCGTGGCTCATGAATTCGCGCAACGACATGCCCGAGGCCCACTGCTCCTGCAGTTTTGAATCGCTGAACGGCTTGAATTCGGGCCGCTCCCCCACCAGAAGGAAGGGCGGATAGTTCGCCAGCCGATTCTGCAGCAGTGGACTGTGAAAGAGGTCCGCGAGAATATCGGCGGAATCAAAATAGGTTTCGTTGGCACGATTGAGCGGCGCAATTGTCCGGACCATCCCCGTCGTTTCAATATCCTTGCACAGGCTGTTGATCGTCCGAACCCAGAACGACTCGTTGCGGTCCGTGGACACCTGGTAGGTGAAATACCCCAACGTGTAGACAAAGCTGCACAGGATGAGCAGGTAGAGATAGGCGTTCGCCAGTCCGAAGGCGATGCCCACTCGGGAATTCAGGCGCTCATAGAGAAGGCGCTCGGTGTCGGAACCCTTGTACTTGTACCAAGTGTCCACCTTCTTATGGGTCGCGAAGCCGGCGATCTTGAAAATCGTGAGAATGAAGAGAAACCCAAGGATCGGCGAAACGAATGCCAGCACGGCCGGATGGCTCAGCCCAAGCGGGGGCAGTATCAGGTTAAACACCGAGCCGACCGGGCCGGCCAGGAGGATCGCGAGGATAAGGCCGAAGAACGAAAACGCAACGCGCAGCGCGCCTTGGTAGAACCCGACCAAGCCAAGCGCCGCCACCAAAAGCAGGGCAATAATCCAGAGAACCATACCGCAGCATCAGACCGCAAAACCAAGGGTTCAGTGAAGAAAAATCTTCAGTTTTCCCCGATGCAATAAAGGTGACGATCCGTGCACAGAAAGATTTGGCCGTCGGAAATGGCCGGGCTGGCATGGCTCGATTCGCCAAGATCATTCGTGGCCAGAACCTCGAGCTTCCCCGGGTGGGCACGAAATACCGTCGTCACACCCCGCCTGCTCGTGACATACAGCCGGTCTCCGGACAGGACGAGCGAGCCCCAGCTCGCGCCTTCCAGACGCTCCGACCACAGTGTTTTTTCCGGTGGCCGCCTCGATGCACTGCGCGGTGCCCGGACCTGGGTTGACCATATAGACGTGGCCGCCAACCACGACACCGGATCCAATGCGCTGGGGGGGCAATCGGTCAGGCAACTCTTCGATTTCCTGAGATGGGTTCAAATATTTCTGCAACCTCCACGAATTTTTCACGGAGTAGAGGGCAGATATAATTATGCATCTCATAAACATCTCTCTGCTCGGGATCCTGTGCGCGCTGTCGGTTCAAGCTGGGCCACCGACACTCCCTCCGCTCCCGCGCGGCGTGACGGACCTGAAGTTCGGCGAGTTTTTCGTAAAACCCGTCGGACCTCTGGGTCTCACCTTGACGGATAAGCTGACCAGCCTTGATGGCAAGCGCGTTCGCCTGGTCGGCTACATGGTGGAACAGGACAAGGGTGTCCCCGGCGTGTTTCTTTTTTCGCCGCTGCCGGTCCAACTTCACGACCATGACTCGGCCCTGGCCGATGATCTGCCGGCCGCGGTCGTGCACGTGACCGTTCCAACTTGCCGTGACCGGCAGGTGCCCCACGCGCGAGGAATGATGCTGCTCACCGGCACGTTGAACATCGGGCCGCGCAACGAGCCGGACGGGCGCACATCGGTGGTGCGCCTCGCTCTGGATCCGCCGGAGGCATTTGCCACCAAGCGGCGGCCGACGGCGTCACCCAAATCCTCTCATCGACACTCCTCACTTCAAACAACGCACAAATAAAAAAGGGTCTATGCAACATACAAACTCCAAACCTCTTCTCACCGCCATGGTCGGCGCGATTGGCCTGTTCTCGTGGGCCTACTTCGCCGCCGCCGCTCCTTCGGTCAGCCGTCTGACTCCCCCGAGCGAACTGTTCAAAAGCGGTGATCCGAATCCGCCCTACATCGCCCGGTTTCTGCCGGGGCAACGGTTTGATCTCCAGGCGACAATTTCGCCGGATCCGGGCCAAACCATTGCGGCCGCCCAATTCTTTGTGGACGGCGTCATCTTGCCGGCCACGGTTTCCTGGGCACCAGCCACCGTCGCTGACAAACCGGCCAACACGGTGGTGGTGTCGGTGCGCGCCTACGCCAATGCGGCGGCCGGCGTTCATACGTTTGGCATCACCGCAGTGCAAAGTGACAATCTGCCGGTGGCGGCAGTTGGGAATTTTCAGGTTGTGCCGGTGCAGCCCACCGGGCTTGCTGCCAAACGGATCATCATCATGATTGGTGATGGGATGGGACTGTCGCACCGAACGGCCGCGCGCATCATGTACAAAGGCATCTCCCAAGGGAAGGCCAACGGCCCTCTGTCCATGGATACCATGCCGTTTACCGGCGTGGTGACGACGCATTCATTAAACTCCATCGTGACGGACTCATCACCGGGCGCCTCCTGCTACGCCACCGGCAACAAGGCCAACAACAACCAGCATGGCGTTTTTCCCGACGATACCACCCAGAATGGGGATAATCCGCGCATCGAGTCCATCGGCGAGTATCTGCATAGGACCCAGGGACGAGCACTGGGCATCGTAACCACGACCGATTTGTTTGATTCGACGCCGGGCGCCTTTGGTTCACATACTCAGCAGCGGGCGGCCAGCACGGGCATTTGCGATGAATTCTTCGACGAACGTAATGCGACCGGCCTGGCCGTGTTGATGGGGGGAGGGCGCAAATGGTTTCTGCCCGCCGGGACCTTGGGATCGGGCCGCTCGCCTGATACGGATTACGTGGTGCCCAACGATGTCGCCTCGGCGTGGGGTGTGCCGGCTGCCGGGATCGATCCTGCCCGCAACCTGCTCGGCGAGTTCACCGCCGCCGGGTTCAACTATGTCCCGGACGCAACTTCACTCAATGCCGTCCAGTCCGGCACATCAAAGCTGCTCGGCTTGTTCAATTTTTCCAACATGAACGTCGCCAAGGACAAGATCGACAAGCGGCGCAGCCCTTCCACCCCCGGGGTCGTGGATGATTTCGGTTTCCCCGATCAGCCGATGCTCGACGAAATGGCCACCAAGGCCTTGCAAGTCCTGGATCAGTACAGCGAGGGCTTTGTCTTGATGGTGGAAGGGGGCTCCATCGACAAGCAGGCGCATTTGATGGATTCCGAGCGCTGGATGATCGACATGATCGAGTTCGATCGAGCCATCGAACGATGCCAGGAGTACGCGGCCTCCCATCCGGACACTCTCGTTATTGTCACCGCCGATCATGAGTGCGCCGGCGCCCACGTCATCGGCGCATCGCGCGTAACCCATGCTCAGCTCCTGGCCCGGGTCGCCACCGGCGGCGGTGTCGCTCAGGTTCGGAATGGAGTGGTCGGGACGTTGGATCAGGCCGGGTTTCCCAAGTACACCATGGCTGCTGATGGCTACCCGGTGACGACCGACATCGACTTTCGCATGCTGGTCGGCTACGCCTGCAACGCCGACCGCTTTGAAAACTGGCTGACCAACCTCCTGCCTCTACAGAACGCGTCCCACGGAATTGCGACCTCGCCGCCTCTACCCGGCTACCCGCAAAACCCGCTGCAGCGCGACACGAACGGTAACTTCATGGTCACGGGCCAAATCGCCGACGCGATCGCCACTCACACCGCGTCCGATATCGTGATTTCGGCCACCGGCCGGGGTTCGTCGCTCTTCACCGGAGTCATGGACAACACGGACGTTTTCTTCAAGGTCGCGCGCGTCGCTTTGGGCGATAACAGGATCATAACCGAGACGATGAACTTAGTCGGCAACCCCACTCGAGGTGGCTCTCGAGAAGGTGTCAACCCGGCCGATCAGAACCAGGAGTAGTTGAAAGTTCCCCGATTCCACGACCCGGCGCCGGAGAAATCAGGCGCCGGGTTCACTCATGTCACACGCCATGAAACAAAGAAATCTCCTATCAAGTTCGGTATCGACACAGCGGCGGCAACAGCGTCTAGTCCCTGTCATGCTCACTCCGCTTTGCGAAAAGTATTTCTGCGCCTTCCTGCTGGGTTGGATAGGTTTGACGGCCGCCTCCTCCGGCGAACCGATTACATTCTCCGCGATGGGTTGCGGCCCTTACACGCCTCCGGACAAGCCCGCAGCGGCCTTTTATGTGCGGCAGGAAAACCGTGAGCGCATTTCGGAATTTATGGTGCATCTCGGCGATGTCTTCAAAACGGCGCCACTGAAAAAACCGGATGATGGTGCCGCCAGCCCGGCAAAAAAGACAGGCCCGCCCGAGCCGCCGATGCCCGATCAGCTGCCCACGGAGGCCGAGTATCGCGAGACGGCTGACTTGCTTGCCAACAGCAATACGATTCCCACCTGGATCGTGCCGGGTGACAACGAATGGAGCGACCTGGAGGATCCGGCCCAGGGATGGAAGTGGTGGCAGAAATATTATTCCAAATTCGAAGAACGTTTTCAGCCTTCTTGGAAAACCGAGCGACAGCCGGAACGTCCGGAAAACTTCGCCTTCGTGCGCAAGGGTGTTGCCTTCATTGGCATCAACCTCGTGGGCGGGCGCGTTCATGATCCCGCCGAGTGGCTGGTCCGCCTGCCCCAGGACGCGGCTTGGATCAAAGAGGTGCTAACTCGTCCATCGATGACGGACGTCCGCGCTGCCGTGATCTTGTGTCAGGCCAATCCGCTGGTTCTTAAACCCGGCGATACGAAGGAAAAATTCAAACCTTTCCTTGTTCCGTTTCGCCAGGCGGCGGCCGATTGGAAAAAGCCACTGCTCCTCCTTCACGCCGACGGCCACGTGTGGATCGACGATCAGCCGTGGCCCGAAAAGAACATCCGCCGCGTTCAGGTCGATAAATGGGACATCAAATTTCCCACCCTTCAAGTCACGGTGGCCGATGCCGGTGATGTGAAGACGATATTTGCGTTCAACCGCAGGTTAAACGATCCGCAGTGGAAGTATCAGGCTCCACCCAAGGCCGCTGGCGTTGCACGCTGACACGAAGATCTGTTGGCCCTGTTCGGGCGTGTGGCAGAAGGGACGAGACAGACAGATTTGAAGGCAGAAAAATGGAGCTGCCTCATCGGAAATTATTTCTCTGTCTATAATTTTTCTGTCTCTCGCCGAGTTGTTGAAAGTTTGACCGCGCAGGTCTGTGACGTCTGTGACTTGCAGCGGTGTTGCAGGCCGCGCGCGATCGACACGACGCGCGCCGCCTGATGCTCGGGCGTGCTGCGGCTCACAGAGCCGCGGTCCGAACGTAATGTCTGTCTTGCAGCCATCCTCGTTCGCCAAATTTGTCACTTCTTTGAAAGGATTCCTCCGCCCGACCCCTTATTCAGCGTGTGAATGCAGAATTGCCGATTTGCACGTCCCAGCGATTGGGACGCTCGGAGAGTTCCCGAGAACTTTACGCTATTCTCGAGCTCCGGGGCGAATGTAGCCAGGGAACACTGGACCAAAAGCCATGAAGCATCACCCCGCTTTTGGCCTGGTCCGTGGGATCATCGTTTTTCTCTGCGGCGTTTCGGGAACCTCCTTAGCGTGGAGCGCCACGAACCTCGTCACCCACACTAATGACAGCGGCGCCGGCTCCCTGCGTCAGGCTGTCCTCGAGGCAAACGGCAGCGTCGGTGTGCCCGACGTCATTCATTTCAGCATCCCGGGCGCAGGCCCGCATACCATCAGTCCTCTTACCCCGCTCCCTCCGCTCACCGACCCGGTGATCATCGATGGTTATTCCCAGCCGGGCGCAAGTTTGAACACCATAGCCAATGGCGATAATGCCGGGTTGCAGATCGTCCTGCTCGAGTCTTTGGTCATCGATACTACGAACAGCACGGTGCGCGGGTTGGCCATTCCCCAGATTCGAGTGGGGGCGACTCCCGGTCTCAACGGCAGCAACGTCATCGAGGGTTGCTTTGTCGGCTTGGACGCGACTGGCACCAATTCGCTGGCCTCTCCCGGCGTCGGGATATTTGTGCAGACGCCAAACAACCGGATCGGCGGTTCGACTCCCGGCGCACGCAATATCATCTCCGGCAAAGGGGCGGTGGGCATCGAGATCTTCGAGTCTTTCGCTTCGAATAATGTCGTGCAGGGAAATTTCATCGGCACCGACCGCACCGGCACGAGGGCGATTGGCAACACCGATCGAGCTGTGGTGGTCAATATGAATGCCTCCCTGGCCACGATCGGGGGCGAGGTCGCGGGCGCAGGCAATGTCATCTCCGGCAACCTTGACCGAGGCATCACGCTGGATGGTTCGAATAATAGGGTCTACGGCAATCTCATCGGGACGACCGTGAACGGCCAACCTCTTGGCAACGCCCGCACCGGCATCGAGATTGGCGGAGTCAATAACAATGTCGGTGGCTCTCGCAGCGGCGCCGGCAATATCATCGCCTTCAACGGTGTCAATGGCGGCGGATTCTTCACCACGAACGGGATCGACGTAAAGGCGGGCGCGACGTTTTACACGATCCTGGGCAACTCCATTTTCGAGAACAAAGGCCTTGGCATCGACGTGAAGGCCGATGGCGCGGTCACGCCAGGATTCCCCGTGCTCACCCTCGTCACCAATACCTCCACCGCCACGTTAATCGAAGGCACATTCCAGCCCAACATACCCAATCAGAGTTTCCGCCTGGAACTGTTCACGAGTCCGGAGGTCGACCCCTCCGGGTACGGGGAAGGCAGGACACTGCTGGTGGACCGGAACGTGGATACCGATGGCTCCGGGAAATTTACCGTCAATTGGCCGACGCCCGTGACGCCGGGTCTTTTCCTCAGTGCGACGGGCAACGGGAACACGGAGTTTTCTCAATCCCACATGGTCGCAGTTGCCGGCGGTGCCAACGCGTGGACCAACAATGCAAGTGGCAAGTGGGAGCACGGCTTGGGCTGGTCACTCAACATCCCGCCGTTCGCCGGCCACACCCTGATTGCCATTACCAATGCAGGCACCAAGACCGTCCTTAGCGACGCCTCCACTGCGTCCGGGTTCGGAACCACCCTGAGCGTGAGCAACCTGGTCGTCGGCGCGCCCGGCGGGGCGACCAATACCTTGGCCCTCGCTCACGGCGGCATGGACACGCCCTTGCGAATCCTCCATCGCCTAACCATCAACACAGGGGGTGCGGTGATCATCAATAATTCGGCGCTGCACTTCGAAGGGCGGGTGGGAGATCCACTTGGCATTGATGGCGGGTTGACTCTCGACCGAGGTTTGTTGACCGCCACCAACCCCGGTGTTCAGTTGGTGGTTGGAGACCATGGCCCGGGCACACTTACCGTCTCCAATGGCACGCTTCTGGCCAGCTATCCGATCGTTGGCGCCAATGGCGGCGCCGGCGGCCTGTGGCACATCGCGGGCGGGACCAACATCGTCACCACCACCTTTGACATCGCCGACAGCCTGGGCGCCACCGGGACAGTCCAGATGACGGGTGGGTATTTGAGCGTGCCAAACGCGTATATCGGGCTGTTCGGCAACGGCTGCTTGGTTGTGTCCAATGGCACCTTCCAATGCGAGGGGCAAGGGCTCGTCGCTTCCCAGCCTGGCGCCCAAGGCAATTTCACGGCGGCCGGGGGCACGAGCACGTTTGGCGACATGCTCATTGGCGAAAACTCCATGACCACAGGCGCCGTTCTGGTGACCGGCACCGCGCGGGTGCAGGTCAACGGGCCCATGGACAATCGCGGCAATGTTACAGTCGCCGGCGGGAATCTCGAAATTCTCGGTCGGCTCGACAGCGTCGTCACGAACAGCCTGTTGTCCGTGACGGGTGGCCAGCTCACCGCGACCAACGCCGGCTCATTCCTGACGCGGATGACGGTCAGCAACGGAACATTTCTGGGGCGCGATGTGTTTCTTGGAAGCAGCCAGGTTGGCACCTTCACCGTGGCTGGCGTCGCTCGCGTGCTGTTGCCAGGTTCATTCAACGGTTTCAGCGTCGGCGTGAATGGTGGCACTGGCATTGTGTCTCAGGTGGGCGGAGAGATTCTGCTCACGAACACGGATTTGAACGTCGGTGGCCTCTTCAGCCCGGCCGTCGGACAAATGACGATCTCCAACGGTACGACGCGGGCCCGGCGGGTATTCGTGGGCGGGCAGGGGGGCGGAAGCGGTGCGGTCCGAATGGAGGGCGGGGTGTTAACCGTCTCCGACATGGAAGTGAATGCCAGCAGCCAATTCACCTTGAATCGAGGCCTGCTGCAAACCCGCGACAGCGTATGGGCCAACGCCGCCCCTTTCTTCGTTGGCGACGGTCAGGGCACGGCGGTCTATCAATTACTGGGCGGCACCAATTTGTTCGCCAAACCCCTGCACGTGGCCAGCAATGCCACGCTGACCGGTACAGGCAAACTCATCGGTGGCGTGACCAACTTCGGCCTGATCGACCCGGGCGCGCCCGCCGGCCGTCTCGACATCACGGGCCGGCTCGTTCTGAAAAACAGCTCTGAACTGCGAGTCGACCTCGGCGGGTATATGCCGGAATCCCAGTTTGACCTCGTTACCGTGAGCGACAGCGCCACGCTTGGAGGGAAGTTTACAGTGAGCCTCTCTCCCAGTTTTCACAGCGTGATGACCAATGGCGCGCGTTTCACCGTTCTCATGGCCGGCAGTCCCCTGGAGGGGACCT
>Ga0070689_100002146_pt1 | contig 12782 bp, 3 predicted proteins | sample KBSS23HmetaG_FD_64669 | JGI IMG/M metagenome (GOLD analysis project Ga0070689, IMG submission 64669) | Switchgrass rhizosphere microbial communities from Kellogg Biological Station, Michigan, USA - KBS S2-3H metaG | ecosystem: Host-associated > Plants > Roots > Rhizosphere ...
CTGAAGGCGCTCTCCAACGACATCCGCATCAATCTGGAAGCGCCGTTGGAAGGCATCCGCGCGCAGCTCGCCGCGATGGGCCTGCCCGATGTGGCCATCCGCACGGCCGTACGCACCGGCGACACGCCACAGGCCGAGCGCACCCTGATGCGCAAGCAGGCGCCGCACATCCTCGTCACCACGCCGGAGTCGCTCTACATCCTGCTTGGCTCGGAATCCGGCCGCACGATGTTGTCGAGCACGCGCACGGTGATCGTGGATGAAATTCATGCGCTGGCGTCGAGCAAGCGCGGCGCGCATCTGGCGTTGTCGCTCGAGCGATTGGAGTCACTGTGTCAGCGGCGGTTGCTGCGGATTGGGTTGTCGGCGACGCAGAAGCCGATTGAAGACGTAGCGAAGTTCCTTGTAGGAGCGCACGCTCTGCTCCCTCTCCCCTTGCGGGAGAGGGCTGGGGAGAGGGGGCAATCTTGCGACTCAGCTGCAAAGAAGCGCGCTTCGAAAAAGTCCCCCGCAAGCCCCGACCCCTCATCCGTCCCTTCGGGCCACCTTCTCTCCCACGGGACTAGCTTCGCGTCGCCGCAAGGGGAGAAGGAAAGAGACAGCGTCAACATCATCGACGTCGGCCACACCCGCGAACGCGACCTCGCCATCGAAGTCCCCCCGGTGCCGCTCGAATCGGTGATGTCCAACGACTGCTGGGAACTCGTCTACAACCGCCTCACCCAACTGGTGGAGTCGCACCGCACCACGCTGGTGTTCGTCAACACGCGCCGCATGGCCGAGCGCGTAGCCCGTCACCTGTCCGAACGCCTCGGCAAAGAGGCGGTGGCCGCGCACCACGGCAGCCTCGCCAAAGAACAGCGGCTCGACGCAGAACAACGCCTCAAGCGCGGCGACCTGCGCGTGCTGGTCGCCACCGCTTCGCTGGAACTGGGCATCGATATCGGCGACGTGGATCTGGTCTGCCAGCTCGCCTCGCCGCGCTCCATCGCCGCCTTCCTGCAACGCGCCGGCCGCTCCGGCCACGCGGTGAACGGCACACCCAAGGCGCGTCTGTTTCCCACCTCGCGCGACGACCTGGTGGAATGCACCGCACTGCTCGACTGCGTGCGCCGCGGCGAACTGGACACACTGATCCAGCCCCCGCAGCCGCTCGACGTACTCGCCCAACAGATCGTGGCCGAAGTCGCCGGCCAGGAATGGAACGAAGACGCGCTCTACGACACCCTGCGCCGCGCCTATCCCTACCGCGATCTCACGCGCGATCAGTTCGACGCCACCGTGCGCATGCTCGCCGACGGCTTCACCACCCGGCATGGCCCGCGCGCTGCGTATATCCATCGCGATGCCGTGCACAAGCAATTGCGCGCACGCCGCAATGCGCGACTCACCGCGGTCACCTCGGGCGGCGCCATTCCCGACACGGCCGACTACCTGGTGGTGCTGGAACCGCAAGCCACCATCATCGGCACGGTGAACGAAGACTTCGCCGTGGAAAGCCTCGCCGGCGACGTCTTCCAGCTCGGCAACACCAGCTACCGCATCCTGCGCGTGGAGCGCGATCGCCTGCGCGTGGAAGATGCGCAAGGCGTGCCACCGAATATCCCGTTCTGGCTGGGCGAAGCGCCGGGGCGTAGCGCGGAGCTGTCGCACGGCGTATCGCGTCTGCGCGAAGAGATCGCCACGCGCATCGATGAAGGCGGCGTACCCGCCGTCATGCACTGGCTGATGCATACGCTGGGCATGAATGAAGCCTCCGCCCAGCAGCTGGCCGAATACATGGCCGCGGCCAAGGCCGCGCTCGGCGTGCTGCCCACGCAGGAAACGCTGGTGTTCGAGCGTTTCTTCGATGAGTCGGGCGGCACCCAGCTGATCATCCACACGCCATGGGGCAGCCGCATCAATCGCGCCTGGGGCCTGGCCTTGCGCAAGCGCTTCTGCCGCCAGTTCAACTTCGAGCTGCAGGCGGCGGCCACCGAAGATGCCATCGTGCTGTCGCTCTCCACCAGCCACAGCTTCCCGCTGGAAGAAGTGGCGCGCTACCTGCACTCCAACACCGCCGAACACGTGCTGGTGCAGGCGCTGCTCGATGCGCCGCTGTTCCCCGCGCGCTGGCGCTGGAACGCCACCACCTCGCTTGCCTTGCCGCGCTTCCAGGGCGGCAAGAAAGTGCCGCCGCAATTGCAGCGCATGAAGAGCGAAGACCTGCTTGCCGCGGTGTTCCCCGATCAGGTCGCGTGCCTGGAAAACATCGTGGGCGAGCGCGAGATTCCCGATCATCCACTGGTCAACCAGACACTGCACGACTGCCTGCGCGAAGCGATGGATATCGACGGCCTGCTGCATATCCTGCGCAGCCTGGAAGACGGTTCCATCCAGGTCGTGGCCCGCGATCTCGCTGCGCCGAGCCCGCTTGCTGGCGAAGTGCTCAACGCCGCGCCCTACGCCTATCTCGATGACGCGCCGCTGGAAGAGCGCCGCACCCAAGCCGTGCAATCACGCCGCTGGTCCGATTCGGAGAACGCGGACGACCTGGGCCGCCTCGATCCCGAAGCGATTGCCTCGGTACGCGAAGAAGCATGGCCGCAAGTGCGCAGCGTCGACGAAATGCATGAGGCGCTCACCATCCTTGGTGGCGTCACACAAGCCGAAGCCGAGTCGAACGAAGGCTGGAACGCCTGGCTCTCCAGCCTCGCCAAAAACCACCGCGCCACCCGCTTGTCTCCCTCTCCCCTCGCGGGAGAGGGCCGGGGAGAGGGGGCACTCTCGCCCCAGTCCCATGCTCCGCACATCTGGACCACCGCCGAATCCCTCCCCAAGTGGCAAGCCGTCCACCCGGCCGCCATCCTGCATCCACCCATCGAAGCCCCCGCCGACTACGCCAAACAACCGTGGTCGCGCGAAGACGCCTTGCTCGAACTCGTCCGCGGCCGCCTCACCGGCGCCGGCCCCATCACCGTCGCCCAACTCGCCGCTTCGCTGCAGGTCGAACCAAGCGATATCGACCTCGTGCTGCTACGCCTTCAATCCGAAGGCTACGTCATGCAAGGCCACTTCACGCCCGGCACGCACGAGATCGAATGGTGCGAACGCCATCTGCTGGCACGCATCCATCGCTACACCATCGGTCGCCTGCGCCGCGAAATCGAACCGGTCAGCCGCCGCGACCTGATGCGCTTCCTGTTCGAATGGCAGCACGTAGCACCCGGTGCACGCCTCAGCGGCCCCGATGCACTGCCCGCCGTGCTCACCCAACTCGAGGGCTTCGAAGCCGCCGCCGGCGCTTGGGAAAGCGAACTGCTGCCCGCGCGCATCAACGACTACTCCATCACCTGGCTGGACGAACAGATCCGCGCCGGCCGCGTCAGCTGGAGCCGCCTGCGCAGCGGCACCGGCAGCAGCGGCCCCGTGCGCGCCACACCCATCGTGCTGTTGCCCCGCCGCAGCCTGCCGATCTGGACCGCCACCGCCACTATCGAAGCGAACGCGCAGGACGTCATCGTCTCCTCGCGCGCCCAAGCCGTGCTCGACGCGCTGCGCGACCACGGCGCCCTGTTCTTCGACGAACTGTTGAACGACACCCACCTGCTACGCACCGAACTGGAAGACGCCCTGGGCGAACTCGTCGCCGCCGGCCGCGTCACCGCCGACAGCTTCGCCGGCCTGCGGGCATTGCTAGTACCCGCAGCAAAGCGAGATGCCCATCGCCACCGCCGCTTGCGCAGACACATGCTTACTGGCATCGAAGACGCAGGTAGGTGGTCACTAGTAAGGTCAAACCGCGGAAATCTTCTACCCTCCGGGGAGAAGATGCCCGGCAGGGCAGATGAGGGGCGGGTGCTCGAGAAATCGTTGCCTAATGCGAGCCAAAAGCTCGACCAAGACCACCTAGAACACATCGCCCGCAGCCTCCTCCGCCGCTACGGCCTCATCTTCTGGAAACTGCTAGAACGCGAGGCCTCCTGGCTCCCCAGCTGGCGCGAACTCCTACGCGTCTACCACCGCCTAGAAGCCCGCGGTGAAATCCGCGGCGGCCGCTTCGTCGAAGGCCTGGTCGGCGAACAATTCGCCCTACCCGAAGCCATCACCCGCCTGCGCGCCGTCCGCCAACAAGAACCGCAAGGCGAACTCGTCCTGATCAGCGGCTCCGACCCCCTCAACCTCGTCGGCACCGTCCTAGCCGGCACCAAACTCCCCGCCGTCACCGGCACCCGCGTCCTCTACGAAGACGGCGCCGCCGTCGCCGCCATGGTCGCGAACAAACCGCAATGGCTCGTCGAATCCACCACTACCCAGCAACAGCAATGGCGCAACGCACTGCTGCGTCGTGCGGATGCGGAAAGTCTTAAGGCTGATGCCCGGGCTGCGGGCTTCTAGCTCGCCATCCCTGCGTGGCCCCGAAAAAGAGGCGAGGGCAGGCCTTTTTAGCTCGTCATTCCGGCGCAGGCCGGAATCCAGCGCCTGTACGGTCGGTTGTCGCGTTGTTTGAGCTCGTCATTCCAGCGAAAGCTGGAATCCAGCGCCTCTATGACCGGCTATCGCGAGCACCCGTCATCGGGCTCTTACAGCAACCCAACCTCACTCACTGTAATCCCCAATATAAACCAACAACCCATCCCTCTCCCGAAACTCACTCCGCCCATTCAACGTAATCGACTGCCCCGCCCGCACCCCATTAGGCAAGTCAACCGCAAACGTCCCATCAAACAGGATGTGCACGGTAGCCGTCCCATCCCGCTCCTCATAAGCAAGAATCACCTGCCGCCGCGCCGAAAACAAAAAACTCGAACTCTGCGCCAGATGCCTCAGCTCATCGACCCCAAACGTCCGCACACTCAACACACCCGCGGTGTAATTCTCAAACACCACCTCGCGATGCATCGTCGCCGCCATCCCGTCGACATCCATGCGGTTATAGGCAGCCAGGTAACGTTCGATCAACTCGCGCATGGCGCATCCTTGAAAAGCGGGCGCCAGCCAGGGCGCGACAGCGCAAAGTCTACGTTACCCGCACCATCCCGCCGAATACCCACCCCCAAACCACCCCAACCCCGTCGACGCCCCCGCCCGACCCCGCTACCATGTTCGCCCCAAGCCAGCGCAATGCCGGCCACATGGGCCTATAGCTCAACGGTTAGAGCAGGGGACTCATAATCCCTTGGTTCGAGGTTCGAATCCTCGTGGGCCCACCATAAATTGCAGGTTTGCCTGGAGAGTTGTTCTCTAAACCAAAAAGTGGCCACTTTGGCCAAGTTCTTGTTTATGGAAAGCATAAGTTGGCCGGCTTCGGCCGAAGCTAGACAGGATCAGGGATCTGTAGCTGCCTGGTCTTCTGGGGCTGCTTCGGCACCCTTTGCGTGTCCAGAGGGGACGCGAACGTGAGCTGAGAGAATTGCTCAATGTGAGGGTTGGTGGCTCATTGGCCGACTTTGTCGCAGAGGATGCGGACTCTGTCGCGTACGGTGTGCACGGGCGCGTTGGCCTCAGAGACTATCTTTTTGATGAAAGGCTTGCGTGGGCGGGAGCCTTCTATCTTGGCATGGTCAAGAACCAACTGATCGATCAGTGTCTGCTTTTGGGTGCGCCGTTGCTTTACGTCATTCGCACGCAGTTGATGAAGCTGCCTTACTAGGTTCTCCAAGGATGCTGGTCGTGCATGAGGAGGCATGTCGGCATGCATGGCCAGCGCTTCGTGCGTTGGGTAAGGTGGCCCCTCCTCTATGGCTTGTTCCAATACCTGCCGGTACCTGTCGAGCCGCTCCTGAGCTATGGCTCGCCGCTTCTTTTTACGTCTGGCTAGTTGGGGAGCGATATCCATTACGCATTGAGATCCTGCGCTTGTGGGGTCTAGCAGGATGTCGAGCAGAGGCACTCTAAAGAAAGTGGCCATAGCCAGAAGTGAGTTCAATTGTGGCTTCAATGGTGACTTTCGATTGTGGAAAACGTCGCCAGCGGAGCGCATGAGATCGCCATGCGAGAAAACGCCTTTCATTTTTTCCAGGAATAACCAAGGCGCCGACGCGTCAAATTCAACCTGAGGATTCTGAGATACGTAGGCGAAAAGGTTCTCCAAATCATTCTCTCCCAGCTCAGATTGTGTGGCACGCCGCCAACGTGATGACGGTCCTAAAAGCTCACCTTTACACTCGACGCAAATATCTAGTCGCTGTGAGCGATTAGGGTCGGATTGAACGGAGCCGCAATGAGGACAGACGATTTCAAGCCTCAGGCGGTGCGCTGAGCATCTTTCGTAGGACTGAAGGCGCCACAACAGGCGATCGTAGACTGGTCTCCCTGCTAAGCGATCCTCCTGGTAACAACGAGGACACCACGCACGATGGTAGCGTGTCGATCCTATGCAGTTCTTTGCGCAAACGTTCTTCAAGGAAAGTAGCGTTGCCGATCGGATGTCGAACATGCCTGTGGCGGCTTCAAGCGCATTCACGAAAAGAGCGGCATCTTGGCTGTATCCATTTAGTCGAACTGACGCGCACTGCTTTGGTAGTGGGCGCTGTTGATCGTTGTTCCTGGACCACCAGTCAGATAAGTGAGCAATGAACTGATGCCGAGTGGCCCCATGCAAGTACGCCAGTCTGCCGACGTACGAGCTTAGTCCTTCCACTTCGTACATGCCGTTACCGCAAAGCGGTAACGGCATGTAGTACGGCATGACGCTATTCATTGCGCCCTTCCAACGGGATCTCGATGTGGCTTTCGAGTCCCGGGTTTTCGCCTTTTTCCTGCGCGTTTGTCTTGAACGACCTTGTCCTGTGATTTCGATGAACGTTCCGAGATCACGGGGTCAAGTTTGTGCATCAGCTGTGCGCCCATCGCAATGTCTTCTCGAATCGGATTCAGTTGCTCTTGGAGCTTAGTGGCCATGAAGTGCTTGGCGCTAAGGGCTTTGGACCCGCTCGCGGCCATGTCGGCGATGGCCGCCGATATCCAGTGAATGAGCAAGCCATAGCAGCCAAGGGTTCCAGCGTAGATCAATTGGCGATGCTGTATGAGGGACTGTCCCTTTTGCCAAGGAAGATACGGGTCGATCGACGCCAGGATGGCATCGTAGGTGGCAATGTCGCTTTCGTTGATCTGGTAATTTCGAAAATCGACGATGGTCGACCGACCGTTCAGATGTGCTGACTCGAAGCAAGTCCTGAGGAGTTCGTATCCGCCGAAGAGTACGAGGGTGACGCCCGCCTCGTTGGCAAGGCACTTGAGTGTGTCCAGGGCGGCGCCGATATTCCGCGCATTCTTGTTTCGTAGTAGGTGATGTGCCTCGTCGATAAAGACGTACTTGGTGGACCTAGATCGCAGCGCCCTATCGATGTGCGTTCGGAGGGTTGTCTCCGAGTCGGACCATCGCGGTTTGTAGCCTTCGCCTTCGTAGAACGGGTGCCTTAATGCCTGAAGCATCCGGAGACACAGGTATTTGGAAGAGATGAATCCCTGGTCTGTGGTTGCCGCCTCCACCCTTATGAGCGGGATCTCCGCTAAATGACCGGGTGATTCTCCTGTAATGTTTGCCTCCAGTAGCTTTGATAGTGTCGTCTTGCCTACGCGCGTGGCTCCCAGGAGCATGACGACCGTGCCGGGCTGGCCAAAGACAGCGTGAGCATGAGCGCGCTTATACGCCTCCGCGAACCGCGGATGCATGAAGTTATCGCGACGAATGCGGGATAGAATCTTCTTGGCGTCCATGATTAAGACTCCTGATCGTCAAAGTGCGAGAACCGCCTCGTCTCCGCATGCTGGGCTGGAAGACGGGGAGTAGACAGATAGGCGGGGGTGATGTCTGGGTTGGAGAACGAGTCTGATTTGCGTTTAGCTGCCTGCCTCTTGCCATCCTCAATCGCCAACGCTATGTCCATCTGGCGATCCTGTTCCAGGGCGGCACGTAGTGCTCCCTGACCGTTCAGCGTGATGGCCTCGAACATCGCTTCTTTATCAAAGGAGGCGTGTGTAATGGTTACCGGGCCGTGTAAGCAGGGGACCCACTGACCTCGAATCATGGCGTACAGGCATCGGGCATCCCACGGTTCAGACAAGGCATCGACAGTTGTTCCAGCCCTGAGCGTGAATAGTTCCGGGTGGACGTACCATCGATCCAGATGCCGTATGCCGCGTTGGGGGTCGACCATTAGCGTGCGCGATAGTGGTAGGGCGCTGGCTACAATGAATGATTCGTCGAATTTCACTGGTACGCCCGAACAGGAAAATCGACGCAAGCCTGTTGCGAGCAGGACTTCGGGTGAAGCTTCTCGCCCGCGCGCAGGAATGGTGTTGAAACAGCGCCAGAAAAAATTTTCGCATCCCAGATACCGGGTTGATCCCAATACTCAATGACGTCATCGTCATATTCGCAGTGAGCTAGGAAAGCCTTCTCAAGAGAGCTTTCAGCGCTAATTGAACAATGCATTTTGTGACTGGCGTAGCGCCAGAGCGTATTTCTGACACGGACGGATGTGACCTGGCGCGCCGGCGGGCTTGCGCGAACGGCGCTTACATACGCGGTCGCATCTGGTGACAGCCGGTAGAGGCGGTTGCGCAATGCCGCCATAGTCTTCTCGCGCTCGCGCGGACTCATTTCTCCCGTGATGTACGCGGCCCTGAAGCCATAAAGCCTCAGCATTGCAGAAAACGTTCGGGCGTGTTCGATACCAAAGCAGCTCTCCGTCAGAAGCGACCATCCCGCGCAGCGGATTCTCGATGCGCTTGGCGATACAGCCTCCTTCAGGCCGAAACGGAGCTGCTCAGCAGCACGGTTGCGGCAACTGCGTCGGCCGTAGAGCGAACGGTCGCCTCAAATACTTGCGGGTCGATCTGACCTGGCGCAAGCAGATCCTGTCACTTCGTTCCATCGCGCGGCGCGCCGGCAGGTGCGCTGCGCAGGCGCTCGCCAGCTGCTGAAAATCGTCACCTGACGCAGCCTGTGCTCAGTGCTTTATTACCGTTGGCGAAAAAGTCTTCATGCACTTTTCACGAGATGCGCAATCGTAAGATAGATCGATACAAATTGTGATGGAGTTCATATTTATTTCGTCGATCGCCACTCACAAGTTTCTCCTTGTGGTGCCATCCTTCGGGCGCGACAGCTGCAATTCAGTTTGAAACAGTCCGGGTATTTCCAGGGGGGCTGCGCGTCAAGTGTTGCTTGATGACGCGGTTGTCGCATCAACGGAACGAAGCGAATCAGGCCGATTTCCCCAGTCATGCCGTTTCGTTTGAGTCTTCGTCATAAAACAGGGGCTGTGCAGGGTTCTTAGTAGCCGAGCGCATCGACTCGATTCCTGACCTTTAAAAAAAACGTTCATGCGAATGCGTGGGCGCAGGGTGTCGTTTTGCCCTGTGCACGAGGCTGCCGCGTGCGCGGTAGGTCGACTGCGCCCGGCACTTTGTCCTGACCGCATCCCTGATGCCATTTGAGCCATAAGGGAGCCAGGCATGAACAAGATCTATCGGAAAGTATGGAACCGAGCGCTGAGTCAGCTCGTGGTGGTTTCGGAACTGGCCTCGTGCCAGCGCAGTGGTGGACAGGGGCAGCGAGCGGATGGGCGCTCACCGTTGTCGCGGCCACGACCGGGAATCTTGATCTTGCTGGCTGCCGCGGGCGGGATCGGCTGGGTCTTGCCGGCGCATGCGCAGTCGGTGGACTGCAACCCGGCGCCCTTCAACGCCTATAACAGCACGGCCTCATGCATGGGCTTCGGCGCCACCGCCAGTGGGGTCGGCGCGACTGCGCTCGGTTCGATCTCCAACGCGTCCGTACTGGGTGCGGTCGCGGTGGGATACAACGCGCAAAGTACGGGGCAGAATGGCGTGGCGCTCGGTTTTCAGGCCAATGCCGCCTTTATCAATTCCATTTATATCGGAGCGCGTACCGCGGCAGGTACGGGCGCGCTGGCCAATAGCGCCATCGGCGTTGGCACCGACGTCACCGCTTCCGGCAACTCCTCGATTGCCTTTGGAACCCAGGCGGTATCCACGGCGAGCAACGCGATGGCCATCGGCATCATCGCCAACGCCACGGGTGCTTCGGCGATTGCGCAAGGCGATGGCGCATCGTCAGCCTCGACCAGCAGCGTCGCTATTGGCACGCATGCCTCGGCCGATGTGAACTCGGCCAACAGCGTCGTCATCGGTAGCGTATCCAAAGCGGTAGGTGCCTTGAATGCCGTTGCGCTGGGTACGTCCGCGCAGGTGAACAACGGTCAGGCCACTGCCCTGGGTGGCTTTACCAATGCCACCGGCGAGGGCGCAACGGCTGTCGGCCTGTCGACGCAAAGCCTGTTTGCCCACGCGACCGCGGTGGGCTGGCAAGCGTATGCAACGGCGCTCAACGCGATCTATCTGGGTGCCCGCACGACCGGAACCGGCGCATCGGCCGAGTCGGCCATCGCCATCGGCACGGATGTGAACTCCTCGGGCACCTATGCCATCGGCATGGGCTTGCAGGCGAATGCGAGCCAGACCGGTGCGATCGCTCTCGGCATGACGACAAAATCCTCTGGCGTCGCTTCCATCGCGATCGGAGGTGACAGCACAGCAGGTGCCATGGCGTCTGGCGCCAATGCGATTTCGATCGGCGCAGAGTCGAGCGCCATCAACAGCAACGCTGCCGCCGTGGGCTTCGACACGCATGCCACGATGGGCAGTTCGTCCGCGTTCGGTGTTGATACGAATGCCACCGGCACCGGTGCGATTGCCCTGGGCAACAGCTCCACGGCGTCCGGCACCAACGCGGTGGTGCTGGGTACCAGTGTTACCGCCAATGCCCTCAACGCGGTGGCGGTCGGCACGCAGGCCAATGCAGGCGCGAGCGGCGCCACGGCCGTCGGTGCGCTGTCGCAGGCGCTGGCCGGTTCCACCGTCGCGATCGGCAACAGCAATACCGTGGCCGCGGGCGCGGGCACTGGTTCGGTGGCGATGGGTCACAGCTCGCAGGTCAATGGCGGCACGGGTGCCGTGGCGATCGGCGAGGGCCAGGTGGTCAACGGCAACGGCGCGGTCGCCATCGGCGATCCGAACTCCGCCAACGGCAACGGTGCGGTAGCCACGGGTGCCAACGACACCGCCAACGGCGACGGCGCGGTGGCGATCGGCAACACCAACAATGCGCAGGGCGTTGGCTCGGTGGCCGTGGGCAATGGCAGCAGCGCACTGGCCGCAGGTGCGGTGGCGTTCGGCAACGCAGCCACCGCCAACAACGCGAATGATGTCGCGCTGGGCTCGGGCTCGACCACGGCGGCCGCCGTGCAAACCGCCAACACCACCATCAACGGCACCACGTACAACTTTGCCGGCACCACGCCGACCAGCACGGTGAGCGTGGGTGCATTAAATACGGAGCGCACCATCACCAACGTCGCTGCGGGCCGCATCAGCGGTTCCAGCACGGATGCCATCAACGGCTCGCAGTTGTTCGCCACCAACCAGGCAGTGAATGCGGTGGGCAGCACGGTGACCAATCTCGGCAACACCATCGCCACCAGCATTGGCGGCGGCACCACCTACAACCCGACCACCGGCGCCGTGACCACCAATGTCAGCTATGGCGGCACGACGTATACCTCGCTGCAGCAGGTGTTCGACCAGATCGACGGTTCGGTGGCTGGCGGCGGCGGTATCAAGTACTTCCATGCCAACTCCATCCTGGCCGACTCGCAGGCCATCGGCGCGAACAGCGTCGCGGTGGGGCCGGTATCTACCGCCAGTACCATCAACGCGGTGTCGATCGGCAATGGTGCCGTCGCCGCCACCAACCCGGGCGACGTGGCGCTGGGTTCCGGTGCAAGCACGGGTGCGGTGGTGCAGACCGGTAGTGGCACGGTCGCGGGCACCACCTACACCTACGCCGGCGCGACGCCGCTCAGCACGGTCAGCGTGGGCAGCGTGGGCAATGAGCGCACGATCACCAACGTGGCGGCGGGACAAGTGAATGGGTCGAGCACGGATGCGATCAACGGCTCGCAGTTGTTCGCCACGAACCAGGCGGTGGACAACCTGAGCAACGCGGTCACCGCTGGCGCCACGCACTACTACAGCGTCAACGACAACGGCGTGCAGGGCGGCAACTACGCCAACAACGGCGCAACGGGCATCAACGCGCTCGCCGCAGGCGTGGGCGCAGCGGCCACCGCAGACAACGGCACCGCGCTGGGTCAGAACAGCAACGTCTCGGTGCTTGGCGGCGTGGCGCTGGGCTCGGGTGCGGTCTCCGATCGCGCCATCGCACCGACTTCCGGCTCCATCACCGTGGGTACCAACACCATTCCCTACAACACCACCGATCGCAATCTGCTCGGCGCGGTCTCGGTGGGCAACGCCACGGATTTCCGCCAGATCACCAATGTGGCGGACGGCACGCTGGATCAGGATGCGGTGACGTTGCGCCAGCTCAAGGGCGCGATGAGTTCGTTCTCGGTCACGCCGATCAAGTACTTCCACGCCAACTCCACCGCATCCGATTCACTGGCGGTGGGCGCGGAGTCGGTCGCCATCGGTCCGCAGACCACGGTGAACGGCGATAACGGCATCGGCATGGGCAATGGTGCGATCGTGCAACAGACCGCGCCGGGCGGTACGGCGATCGGCCAGAACGCGACGGTGAATCTCGCCGATGGCGTCGCGCTCGGCACCAACGCTACCTCCAATGGCATCCAGGCGATGGCCTTGGGTGCGGGTTCGCAGGCGGCCTTTGCAGGCAGTGTGGCCCTGGGTGCCGGATCGGTGACCGATGCGGCCGTGGGCACGACCAGCGCCACCCTCGGGGGCACCACCTA
>Ga0070689_100002148_pt1 | contig 12779 bp, 10 predicted proteins | sample KBSS23HmetaG_FD_64669 | JGI IMG/M metagenome (GOLD analysis project Ga0070689, IMG submission 64669) | Switchgrass rhizosphere microbial communities from Kellogg Biological Station, Michigan, USA - KBS S2-3H metaG | ecosystem: Host-associated > Plants > Roots > Rhizosphere ...
CTCGACGAGGCGGCGCGTGAGCGCGAGCCCGAGGCCGGTGCCCTCGGGCCGCACGCCCCCGGGCTGCGGGAGCTGTTCGAACTCGCGGAACAACCGCGGCAGGTCTTCCTTGGCGATGCCGACGCCCGTGTCGGCCACCAGGACGACCACGTGCTTCGCGTCGGCGCGCGCCGAGACGCGGACCGTACCGCCGCGCGGCGTGAACTTGATGGCGTTGGCGATGAGGTTGTAGAGCACCTGCTTGATCCGGCCGGGATCGATGAACACGTCCGGCAGGGATTGCGGCATGTCGACGTCCAGCTCGATCCCCTTCTTCGCCGCGACGGCGGTGATCACGTTGCGGACCACGTCGACGATGCTGCCGATCGGCGTGCGCTCGTACGTCAGATCCATGCGGCCCGCCTCGACCTTCGAGATGTCGAGGATGTCGTTGACCAGCTGCAACAAGTGCCGGCCCGACACGAGCACGTTCTTCACGTAGGTGCGCTGCTTGGTGTTCAGCTCGCCGAAGATCTCCTGCTCGAGCAACTCCGAGAACCCGATGACCGCGTTCAGCGGCGTGCGCAGCTCGTGGCTCATGTTCGCGAGGAAGCCGCTCTTCGCCTGGTTGGCGGTGTCGGCCGCCTCCTTGGCCGTCCGGAGCTCGCGCTGGGCGCGCTCGCGTTCCTCCACCTCGCGCCGCATCCGGAGGTTCGCCTCCATCAGCTGGCTGGTGCGCTTCTCGACGCGGTTCTCCAGATCCGCGTGCGTCGCGCGCAGCGACTCCTCGGCGGCCTTGCGCGCCGTTATGTCCGTGAACGACGCCATCGCCGCGTAGGGCGCCTCTTCGCCGAAATGAATCAGCGGCTGCGAGTTCATCGAGATCCAGACGCGGCTGCCGTCGCTGCGGGTCACGCCCAGCTCGCGGTTCTGGTGGGCCTCGCCCGTGCGCAGCGTGACCAGGAACGGGAGATCGACGGCCAGCACCCGGTGGTCATCCTCGTCGACGACGGACGCGAACGCGTCGGCCCCGGTCGAGCCGAGCAGCTCGACGGAGGTCCGCGCCAGGATCCGCTCCGCGCTGGCGTTGGACGCGATCAGCTGGCCATCCCGGTCGACCAGGATGATGCCCTCGTCGAGCGCCAGGATGACGGAGCGGTAGCGCTCCTCGCTGTCGCGGAGGCCCTGCTCCATCCGCTTGCGCTCCATGAACTGGCCGATCTGGCCGCCCAGCGCGCCCATCATCGACAGGTGGTCCTCGTTGGCCTGGCGGACCTCGGTGCTGAAGAACGCCATCACGCCGATGACCTCGGGACCGTTGCGCAGCGGGATCGCGAACGCGCCGTGAAGCCCGGCTTCCTTCCCCAGCGTCGCCAGCGGAAGCATCGGCTCGTCGGCCAGGTCCGGGATCCAGAGCGGCAGGTGCCGCTGCCAGACCCGGCCCGCCAGCCCGACGTCGGGCGCGACGTTGAACGACCGCCGCTTCTCCACGTACTCGGTGTCGCGGAAATCGTCGCTGTGCCACAGGTGCACGCAGCGCAGGAACTGGCGGCTCTCGTCCACCTCCCACAACTCGCCGACCTGCCATCCCTGGTTCTCGCCCATGATGCTGAGGATCCGCGGCGCCGCCTCGCCGAGATCGTGCGCGGCCGCGAGCACCCGCGTGATCGCGTACTGCAACGACAGCAGCCGCTCCGTTCGCTGCCGCTCGGCGACCTCGCGTTCCAGCGCCACGCGGCTCGCGTCCAGCGTCGCCTGTTTGCGTGCCGAGCTCAGCATGTCGTTCTGCTTGCGGATGACGAACACCGCCAGCACCAGGTCCTCGATCGTCATCACCCAGATCCAGGGCACCCACTCGAACCGGGAGACGGCCGGAAGCCCGTACACCGAATGCGGCCACAGGTAGCAGCCCAGCACGTGGTCGACGGCGGTGATGGTGCTGGCGAGCACCAGCACGCTGACGTCCCGGTACAGCGACAGGAACGGCAGCATTACGAAGATCGCGTAGTGCATCTCCGGGCGGCCGCCGGCCACGTGGATCAGCAGCGACGTCATCAGGCCCTGCCCGACGGCGATCTCGCGGCGCGTGGAACCCGCGCCGGGGCGCGAATACACCGCCAGCAGCGGAAGCGCCGAGATGACGATGCCGAGCGCGAGCGCCTTCCAGGCAAGCCACGGGACGCCCACCGGGCCGACCCAGGGCTGCGGTGACGTCTTCAGCGCCGTCGCGATCGCGACCACTGCCTGACCGAGCAGCAACCAGAGAAACACCCGGTCCGTGAAGCTCCAGACCTCCTGGCGGTACTCCGCCAGCAACCGGCGCGTGCCGGGCGTCTCGTCGGCCAGCCGGCTGCGTTTAGCCAGCGGCAAGGCCACCCCGAGGGGCGCCGACCGGCGGAGCGGCGCCCGCGGAAAGCGGCAAGCGCGCGATGGGCAACCGAACGCAGAAGCAGCCGCCCCGCCCCGCGCCGTCCTCGACCCAGATCGCGCCGCCGTGAACGCCCACGGCGCGCCGGCAGAACACCAGGCCCAGGCCATGGCTGCCGCGCGCGGCGTGCCCGCCCCGCCCCTCCACGCGCCCGTACTTTTCGAAAATGAGCTGCCGGTACGGCACCGGCACGCCCTCGCCCTCGTCGCGCACGCGAATCTCGACGGCCGGTTCGGCGCCGTCGTCCATGGTCGCCGCCAGGATCTCGATGCTGATCGTGGTCTGGCGCGGCCCGTACTTGTAAGCGTTGTCGATCAGGTTCTCGAGCACCCGCCGGATCAGATCGCGATCGGCGCGCACCGGCCCCACCGCCGCCGCGAAGGTGGGCCGCAGCTTCTGATCCTTGTCCTCCACGCGCCGCCCCATCTCCTTGCACACCTCCGCAAGCAGCGTGGTCAGGTCGAACTCGGTAACGTGCGGAATCAGCGCGCCGTCCTCGCTGCGCGACACGTCCAGCAGGTTCATCACCAGGCGGACCATCGCCTGCGACGCGCGCACGACGTCGTCCAGCGAATCGAACTCCTCGTTGCCCAGCTGCTTGCGGGAGAGGACGTACTGCGCGTTCGACAGGATGCTGGACAGCGGGTTCTTCAGATCGTGGACGATCAGAGCCGTCAGCTCCTCTTTCTGGCGGTTCGCGCCCAGCAGCGCGTCGTGCTGCGCGCGAATGACGTCGTAGTTCCGCTTCAGCTCGTCGGACATCTGCTTGATACGGAGCAGCGAGCGCACGCGGATGAGGAGCTCGGTGCGGTTGATGGGCTTCGTCAGGAAGTCGTCGGCGCCCGAATCCAGAGCCTGCTTGTGCGTCCCGAGGTCGCCGAGCGCCGTCAGGAACAGGACCGGCGTGTCGCCGACGACGGGAAGCATGCGGATCTGACGGCACGTCTCGAAGCCGTCCATCCCCGGCATCAGCACGTCGAGCAGCACCAGATCGGGGCGGTGCTCCTCCAGCATCATCAAACCCTGCTCGCCGCCCTCCGCCTGGATGGCCTGATAGCCGGCGGAGACCAGATGCCCCTCCGCAACCTCCCGGTTCTGGAGGTTGTCGTCGACGATCAGGACCCTGATCGGTTTCTCAACCGATGTTACGGACACTCTGCTTCTCTCGGTTCGAATGTTCGGGATCGAGGTACGACTCGATCGCCGCGCCGAACGTGCGCGTGTCGATCGGCTTCGACAGATAACCCTGGAACCCGATGCTGAGCAGGCGCTCGCGGTCGCCCGGCATCGCCAGCGACGTCACCGCGATGATCGGCAGGTGGTCCATGTCGCCGCGCCTGCGGACCTCCCGGATGACGGCCTCACCGCCGCCGCCCGGGATCTGCACGTCGAGCAGCAGCAGGTCGGGCCGGAACGATGCCAGCGCGCGACGCGCCTCCTCGACCGTCGCCGCCTCGCAGATCGTGTGCCCCCGCAACTCGAGCACGTCGTGAATGAGCAACCGGTTGAACTGGTTGTCCTCGACGATGAGGATGCGGGCGGGCGCAGCGGCGCGCTCGGAGGCTGAATATTCTTCCGTCTTCTTCACCATCACGGGCCCGCGCGCGGGGGTTCGCCTGACCCAGCACAGGACCTCGGCAGAATACGGACTGCCCTTTACCTTATGAGATCATGCTGGACGCAAGGCGTCGGCCCCGCAACGTTCGCGCGGCGCGGCAGACGGGTGTAGATGTAAGCAGAGATGAAGATCAACGTCCCGCGCATCATCTCCTTCGTCATCATCGCGGTCGTCATCGCCGGGATCGTCAACGTTTACGCCGACGCCGGGCCGATCGAGCGGATGGCGCGTGCCCGCGTCTGCGATCGCCACGGCCCGCCCTGCCGCGAGCGGCTGGGGCGGGTGCTGCGCACGCCGTTCTTCCACGACATGGACTTCACGGACGGCGGCAAGACGGTCACCGTCCGTTGCAGCCGTTCCTTCGTATTTGTCGGCGACTACTCCTGTGCGGTCCGCTAGGAGCAGTACCCGTAAAGGCAGCAGAACACGGCGTTGAGCTCGGTCTCGCAGTTCGGCGGGGCCGGCGCCGGCGGGAAGGCGGTCGACGAGCAGTCCCAGTTCGCGGCGGCCGGCGCCACGCCGCCCACGCACTTGAAGTAGTTGGTCGTCTCGGTCCCGCAGCCGTAGTAGCCCAAGACCTGGATGGTGCCGACGCAGTCGTTCACGCACCCGTTGTACTTGAGGCCCGGGTAGGCGCATTCGGCGCCGAGCGCGGCGTTGCACTCGTTGCCGCAGACGAGCGTCGGGTCGTTTGGATCGCACGCCGGTGACGATGCGTTCGCCGACACCACCGTCGTCGGCCCGCCCGGCGGAATCAGCAGCCAGGTCAGCTGGTCGTTGCCGCTGAACGGAACGGCGAACTTGAACGGGTTGTCACCCGGCGCGAACGCCGCCGGCCGCGCGCCAGCCGTGTCCTTGGGAAAGAAGTTTTGTCCGCCGTAGGGGATCCCGACGGTGAGCGCGTTCTGGCTGTTGTACCCGAAGTACGCGCGCTTCGACCCGTCGTCCTCCGAGAGCACGCACTCGAGCCGCGGCACGATCTGCGCCTGGCCCGCCCGCCGGACCGCGTCGTCGAACACGTCGAGGAACGGATCGATGCGCGTGAACATCCCGTAGTCCTCGCAGAACAGGCCGGTCCAGAAGCTGATGCCGGCCAGATAGTCCTGGCCCTTCACCTTGATCAGCAGCGGCCCGCCCGAATCGCCCGCGCAGGTGTTCGCGTGCGGCGCCATGCCGTCGGTCTTCACCAGGTTGGCGCGAATCGCCGGGTCGAGGATGCCCGGGTTGGGATCGTCGGGATGGAAGTCCGCCTCGGTGGGCGTGCCGAGGATCTTCACCATGGCGCTGCGCTTGATGCCCGCGCCCTCGACCTGGGTGATGTCGGCGGTGAGCGCCTTGCTGCCGCCCCAGCCGACGATCTGGCCCTTGTTGACGTTGTCCGGGATGGGCTCGCGCCACAGCGGAATCGGATCGAACGGCAGGTCGCGATCCAGGTGCAGGAAGGCGATGTCGGGATAGTTCAGCGTGGCGTCGTAGTCCGGGTGCGGCGCCACCGTCTCGGCGCGCGCCCACACCGACGGTTGGCCGGGCGCCGGGATGTTCGGCAGCGCCATCTTGTCGGTCAGATAGTCCTTGCCGAAGTAGACGAAGGCCTGGCCAGGGATGTTGGCGAAACGGACGCAGTGCCCCGCTGTCGCGACGACGCGCGGCGCGAAGTAGGTGCCCGAGCAGAGCACGTTGAAGCCGTTGAACGTGTTGATGTGAACCGCCACCACCTGCGGCAGCTTCTTCTCGTCCTTGCCGCGGATGATCTCCTGCGTCGAGGGATCGACGTCCGCCGGCTGCTGTTGATCGACCGCGCACGCCGCGAACGCCAGGGCACAAGCTACGTAGAGTCTTCTCATCTGCCGTCTCCTCGCTGAGAGGCGGCAGTGTTGCCTGCGTGCGGGCAAACCGAGAAGAAAAATCCGCGACATCTTGGAAGCCCGGGGTCAACCCCGAGGCTTTTCGTCGTCGAGGAATTCCGAAATCAGCCGGCGAGCTTCGCGTTGACCTTCAGGTCGCCGACCGCGGCGAGCGCCTTCGAGATCGGGCAGTTCGCCATGCTGAACGCCACCTTCTCGTCGAACACCGCCTTGTCGGCGCCGGGAACGACCGCCGAAACGTCGAGCACGATCTTCGTGACGGTGGGGCCCTCGCCCAGCGTGACGGTCGCGTTCGTGTCGATGCTCGTGGGCGGCTTGCCGGCGTTCGTCAGCTGCGCCGCGAGGAACATCGAGAAGCAGCCCGCGTGCGCGGCGCCGATCAGCTCCTCTGGGTTCGTCGCCTTCGTGTCACCCTCGAAGCGGGAGATGAACGTGTAGGGGACGTCGAAGAAGCCGTTCGCTCCCTTCATCGTGCCCGAGCCTTCCTTCAGGGTTCCTTTCCACTGCGCGCTTGCCTTGGCGACGGCCATCGTGAGCCTCCTTTTCTTGTTCGGCGCAGATGTTAATCATTCGAAGAATATCGGCCATGAAAAAGCGCAGCGGCGGCAACAGGGGCAAGGTGCGGCGAGCAAAGGCGGCCCTGCGCGCGTTCGCGCTGGCGTACCCGGGCGCGCGCGAGGAATTTCCCTGGGGCGAGCGGGTCATCAAGGTCGGCAAGAAGGTGTTCGTCTTCCTCGGGACGCCGGGGGGCGACGAGCTCGGCCTGTCCGTCAAGCTGCCGGCCACCGCCGCGATTGCGCTACTGTTCCCGTTCGCGACGCCCACCGGGTACGGCCTTGGCAAGGCCGGATGGATCTCCGCGGAGTTCGCGCCCGGCGACAACGTGCCCCTGGCGATGCTGCGCCAGTGGATCGACGAGAGCTACCGCGCGGTCGCGCCCCGGAAGACGGCGGCCCGGAGCGCCGCGCCAGGTGTCAGCGGAGCTGCTCGTCGCACTGGTCGTCGGGATCGGCGCCCCAGCGGTAAGAAGTCGTCCAGGTCGACTGCCCGCGCGCGCTGACGTTTGCGAGGCCCGGCGCCGCCGTGGCCGTCGTTTCGAACGTGAAGGTGTTCGCGTCGATCGACGCCGTGAACGTTCCCACCGTGTTCGCCACCGCGCCCTGCACCTCCAGCAGATCCTTGCTGGTCGCCGACAGGATGGCGGTCGTGACGGGCGACGCGCCCTGCTCCGCGAAGTGCTCGAGCGCCAGGCGGAGGTCCACGGAACCGTCGAGATCCGAATCGAGGTCGACCGCCCAGCGGTACTCGAGAAAGAAGGCGGGGACGGCCGATTGGTTGAAGGTCAGGTCGGCGGGCAGCTCTTCGAGCTGCAACCTCCACGACAGCGTGTTGCCGGCGCGGGCGAAGTCTCCGCCGACGATGTGCACGAAGGACGGGCAGATAGGGTCGCTGGCGCACCCGCCCGCCAGGGCGAGAACGGCGACGGCGCGCACGGCGGATCGCATCTGCCGGCGATGATATCGCCCCTGCCGCTCAGCCGCCGCAACCCGAGGCGACGGTCGTGGGCACCCCCGCGATTGGTTTCCGGCCCGAGCGCGTGTACCGCCACGTGCGGAAGGTCGGCGTGTCGCATTCGACCTCGGTCAGCTGGTGGAGCAGCGTCTCGCCGGTCTTTCGTTCGATCAGGATGAAATGCATCGTCTTTTCAGTCGGAACGAAAACCAGTCGGCCGCGGCACCGGGCCGGCAGAAAACCAGGAAACTCCCAGATCGCGTTCCGTTCCCGGAAGGAATGGACCGTGCCCCGGGGCACCTTGCAGACCGGCGGTCCGGACGACCTCAGGTCTCGGTGGACATCCCCGAGGCGATCCCGCCGCACCGTGAACGGGAAGCCGGGCGCGTCCGCCGTCGGATCGATGTGCACGACGTCGATGCCCTTCCCCAGACGGTCGACGTCCCACCCGTTTCGCTCCTGCCATCCGCAATCGTGAGCGTCCTTGTTACCGGCGAGGGGAACGATCTGAAGCCACCCGCGGCTGCTCTCCGCCTGGCGCCAGGCCTGCGCCTCCGCCTCCGACGCGAACAGCCCCGCGACCACGACGATCGCCTCGCCACACTGCCCGCGCAGTCGCAGGTTGTGATTTTCGACGACCCACGGGAACCCGAGATCCACGGCGCTCTGCTGAACGCGCTGGGCGGCCTGCGTCGCGGCCTCGTCGTCGGAAAAGAGTCCGGCGATGGCCGCGCGGGTCGGGGTCGGGAGATCGCGATCAAGCCAGCCCTGCTCGTAGTGGTTGTCCCGAAACCAGAACCCCGGCGGCAAGCTCGACGCCGGTCCCGACGGGCGCGGGGCCGGCGCGTCCGCGCGAACGGTGCTCCCCAGAACGGACGCCATGACCAGCGCCGCGACGGATGCCCGCATCATGCGGGATCAGACGGTCCGCCGGCGGTCGGGTCGCGTTCTGAAGCGGCTACTTCAGCGCGATCGGGCCGGCCCAGTCGACGACCGCGTTCGGGAAGACGCCGAGCAGCACGACGGCGAGCGCGGTCAGGAACAGCCCGGCGCGCATCGTGGGGCCGTCGGTCGGCGCCAGCGGCCGCATCGGATCGCGGAAGTACATCGCCACGACGATGCGCAGGTAGTAGTAGACGCTGACGACGCTGTTGAGCACGGCGATGACGACCAGCCAGTAGAGCTGGGGCGATTCCATCGCGGACTTGAACAGGTAGAACTTGCCCAGGAAGCCGGCGGTCGGCGGCACGCCGCCCAGCGACAGCAGGAAGATCGTCATCGCCAGCGCGACCCCCGGCCGCTCGGCCGAGATGCCCGCCCAGTCGTCGATGAACAGGCGCTCGTCCTTGCGGTTGCCGATCCAGGCGACCACGCCGAACGCGCCCAGCGTCGTGAACGTGTACGTCACCAGGTAGAACAGCACCGCCGGCTTCGCGCTGGCCACGCCCAGGCCCGACGCGACCACGCCCAGCAGCAGGTACCCGGCGTGCCCGATCGACGAGTACGCGAGCAGGCGCTTGACGTTCTCCTGGCGGACCGCCGCCAGGTTGCCGAGCGTCATGGTGATCGCCGCGCCGGCCGCGAGCACGTTCGCCCAGCCGGTGACGTCGTAGACCAGCACCGGGCTCGAGAATGGGCCTCCCATCAGCCGCACGATCGCGCCGAAGGCGGCCGCCTTCACGCCGGCGGCCATGAAGCCGGTGACCGGCGTCGGCGCGCCCTCGTAGGCGTCGGGCGCCCACATGTGAAACGGAACGACCGCGACCTTGAACGCCAGCGCGACGAGGACGAAGTACTCGCCCAGGAAGAAGAGCGGCATCCGGGTGGCGCTGCTCACCTTCGCGCCGATCCCCGCGTACGACATCTCGCCGCCCGTCGTCCCGTAGATCATCGCGATGCCGTAGACGAGGAAGCTGGTCGCGAAGGCGCCCATCAGGAAGTACTTCATCGCGCCTTCCGAGCTGCGCAGGCTCTTGCGCCAGCAGCCGGTCAGCACGTAGGCGGCCAGCGACATCGTCTCGATGCCGATCAGCAGCGACACCATGTGCGTCGCGTGCGCCACCATCACCATCCCGGCCGTCGCGAACAGGATCAGCGCGTAGAACTCGCCGAATTCGAAGCCCTGCTCGGCCAGGTAGGGCGGCGCGAACAGCAGCGTCATCACCGCCGCGACGATGAACGCCCCGTCCAGGTAGAGCGCCATCCGGTCGACGGTCAGCATCGAATCGAAGTGCGTCTTCGCGTCGGCGGCGTCCGGCCACTGCAGCACCACCGCGACCAGGGCCGCGACGCAGGCGGCGACCGACAGCCAGGCGAGGCCCGAGCGGTTCGAACCCTTCACGAACGTCTCGGCCAGCAGGACCACGCAGCCCATCACGATCAGGATCAGCATGGGCGTGTACGCGAGCAGCTGGGAGGAATCGAAGTTCATGGCGCTCCTGGAGCTGGCGGGGGCGGCGGAGGCGGCGGCGCCGCCGGCGCTGCAGCCGGTGCGGCCGCCGGGGCCGCGGCCGGCAATGCTGGATAGACGTGCGCCGGCACCTCGGCCGAGCGGCGCGCCTCCTGCAACCGATCGTTGTAGTTGGCGATGAACGCCTTCACGGACTTCTCCGACCGCGACAGGATCGGCTGGGGCGCGATTCCCATCACCAGCGCCGCGACGACGATGAACCCGAACACCCACGTCTCACGTCCGCTGATGTCGCGGACGTTGCGGTTCTCCGCCTTGTCGAGCGGACCGAACATGATCTTCTGGTACATCGTCAGCAGGTACATCGCCGCGAGAATGACGGCGGTCGCCGAGATCGCGCCCATCAGCTTGGGCAGCGGGAAGAAGCCGGTCATCCCGGTCACCGCCCAGGTCTTGTTCGCAGTGAACGTCCCGAGCAGGACCAGGAACTCACCGATGAAGCCGCACAGGCCCGGCAGGCCGACCGACGCGAGGACGATCACCAGGAAGCAGGCCGCGAACACCGGCATCGTCTTCCACAGGCCGCCGAAGTCGGCGAGCCGGCGCGTGTGTCGGCGGTCGTACAGCACGCCGACCGCGAGGAACAACCCGCCGGTGGCGATGCCGTGGCCCAGCATCTGGTACAGCGCCCCCTGCACGCCCTGGGGGTTCAGCGTCAGGATGCCCAGCACCACGAAGCCGAGGTGCGACACCGACGAATAGGCGACCAGCTTCTTGGCGTCGTCCTGCACGTACGCCATCAGCGCGCCATAGACGATGCCGATGACCGCCAGGGTCGCGATCAGCGGCGCCGCCTTCTGGGCCGCCAGCGGGAACAGCGGCAGCGCGAAACGGATGAAGCCGTAGGTGCCGAACTTCAGGAGCACGGCGGCCAGGATCACCGAGCCGCCGGTCGGCGCCTCGACGTGCGCGTCGGGCAGCCAGGTGTGCAGCGGGAAGATCGGCACCTTGATGGCGAACGCCAGCGCAAAGGCAGCGAAACAGAACAGCTGCGCCGAGAGCGGCAGCGACAGGTGCGAGATGTTGGTGTAGTCGAAGCTGTAGCTGCCGCTCGCCGCGTGCCACTGCGCGTAGAGATACAGGATGGCCACCAGCATCAGCAGCGACCCGACCAGGGTGTAGATGACGAACTTGATCGCGGCGTAGAGGCGGCGCTCGCCGCCCCAGATCCCGATGATGAAGTACATCGGGATCAGCATCAGCTCCCAGAACACGTAGAAGACGAACAGATCCAGCGCGAGGAACGCGCCGATCATCCCGGTCTCCAGCACCAGCATCGCGATGGTGAACTCGCGGACGCGGATGTTCCGGATGCCGATCGCCTGCGGCGACAGCAGCGTCAGCGGCATCAGGAACGTCGTCAGCAGCACGAGCCAGAGCGTGATCCCGTCGATGCCGAGGTGGAAGCGGATGCCGAGCGGCGCGATCCAGACCTTGTCGACTTCCAGCTGGAAACCGGCCGAGCTCGCGTCGAAGTCCGGAAGGATCAAGAGCGAGATCGCGAACGTCACCAGCGCCGTCAGCAGGCCGAGGCCGCGGTGAATCGCCTCCTCCTCGCGCGGCACCAGCATCACCAGGCCGGCGCCGAACAGGGGGAGCAGCGTGATCCAGGCAAGCAGGCCCATCAGGGCACCTCGACCTTTTCCTTGAACGTGTCTTCCGTCCGCCAGCCAGAGTCCGTGATCGTCACGCGGATCGTGTAGTTGCCGGGGCGGTCGTAGTCGTGGCGCTGCTCGGGCGCCCCGCCCTTGACCACCGGGCGGCCGTCACCGAAGTCGAACGCGTACTCGAGCGGCCGGGTCGGGGCATTCTTGCCACGGCGCGCGTCGACCTCGACGCCGCGCCCGGTCTGCGTGACCTTGAGCTTCGTAAAGGGAAGCGTGGGCTGCGAGGCGAAGTGCACCAGCAGCGCGACGCCGACCGCGAACACCGCCATGTAGCGCTGGCCGTCGCCGCCCTGAACGGCGCGCGCGAGCCGCGCGCAGAGGTCGACGAGCACGCCCGTTCCCTCGACGAGGATCTTGTCGACGATGATGCGGTCGACGAAGTTGTAGAGGCCGCGCGAGAACCACTTGATCGGGCGGATGAAGAGGAAGTCGTAAGCCTCGTCGACGCGGAACTTGTCGTGCACGAGGCGGACGAAACCGGGGAACTTGGCGGCGAACGCGCGCGCGGGCTCCTTGTAGCCGCCGCGGTAGAAGACCATGGCGAGCAGGATGCCGACGGCCGCGACCGCCAGCGAGACGGCCATCATGCCCCACTCGAGGCCGTGAGAGACCTCGACCTCGTGGATGTCCGCCGCCTCCAGGTGGTGCGCCAGCAGGTTCGCGTCCGGGTGATTGAAGAGGCCGCCCGGCAGTCCGATGAAGCCGATGACCGTCGCGCCGATCGCCAGCACGACCAGCGGCACCACCATGATGCTGGGCGATTCGTGGATGTGGTGCTTGATCTTGTCGGGCGCGCGCGTCTCGTCGCCGGAGAACACCAGGAAGTAGAGGCGCGACATGTAGAACGCCGTCCCCAGCGCCGCCAGCAACAGCATGACGCCGACGAGCTTCCCGACCCACGCCATGTCATGGCCGTAGATCTCCGTCCCGAAGGCGCCCGCGATGATGTTGTCCTTCGAGAAGAAGCCCGAGAAGGGCACGATGCCGCAGATCGCGAGCCAGCAGGCGGCGAACACGGCGTGCGTCCAGGGCAGCTTCTTGCGCAGGCCGCCCATGATGGTGATATCGCCCGAGCCGCTCATCGCGTGCATCACCGAGCCGGCGCAGAGGAAGAGCCCGGCCTTGAAGAACGCGTGGGTGACGAGGTGGAAGATGCCGCCGGTGAAGTTCGCCGTGCCGACGCCGACGAACATGAACCCGAGCTGGCTGACCGTCGAGTAGGCCAGCACCTTCTTGAAGT
>Ga0070689_100002151_pt1 | contig 12768 bp, 12 predicted proteins | sample KBSS23HmetaG_FD_64669 | JGI IMG/M metagenome (GOLD analysis project Ga0070689, IMG submission 64669) | Switchgrass rhizosphere microbial communities from Kellogg Biological Station, Michigan, USA - KBS S2-3H metaG | ecosystem: Host-associated > Plants > Roots > Rhizosphere ...
CGCAAGCGGATGGCGTGGCCCATGGTGAAGCGGATGGGGGCGCTGGCGCGCGCGGCCTCCAGGCGTCGGATGATCGCCGCGGTTTCCTGTTCGCCCGCGTTGGGCAGCAGGATCACGAATTCGTCGCCGCCGGAGCGGATCACGATGTCGTTCGGGCGCACATGCATGGTGAGGAAGTGGCCCATCGCCACCAGTACTTCGTCGCCCCGCTGATGACCATGGGTATCGTTGACCGATTTGAAGTTTTCCAGGTCGATCATGATGCAACCCCAGCGTTCGTCGCGCTCGAGCTTGTCGGCGATCTGGCTCAGGTAGCGGCGATTGAACAGGCCGGTGAGCGAATCGCGCACGCTCCATTCGCGCAGCTGGCTTTCGTGGCGCATGCGCTCGGTGACGTCGAGTGCGTGGCCAAGCACGTAGGGTTCGTCGTTCTCGATGTCCAGCGAGTTGTGGTACTGCCAGGCCAGGCTGCGTCCGTCCTTGGCCTTGATCTGCAACAGGCCGTGCGCCACGCCCCGTGTGGTGACGCGATGGAGATACTCGTCGAACATGCCATGCAGCGCCGGTTCCATCAGCTCCTTGAATGGGCGGCCGAGCAGCTCGCCCATCGAATAGCCCAGCGATTGCGCCGCCGCGGGATTGACCGAAAGGATGGTGCCGTTGAGATCGTGGGTGCAGATCAATCCCAGGCTTTCCTCGAACAGCTTGCGGAAGCGATGCTCGCTGCGCTGCACCGATTCCACCGCCTGCTTGCGCGCGGTGATGTCCTGGATCGCGCCGATCAGCAGGCAGGGTTTGCCGTGATCGAATTCGACCGCGCCGGCGGCGCGCACCCAGATGTGGCGACCCTTGGCGGTGATCATCGGCAGTTCGAGATCCCAGCCCTTGCCGTCCTCGATGCCCTTGGTCACCGCTTGCTGGATCTGCTCGCGCGCTTCGGGGGCGTAGTAGTGCACCGCTTCGCTCAGCGTGGGGTGGTGGCCTGCCGGCAGATCGTGGATGGCGCAGGTCTGGTCGGACCAGGTGAGCTGGTTGGTGACCAGGTCCAACTGCCAGCCGCCCACGCCGGCCACGCGGCCGGAGCGATCGAGGAAGGCCTCGCTTTCGTGCAGGCGGCGCTCCATCCGCTTGCGCTCGGACACGTCCACCATGGTGCCGTAGATCCACAGCGGCTGGCCGTCGTCGGTGCGGCTGATCACACGGCCGCGCAGCAGGCCCCACAGCCAGTGCCCGTCCTTGTGCCGCAGACGCGCCTCGCTCTCGAACAGCGGGCGTTCGCCGCGCAGGTGTTCCTGCAGGCGTTCGTCCATCTGTGGCAGGTCGTCGGGATGGGTCAGGCGGCGCTGCGCGCCCTGGATGATGCCGCCTTCGTCTTCGCGGATGTCGCGCCATACGCTCGATGAAAGCAGGTCGAGATCTTCCAGCGCGTAGCCGAGGATGCTGGCCCATTGTTCGTTGAAACGCATTTCGCCGGTCTGCACGTTCCATTCCCAGGTGCCGGCCTGCGAGGCGTCGAGGATCGCGGCGAGGCGCGTGCGGTCGTCCATCAGCAGGCGGTGCAGCAAGGCTTCGCGGTGCAGCGATTCGCCGCGTTCCAGCGCCGCCTTGCGCTGTTCCAGGGCCTCGGCGGCGGCGCGCGCCAGCTGGCGGAGAATGGCGGCGTGTTCGTCCGGCAGCTGCCGGGGCTGGCGATCGATGACGCACAGCGCACCCATGCGCAGGCCGTCGCTGAGCGTGATCGGTGCACCGGCGTAGAAGCGGATATGCGGGGCGTCGGTGACCAGCGGGTTGTTGGCGAAGCGCGGGTCCATCAATGCGTCCGGCACCACGAAGGGGCGGTCGTCGAGAATGGTGTACGAGCAGAACGCCACGTCGCGCGAGGTTTCCGTGGGGCCATCCAAGCCCACGTTGGACTTGAACCATTGGCGCCGATCGTCGACCAGGGTCATCAGCGCGATCGGCGCACCGGTGAGCAACGAGGCGGCCTTGGTAAGTGCGTCGAACAACGGTTCGGCCTCGGTGTCGAGCACGCCGAGCGAGAGCAGGCGTTCGAGCCGTCGTTCTTCATCGTGTGAGCGTGGAGCCGGCACTGCCATCTGTCTCCCGGGAATCGTGCGCCAGACTATCGGACGATCCTTGTCGAGTCACCGTGGCTCCGGTCACAGGCCGTGCAGAGGGCGCGCTGGCAGCGGGGGCGGTCGACCAGCGCGGTGGAAAGCACGCATCACGGCAACGCCATCGGTATATCGATGGCGATGTGAACGGCGTGAGGAGGGCGCGTGGCCGAAGCATCGGACACCGGCACCGGCAGGCTGCCGGTGCGCCCGGGAAGCAGCCCCCGGAGCGAGCGCAGGGGCTGCCCGGAGGATCAGCTCTTGAAGAACGCCAGCATGTCCTGGTTGATCGCCTCGTGGTGCGTGGTCGGGGCGCCATGCGGGAAACCGGGATAGATCTTCAGCGTCGCGTTCTTCAGCAGTTTCGCCGACAGCACGCCGGCATCCTTGTACGGCACCACCTGGTCGTCGTCGCCATGCAACACCAGGGCGGGCTTGTCGATCTTCTTCAGGTCGTCGGTGAAATCCGTTTCGGAGAACGCCTTGATGCAGTCGTAATGGGCCTTGGTGCCGCCCATCATGCCCTGGCGCCACCAGTTCTCGATGATGCCCTGGGAGGGCTTGGCGCCCGGCCGGTTGAACCCGTAGAACGGACCGGAGGCGACGTCGAGGTAGAACTGCGCACGGTTGGCCGCGAGCGCGGCACGGAAGCCGTCGAAGACTTCCAGCGGCGTTCCCTCGGGGTTCTGCTTGCTCTTCACCATGACCGGCGGCACCGCGCTGATCAGCACGATCCTGGCCGTGCGCTTCAAGCCGTGTTTGGCCACGTAGCGCACCACTTCGCCGCCGCCGGTGGAGTGGCCGACGTGGATGGCATCGTGCAGGTCGAGTTTCTCGGTGAGCGCGGCCAGGTCGTCGGCATAGTGTTCCATGTCGTTGCCGTCTTCGGTCTGGGTGGAGCGGCCATGGCCACGACGATCATGCGCGATCACGCGATAGCCCTGGGCGAGGAAGAACAGCATCTGCACATCCCAGTCGTCGGCGGACAGCGGCCAGCCATGGCTGAACACGATGGGCTGGCCCTTGCCCCAGTCCTTGTAGAAGATTTCGACGCCATCTTTGGTGGTGATCGTGCTGCTGCCCATGTGCTTTCACCTGTTGGTTGTGTTGCGCGGGACGGGAGCCTGGCGCCGGTGACGCCAGCGTGTGGGTTGAAGCGTTCGAGCGGGAACCAGCAAAGCAGACGCGCACGACAACGCGAAGACACGTTGATCTCCCCTGCGCGAATGTCCCTGTGGCTGGTGTTCCGTTTGGATGGCGTGCGTCGCACAGCCAACGCCGGGCGGGTTGTCGGCTGCAAAAAATTCGACGCGGCTGGCACGTGTTTTTGTGGGAGCGCACTGGTGCGCGACAGAAAGTTGGCAGCTCGCGCCGCGATCCGGCTGTCGCGCACCAGTGCGCTCCCACAGAGGGCAAAAGAGTCCTCTTTCACGGGTGAAATCAGCGTCAAGCGCGAAGGCTGCAGGGCGACGCCTGCCACATGAAATGAAGGAGAAAGGCGACGGTGCCACGGTGCGCGAATCGAAGCAGCGGTGCAACGATCGTGCGTTACTCCAGAGAACAACTGGCGAGCAGGTTTGCCGAACTCGATGCGGAGTTGATCCGCCTGGCCATGCTCGATGCCCCCGAGGAAAACCTCTGGGCGGCGTTCGAACAACTGGCCCATGTTCCATCCTCGACCATCGAGCCGGCGGATCGCCGCTGGTGGTGGGAGCAGGTCTACACCTTGATGGAACGGCACGGACTGACCGAACTCACTCGCCGCGCGTCCGGCGGACGCTGAAGTCAGGCGAGAGGGAGTTTCATCGAGCCCCGGGAGATCCCGGGGCTAGTCTTGTGAGGGCGGCCGGGTGAGCGGGCCGTCATCTGTTGCGGCAACAGATGCTGCGACGATCAAGAGCGCGTGCAAGCTTCTTTTCCTCAGCCGGCCGGCTGGGCCGTTGCGGCGGCGGGCGCTGCGCTCGCCACGGAGGCGTTGGTGTAAACGGCGGGGGCAGCGATCATGGCGCCCAGGGTCAGCACGCAAACCAGCAGGCAGGCGGCGAACAGGCTGTGCAGCATCAGGTTCTCGAATTTCATGGTCGTACTCCTTGACGGGGTTGGGTGGCTTTCACTGGGTATATGGCAAGGCCCGTGCCAACCTCGCATATCGCTGAAAAGCCGCGCCGTTGAGCCATTTCGGGAAAGTGCTGCGTCGTGCATGCAGTGTCCGCGGACGATGTCCGGACAAGCATCGCGGACTGCGGACACAGCACGCGGACGTTTTCGTGCAGACGGTGTGAATGCGTAACGCGCGGATTCCTCCGGGGCGTGCGCGTAATCCGTTGTGCTAGCGTCGCCATCTTTCCGATGCATGGAATACGCGCAGTGCCGCCCGTTGCCGCTCCCCTGTTGTCTCCCGATCTGTTCGACCTACCGCCGGAAGTGCTGTGGCTCTCGCACTGCAAGGACGGCGTGCTGCCACGCGCTTCCGCCGAAGCGTTGCGCGCGCTGCTGGGCACCGAGCTGCGGCCGTGGGAGTTGCAGTGGAACGAGGATTTCCTGGACGTGCAGCGCGCATTGCGCGAGGCCGGTGCCACCTTGCTTGGCGTCGATGCGCGGGACATCAGTCTGGTGACGTGCACGTCGAGTGGGCTGGAAGCCGTGGCGCTGGGTTATCCGTGGCAGCACGGCGACGAGGTGCTTATTCCCGTGGGCGAATTCCCCAGCAACCGGCTGCCGTGGCTGGCGCTGGCGAGCAAGGGCGTGAGCTGCAAGGAAGTGGCCTTGTGGGATGGCCATGCCGCGCAGCCTGCCGCTGTGCCCGATGCCTCGATCGAACCCGAACAACGTCTGCTGGCGGCGATCACGCCGAGCACGCGGGTGATCGCGGTGTCGTGGGTGCGCTACCAGGATGGCATTCGTCTCGATCTGGAAAAGCTCGGGCGTGGCTGTCGCGAGCGAGGCGTGCATCTCGTCGTCGACGGCATCCAGGGTGCGGGCACGATGGCGACCTCGTTCGATGGCGTGAGTGCGTTCGCCACCGGTGGACACAAAGGCTTGCTTGGCTTGCAGGGTCAGGGCCTGCTGTGGACCGATCACGCGTTTCGCCAGCAGCTGATTCCGCTGGGCACGTGGTTGTCGGCACCCGATCACTTCTCGCAGGGCGGCACGCAGCCCGTCAGCGATGCGTTGTGGGCCGACGACGGACGGCGACTGGAAGCAGGCAGTCCGTCGATTCTCTCGTGCGCGGCATTGGCGTCGTCCATCCGCCTGCTGGTGGATAGCGGCGGCGCGGCGGCGCTGCAATCGCACATCACCGGTTTGCAACGCGCATTGCTGGCGGCGCTGGCCAAGCATCCGGCGTGGGCGGCCGAAGCGCGTCGACTCGATGCGCTGGTGCAGGCGGGCCGGGTCGGTTCGACGTTGTCGTTCGCGCTGCCGGCGGAACGTTGCGCAGAACTTCTGCGCAACGCCGAAGCCCGCGGCATCAGCACCAGCACGCGCGAAGGCTATCTGCGCATCGCGCTGCACGGCTGGCACGCGGCCGGCGATATCGATCGCTGCGTCGCGTGGCTGTTGTCCTGACGCCAGGCGCTGCCGCGCCGCTCAGGCGATCGAACGCACCACGCCGCCATCCACGCGCATGGCCGCGCCGTTGGTGGCCGAGGCTTGTTCGGAAGCGAGATAGACCGACAGGTTGGCCACTTCCTCCACCGTGGCAAGGCGCTTGAGCAGCGACGAGGGGCGATGCGTCTGGATGAAATCGCGCTCGACCTGGTCCTGCGAAATGCCCTGGTCCTTGGCGATCTTGGCGAAGAAGTCGCCGACGCCTTCGGAGCGCGTCGGCCCCGGCAGGATGGCATTCACGGTGACGCCGGTGCCGGCAAGCGCTTCGGCCAGGCCGCGCGAGACCGCCAGCTGCGCCGTCTTGGTGGTGCCGTAGTGGATCATTTCGGCGGGAATCTGCAGGCCCGACTCGCTCGACACGAACTGGATGCGACCCCAGCCACGCCTGGCCATGCCCTGGGCGTAATGCCGCGACAGGCGCACGCCGCTCAACACATTCACTTCGAAGAAGCGCATCCAGTCGTCGTCGGGAATCTCGAAGAACGGCTTGGGTTCGAAGATGCCGAGGTTGTTGATCAGGATGTCCGTGTCCGGCACCTGGGCAATCAGCTGGCGTGCGCCTTCCGCGCTGCCCAGGTCGCTTGCCACGCCGGTGAGCCTGGCTTTCGGCACGGCGCTCTTGATCGAGGCGATGGCCTCGTCCACGCGCGCCTGGGTGCGGCCCGTGACGACCACCTGTGCGCCGGTGCCGGCAAGGCCGCTGGCGATGGCCAGGCCGATGCCCGCGGTGGAGCCGGTGACGATGGCCGTGCGGCCGCTGAGATCGATATGCATGCAATGACTCCAGCAGGAAAGTTCGCATCGTGGCACAGCGCGACATGCCTGCTCGCGATGAGCAGGCGCATCGCACAACGATCCACGAGAGGGTTATTCGAGGGTGAAGCCGACTTTCAGCGTCACCTGCCAGTACTCGACTTTGCCGTTATCCACATGACCGCGCGTTTCGATGACGTGGAACCAGCGGATATTGCGCACGGTCTTGGACGCGTGGGCGATGGCGGTGCGGATGGCGTCGTCGCAGCTGGTCTTGGAGGAGCCGGTGAGTTCGATGGACTTGTAGACGTGCTCGGACATGCGAGGGGTCTCCACAGGGGCCATGCCGGGTCGCAGGGCGTCCGCTCAAGTCGATACCCAGGCTCGCCAACAAGGTGTGAAGGCGGTCGTGGAAAGTGTTGCTGCTAGCGCCCCTGCTTGCTCGCAAACGCCACCGCATCGTGCGCATGCAGGCTTTCCTGGTGCTCCAGGCGCACGTGGAAATCGGCGAGGCGGTCGTCGGCATCGAGCGCGCGCTGGATGCGGCGTGCGGCGTCCTCGCAGAACATCAGGTTGCTGCCATTGGCGAGCGCGAAGGCCTGCTCGTCCTCGCGTTTCACCGCCGTCTGCACCGGCGTGCCCAGCGCGGCTTCCACCCGGTCGATCAGGTCGATCACATCCAGCGGTGCATCGTGGGCGAGCCGGGCCGAGACGTGGGCGATGCTGCGCTGCGCGTGCGGCGTGGCCACGATGCCTTGTTCGCTGCCCAGCCAGGCCAGCACCTCGGCGTGCGGCACGCTCGCTGCCGGCGGGAAATCCTCGGCGAAGCGCTGCTGGATCAGCTGGCGCGCGAGCGCGGCGGAGGCGGGGCAGGTGGAGGAATAGACGATGTCGGTCGCCAGTGTCACTGCGAAGCCGTCGTGGCCCAGCGTGGCCTCGATGTTCACCGGATAGTTGCGCCAGCCATGGTGATCGCTGCGCAGCGCCTTGCGCCGCACCAGCTGATCGAAGCGCAGCTGGATGCGTGCGCGGTCGGCCAGCTCGTGATGCGACTGCAGGAAGGCGCGCAGCAGACGCTCCAGCGTGAACGGGCTGAGCGGCGTGGCGCCGAGGTATTCGTCGATCAGCAGGTACAGGCGCGACATGTGGATGCCGCGCCGGTCCGTGCGCACCAGGTTGACGAAGGCATCGATGCGCGCATGCACGGCTTGCGTCGTCCCGTCCCCCGCATCGATGCGCACGGGGGCGACGATACCCGCCATGCCGACCCAATCCAGGGCACCGCCAAGATGGGGCTGGACGGCGACGTCGGGGAGGCGGGAGGGAGCTTCGGCGTTTTGCTTCACGGTGGGGATCCGCGATGGTGGGGAAGGGAGCCGGCCCGTCAACGCCGGGTCGAGGCGAGGTTCTTGCGCAGCGCGGTGACCGCCGCAGCGGCATCCACCTGGCGCATGCCGCCCACCGTCTTGCTGGTGCTCAGCAGCAGCTCGCGGATGCTGTGCGCATCGAGTTCCGGCGACAGCGCAAGCAACAACGCAACGATGCCGCTCACGTGAGCGGCAGCCATGGACGAGCCGGAGGTGAAGTCGTAGCCCCCGCCGGGTTGGGTGGTGAGGATGTCGTTGCCCGGCGCGCTGAGCACATCGGGCGGCGCAGGCTTGGCCCCGCTCACCCGCACCACCAGTACGCCGGGCGCACTATCGGGGAATCCTCGCGTGCTGCCGTCGGGCGGCAGCGCGGCTACCACGATGCGCCGCTGCTCGAGCAACTGCATCAGCAGTTTGTTGAGCAACGGATCGGCCGGGCCGCCGAGACTGAGATTGATCACCCGCGCATCGGTATCGAGGATCGCCGCCATCGCCTTGGCCAGCGTGAACGAGTTGCAGCGCGCGCCGGCTTCCACCGTGGTGGGATACCAGCACGCCTTGTAGATGCTGAGGATGGATTTGGGCGCGATGCCCACGATGCCCACGTGGTTGTCGCCGATGGCGCCGATGATGCCGGCCACTTCGGTGCCGTGCGGATCGCGGTTGAAGGCGGGTGGGTCGTCGTCGACTTCGTTGCTGACGTCGTGGATGCGGCCCTGCAGGTCCGGGTGCGCGGTGTCCACGCCGGTGTCGACGATGGCGATGTGCACCGCGTCGCCCTGGCTGGTGTTGTGCGCCAGCGCGGCATCGGTTTCCACGAAGCCGCGCTGCAGGTCGGCGTACGGATCGTTGTACTTGTGTGGGCCGTCGGCGTTCTGCGCGGAATACACGGTGTAATCCTGCAGCGGCTGGGCCAGCGCCACGCGTTCGTCCTTGGCCAGGGCGGCGAGCAGATCCTCGCGGCTCATGCCGGCCGGCGGTTCGAGCACGATGCAGTAGAGGCTCAGCGCCTTGATCGGCCAGCCGGTGACTTCACGCCAGCCGTAGTGCTCGCGCATGTTGGCGAGCATGGAGATGGCGCGCTGTCCCGCGCCGTAGTTGGTCGGCGGCGCATAGCCGAGCATGCTGGAACCGGCATGCGTGGGCGGCGGCTCCTGCGGGTTGGCGACGGCAAGCACGATGTCGCGGGCGCTGTTCATGGCGGCCACGTGGTCGCTCGACGTTGCCGACGGCGTGACGGTGGTGCCTTGCTGCGATGCCGGCCGCGAAGGAGCGCACGCACTCAGCACCGTCACGGCCAGCAGTAGCAACAACAGACCCGGCTTCATGGACACGTGTTCACGGGCTGGTGGTGGCCGGTTCGGCGAGGCGGATGCCGTGCGTCGCACGCAGCTGCTGCAGCGTGTCCTGCGTGGCCGGCGCATGCGCCGGCACCACCGTATAGGCACCCACGTCGTTCGGGCCACCGACCACCTGCAACTGCAGCGAATGCAGCAGCGTGTTCCAGTCGGCCAGTTTCATGTTCGCATCCGGCACCACGTGGATGGCGCCGGGCATGGCCGCCTGCGCCGGATCGCTGAGCGTGCGGTAGGTCTGCGCCGCATCTTCGGACCACAGCTTCACGCCGAGCACGCCGATGCCGAGCGCCTGCACCAGTACCGCGGCGACCAGCGCGCGGGTGAACCAGGCGCCGCTGCGCACGCTGCGCGCATGGCTGGTGGTCTGTTCCGTTTCCGCCGCATCGATGCGACCCAGCAGGCGCTTGAGGCCGACCTCGGGATCGAGCTCGATCTCGGTGGGCAGGGCGAGTGCAAGCCGCAGCTGGCTCTGCTGCGCGAACTCTTCGCGGCAGGCTTCGCAGCGGGCAAGGTGATCGGTAAGCCAGGCGCTCTGCTCCTGCGAGGCGCTGTCCTGCAGCACCCACGGCATCGCTTCCCAGGCTTGGGCACAATCCCTGTCGGTATCCTTCGTCAACTTCATGGCACGCTCTCTTTCTGCGTGAGCTGGTCACCAGCCAAGGCTGGAAGTACGTTTCGTAATTTCACTCGCGCGTGGAACAGCCGCGCCTTCACCGTGCCCACCGGGCATTGCATGATGGCGGCCACGTCGTCCAGCGTGTGGCCCACGCCGTAGACCAGTTCCACCACCACGCGCTGGTCGGCCGACAGCCGCTCCATGCCCTTGCTCAGCCAGTCGCGCAGTTCGCGGTCCTCGCCGGGGTCGTGGGACGGCAGGCGGTCTTCCGGCAGTCCTTCGTCGTCCACCGGCTCGTCGCCACGCTGGCGCAGCGCCTTGAGGCCGCAGCGGTAGGCGATGCCGATGATCCAGGTCGACACGCGCGACTCGCCCTTGAAGCTCTCGGCCTTCTGCCACACGACCCAGAAGCAGTCGTTGATGACTTCCTCGATCAGGTCGGCCCGTCGCGTCAGCCGCGACAGGAACCGGCACAATCGTCCGTGGTAGCTGCGGTACAGCGTCGTCAGCGCGGCACGGTCGCCCGCCGCCATGCGTTGGAGCAGCAGGCGGTCCGTCTCGTCAGCGTCGATATCGGCATCTTTCATGGGTAGGACGCACGCATCAGGTATTGCTACGTAAGTGCCCGATCAGGCCGAAATGGTTGCCGTGGCTTAGAAATCGAACGAAATCGTGGCCACCCAGGGGGAAGCGGCCAGGTTTTCCGCCCGCATGGCGTGGTCGACGATCATCCGGTCGAGCTCCACGTGCCACGGTCCGTGGCCCCAGATCAGGCCCAGGTGGCCGTAGCCATAGGAGTTTACGCGGTCGCCGCCGTGATAGCCGTAACTGCCGCCCTGGCCGTTGGCGTAGCTGCGGTAGTAGGGCACCTGGGTCTGGGCATAGCCGGCGCCGGCGGAAAACGAAAGATTCCACGGCAGCGGCCAGTGGAAGGCCACGTCGGCGGCCCCCCGCAGCTGGTTGCTGGAGCTGCCCGTGGGGTAGATGGCCGATACGCCGAGAGTGAGCACGTCGCGGTAGATCCAGTTGACGCTGCCTTCCGTACGATTGAACGCGCCGCCGCCGCGTCCGGGGTAGTCGTAGTAGACGAGCCCGGCCTGGAATTGCCAGTCCGGCGCGATCCGCCAGTAGCGGGAGGCCTGCACGAAGGCCTCGGCCGGCGGCGAGACGTCGCGCAGCTCGGCGCTGGCCGAGGCGCCGAACGACCAGCCCGAGGGCAGCGCAATCGACACAGCGCCTTGCAGCACGGCGGTGTCCTGGGTGATCGCCAGGCCGCGATCGACCAGCTGCGAACTGAGCGCCACCGTGCCGTTGACCGTGCTCGATTGCGCCTGTGCCGCCCACGGCAGCCCGGCGCCCGTGGCGATGGCCACGAGCGCGATGCGACGACGAAGCTGTCGCGTGAAGGCCATGTCAGTCGTCCACGGCCCTGCGCCGCGGCTTCTGTATCGCCGCGGGCAGAAGAGCCCGGCAACCGCTGGCTAAGAAATCGACCTGCAACATCCGTCCTTTGCGTAAGCCGCGTTGGCGCCGTCCAAGGTTAGTAGCAGGCAAGGGATGGTGTACACGCGAACATGCAACAGGGCGTCAATGGTTCGATTGCAGGTAGCTGATCAGGTCGTCGAGCTGTTTGGCATTGTCCAGGCCCGGATACTTCATCTTGGTGCCCGGGTTGGCCTGTTTTGCAGGCTGCGACAGGTACCAGTGCAGCTTGTCTTCGGTCCACACCCATTTGGCGTTCTTGAGCGCGTCGGAATAGTTGTAGTCGCCGATGCTGCCCGCATTGCGCCCGACGATGCCGAACAGGCTCGGTCCCTTCTTGTTCTTGCCTTCACGGGGACTGTGGCACTCCGAGCATTCCTGCTTGAAGACATCCTTGCCGGCGTCCGCATCGCCGGCCAGCGCGGGCAACGTGCCGGCGCCGTAGAACAACAGTCCTGTCATCAAGGCGCAGTGCGCCGCTCTCCCAAATCGTGTCTTGCTCACTTCGGGGCTCCTGGTTCGGTCAGAACGCAACACTCGCGCTCAAGGTGAATGCATCGAGGTCTTTCGCATTGGTGATCAGCGCACCCACCGGGGCGCCGAAGATGTTCATGCTGGCGCCGTTGAAGCGCGTATATCGGTACCAGGTGCCGGCGATCTTCAAGTTCGCCAGCGAGGTGAACGAGTCGTCCTTGCCGAACGGCGTCCAGTACAGGCTGATCATGTTGGCCGTGCTGTCGGGCTTGCCGAATGGCGGATAGCGCACGGGGTCCTGGCTTCCGGTGCTGATCAGGTGCGCTACCTGCAACGCGTAGCTCTGCTTGAAGGTGTACGTCACGCTGAGTGTCTGGTCACGCGCATTGCCCTGCGATTTGGCCGCGATACCGCCGACCACCGGCGTGCTGCCGTAATCGCGCTGCTCCAGGATGTTGACGTAGCTCACCTGCACGATGTGTTCGCGATTGCCCAGGAACTGGTAGGTGAGGTCGTAACCCAGATCCGTGATGTCGTCGCTGGGCGCATTGCGCGGCAGCTGCCGCTTGGTGGTGAGCGCCACCACGCCGGCGGAGAAGAACTGCCGCTTCAGGTCCTTCATGTACGCAAAGCGGAAATAACCGGTGTCGCTGAGACGGCCCGGATCGCTGGCCGGGTTGTAGCCGAGATGGTCGATCATCGAGGTCGGCATGGTGTTGTAGGTGCCGATCTCGCCGTAATAGTCGTTGTCGTAGAGCGCGTACACGCTGCCGCCGATCACGCGGTTGTACAGCGTGTGGGCACTGGACAGGTTCAACAACGTGCCCGAAACGGCCGGCGGCCCCAGGGACGATGCATACGGCAGGGCGGCGATGGGGTCATCGAAGCCCGGACTGTTGTTGATAGCAACGCCGACGGTGGTTTCCTTGCCGGCGATCTTCAGGTCCTTCGCCACGAAACGCAGGTCCAGGTTGCTCAGCTTGGTGTTGTAGTGA
>Ga0070689_100002152_pt1 | contig 12764 bp, 8 predicted proteins | sample KBSS23HmetaG_FD_64669 | JGI IMG/M metagenome (GOLD analysis project Ga0070689, IMG submission 64669) | Switchgrass rhizosphere microbial communities from Kellogg Biological Station, Michigan, USA - KBS S2-3H metaG | ecosystem: Host-associated > Plants > Roots > Rhizosphere ...
TGCGATTGCCTTTTGTCGCATCCTCCCAGAAATAACCTGTGCGCAAAGCAAATTGGTTGTTGTACCAGTATTCACCGCCGATCGAGAACTGAAATTCCTTCAACTCTTCACTAGCACCGCCAGGAGCATCACTAAAGGAACTAAACCAGCTGTTCACGACTCCTTGCTTCCGATACTCATCCAAAGCTGCCTGGTCACCAGTAGCCGGGGGAGTCGGTACCAATAATTTATTGACATCGACGCCGAATGAAATTTTGTTTTGCTCGTCAAAGACCTTTGTGTACGTTGTACCAAATCCAAGATTTGCCGGGATAAAGTCTTTTTGATCGGCATTGTCTGTATAGGCGATCTTAGAACCGAGGTTAGTCAACGCAGCACCGAATGCCCATCCGGTACCTATGTCATTTGTCCCCTGGTAGTAAAATCCAAGGTCACCAGCCACTGCAGTGCCTGCTTTATAGTTTGAGCCATTTGTTGCCGCACCGCCTGCAAGATTTGAGTAGATATATTTCAATCCTACGCCCATTCCCATTTTATCCGACAATTTGCGCGAGTAACCCACATCAATTCCAAATTCCTTTGGCCGGAATGAATTAAGATCGTTTCCCAGGTTATCGGTGAATTGGATGTTTCCAAGGCTGAAGTAGCGAACAGATGCATTGATCGCCTGGTTTTCGTCAAATTTATAATAGCCAGATAAGGAAGCAAGATACACGTCGTTCAAACCCAAATCCTTTAGCCATGGAGTATAGGTAACACCAATGCCTGCTTGTGACTCGTTAAATGGGATCTTGGCAAGATTATAAAATCCAGAATTCGCATCAGGCGAGGTAGCTACGGAAAGGTCACCCATCCCGCCTGTCCTGGCATCGGGTGAAATTCTTAAAAAGGGAACAGCTGTAGTCACCACATTCAACTTATTTGTTGACTGTGCAGATCCTACTAATACAGAAAATACAAATGCAATTCCAAAACTGAACTTCGAAGCAGTAAATCTCATCATCAGTGAATTTAAATTGGTGCGCAAATATAGCGGCTTTAAAGTTTTACCTTAAAATATTGGACCACAGCGGAAGAGCAACTAAAGAATAACCAATTTTTCCAGTTTTTCCTTCTTTTTTCCGTCAGAGACGACTGTCAACCGGTATAAATAAACGCCCCGGCCCAGTCTATCACCAAATTCGTCACGCCCGTCCCATTCAACTTCACTAGAACGATTTCCCGCGTCATTTATTGTTTGTTTTATCGTTTTTACGACTCTGCCGGTCAGTGTAAATATCTGAACCTTAACTTGTAAATTCTGATTGGGTTTGTTGTGCTCAAACCAGAACTGAGTTTTAGTGGTAAATGGGTTAGGATAATTCAAAACATGATTTAAAACAAGTTCTTCGTCTTTCTGAACGCTAAATTCCAGGACATATTCCGAAGAATTATCCAGCACATCCCATGCCTTAATTTTCAAAGAATGAAGCCCGCCGGTTAACGCGGGCATTTGAAAGTGAACGCTACCCTGCTGATAACTATTCAAATCAGCCTCATAAAAATCATTCAAAATAAAATATTGACGATTATCATTATCCAGCGTCGCGACAATATCGTGACCTATTCCGGCTCCGGCCGTGTTAATCCCTGATGAATCACTGAGCTTGACAATAAGAACCGGATGTTCATTAGTAATACCTCCATTTACAAATTTGTCATCGTTCAGGTAGGCTTTGATGACTGGCCCCTCCTTATCGTTATCGGCATTATTTCCAACTCCCCCGATAATGAAATTTGTCAGATAGCCGTTGGCATCGTTGAGCCCATTCTCGGCATATAAACTAAGTTTCCCGTTGCCGAATTGATAATTGATATCCTTTGGTACTTTGAAGGCGAAGGAGAACTTTCCATTTATTACTGAGGCCTTGCCTTTGTATAACACACTACTCTGAGTTTGGAAAGACGCAACCTGGCTCGTTGGATCGTTTGCAAGAGTATTGACCGTTTGCACTTTGTCAAACACTACAGGATAAACCGTACCATTAAAATCTGTTAGTAGGTTATCCGCTAAACCAGTGACCTCTCCTTCCATAACGACCTTATCCGTGGCTCGGATTGTATCGGCCTGGGAAACAGGGATGCTATTTAGTGTAGTTGCCCGGACCTTGAGATACGGATAAGCGAGAGTCAACGCCGGGTCTCCAAGCAAGGTAAACTTTCGGTTATTGGCAATGTCAGCCGAAGTTTGATACGTATAGTTTTTTGCAGCCTGGATCGACTCGCCGAGGCTTTTATATGATCCGCTAGTATCACGCTGCAGCGCAAACCGAAGATAGTTGTTATTAATAATGCGATTACTGAAAGAAAATACAACTCGTGTTGTGGTCATCAATGCAATGCCACCTGTCTTCGCCCGAAGCAAAATATTTTCACCCAAAGAGTTTATTGCCGGGTTATCATAAGGTGCAAAATCACAAGTGGCGGTTATAAACAAGGGAAGCTTATTTACATTGTTCCAGTTGTTGACAATGTCCTGGTCAAGAATTACTTCTTCAGCCAACCTACTTGATCCTCCATGTCCGCTATAGTTCCAAATAAGCGTTCCATTATATACCTGGTTATTGATGATTTGATTTGCCTGTGGATAACGACTCCCCCCTGCCCCGCTTTCCTGTTTAAAGGCATCGAGATAAGTTTTAGTGATATTGAAGACGGGCGCTGTAGTTTGTGACGTTGTTGTCAAGACCTCGGCATCCTGCAAATGCAAATTAAAATCTTCATCGTCGGCAATGAATAATTGATTGTTTCTCCAGGGACCGAAGCTCTCTTTGTTGTAATAGGCTTCTACTTTATCTATATAATTTTTTGCTTCATCTGCATTTTTTGCCGGGATCCTTCCGATGCCAATATCAAGTTGGTTGATGATTATCGTGGAGCCGATATCCTCGTTGTCATCCAAAAAGCCGAAGAAGTCATCGGACGTGTAACTACCTAGCGGATCCAGCGAATTGCCATTTTCGTAAGCAGGCACAAGATTCGTGTTGTTATTGACCCGGTTCTTATAATCGAAAGACCCGTCACCAAAAAGCAAAAGATATTTCGGTCGGCTCGACGGAGATGAAGCTGAACGATCATAAAACATTTTTACAAAATCACGAATGGCGCATGGGTCCTGAATGCCGGAGGAAAATTCATTGTATACCTGGTCGACAGTTGCTACTGCATATTTGAGGTTATTCTTAGCGCGGTGAAAGTCGGCAAGTCGTTGTGCCTGGGGCAACAGAGCCTGAGTGGTCACTATGATAAAATCTGCCGCTGAAAGGCTGTGCAAATCCTGGTTTGGAATTTTTCCTGCTGCAATTGGTTGAAGGAAATTTGATGAATTGAATGCCACGTACTCCCTCAGCTGTGCGCAACTATTTACAAACCTAAGATCCGTGCCCTGGAGGCTTGATTGCATTTTAACCGGGGTCGATGGATCGGTAATATCCCAAACTTGTGTCCCGGCGTTTGAACTGGCAATGTCAAACTCGCCGACATTATTTCCAACACTTGTCCAGTCACGAAACAACAATTGGTTGACACCATCCATTGATAAGTTTCGCCGTGCAAATACTTCAAACCAATTTAACCATCCCTGTGAATTGAAACTTCCCGGAACGTAGCTATAGTTGATGGACAGATCTGTCTGCGAAACGGTCGTGCCCGACGTGGCTTTTGTTTCCTGTGCCACAGGATCATATTGACCACCGCCGACCGGTGAAATCGTTATCTGTTGCAATGGCTGATTATTCACTGAAACATCAAACCGGCTTGCGACGCTTACCGACCTTGCGAGGCAATCAGACACTACCGTTACAGGAGCGGACGTTTGAACATTGGCGATAGTAATTGGAAAATTCCTCGTAAGCGAATGCCCGGGAGTATTCGAAAATTCTTCCCCATACCATTCTTTCCCGCTCGCCAAAAAGTTGATGGTGTCAAGCTCATGAAACAAACGATCGTCAAAAGAGTTAACCACAATGTTCGGACTAAAACTGCCCGGCGAATCCCCGATCCGCTTCCCATTTCCTGCGAAGGTTAAATAGTAATAGGCATTGTCACTATAAATATTTTTCTTATGAATGAAGCGCTTATTTGCAGAGTCCTTTTCCCATCTGTCGACTCCATTTGAAAAAAACAGTACATAGTCGGTCCCATTTAACACTCCGTCTCCACCGTCCACCACCAGGATTGCATTCTCTATTAAATCATCCGGCCTTGGGACATTGTTAGCCTCGGGTAACATACCGCCGCCATTGCCAAATAAGCGGATGGAACTGGAAGAAAGATTGTTGGCGTTTATTCCCAGTGAAGAAAGAAAAGGGATATCGAGCTTATAGATCCCGGCCTCGCTTACGGCTATTTTATACCAATTTCCCGTGGCCAACACCGAATTCACCTTGTAAACACGCTGAGACCGGGCAAAAAGACCTGCAAAAGCTGCTAATATCAATAAAGCAAGTTGTTTCACAGTAGGCTGAAAATATTAAACTAAGGAAATCCACGTTTTTAAAAAAAGTAGTTGCCCCTACCCGCGGTAATTTAAAGTAATTATATTCGCAATTGCGACGGGAAAATTATTCTTTGTAGCAATATTTTTACCCTAATCCGCGTTTAAAAATATTCCAATTCACAGGTTTATGCAAAAAACTATGACATTGAAAAATCTAATAATCCTCCTTTGTTGCGGGGCCATACTCACCTCGTGTAAAAACGGCGGACTCTTCGGCAAGAAGAAATATGATAAATCAGAAGCTACAGGCTGGAACTACAATGACAAAAACATGGGTGGATTCCAGGTAGCGAAAGCGAATGAACAGGGCCTCGGACCTGGTCTTGTATTTGTACAGGGTGGTACCTTCACGATGGGACAGGTGGATGAAGACGTAATGGGTGACTGGAATAATGTTCCCCGCCGTGTATCTGTCGCTTCGTTCTACATGGACAAAACAGAGGTCACCAATCTGCATTATCGCGAGTATTTATATTGGTTGAATAAAGTGTTTGACCCTACCGCTGATCCAAACAATCAGAAAATTATCGACGGTGCGTTGCCCGATACCTTATGCTGGAGAAGCGAATTAAGTTATAATGAACCGCTGGTTGAATATTATTTCCGTCACCCCGGGTTTAATAATTACCCCGTGGTGGGTGTAACGTGGAGGCAAGCTTCAGACTACTGTTTGTGGCGCAGTGACCGCGTGAATGAAGGCGTTTTAATGAATAAAGGCTATATAGCTAAGCAATCTATACAGGGCGAACAGCAAGAAAATAATTTCACAACCAAATCGTATTTGCTGGGTCTTTACCAGGCACAGCCGGGTAAAACCGCCGCTTCGAAAAAGAATCCACTTAAAACTCCGCAAGGGACTCCCCGTACTTCGGTAACATTTGAGGATGGAATATTGTTACCTAACTACCGGTTGCCGAGTGAGGCTGAGTGGGAATATGCCGCTTACGGTTTGATCGATCAAAACCCAAGACCAAGTACGAAAGAAGGCAAAAGGGGTGAAGAGCTTGCTATGAATAAACAAGTTTACCCCTGGTCACAAAATGTATACGGTCTGAGGGACACACGTCATGGAAGCTGGCAAGGTTCATTTCTTGCAAACTTCAAGCGTGGTTCTGGTGACGTTGCCGGTGTTGCCGGTGGTTTAAATGACCGTGCATTTTATACTTCAGAAGTAAAATCATTCTATCCAAACTCATTTGGATTGTATAACATGGCTGGTAACGTGAGTGAGTGGGTGCGTGATGTGTACCGGCCGATGACAAACCTGGATCTCGCTTCAGAAGATGAAACAAATCCTTTCCGCGGTAATAAGTATCAAAGCTTATATAAGAACCAAAACGGTGAAGCGGAGATCGATAGCATCGGTCATGTTAAAATGCGCGATGTTACTGACTCAGAAAGCAGGAGCCGTCGCAACTATCAGCGTGGAAACGTGATCAACTATCTTGATGGTGATAGTTTATCTCAATCATCTTATGGTTACGGGGTTACGACCCTTATTAGTGATCATTCAAGAGTTTACAAGGGAGGTAGCTGGAACGATCGTCCCTACTGGTTAAGCCCTGGCACACGCCGTTTCCTTGAAGAAGATCAATCCCTGAGCACCCTTGGTTTCCGTTGTGCCATGGACCGCATGGGTAGCCCTGAGGGTAACAAACGGAAAACCGGAAACTGGTGGAAGAGTAAACGACAGAATACACGAAAGAAATAGATTCAAAATAGAACAAACTGGATCCCGGCATACACTGCCGGGATTTTTTATTTTCACTATCATCCTACCTTTGCGCCATGGAAATTTCTGAGCTTTATCAGATCTACAAAAAGTATCCTTCCGTACAGACCGACACACGCAAAATAGAGCAAGACGATATCTTCTTTTCCCTGAAAGGGCCGAATTTTAATGGGAATGAATTTGCTCAGAAAGCAATAGAGGAAGGAGCAGCGTATGCGGTTATTGATGAGAAAAGCTTTGAGATCCCCGGCAAAACAATATTAGTGGCTGATGTACTGGTTGCCCTGCAGGAACTCGCAACCCATCATCGCAGGCAATTTGGTATCCCCTTTCTTGCTATAACAGGAAGTAACGGAAAGACAACAACAAAAGAATTAATTCACGCAGCGCTTGCCACGACATACAGAACTTACACTACCGATGGAAACCTGAATAATCATATCGGCGTCCCGCTCACCATTTTAAAAATAAAGGAAGATGCAGAAATGGCTGTGATTGAAATGGGGGCCAATCATATCGGTGAGATCGCCTCTTATTGCAAGATAGCCTTGCCCACGCACGGGCTGATCACTAATTGTGGTAAGGCTCATCTTGAAGGGTTCGGCAGTGAAGAGGGCGTTCGCAAAGCAAAGGGTGAGCTATTTGACTTCCTTAGAAAGTTAACCCATGGATATGCCTTCGTAATGTGGGACTATGATTACCTGCAAAACATGAGCAAGGGAATAAGTGGTATCATCAAATATGGAACCCGCGGCGACGCACACGTAATAGGCACAGATCTGAAAAATGATCCATTGCTTGAAGTTGAAATTTCACAAGGTCTTGATGAAAAAAAAATAAAGACTCAATTGGTAGGCGAGTATAATTTGCCAAATGTCCTTGCCGCGGTGACAATAGGAAAATTTTTCAAAGTTTCTGACCAAAAGATCAGGTCTGCCATTGAAAATTATACTCCGTCAAACAGCCGTTCACAGCTTATCCAAAAAGGAGACAATAAGATCATCCTTGACGCTTACAATGCGAATCCCAGCAGTATGAAATTAGCTATTGAAAATTTTTCAAAAATGCCCGGCGACAAAGTTTTAATTCTTGGATCGATGGCAGAGTTAGGGAATGAAAGCGAGAATGAGCATAAGACATTAGTGAAACAAATCGGAGACCATAAATGGAAAGAGGTGATCCTTGTAGGGACTGAATTTGGAAAAGTTTCGCATCCTTTCCATCAATTCAAAAATTCTGACGAGGTCAGTAATTGGATGCAACAACAAAAATTCAAAAATACCAGCATCCTGATCAAAGGAAGCCGGAGTATGCAGATGGAAAAAGCCCTCCAGGAATAAGTGAAATGGCAAGATTATAGCGGTCCGAAGTATTAAAAGAAGTTTTATGGAAACAGAAAATAAAAAAGAGACGTTTAATGACATCATACAGGGAGATAAACCCGTGCTTATCGATTTCTATGCTGAGTGGTGTGGCCCGTGTAAATTAATGAAACCGATATTGACAGAACTGCGACAAAAGATGGGCGACAAGATCCGCATATTGAAAGTAGACGTGGACCGAAGCCCGGTCGTATCTTCTGCTTTTGAAATACAAAGTGTGCCCACTTTGATGTTGATCCAAAATAGGAATATCTTGTGGCGACAAGCTGGAGTTGTGCAAGCCGGCCAGCTAGAACAAATAATCACCCAATTTTTGTCAACATAAAATGAATTTCGAAGAAAAAAAATCGAGAGGTTATTTATCGTCCACCTTAGGATGCAGATGCCCGAGATGCCGGGAAGGAAAATTATTCAAGAACTCCATAAGCATAAAGATGAACAAGAATATGGAGATGAATAAGGATTGCCCTGTTTGTGGGCAGCCTACAGAAATTGAGGTAGGGTTTTATTATGGTACCGGATATGTAAGTTATGTGCTCAGTATTCTTATTTGTGTGATAAGCCTGCTATTGTGGTGGTTGACCATTGGTTTATCGGTTGACGATAATCGATTCTTTTTTTGGTTAGGCTTCAATGCCATTCTATTAATTGTTCTTCAGCCATGGCTTATGCGTTTGTCAAGAAGCATCTGGATATCATGGTTTGTGAGATACGATTCGTCGTGGAAAGAACATCAGCCAGTTGATGTGAGTGAACGATTGAATGCCGACCAGGCTAACAATTGGTAAACAGGACCACGATTTACAAACGGATCACTGTGACAGGCATTCTTAGTTTATTATTTCTACATATCCGTCCGTTCCATTCACGCGGATCCTCTGCCTGTCTTTGATTAGTATGGTTGCATTCTCCACTCCAACAACTGCCGGTAAACCATATTCGCGGGCAATGACTGCGCCATGAGTCATCAATCCACCAACTTCGGTCACCAGTCCTTTTATCGATACAAATAACGGGGTCCAGCTTGGATCAGTAAACGAGGTGACTAGTATGTCATCGCTTCCGAGGTCGGCATCATCCATGTTCAGTATGACCCGCGCCTGTCCTTCTACAACCCCAGAAGAGACGGGTAGACCGACGATGGCTCCGGCTGGCAGATTTTCTCTTTCATACTTGCCATTAATGATCTCTCCATCAGATGTAATAACCCGTGGTGGAGTTAGTTTTTCATACGATCTATATTCTTCTTTTCGTTTGTTGATGAACTCTTGATCCAGGCGATTGTTGCGAATGACTTCACGTAGTTCATCAACGCTGAGATAGTATATATCTTCCTTTTCAAGAATGACCTTAGCCTTCACCAGTTGTTCGGCTTCTCTCAATAAAGCCTTCTTATAAACAAAGTACCGGCTAACTATACTGTACTTTGGATATTCGCGATAACCAGCGAAATTCCGTATCAGCCTGATCATTCGTCTTGTCTGTTCAGCCTTTTGCTCACCGTCCGGTAATTGTTTCAATCGATCTAACAATTCCTCTTCTTTCTTCACGGCCTCCTGTCGTCCCTGTTCAAATTTCCGCTTGCTGGCATTAGGCTCGAAGTTTTTGATATTACTAAGTAGGGTGGGCACAAGAGCGTTTGGCCTTTCACTCCATCGGGTTTTCGTAATGTCGATCTCCCCCGCACATCGCATTCCGTACTTGTCGAGATATGCGCTGACGGCGCCCTCGATTTCGGCTCCGCCATCAAACTTATTCAGTTGATCCAAAAAGTTATCGTCTGTGACCTGTTGTAAATAGCTGATCACGTCCGGATAAGGGCGAATAACGTCGGCTACATCCAAAAGTGCAAGGCCCATTTCCGAAGTGATATTGTTCGGTGCAGATTGAGAAAGCGTGTCGGCTACGCTTTTCTCTCCCAACCATTCCTCTATCTTTTCATTGATCCAGAATGAAGCATTCATCCCAGTCATGATCACACCAAAACTTTGCGGGTCGGATAACGCCTTCTTGAATTGTTGAATATCCTCCAGGATAAAATCAAGCAGGTCCAATCCGGACTTCGTCCTGATGTTTTGTTTTAACTCTTCTATCGATTTTTCATTCCACTTTATCAAATCTGAAACGATCGCCGGATCGTAGTCCTTTAGCGTTTTATAATCTGGAAGCGAAGGACCCTGGTTGCTTTGGTTACCATCTACTATCGTCTTTATGAAATCTCGCCCGGTGATGGTCATCAAAGCGTCCCTTATGAGTGGATCGGATTGTCCAAGCGTTTCTATCATCGTTTTTCTGCCGCCCGGTGAAGCTAGTATATGAGTAACATCAACAAACAACCTTCCACCGGCTTGACGCATAGGCGCACGGGTGGTCAAAAGGAAAAAAGATAGCCCCAATGGTTTCATTGCGTCAGTCATCATTTGCTGGTGGCCAACAGAAACATAAACATGATTTTCCTGGTCATTCGCTTCAGGGATGGGGTATAAGGTAGTGATCGGCCGACTCTGCACAATATAAAATGTATCATCGGCCAAACACCATTCGATATCCTGCGGCCAATCAAAATGAGCTTCAATCTTTTTTCCTATGCTCGCCAATTGTAGGATCTGTTGCTCAGTAAGCGCCTGCAATTTCTCCTGATCAGCGCCGACCTGCTGTGTCTTTGTTCCACCTTCTCTTCTTGCTTGAATGGCGAGTTTCTTCGTTGCTATTATCTTATCAACCACCTTCCCTTCCTTTACCTTGTAATTATCCGGCGATACAAGTCCAGAAACTAACCCTTCTCCAAGTCCAAAACCAGCGTCGATCGACAAGATCTTTCGATTACAAGTGATCGGATCTGCGGTAAATAGAATCCCCGAAACCTGTGGGAAGACCATCCGTTGAACGATAACAGACAAATAGACATGCCTGTGGTCAAATCCGTTTTGTATCCGGTAGATCACTGCACGATCTGTAAATAGAGAAGCCCAACACTTGCCGACATGCTTTAAGATCTTATCCTTCCCAATAATGTTCAGGTATGTATCCTGTTGCCCGGCGAATGATGCTGTCAATAGATCTTCCGTTGTAGCGCTGGACCGCACGGCAAAGGAATCCTTTTCACTAAAATTTTTGAGACACCTCCCGATATCTTCTTCTATTTTCTTTGGAATAGGCGTTCTTTCAACGATCATGCGAACCTTTGCACTGATCTTGCTGATACTTTCTTTCGCCTCCACCTTCAAATGCGTGAGTTCATCAAGCAGGCTGGCAAGCTCCTCGTTTTTTTCAGTTATTTTTTTATACACTTGGGTCGTAACACAAAAACCGTCCGGCACATTTATGCCTTTGATCCTGGCAAGTTCGCCAAGGTTAGCACCCTTTCCTCCTGCCAGCATAAACTTTGTCTTATCGACGTCCTGGAGACGAAGAACGTATGCGCTCATATTTCCTTTGTTCTTTTTATGGTAGAAAATTTTGCGAAGCATGCACAAATACTATTCCTTTTGTCATGCTGCCTAAATTTAATTTTAACCACAAACAATCGAATGGTTTCTGTTGTTAGTTATGCAAAGGCTTTTTAGAAGACACACATCCTGCTGACCTATGTGATATTGCTTGGAAGCTGTTCCTTAGGAAATAGAAGGAAGTGGCTGATGTTCCGGGAGGACTCTTGATTTGTTCCAGCTCGTATATGGCGTGCCCAGATATTTAGATCCTTCCGCTTTCAAATTTGTTTTTGCACTTTTCACAGACAAACATATTCAGTGCCTCCATGTTATCAAACTTCGTTTCCATGAATTGAATAACCCCTGCATATATCATTCCCCTGATGGTTTTTCTGCAATTAGTACACTTTCGACCATCGCCCTCTTTATAAGGTTCAAGAATTATCCTGGGTTCAAAAGGAAGATGGGACATCATTACAAATATTACCGGTTGAAAAGAATAGCAACGCGTTCAATTTACAAAAAAACTCCACTAAGACTAATATTTCATTATCTATTAATGACGATTTTTTCTAAATTTCATTTTTAAACGAATCCGGCAGAGATGAGACGAAAAATTAAGTATTACAGATTCCTCTGGCTTAAGTACGATTTGCCGGCTGGAGTTTCTGTTTTCCTCGTTGCACTTCCTTTGTGCCTTGGCATTGCCCTGGCTTCAGGCGCGCCTTTGTATGCAGGGCTTTTGTCCGGGATTATCGGGGGCATTCTTGTCTCAATTATCAGTGGTTCACAATTGGCGGTATCTGGACCTGCTGCCGGGCTTACCACCCTTGTTTCTGCCTCTATTATTTCCCTTGGAGATTATAGAATATTCTTGCTAACGGTTATCGTTGCCGGGGCTTTCCAGATTGTTTTGGGATCATTAAAGTTTGGAGCGATCGCAAATTATTTCCCGTCATAAGTTATAAAAGGAATGCTCGCTGCAATCGGCATTATCCTGATATTAAAACAAATCCCTTTGGCGCTTGGCTATGACAAGCCTGATTTTTGGCGGGTTAGTTTTATTCGTATCATTTCTTCTCACAATTTCCTCGACGAATATAGCCAGCTTAACCATGAAACTACAAGAGTTACTATTATTATAACAGTGTTATCGCTGATAATTATGTTTTTGCTTCAGCAACCCTTCGCGAAAAAATTTAAAATGATCCCTGCTCCGTTGCTTGTTGTTATTATGGGAATCATCATAAACATCATACTGGCGCGGTTGGCGTCGGTATCCAGTTTGAAACACACCCAGCTGGTGAATATTCCTTCAAATATTTTTTCGGCCATTTCTTTCCCTGATCTTTCAAAACTCTTTGCAACTGCTGAAATCTGGAAAAATGGAATTGTTATCGGGGTGCTTGCAACACTGGAGACTTTACTTTGCATCGAAGCAATCGATAAACTGGACAGGCACAACAGGATCACTCCTGTTAACCGCGAATTAATTGCACAAGGAGTTGGAAATATGGCCTGCGGATTCCTCGGTGCTATTCCCATGACTGCAGTAGTAGTGAGGGGTGCCGCCAATGTCGACGCCGGTGCCCGCACGAAATTGTCGGCATTTACACATGGAGTATTCCTGCTACTGGCGGTTTTGCTCGTGCCCTTCCTGCTTAATTTGATCCCTTACGCTT
>Ga0070689_100002155_pt1 | contig 12761 bp, 3 predicted proteins | sample KBSS23HmetaG_FD_64669 | JGI IMG/M metagenome (GOLD analysis project Ga0070689, IMG submission 64669) | Switchgrass rhizosphere microbial communities from Kellogg Biological Station, Michigan, USA - KBS S2-3H metaG | ecosystem: Host-associated > Plants > Roots > Rhizosphere ...
ACGAGGGCTTCGATCGCGACGTCGTCATTTTGATCGACGCTCTCGATGAAGCGCGGCTGGCGGCGGGCGAGACGATCTTCGACCTCATCGCACAGGTTGATCACTGGCCGTCGCGGGTCCGGTTCCTGGTGACGTCGCGTCCCGAGCAGCCAATCATCCGTGCGCTCCAGGAGCGGGATCCCGCAATCGTGAGCATCGCCCTCGGCAGTGGCGAGGAGCGCGAACGCAGCCGTGAGGATGTTCGGCGCTATGTTGCCGGCCGGACGTCGCGGCTGGCCGGCAAGCTCGCCGCGGGCTTCTCAGTTGCAACGCTGGGCGATCGGCTCGCGACCAAAGCGGACGGGAACTTCCTCTGGGCCGTGTTCGCGATGTCCATGCTCGCTTCATTATCCGACGCGATCACCGCTGGGACGCTCGCCGCGATGCCGAGTGAGCTGTCCCCCTTGTACTTCGACTTTATCCAGCGGCTGGCTCGGAACGACCGACGACGCTGGTTCGAAAAGCACGCTCTTGTGCTCGGCACGCTGGTCGTCGCGGAGGAGGCGATGACCGACGCGGAACTGAGTGCTTATAGCGGCGTCGATGCGACCGAGACCACCAGGGTCATCCTGGACTTAACGCAGTTGCTCGACAAAGGCGATCGCGACGGCCTCCGCACCTGGTCGATCTATCACCGCTCGTTCATCGACTTCCTGCTCGACCCTGCCAAGGCGGACGAATACGTCTGTGACGCACAGGCCAGCCATCGTCGCATCGTCGATACGTGGCTTGGCGCGGTCGAGCGATCCGGGACGACCGACCTGACGCGTGGGGACCAGTACGCGCGCCAAAACATCGCCGCTCACCTGTTTGCCCTCCGCGCGGACGAGGGTATGCGCACCCGCCTTCTCTCGCTCGTTTCGCGCGAATGGATGAACGCAAAAGTAGACCACACGTCCTTCGCTCGCGATGTTGCACTCGCGGCGGAGGCTGCGGTCGCAGTGCATCCGGCTGCGCTCGTCGATCAGATTCGCGCAACCGGTGTGCTGGCGGCGGTGCGCTCGCGTGCGCAGGCCGTGCCAGCTCAACTGCTGGCGACGATGGCTCGACTCGGCAACGTTGATGCCGCGCTGTCCTATCTGACGGTCGCAAACAGCCCCGAGGCGACCGCGGATGCCGCTGTCGAAATTGCGGCGGCTCTGCTCGACACCGATGCCGCCGCTGCCGAGCGGGTACTGCGGAACGTTGGTTCAACGGCGGCCCAGTCGACGAAGTTCGCCGCCTTGCGGGCGTCTGCGTTGGCGGCGCTGGGCAGGTTCGACGATGTCATGCCGCTCGTGCCAGTCCTTGCCGAATCGCGCGAGAGTGTGCGCATAACGGAGCGAGCGCTCGCTGCGGGGCGCCTCGACGTCGCGGAAGCGATTCTGGCCGTTGCGCGAGGGTTTGAGCGCGCCGGGCTAGTGCAGCTCGTTGTGGATGCGGCACTGGCGCAAGGCGACCGGGGGACGGCGTATCGCCTGGTTGATGCCGGCGACGATCCGCAGCTGCGAGTGCGGGTCGCCCGCGCATTTCGTGCTGTCGATGTCGCAGTCAGCACCCACTTGATCTCTACCTTGCCAAGCGGCTGGCAAATTGCGGGAGCGGCCGCGCTGGTCGGGGATGCGGCGGCAGATTCGGACGCAGCGCTGGAGTCGACGCTCTCGAAATTTCCTGAAGCGGACGCGCCGGCCATCCTCGACACCGCGCTGACAGCGGCCGCGGACTGTGACGACGTCGCTGTGACGACACGCCTGGCGAAACGGGCCGGCATTGACGCCACCGGCAGGATCGTGACGCTTCGCGCGTGGCGGCTGCTGCGCGAGGGACGGACCGCGGAACTGCTCCCACTCTCCCAGGACGATCGGACGCCCGGGTCGTTTCCTTGGTTCGACTTCGCGAAACACCTGGCCGCGCGGGGCGACGTCACGCAGGTGGTGAGTGCGATCTCACACATAGAGGACTGGCGCGTTGAGCTCGTGCTCGATGCGGCAGTTGCCGCACGCGATACGCCCGAATTCGTGATCGCCGTACTCGACGGCATCGGCGATCGCGCGACGGTGAAGGTGCGCAAATCAGTCGCATCGGCACTCGTCACGCGGGGATACGCCGAGGCTGCCCTTGCGATGGCGGCCGCCGCGCCAATGGCGATGAAGGCCGACATTATCGCGGCGAGTGTTGAGGCCGCCATTGATGCCGACCGGCTCGATGATGCATTGCGGATGGCTGACAATGCTCCAGAGGTGCTCGCCTCGCTGGCGGACCGTCTGACGCTGCGACTGGTCGATGCGGCGCGGCTCGACGACGCACTGCGTGTCGCCCCGGCGCGCATCTCCGACGACGTTCGCGCGTGTCTGATCGATCGCCTCGCCGACTCGCGCCGTACAGACGATGCCGTGGTCGTCGCCAGCGGAAGCACCTTCGGAAGAGATCTGCTCCTGCAGCGCCTTCTCCTTCGCGACGTAACAGCGGCGACGCTCGCCGCTGTCGACCGCGAGTCTCCCTTTATCGACGACATCGTCGAACGGGTCGAGTGGATCCTGGAGCACAGGGGCGCACGAGATGCAGTCGCGCGGTTGCGTAGCCTCCATTCACCACGGACGACCGAGGGCAGCGAGCAAGTCTTCGCTGGCGCTCTCAGCACGCCAGTGGACCCGGACGCGGCCCGACGCGCACTGGACGTCCTCGCAGCGAAGCCGTCGTGGCGCATCACTCCTGCGGTGGTCGCGTCTGTAGCGGCGGCGCTCCATGTTCTCCCGTTCGATGAGGCAGTCGCTGCGGGCCGCCGACTGTCCCCACGCATGGATCTCTCGCCGCTGCTCGTCGAGCTGGCGTTCCGTGGCGACGCACGAACAGGGAGGGAGATCGTAGCGGCGGACGATCCATGGTTCCTTTCCAGTGGGCCGACGCATCGAGCGATTCAAACCCTGGCGCAGATGGGTCGGTGGAACGAAGGCTTCCAAATTGCGCTGGCCTGCGGCGACGAATTCGCCGGGCGGCAGCGACTCATCGCCGATCTGCTGGCCGCAGCGGGCTGGAACGGGGATCTCGCTGCTGCGGCTGCAGCCGCCCAAGCGCACCAGATACAGGATCTGGACTTTAAGCTATCGAATCTCGCGGACCACCCCAATCTGCTGTCGCTGAGGATTCAGGCGGTGGCGTTGCTCGATCGCTACTCCTACAAGCGGCGGACGCTCGTTGACGATCTCGTCCGTCTCCGCCAGTTCGCACGCGCGGCGCACGTGGCGCGCGAACACGGCGATCTGCTGGCAACCGTGTTGTCGTCGAGCGTGCTGGCCGGAACACCGGTCGACATCTCCTCGATCGCAATCAACGCCGACATGCTTGACGACGCTATCGACGACGCCGCGCGGGCACTGCTGTCGGCAGGCCGGCCCGGAGACGTGCGCGATCTCGCGCGACAGCTGTCGCCCCGGTCGTGGAGGCGACGCTCGGTGGCAGAGCAGCTTGTGCGCACGGGGCACGTCGACCTGGCCCTCGAGGTCGCGACTACCGCCGACGCTGCCCGCCAGGATGACGCGCTCATCGCAATTGCCATGGCGATTGCGCCCACAGACGACGAGGCGGCCGACCGCATCCTGCGCCGGGTCGGCAACCCGGGACAACGCGTCGCCGGAGTGGCCGCCGTGATCGAGGCACTGCTGGCGGCATCGAAGCCCGATCGTGCGCTGGCGCTGAAGCGTGCCAGCACGCTACTGCCCGCGTCATTGGCAGAGTTGGCACGAGTCGCTGCGGCACTCCTGAATGCCGGACAGGATAAGGAGGCGGCAGCGACGGTCGATACTGCCGTCCGGTTGGCGAGCGTTGTCGAGGACAGCTGGCGCCGAGATATGGCGTTGTACGACCTTGCCCGCTTGATGGTGGCGCGCGGACTGCTCGACCGAGCGCTGGCGATCAACGATCTTCTGCCGTCGTTCGGTCGGCATCACGCGTGGGTGGCCATGGACGTGGCGATACGGCGCGCGAGCGACGGCGACATGAGCGCAGCGATCGCCACCGTGACCGGTGAGATTGCGTCATTGCGTCAATCGTCGCGCCCGCCCCCGGTGCGCGACGAAGCCGCGTTGGCGGGACTGCTCATTGCGCTGCGCGGATGGCAGTCGTTGCACGATGTGATCGGAGAGATCGAAGCCGCGCCACGTCCGAACCATTCAATCCTGCCGTTTGTCTTTACCGATCTCACGCGGCATCTGGACCGTTCGCACGCGTGGAGGTCGCCACCGCGCGCCGTTGCGCGTCCGTGGCGCTGGTGGCGGCGACGGCGCCTGAAGGAGATATCCCGGTCGTTGCTGACGCGGGCAGCGGCCGCCGCAGCCCACGACGCCGATGAGCAGATGCGGGCGCAAGCGCACGCCCTGATCGCGACACGGTACCTCGACTTCGGATACAGTCGCCAGGCGCTCGACATCATTGGCGACGCTAACCGCGCACTGCGATGGCCGCCGTCGACGGCCCGCATCTTTACCGTGTCTGCACTCGGGTTCGTCCATCAACGGACGGGCAACGCGGCGGCAGCGGGCGAATGCCTGCACAACGTCGTTGACGCGCTCGTCGCTCTCCAGGAACGTGCCAATTACGACGCGCTCCGGCCTTGCGGTACGCTGCTCGGGGCGACGGGCGCGGCGCCGGATGTCGTCGAGCGTCTCGTCGGCGAAGCGGTCCGTAACCAGGACTACCGGAACAGGGATTTCGTGGCTGTGCTCACGTATGCCGCCGATGGGGATGCCGGACGCGCGGAACGGATTGGTGCGGCACTGGCGCGGGCAGCCGCGGCCGCGGCTGCCGACGACTACGCACTCGGCGCGTTCGCCAGCGGTGTCATTGAATGCGGAGCGATCGCCAGAAGTGACGCGCTCCTGCAAGAGGCGTGGACGATCTGCCAGCGTCTCGACACACGCGCCTCGGTATCGGCCATCGCGGGTGGGGCGACGCGCTTCGCGGAGTTCAACGCGGCGGTCGCGCGCAGGTGGGCAAACGCGGCGTTGGGTGCGCTACCTTCCCATCCGAACGCAGAGTCGATCCCGCAACTGCGTGCGCAACTGGCTACTACGCTCTTGCGCACCGGCGCTGACCTCGACGGGCGTCGAGAACTGGCGACCGCGCTCGATGAAGTCCGTAGCAGGTCACGCGACGCGTTCTTCGCTGTCCTTGCCGCATGGATCGCCCTGCTCCGCGACGATCCACGACTGCCGTCGCTCGCCGACGCCCTCATCGAGACGGAGCGCTGGTGGACGCACAGGACAGAGGGCTGACGCGCTGTTCCCGGCCAATATTCCGACCCTCCGCTGTTCACCTACGCAGATGTTGCTATCGCGGACCAAACGAAGACAGCTAGCGTCCGATGACGCTTGTACCTATAACGATCGGTGACGCGCAACGGTCCTACCGTTGTCAACGGTTGTCGCCTGCGGCGTCCGAGCGGGGAGGCCCGCCGATCTAACAGCGTATTGCCTCGACGCGGCAGCCGGTCGGACGAAATTGGGGCGTGTTTGTATCGTGGCGGGACACACTTGTCGATGCGCTCGGACTGCGTTACAAGGTGCTCTGACATGTTGGGAATCCAACTGCCGCGCCGCGTCGCCGAAAACATCAATCGCTTTACAGGCCGCCGCTGGCTTCTCGAGCCGTTGCTCGAGTGGTGGGATCGGGGCGACACACGACTATTCCTGCTGACCGGCCCTCCCGGAACGGGTAAAAGCATGATCGCGGCGTGGCTGGCTGGCTTCGGACCCTTACGGGTCGACGCCGATATCGCGGTGCAGCTCGGACGCGTGCGCAGCACCGTCACCGCCGCGCATTTCTGCCAGGCGGCGAGCCGAAACTCCACGCCTCAGGCATTCGCGGAGGCCATGGCCAGCCAGCTGTCGCGCACCGTCCCGCATTTCGGCGAAGCGCTCGCGGCTGTCCTTCAGGATCGCGTGCAGATTGTCGGCAGCGCCCATGCTGGGATCACCAGCGCCGGCAGCAGCGTGACCGGCGTGTGGATCGAGCGGATTGACCTCAGCACGCTCACTGATGACTACAGTTTCGACCAGGCCTTCACCAGGCCGCTGAAGAAGACTTACGAGAGCGGCTACGCCAAGCCGATGCTCGTGATCGTCGACGCGCTCGATGAATCGCTGGACTATTCCGGCAAGACGCTGGCGGAACTGCTGTCGGGTCTCGACGATCTGCCGCGCCAGGTCCGGATCCTCGCTACGACGCGCCAGGATCCGCGCGTCCTGAAATGCTTCGACGAGATCGCAACCATGGATCTGATCGCCGGCTCGCCGCCCGGCGATGATGATGTGCGCTCCTACGCGGCAGAGACACTGCGTACGGCCGATTCGCTCGATGAGCGCTAGCGTGCGGCGATCGCGGACGGACTTGGCCGGCAGGCAAAGGGAGTCTTTCTCTACGCCGCGATGGTGGTCGAGGAGCTGCTCACCGCGCCGCCCACCGTCCCGAATCTCGAGAGCCAGCGGCTGCCGGAAGGACTGAGCGGTCTGTACCGCAGGTTCCTCAAACGCGAGTTGGCGAAAGGGCGGGACGAAAGCCTCTGGTTCGACACCTATGAACCACTGCTCGGCCTGCTCGCCGTCGCGCAGGGCGATGGGTTCACGGCGCCACAACTCGCGGCGCTGATGGGCCGCGGCGACGTGCGCGCACCGCTGCGCGCCTGCAAACAATATCTAACCGGCGAATTGCCACACGGCCCTTTCAGGTTGTTTCATAAGTCGTTTGCCGACTTCCTGCTGGAAGAGGAGGACAACCCAGACTTTCACATCGATGCCGCGGCGATGCATCGGCGGATCGCGGACCACTATCGCGGCGGGATGGAGGGCACAGTCGACGCCAAACGGTTCGATGCCTATGCCCTATCTCATTACGCGTCGCACCTGGTCAGCGCCGACCGGCACGACGAGCTCGTCGCCCTCGTCACTGGTTCTCCCCGCTGGATGCAGGCCAAGTTCGAGGCACTGCTGAGTCACGAGCCATTTGTGTCCGATGTCGAGCTCGCCAGCAAGAACACTACCGCTGTCCGCCACCTGGTGACCCTCCACGCTGCGCTGACTGTCGTGCGGCTGAAGGCTGCGCACTATGGCGACGACGATTTGAAAGCGCTGTTGCTGCTTGGCCGTGCGCACGAGGCTCGCAGTTACGTCCGACTCCGTCCGGAACCGGCAGACAGGATTTCGGGCTTGATCGCGCTGGTGCAGGCGACCGACCGAGCCGAGCTCCGATCGGCCTTGCTTGATGAAGCGCTCGACCTCGCGCATGCGGGCGGGCTCGACGACCGGAAACGGGTGACGCTCGATTCGCTGGCAGTTGCGCTAGTGTACGAAGGCCGCATCAATGAAGCGAAGGAGCTCGCCAGCTCACCTTTCTCGATCGCGGAAGCTTTGGTCACGACGTTCCTGAGCAATCGACAGTTCGATGAGGCGCTGAAGGCCGCACGGGCTGCGACCGGGGACGGCTTCTCTCGCGCGAAGCTGCTTGGTCTCATCGGCAACGACCTTTCCCTGCGCGGGGAGGACAGGGCGAGCATCATTTTCGAGGAGGCGCTGTCCGCAGCACGCGCCCCGATGGCCGAAGAGACACAGGCCATGGCGCTTGGCGAGGTGGCAGCGGCGCTTGCACCTGTGGACGGCGTGCACGCGGCGCGCGTCTTCGACGAAGCGTTGCAGCTCGCCACCGCCATTCCGAAGAGAAGAAGTCATTCTGGCGTTTCATTCCAGGCGGCCCGAATGGAAGTCGGACCAAAGCGCTGCAGGACCTCTCCGTTTCTGCTGCCAGAGCCGGCTTGAGCGCCGCAGCTCGTGCAGCCGCGCAGGCTATTGCGCCGCCGATTGACCGCTTCCGCGCTCTCTGCAACGTCGCCGTCGAGTTGGCGAAAGTGGAAGGCGACACGTCGTTGGCGCTCTTCGGCGATCTCAGCGGCCTCGTGGTGCAATACGGAGATGAGTGGCAAGACGGTGACAAGAAGCTTCCACAACAATCCCTTGCACACGTCACCGCCAATCCGTTCGAGACGATGCTGGCGGAGGGGCTCGCTCGTGCCGGCAGATTGACCGACGCGGAGGCGGCGGTGCGCTCTGTGTCTACGCGGGTACGCCTCGAGGCGCTGCGCCACCGCATGATCGGCTTCGCGCGGACGCACGATCCTCGCGCTGCCGCGGTGCTCGCCGACATCGTCAAAATTGTGCAATCGGTGCCCTCGGGCGACCGCCTCCCCGAGCGACTAGGATCCGGCCTTGCGAAAGCCGGATACTTTTCAGAGGCGCTGCGGGCAATCGCCACGCAGAGAGACGACCATGCCGGGATTGCCCGGCGCAATGTCGCTATCGCGATGGCGGACGCGGGGCACCTCGCCGAAGCCATGGCGCTGGCCGACACGACCGATCAAGTCCTGCCGACGGTATCCAAGGATCTGATCATGACCCATGTCGCAAAGGGCTTCGCGCAGACGGGCCAGTTCGATCGGGCCGTTGCGGCTGTCAGCGCCAGTGGCATGTTTGGCGAAGTCGCACTCGCCGATCACGTCGAGGCACTCGCCAGGGCTGGACACACTGACACCGCCCTTATTGCCGTGACGGCATTCGTTCAGCGCTCGTCGAACCCGTCTTCCTCATGCATGGTGTTGAGACGACTGGCGACCGCTCTCGCGGATCGCCAAGACGAGAGATCAAGGTCGGTCCGCAACGGCGTCATGGAGAAGTTGAAACAGTGCTTCGACATGATTCCTCGCGAGAACGAAAAGGAGCGCGTCGAGGCGGCGGCGGAACTCGCCGTGGCAGCGGCCAGGCTGCAACTGCCAGGTTCTGACCAGATGTTCGCCGAGACAATCGAAGCGGCGCAGTCGATCAGCAGTGAGACGGACCGTGATTCCGCGTTGTCGGCGCTCGTAACGACGTGGGCAGATGCAGGTTTCTTTGATCGCGCACGAGAGCCGGCGCTGACGCTGCAGCGGTGGAAGCGCGACGAGGCGCTGCACACGCTTTGTGCGATGCTGAGCGAGTGCAAGCAGTTCGCCGAGGCACTGGAAGTGGCGGGGGCCATCGATCAGAGGGAGGAGCGACTGGAGGCGCTTGCCGATGCGCTCGCGCGACAGGGCCGTATCCGTGAAGCACTCGAAACGCTGAGCGCGCGCGGCCCTCATCAGTTTTCAACGACACTGGCCGATTGGGCGCCCTGGCTCGAGAAGTACGGCGGGACCCCGGCCACGACAATCCTGCGCGACGCTCTTGCCATCCTCGCCTGGGCCAATCCGGCGTATGGCGACATCGCCGCGGCAGTCTTCTCCCATTCGTGAGGGGCTCGAGGAATTGGGAGGAGTCGGCGAGCAGATCTTCCGCTCGGGGTTTTCCGTACTGAACATCGGAGCCGCAGGGAGCCTAGCCTGAGTTACAAAAAAGCGGGTCAGGGTGGTTACCCCGAGTATTTCAAGAACTGCTTGAGTCGCGCGTAACTGTCTCGCCGGTACACCTGTGCCTATTGAGAAGTCCATTCGAACTCGTCTGCGGCCATGATCTGGCCGGCTACCCGAAACAGCGAAGAGCTGTGACGCGATTTGTGACGCAACTCGGTCGGAATATGTCGTTCCATGGGATGTTACCGATGTTGATACAGTACTGCTCGCTGGTGGCAAGTCACTGAGCGCTCGGATCATCATCGTGATCAGTCGACGTCAATTGAACATTCGAGCCACAACTGTTAACCGGAGGGTTGCTGGTTCGAGTCCAGCCCGAGGAGCCAAATCCTTTCGGAAATTCAACGACTTTCGCTGGCCGTTGATCCTGCTTCGCGGCACGTTGCCCTTTTCTTGCCCTTTTCTCGGTATCTGGCGCTAGCGGGGTCGGTGACAAAGCTGGCGAGTCCAACAGACCTGTGGGGTGCAGAAATTCGATTTGCGTAGAATAGCCGGCGCTTCTTGACTCTCTTCTGGAGGCGTCGTGCTCTTGTCCGCCTGGTACGTTGTGCTCCAACGCGTGCTGCAGCTGGTCGTGCTTCGGCTTCGCTCCCGCGAGTTCAAGGAATTGGAGATCGTCGTGCTGCGCCACGAGATGGCGATCCTGCGCCGTCGTACCTGTCGACCGTCGATGACGACGGCGGACCGGGTCTTCTTAGCGGCCGCGAGCCGGCTGTTGCCGCGGCCGCTATGGAACGCATTCCTCGTCAAGCCGGCCACGCTGCTGGATTGGCATCGGCGGCTGGTCGCTCGGCGTTGGACGTATCGGCGACGGCCCGGCCGCAAACCGGTGAGCCGCGAAGTTCGAGAGCTGATTCTGCGGATCGCGCGCGAGAATCCGCGGTGGGGCTACAAGCGCATCGTGGGTGAACTGAAAGGCCTGGGCGTTGCCGTGTCGGCGACCTCCGTCCGGAACGTACTACGCAGGGCACGGCTGGGTCCAGCGGGTGGACGGCCGGGTCCCTCGTGGCGTCAGTTCCTTCAGGCGCAAGCGAGAAGCCTTATCGCTGTGGATTTCTTTACCGTCGACACGATCTGGCTGCAGCGGTTGTACGTAATGTTCTTCATCGAAGTCGGCAGTCGGCGGGTGCACTTTGCCGGCTGCACGGCCCATCCTGACCAGGGGTGGGTGACGCAACATGCACGGCAGGTGGCCTGGACCCTCAGCGAGCGCGCCGAACCGGTTCGTTGGCTGATTCGGGATCGCGACCACAAATTCACGCGCAGCTTTGACGCCGTATTTCAGGGCGCCGCCATTCGTATCGTTCGCACGCCGATTCAGGCGCCGCAAGCGAACGCCATCGCAGAACGATTCGTTCGGACGGTCCGTTCCGAGTGCCTTGATTGGCTGCTCATTCTAAGTGCCGGCCACCTTGAACGTATCCTGACCGTCCACATTGATCATTACAACCGCCATCGACCTCACCGAAGCTTGGATCTCACGCCGCCGAACGGTCTATCGGCGAAGGACGATCGACGCCACCAGGATTATCAGCATGTGGTGCAACGCGATCGGCTTGGTGGGCTGGTGCGCGAATATGAGCGGGCCGCGTGAGTCAGTTCGAGTTTATGCATCCCACACGCTCGGGCAGCACCTTCAGGGCGACGTCGCGATGCAGTTTCGTGTCGCGCGCGCGGTAGACCTCGCCCATGCCGCCCGCCCCGAGCGTGGCGACGACCTCGTTGGGGCCCGACGCGACGGCCCGTGGCGAGGGTGGCGGGCGACGGCGTGGGATTGCCCGACGCTCCTGGCGCGGCGAGCGGATCGGCCAGCACGGACGCACTGGCCACCGGCAGTCGATCGAGGAAGCTGCCGCCCGAGGCGTCCGACGCCAGCAGCGCTTCGACCTCGTGACGCAACGCCTCGTCTTCACCGGTTGCCGCAGTCGGGAAGGCCGCGCACTCCTCGGCCGGCCGTTCCACGGCGGCCTGAAACAGCGCCTACACCCGCAGCCATCGCTCGTCGGTCATGGTCAGGGTGTGGGTACGAGGCGTTTCAGCTCCTCGAACCAGTGCTGCACGAGGATCATCTGGGCCGGTGTCAGATTCGTCGGCGCTTCCGTGTTGAGCGCGAGCAGGAACCGCTGTCCGTCCGGCGCCACGTCGTAACCTCTTCCCCAGACTTGAAGGAGAGCCGCGTTTTCGAAGACCAGTTCTGGCGTTCCGGCTCGAAACGCCGGGGCCGTCTCGACCTTGACGGACATGAGCGTCGGCACAACACCGCGGAAGTTGTATCCGCCGTTTTGCACGTAGAACAGCTCCCGCCCATCCCGGCTCCACACGGGCTGCTCTCCACCGTTGGTGGAAATCAGATGACGCTCCCCGGGGCCGGGATACGGTTGCACGTAGACGTCGTGGCGTCCGCCCTCGTTGTTGGACACGTAGGCCAGCCATTTGCCGTCAGGCGAGAATTCGGGTGTCATCTCGTTGGCAGCTGTGCGAATCAGTGGACGGGTCGTGCGATCGCGAATCGACAACAGCCAGATATCGAACTGGAAGAGCCCCGTGGAATCTCCCTCCTCGACATAGGCGAGCGTCGTCCCATCAGGTGACCAGGAGCTTGGCGTCTGGCTGCGGGCACTGGTGGTGAGGCGTTCGCCCTCCCCACTCCCGTCCGCGGCCTTCACATACAGGTTGCCCTCGCTGCCATCCGCGTACGAACGGAAGGCGATCCGTTTCCCGTCTGGTGGCGCAAAGACCCCCTGATCGTTCTGCCTGTCAACAGTAACCGGGCTGAGAGCACCGCGTGCGATGTCAACGATCCACACCTGAGGGGGATCAAGTGTATGGACAGCCGCGCGCTGGCCGTCGGGCGAGAGGCGTGGAGCGGAATATGGGCGCGGCGGTGTCGTGAGGGCCTGGCTCTTTCCGTGCCGATCCACCCATGCCAGCAATCGATCAGCGGCAGCCACCGTGCCACCCGTCAGATAGACGAGCGCCCCCGTATCGGATACGGTGAACTGGCCCGCCAACGAATTGAACACGTAGCCGGCGTTACGATCCGCGGCCTGCATCACGCCGTCGATCATGCCTGTCGCGCCCCCGCTGACAGCGAGTCGCCCAGGGTCGAACGGAACGGCCATCAGCGTTCCCAGGCGGACGTAGACCAGGTGTCCTGTGGACACATAGCGCCCATCTGCTCCCCCGGTGACGAGAACGGTCTGCCTGCCCGTGTCAAGGGACCGCACGACGATCTGCGTGTCGTTCCACTGAGTCGGCCCTTTCAAGATCGTGAAGATCACGGCGCGGCTGCCAGGCAGCATGTGGGGCAGCCGGT
>Ga0070689_100002156_pt1 | contig 12757 bp, 4 predicted proteins | sample KBSS23HmetaG_FD_64669 | JGI IMG/M metagenome (GOLD analysis project Ga0070689, IMG submission 64669) | Switchgrass rhizosphere microbial communities from Kellogg Biological Station, Michigan, USA - KBS S2-3H metaG | ecosystem: Host-associated > Plants > Roots > Rhizosphere ...
TGGTGCCTTTACGCGTCACCGGCTTCTCCGCCCGCACATCCGGACTCAACACTGCGGTCAACACAACACCGGTTAATGTAGTCAGCCAGAATTTGGTATTCATAACGCGTATCCAATTAGCACAGGAGAGGCCAATTAACAAACTGCCCCCCTTCAGGACGCGACCCGGCCCGGGCTTAGACGTTGGACAGATTTTGCGCAGGTTTTGGACAGTTTCGTAGCGTGAGACAAGCATCCTAACCGATAAAGCGACGAGCGAAATTCCTGCCCAACAACGCGCCATTCGCATTTCTGATAACTATGACTAACCGTGAGGCAGATCATCGCAAAATGCCCGAATGGCTCGTCCACTGTCCGGCCGGACACTGGCGGATCAGAAGATCCCCGGTCGCAGAACAGGATATCTGCCGCACCTACTTCAGCGTCTTCAAATACGCAAACAAATCGCTCACGTCCTTTGCTTGAAATGCGTCCAGCAACCCCTCCGGCATCATGCTGATCTTGGTGAACCAGGCGCGCTTCACGCTCTCTGGGGGAATGCGCAAATCTTCCGCCCGCTGGCGACGCAACACGATGGCCGACTTGTCCTGCGAGACCAGCATCCCGTCCACGATTTCACCATCCTTCATCTCGACTCGAAAGACCCGGTAACCAGGTTCCATCGCGGCGTTCGGTGTCAGAACATTTCGCAGGAGGGCGTCCACCCCGAGCGCGCCCGCCCCATTCAGAACCGGACCAATCTGCCCTCCGCGTCCAGCCACGCTATGACAGCCCAGACAAGTGGTGGTAAACAGTCCTGACCCACGCCGCGGATCGCCCTCTTTTTCCGCCAGAACGCGAAAGAAAGCGAAGCGTTCCGCCACCGCCTTGGCCTCCGTCGCCGTCAGAAGTACTGGAAAATCCTGCGTCTTTTGCACCTTGGCGCCGCCATGAAGTTGGCCCCATTTCTCGGCCGTGTAGAGCCGCGTCAACCCGGAGACTTCCTCGCCCGCGTAGCTGCGATCGAAGTCGGCCCGAATTTCGCCTGCGGTCCGCTCGCGATCCCACACGCGAAATTCACTCAACCAGCCCGCCGTTCCCTTGCCCGGAGCCGTCCATCCAATGCGCACTTTCTCGAAGGCTTGTTCCGCCACCTTCGATTCGTCGGTATCCAGTTCTCCGTTCTGATAAATCCGAAATTTGCCCGCGGCATCGCGCGTCACGGCCAAATGAGTCCATACCTCGGGAACCGTCTTCTTCTTGGCGACAATGGCATCGTGAACTTGTCCTCCCACCCACACCCGCAGCCGTCCGTCGAAAAAGTTAATGTCCAGCCCGCCGGGCACACCCAGGATCCCGTCATTGTTGTCCACGCCGGGATCGAGCCGGATCCATGTCTCCACCGTAAATGCTCCACGCAAGGTCACGTCGGTCTCGCTCCATGCGTTGTCTTCCCCGTTGAGCCGAAGCGCCGGACGAAAGAACGCAGCCATCTCCCCCATCAGCGCCGCGAGATCGCTGTCCCCCTCCAGGACAACCTGAAGCTTTTCAAATGTGGCACCATCAAGTTCGTCCCTGGCAATCCATCCACCACGAACCGCCTTGACCAGTGCTTGCGCGCCCGGCCGGGTGCCGGAGAGACCAATCAATGCAGCTTTCTTCGCCGGCAATGGGAGCGTCGGATACAACGCGGTGAGGCGCTGGCCGCCCAGCGGATTCCGCGATGCAGCAAGCGCGGCGATGGCGGCTTCCTGCACCTCGGGCTGACTCCGGGCCGCCAAACGCGCAAAGGTATCGGCGCGGTCCGATTTCAATTCCCGCAGGGCGCGGAGCGCCGCCAGCGCCGCCGGCTGCAGGACCGCTTGTTGATTCGGCCCCTTGTCCGGAGTCCAGCGCCATCCCGCTTCCAGCACCTTGATCAAGTCTGGTTCCACCGCCGTCAGTTGAAATGCGCTGGCCAGCCGTACTCCCAGCTCCGCCGTCGATCCGTCAGCGAGCAGTTCGCGCGCGGATTCAGTAAGCAAGGGAGCCAGCTTCCCCGCGTCGAGCTTTGTCCGGACTCGCAGGAGGGATTCCAAAGCTCCGTTGCGCGTTTCCGGCTTCTGCAAAATCAATTTCAGGGCGTTGCTCACGCCCGGTTGCTCCGGATGTTGCGCCAGGCGGAGAAGCTCCTCGTCGCCCGGAGGCCGCGTCAACTGCGGGAAAAGCCGCGCCACCTCGGCAGCACTCGACTTGGGTTCGAGCGCTAATGACGCCAGCAGCAGATTCTCCGAAGGCAAGGACGCAGCGCCGCTCGCGCGAAGGAACCGGGCCACTGCCTCAGGGTGACGCTCCAGGTTGAGACGAACCAAGTAACGCTCGAACTCGCGCTCGTAGGCGGCTCCGGCCTTGATCGTGCGCCCGGTATGGGTGCTTTTCATCGTAGGACCCTCGAGGGGAGCGGCGCCAATCTGCAACAAGGCGGCCAGCGCCCGATCGCTCGGCGCTGTGTCCATGATTCGCCCGAGACTCCGCGCGGCCTGCGCGCGAACTTCGGGATCGGCATCGCGAACAAGGGGCTCAATGTCGGCCACGTTGGCGAAAGGATTGTCCGCGTGAACACGCAACCCTTCCCGCCGGATATTTCGATCCGGATCCTTCAGCAACGTCCTGGCCGTCTGAGCATCGGCCAGTCGCAATCCCTCCAGCGCCCATAGCGCCGCCAGCCGTCGGGATGTTCCCTGGGATGCGTCGCCCACAAGTTTCTTCAACTTTGGGCCTAATGCCGTGAGGTGCCGATCCGTGATCGCCTGCCAGGCGAAGTGGCTTTGCAACAAGGGCGGGCTTCCCAGCCGGGCCAGCAGGTCGCCTTCGGACAATTTTGTGAAATCGGGCACTGGCCAAAGCTCCGTGTCCCTGTGCCGAATACGCCAGATGCGGCCGCGTTTCTTGTCGCGCTCGGGATGATTTCGCGCCACCTCGTTGTGCGAAATGATTTTGTTGTACCAGTCGACCACGTAGAGGCAGCCATCAGGTCCGGTGCGCAACGCCACCGGCCGGAACCATTCGTCGCTTGAAACCACAAAATCGGGCAGCTTTTGATAGCGGAAACGCGGCCCGTCGGGCGTCACTTGAACCGCCTGAATTTTTCTCGTGATCGGATTGGCGATGTAGAACTGGCCATCGTAAGGCGAAGGCCAAACCCCCCGCGCCTTTCCTCCCCGCTCTTTGCGGCTGTCGCCGCGAGCGGAATCGCTCAACGCCAATCCGCTCAGCCCCGTGCCCCCCATGGCGAACTCTGTGGCTGTTCCCGGAAATTCCGGCGCGTAGCTCTTCCACTGCCCGCCCGAGCAACCGGGATAATTTGCATACTCATGAAAGGGCATCATCGGGAATCCAAAATCGTTCGCCTCCTGAATCCACGCCTGGCCGTTTCCATCCAGCACCAATCCCCAGATGTTGCACGGCCCTTGCGATGTGATGTCGAACTCGCTCCCGTCGTAACGGAATTTCGCCATGCGTGTCTGGTCGAACTGCACCTCGCTCCCTTTGGTGGTCTTGACCTTCCCGTAATTGAACGCCCCTTGCGCCATCCAAAGCCAGTTGCCCGGCGCCCGCGTGAATTGGTGCGGAAACAGATGTGAATCCTGCACCCCGAAACCGGTGAGGATCACTTCGCGGCGATCCGCCTGGCCGTCGTTATCCGTGTCGCTCAGGAAAACAATATCGGGTCCGTGTTGCACATAGACACCGTTCTTGTAGGGCAGGATTCCCAAGGGGATGGCCAGCCCGTCCGCGAAGACCCGCGGCTTGCCCGCATACCCCGTCGGCGATTTTGGATCTCGATCGTAGACCAGCACCTTGTCCCGCGCGTGGCTGGCATAAAGCGCTCGCGCGACTTCCGGACTTTCATTGGCGTCCACGGGATACTCCAGCGCAGTCATGGTCCAAAGCCGCCCCTGCAAATCCCAATCGATGGCCACGAACTTTCCGTAACCCGCTGTCAGATCTTCGCTGGCGATCAGCTCCATCTCGAACCCGGGCGGCAGACTGAAGCTGGCCCGCTCCTCTTCCGGAGTGAGGGGAGACGCTTTGGCACCATCCTTCGGTTTCGGTGCGCCGATAAAACGATTCCCGGCGGGGAGCTCCTCAATGAAAATGTCCTTCACCTGCACCACAGCCTTGCCTCCGCCATGAACCTGAATTCCCAGCTTGCCCCAGTCATAATTCGTGATGCTCAGGTCGGGCTCGTAATAGTCGACACCCGTCACTCCGTTAATCCAGGTGGTCACCCGGGAGCCGTCGGCGCGAATGACGTAATCATTCCAATCCTGAAGTTTCAGCACAGGCCGCAACGCTTTCATGTCCGAGGACGCCATCAGCTTGTTCCGCCGCGACTCGTCGTAGATGGCGCCATACCAATTGGGCTCGCCGAAATCGCACTGATAGCCGGCCATTTCCGAATTGTTGGGCACTCGCTGCGAACGAATCTGGAAGCCCGAATTGATAAACCCGTTCGAGCCCGTCAGCTTGATCTTAAGCCGGATGACAAAGTTGGTGTAATCACGCGTCGTCGCGAGGAACTCATTCTGCCTGATTGTCTCCGTATAGGACCCGCCGGTCAGGCATGCGTCCTCGACCCGCCAGATTTTGGAGCTTCCCTCCCACCCGTTCAGGGTCCGGCCATCGAAAAGGGACTTTGGATTCTTCAACTTCGGGGGGGGTTCCGCTCCTGGCAGATCCCACGCTAAAGAGCAGGTGATGGCGGCAAAGCCCAAGGCGAAGACAAAACGATTCATGTTCGAGTAGAAGTTGTTCGAACAGGACAGACGACGTCGACCGCCGTGTCCATCAAAACCGTTCACGAAAACCAAGTATCATGCCGGCTCCAGCATCGTCCGCGGCTTCTGAACCTGGCGCGGCACTACCTGTCGATTAAAAGGCGGATTCTGGAAACTCCCAGGCCTCGTCGAAGAACCCCGCGGAAACCACGCCCCAGTTGGGAATTTGTTGCAGCGGGACCGTCAGGTCCAGCACCGCGAAATCCGGCAGTTTCGGCGTTTGTAGTGCATTGCTGGATTCCCCCGTCTTCCAAAAAGTGAATCCGCTGTTCAACACGATGTAACGTCGCGGGTTCAACGGGTTGGGATAGATCATCAACGGCACCACGGTGCCGGCCGGGAACCCTTGGGGACCGATCTCCACGCTGCGTTGGGTCCAGCGGAGTGGCAATCGATTGATGACCCGGCTCAGGAAACGGTTGCTCTGGGGATCGCCCCACAAAATCAGATGATGCGCGGTGATGTCCTCCGGCGTCACTTGCAAGTCATCCTTAATGCGCACTTCACCCCGGAACTGGGCCCTCCACTCATTCGTCGCCCGGGTCAACGCAGCCGCGACCCAGGCGCCCTGTTTTTCGAGCAGCGGTTGTCCCGTCGGACGCACGAAAAGAAAACTGTCCATGAAGGCATCATCGATAGGCCCTTGCAGCCCGGGCCGCTTGCGTAGCCCGACATCGTCACGTGGATCCGTCGGCTGCCAACGACCCGCCCGTTTCGCCAGAAAGATCCGGGAAGCGCCCGCCACCAGCTTTGCCTCCACTCGCGCGCCGTCGATTAGAACATCGAACGTTCGTCGATCGCTCGTTACACTGGGAAGGTCCAGCGTCAAGTGACTGACGTTCTCCGTTCGAACATCAAATCGGGACGCGGTCCGGCGCGCCGTGACCGCTGTCCGGCGCCAATGCCGTTCCAAGCCATCGATCGTCACCCATTTCATTCGATTGTAGCGAAGCGTCCACGTAACCAATCGAACTTCCTCCGGCTCGTTCTTGCGCCCCGCCGCGGCCGCGGCATCGACCAGCCGGGCGACTTCCTGTTTGGCTCCCGGCTCGTACTTGTGCGCCACGCCCGGCCCTATCAAATGGGTTAACTCCAAGCCCTCCGCACGCATCGCCTCCGCCATGACATCGGCCGCCTGCTTCTGCTTGTCCAGCTCACCGCTGTAAGCAATCGTCGGACACTGCAACAGATTTCCCGCGTAGGCCGTCGCATCGTACCAATGCCAGAGAATCTGCTCGAATCCGCGCGGCCAGGGAAACCGCTCAAACGCGCCCGTATACTGCGCCGTCTCCGCGAACCCTGCTCCAGGAGCCGCCCCCGCCCAAAAGCCCGCGTGATGGGCCGCCAGATGCCAGCAGCCCGCGCCTCCCATCGAAAACCCCCGCACGACGATCCGGTTCGTATCGACGACATAGTCCCGTTGCACCGCCTCGATCGCCTCGAATACATCCACTTCACCGGCAAACTTGAACGCGTTGCAGTAACGCCCGTAGGGATGAAGGACAATCGTATCGGCCGGCGCGAATTCCCCGGCCGAGCGCTGCCGATCGGCGATGAATTTCAGTTCGGTCAGCTGATTGTCCCGACCGTGCAACCACACATCGAGGCGCCTGCCCCTGGCCGGGTTCTCGCGGAATGACGCCGGCACGACCAGCCCGTAAGGCTGCACAGATCCGTCGAGTTTCGAGATATAACCGCGCACCACCAGTCCAGTCGCGGTCGTCCACGGCGCGCGCCCTTCCCGAAGCTGCGCGCATCGTCGCGCACCTTCCTCCAGCAGGGCTCTGGCCACGGTCACGTCGTTGGAGCGGACGAATTCATCGTAGTGCAAGGCCCAGCGCACGGCCTTGTGATAAATCCGCACATCAGGCAGGAGCGCCCGCAAGTCGGCGCGCTCGCGAAGAAAATATTCCACCAGCTCGATTTCGCGCCCGAGGCTCAGGACGTCCCGCTCCAGATTTGCGCGCGTCGATTCTTCGATGGGCAGCCCGCGGAAGGGAACAGTGCGAGTGGTTGAAGATGCGGCCCAGCTTCGACATTCGAGCCCCAGGAAAGCGGCCAGCAAAATCGAAATTCGGAAAAGCACGGCCTTGGAGCTGTCATGATTCGCGGTGCATGTCCAGCATGGAAAGTTCGCAATTCATAAGGGCTGAAGGCCCGCGATGTTAAAGCCTGGGCTGGAGCGAGCCGCGCGAGCGGAGGCCCAGGTAGATTTCGCCGATAGCTTCCAAGCCCTGCAGGGGCGAAACGGTTAGGCGAACGATTGGCGAAGCGCGCAATATTTCAATCACGCAACAAAGTCGACCCCCCAATGCAAAATCAAAATTCTAAAATCGAAACTCACCTAGGTCCCCATTTCGTACCCTTGAGAAAAGCCAGCAAATCGGCCAACTCCTCTCGGCTGAGTTGTTCATCCAAACCCTGCGGCATGACACTCACCGTGCCTGGACGCAACTCAGTGATGTCCGTCCGCGCCACGCGCGCTTCCGTCGTGGGACCGGTCGCCAGAATCACTTCGTCCGCTCCGTCTTTGCGCAGGACCCCACTGTATTCCTCGCCGCCGCGGGTGGTAACCAGCACGGGCTCGTAGCTCCGGACAAAGCTGGCGCTGGGATAAACGATCGATTCCAGCAAATCCCGTTCGCTGCGCACTTCGCTGATGCGCGTCAAATCGGGCCCCACCTTGCCGCCCAGATACCCGATGGCATGACAGGCAGAACAAGCCGTTTTCGCGCTGTTAAAGATCAGCTGGCCGCGACGGATGTCACCTTTGCCTTTCACTTCGCCCAGCAACGAGTCCAAATGCGCCGATTGCTTGGCCGCATCCGTGTTCAATCGGCCCAGGAGCGCCTCGCCTTTGGCTTGAACAGTTGCCGGGAAGTTCGTCAGCCGGGGGCGGAGCACTTCCGGACGCAGGCCGGAAGCGCTGCGCGACGACTCCAGACACGCCACCAATCGGAGGCCGACCGCTTCGCTGGGCGCACGATCAAATGCCGGAAGAAGCTTCGGCAGTTCCAACGGGCCGACCGTGCGAAGAACTTCCGCCAACGACTCCAGTTGCTCTTCGTTCAATTTGGCGCGAGCCAGCGTTGTCGACGCGGCCGTTCGCATCGCCACCGGCTGGTCCGGTGACACACTTGATTTCAGCAGCTCAAATAGACGTTCATCCACCTGGGACACCCCTCCTGGCACTGCCGCCAGCGCCTCCAAACGGATCTCCGCAGCCAACTGCGAGTTTCGCCCGACGGATTCAAGCGCCGTCCGAAATTCGGACGGGACGTTTTTGGGCGTCGGCAAGGTCCGGGCCGTCGAGACAGCCTGCCGCTGAACCTTGGCATCACTTGACCCCAGCGCCTCGATGATCGCTGTCATCCATGCAGACGGCGTCTCTTTCAAACTGGAGGCGCTCATCCCTCGCAGCGCGGTTATGCGCGCCGGACCAGGCGCGTTCGAATCACCCGCGACCTTTGCCAACAACTGTTGCACCGACCCTGTCCGGGCAAAGCGGCCCAACTGACGTTCGAGTTCGGTTCGATCCGTTTCCGCATCCCGGCCGTCGCTCAGCCGTGATTTGAAATTCTCGGCCAGGGCCGTACCCCATTCGGAATGATGACCGGCAATCCATGCCGCCGCTCTCCGCAGATCGGAATCGCTCGAAGCCAGTCCCGGGATTACCTGCTCAGCTGACAGCCCGCCACCTTCCATTTGATCCAGCGTGATGAGCGCGGCACGTCGGGCAAACACGTTGTCCGAAGTCGCGTGCAGCCGCAGAGACGGAGCATCTCCGATATCAATCAAGGCCGCAATGATGGCCTCGGTCAGCGCCGGATCCTTTATTCCGTTGTCGCTCATCACTTGCAGGAGCGGCCCGACCGATTCCTTATCCCTTAGCTTCCCCAACCCTTCCGCAGCCAGGCGGGTCAGCCACGCCGATTCGGCCCGTTTTGCTGCCGTCATGGCATGCTCCCGCAGCAACGCGCGGAACTCGCCGGCCGATTTTTCCTCCGCCGCCCAGACCTGCCGTCGGGTTTCCACGACGCGCGACTTCGCCATTCCGGGAGGCTGGGTCAATCGTCGATAGGCGTCGGTCCGCGCCGCTTTCGCCAGCAATGGCACGCCTTTTCGCCGGACCCGGTAAATGCCACCTAACACATCGGCCTTCGCCAGCTGCGAGCTCGGACAACACAGTTTGTACCAGCCGCCGGTGTCGACGATGAGCAGCGAACCATCCGCGTCCTCCAGCACGTCCGTCGGATGAAAGTCCAGGCTGTCACTGGCGACAAAATCGCTATCTTCACTGGCATAGCTCGCCCCGCTCAGTCGAAGGTTGTGACGGGTGATCTTGTGAAGGTTGAAGGTCGAGGCGAAAAGATTGTCGCGATACTCGGGGCCAAACACCGACGATTCGTAGCGGCACAAACCGCTGGGCGCTCCCGGACCAAATTGGACGAAGGGATGGGTAAGCTCAGGACCCGTTCGTTTCACCCGGCCGTCTTCCAACACTTCGGTCTCCTTCCCGAAGACCGCCCCGTAGGACGCGTGCCCGATGCCGTCCCGCCAGCCGGGCTGACTGAAGTCGATGAAGGTGCTGGTAAAAACAGTCTCGCCTTCCGCCGTGAAGGCAACTTCAACCGGGTTATCCATCCCCCCGGTCATGACCACTTCGAGACCGGACCCGTCAGGTCTCGATCGAAAAATATGGGAGGCCCGATCGTTTAATTTCCGGCCGTTCCCGAGCAGGTGTGTTTGTTCCTTGGCAGCGCCTTTCGTCCAGTAGATGTAGCCATCCGGACCGAGCTGTGGACCGTGGATGTCATTGGCGCACCCTGTCAGCGTTCCGCCTTTGAACCATTCCTCGCGTTGCTCCGCCACGCCATCCCCGTCGGTGTCAGTGAACTTCCAAATGCTGGGCGGTCCGGCCACGTAGACCGACCCGCCATACCAAAGACACCCCTGGGGAAACATGACACGATCAGCGAACACCACCGACCGATCGAATCGCCCGTCACCGTCCGTGTCCTCCAGGCGAACCACCCGATGGGAAGGATTCTTGAGCTGTTCCTCCGGCGGAAGATTTGAGCCCGATGAGTCTGTGACATAAAGCCGGCCTTGATCATCGAACCCGGCGCTGACAGGTCGCGCCGCCAGGTTCGTGTCGGCCACGCGCTCAATCTCAAATCCGTCCGGCACTGTGAAATTCTGGGTGCCTACTTGGATCTGGGCGGCCACCGCGCCGGACAGAGGTAAAAATGCCGCGAGCAAGGATAGAGTTTTCATGGCAATAGGTAGGGCTGGCCCGCTGGGCCGGCCCCGCCGCGTTCCAGCGGCGGAATCACTTCGTGCCCCCATTGGTTCAGGATTCATCGGTTAGCCCATTTTTTCATAGCTCCACGCCGGGCGCATCTGGCGCGCCAGCCAGCCATTGGCTTCCTTGTCATCCAGGAACTGTTCGGACGAGGGATCCCATCTGAGTTTTCGACCGAGCCGAAGCGCGAGGACTCCAAGATGGCAGACGGTGGCTGAGCGGTGCCCGATTTCGACATCACAGATGGGCTGCTTTCGGGAGCGGATGCAGTCAAAAAAGTTCTTCATGTGATCATTGCTGGCGTAAAGCCGCTCGGCGCTGCCGGGTAATGGATCGGCCAACAGCTCCGGTTTGCTGGCCTCGATGCTGCCCCGAGTCACCCACACCCATCCGTCGCTTCCCGTAAACTTCACGCCGTGGCGCTGGCCATTTTTATCAGCAACCCCGCCAGACCACGTGTCCGCCGTCGTGCTGCGACAGGCATGAGTGACGCCATTGGCGTAGGTGTAAAGCACCTCATACTCACTCAACGCTGAGAATCCACCTGGAATCATTTTCACCGGCGACGTCCCCTCGATACTGGAGGGACCGCTTCGCTCCAGGCCCAGCCCCCAAAGCGCGATATCGTTGTGATGCGCGCCCCAGTCCGTCATGGTGCCTCCTGAATAATCCCACCAGTAACGAAAAGTGAGGTGCGTCCGCTCCTTCACGTAATCGGTCTTCGGAGTCGGTCCCAGCCAGAAATCAAAATTGAAACCGTTCGGCACGGGGGACGAGGCGAAGGGTCCTTCCCGTCGGCCAGCCGGAAGCCAGACGTCAATGTGTTTTAGTTTGCCAATGCGCCCGTTGCGGACCAGTTCGCAAGCCAGCCGAAAATTCTTGTCACTGCGCTGCTGGCTGCCGGTTTGGAGAATGCGTTTGGTTTCAGCCTGCGTTTTCACCAGGCGTTTTCCCTCATCGATCGTCAGCGTCAGCGGTTTCTCGCAATAAACGTCCTTGCCCGCGCGCATGGCCGCCATCGACACCATCGTGTGCCAATGATCGACCGTGCCGCAGATTACGGCATGAATGTCGTCCCGCTCCATCACCTTCCGGAAATCGGTGAACGTGGCGGCCTCCGGCCAATCCTTCTTCGTCTCGGTTAATCGGGCTTCATCCACATCGCACAGCGCGACGATCCGGCCAAAGCGGGAGGCGTTCTTGGCGTCGCCGCGGCCCATGCCCCCGCATCCGACCAACGCGACGGCGGGCTGCTCGTTTGCACCCAGCGGCCGTGAAGCCGGAGTGGCCGAAGACTCCTCCAAGAACCAGCGTGGAAGGGTCGAGGCGGCGGCGATAGTGGCGGAGGTCCGGAGGAACGAACGACGCGGGAGAAGAAATGGAGGCCGGGACGTGGGCTTCATACGTGCGGCATGCTATGAAACCGGGGCCAGGATGACTAGCCTGCAAATTCCCAAGTAGGGCGACTGCTCGCCCCAACGGGGGCCGTAGCATATCAGCCGGGGGCAGCGCCCCCGGACGCCCAATCGCATCAACGGAATCTGCGCGCCCCAACGGGGCGTGAGAAATTCATCACTGACCACCTCCGAAGTGTGACCCATCAACTTTTCGTTCAGCCGCCGGGAGGCGAACGACCTGACTCCGCCTGCCCCGTTGGGGCGGGAACATCATCTTGGCGTCTGAGATCCGAGGGCGGCGGGCCCTCGGCTGGTTTGCTCGCAGGCCGTTGGCCTGCCAAGGCAGGCTACTCCAGCACCGCACGAAAGAAGCGCGACAACGCATCGGACGGCTGCGGATCCACCCACCGATACGGGTCCGTCTCCATCGTCACGGTTTCAACCGCGGCCCACGAAGTGGAATCATTGGGATCCGACGTCGTTTCAATTCGAACGCGACTCTGGACAGGGCCGTTCAGAATCAACGTCGGTCCGGGACTCATGGCCAATTGTAGATTGATGATTGTTCCGCTCTGGATGACAACATTACCGCCTGTGGAATCGAAGCCCGTAGCGACAAAGCTGTAGTTCCCGTACTCGACGTCCCGGAAGATCGTTCCTGCAAATTCGCCAGCCGCGCGTTGTGTCCACTGGACCCCGTCACTCGACGTCAGGATGGCGCCCCCGGTGCCGACGGCGACGTATTGGCCGGCGCCGTACGCGATGTCCTGCAGGCCGGATTCCACCGGGATGAGGTGAGACTGCCACGCGATGCCGTCGTAGGAAGTGAGCGCGCGATCCATGCCATTGACGGCGACGAATTGACCTTCACCAAATACGACGCTGGTTCCGGGAGTGGCTTCCGGGAAAGAACCAGGCGGGCTGGAGTTCCTGTAGACTGGGCTGGATTGCAGGTCGGGGCCGGGAAGAAAGTTCACGCCGTCACGCGATGACCACGAGAGCAGTCGCATTGGCTCTGGGCCTGGGGGCAGGGAAGGCAATGTTGGAAACGGATTAGCCCAGTAGACCCAGGCCAAATAAACCCAGGTCCCGTTGCCGCGCGCTGCATCTGCATCGACGACATAAAGCATGTCGTTCGGATAATAACCCGAAGGCGACACCGAAAGGGCGACTCCGTCCTGCCCGGAGATCCAGATGGCCAGGGTTCCGGGATCCTGCACGCAAGGATTACCAAGCCAGTCGAGGCAAAGGAAGGG
>Ga0070689_100002157_pt1 | contig 12757 bp, 13 predicted proteins | sample KBSS23HmetaG_FD_64669 | JGI IMG/M metagenome (GOLD analysis project Ga0070689, IMG submission 64669) | Switchgrass rhizosphere microbial communities from Kellogg Biological Station, Michigan, USA - KBS S2-3H metaG | ecosystem: Host-associated > Plants > Roots > Rhizosphere ...
TCGCGCGGCATTCTGCGCGCGCTCCTCGTCGTGGTTCTTGCACCGGGCAATGCCGTAGATCATCTTGCCGCGCGCGCGCTGTCGCGGCGTCGCGTACTCGCTGCTCGTCACGCCGAGCGCCTGCGTCTCCGCGAGCGTGAGCTTGCCGGCTTGCAGCGCCGCCATCGCGTCCTTGAGCTTGGCGGCCGCGGCTTCGTCGCCGGCTTCGTCGTCCTCGCGTGCCGCCGGGGGCGCCGCGTTCTTCGTCTTTGGCTTGGTCACCGCCGCCGCAGCGTCGGGCGTCACGACCGCGACGGCTGCATCCACGACCGGTGCCGCCACCGCCGCATCGACCGCTACCGCGGGCGCGACCACGGGCGTTGGCTCGCTGCGCGCCGGCTCGCCGCGATCGCGCATCACCAGGTACATCACCACCGCCGCGAGCATCGCACCGCCGATCGCGAGCACGAGGATCCACATGCGCGAGCGCGACGGCGATGCCGGCATCGCCCGTGTCGCGCCGGCGAGGCCTCGCGATTCGACCGTCGCCGCATTCGCACGTCCCTCGTGCACGGCTCCCGCGAAGGGCTCGCGCGGCGTCTGCGCGCCCTGCGCGCCGAGGGCGGCCTCGCGTGGCGTCTTCCCGCCCAGTGCATCGCGATGATCGCCGGAACCCATCGTCTGTGCGTACGCATCGTGCCCGGTGTGCGGCGCACGCGAGCCCGTCGCGAATCCGACATCGGGTGGCGGCAGCGACGTCGGCCGTCCGCGCAGCAGCGGCTTGCCGGTCAGCGCCTCGACGAGCTCGCTCACGTTCGCGAAGCGCTCGTCGGGTTGCTTCGCCATCGCGCGCTGCACCGCGGCCGCGAGCGACGCCGGCACGTCGCTCGGGAGCGGCGCGGGCTGCTCGTACACCACCTTGAACACGACCTCGGGAATCGTCTCGCCCGAGAACGCGGGTCGGCCGCACAGCATCTCGTACACGATCGCGCCGAACGCGAACACGTCCGTGCGCTCGTCGACGATGCGGTGCTGTCCGGTCGCCTGCTCCGGCGCCATGTACTGCGGCGTGCCGAGCAGCGCGCTGTCTTGTGTCTTCACGGTCTGCGAGCCGCGGATCTTCGAGATCCCGAAATCGAGGACCTTCGCGATCTCGACCGTCTGGCCGTCGAGCTCGGTCGGCACGAGGAAGATGTTCTGCGGCTTGAGATCGCGGTGCACGATGCCTTCGCGGTGCGCCGCGGCGAGTGCCGAGCCGACCTGGCGCACGATCGACATCGTGGTGTCGAGCGGCAGCGGCCCGCGCAGCAGCCGGTTGCCGAGCGATTCGCCCTGCAGAAACTCGAGCACGAGATACGGCGTGCCGTCGGGCAGCACGTTCGAGTCGTGCACCTCGACGATGTTCGGATGGCCCAGGCGCGTCGCGATCTCCGCTTCGCGCTTGAAGCGCGCCAGCACCTCTTCGCCGGCCATGTCCGCGTGCAGCATCTTGATCGCGACCTTCTTGCCCGGGAGTCGCTTGTGACTCGCGAGGAACACCGCACCCATCCCGCCCCGGCCGATCAGCGCTTCGATCGTGTAAGTGTCGGCGATGACCGACCCCACGTCGATGCCTGTCCGGGCGGGTGAATTCTGCATGCGCGTGCAGCGTATAATGACGACCCGATGCGTGCACGGAGTTGGTGTGCGGCCCTGATCGCGATCTCGACGGTCGCGGCGGCCGATCCAAAGGATCCCAAGCCCAAGTCCGTCGACATCAAGGCGTTTCGCGACAAGCTGATCGTCTTGCAAGACGCCGACGGCGGCACCTACGTCGTGTTGCCCGGCACCGACGGCCGGATGTGGTTCGGCTCGCCGCGCACGAAGAACCTCTACGAGCAGGTCAAGACCAGCGCTTCGAGCGACGCCAGCACCGGCGCGTGGGACCTCTCCGTGTGGGCGCCGCGCGTGGTGGGTGTGCAGCCCGGATCGGTGGGGCACAAAGTCGATGGCTCGTACTCGCGCTGGTGCGGCAGCGAGCACGAGACCGGTCTGACCCAGCTCACCGGCGACAAGGCGAAGGCCGTGCTCGACAAGTGGACGTTCTTGACGACCGCGTTCATCCGCCGCCCGTACCTGCTCGCACGCGACGACGCAGGCGTCTACTACTACGTCGACGTCATTCGCGAGCAATACGGCGGCAAGGGCTACCGCGTGTTCGTCGGCAAGAAGGGCGCGATGAAGCAGCGCCCGCTCACCGACATCGCGACCGATGTCGCCGGTGACGTGTTCGGCACGAAGACCGGCGATCTACGCATCGTGCGCGACACGACCGAGGGCAAGTCGAGCATCACCTGGGTGCGCGGCGAGAAGCGCTCGCCCCTCGTCTCGCTCGACCCCGACGCGAACTCGAGCCTCATCTTCAAGGACCTCGGCATCTACACGTTCACGGGATCGATATGCGAAGCCTTGTGATCGTTGCGGTGCTCGCGGCACCGGCGCTCGCCGCACCGGAGGTCAAGCAGAAGCCGATCGACGTCAAGGCCGTGTTCGACAAGCTCGACGTCTACAAGGACGACCTCGGCAACTACTACATCGTGCCCAAGGACGGTGCCGTCGATGCCGCGCAGGTCAACGACTGGCTGTTCTTCGGCGACGGCAAGACGATGTATCGCCAGCGCATCATCGGCTACTCGATCCAGGGCTCCGTGCGCGAGTGGAACCTGTGGGCGCCGCGCGCGCGAAACATGACGACGGGCGAGATCCACATCGAGCCCGACAAGGCGCACGTGCAGTGCAAGCAGACCGGCGAGGGCAAGCTGCGCCCGCTCACGCTGCTCACGGCCGACGAAGCGAAGACGCTGATCAAACGCGCGAAGTTCTTTCCGCCGCTGTGGCAGCGCCGCGCGCACTATCTCGCGCGCGACGACAACGGCGTCTACTACTACGTCGATGCGATGCAGGAGGAGTTCGGCGGTCCCGGGTTTCGCGTCTACGTCGGTCAGAAAGGCGCGATGAAGCTGATGCCGATGGTCAGCATGGCGAGCGACTCCGCCGGCGAGATCTTCGCGACCAAGAACGGCCAGCTGAAGATCGTCGCCGATCGCGACGGCAAGTCCGCGTTCTGGATCAAGGGCGGCAAGAAGACGGAGCTGACCGTGCTGCCGCCGCCGGACAACCGCTACCTCATCTATCGCGAGCTCGGCATCTACGGCCAGCTCGGCGCGATCTGCGACGATCAGTAGTATCGTCGCGAGCCATGAAGCTCACCGGATCGGTTTGCCTTGTCACCGGAGGTGCGTCGGGTCTCGGCGCCGCGACCGTGCGCTGCCTCGTCGCCGGCGGCGCGCGCGCCGTGATCGTCGATCGCGATGAGGCGCGCGGCCAGGCGCTCGCGACCGAGCTCGGCCAGACCTTCGCGAAAGCCGACGTCAGCGATGCGAGCCAGGTCGAAGCAGCCGTGCAGGCGGCGTCGGCGCTCGGCCCGCTGCGCGTGGTCGTGTCGTGTGCCGGTGTCGGCTGGGCATCCCGCACGCTCGACAAGACCGGCAAGCCGCACGATCTCGATTTGTTCAAGACCGTGATCGGCATCAACCTCGTCGGCACGTTCAACGTGCTGCGCCTCGGCGCGGCGGCGATCGCGAAGACCGATCCCGTCGAGGGCGAGCGCGGCGTGATCGTCAACACCGCGTCGGTCGCCGCGTACGACGGCCAGATCGGTCAGATCGCGTACGCCGCGTCGAAGGCAGGGGTCGTCGGCATGACGCTGCCTGCCGCGCGCGATCTCGCACCGGCCGGCATTCGCGTCGTCACGATCGCACCGGGCATCTTCGACACACCGATGCTCGGCCAGCTCCCCGAGGACAAGCGCGCGGCGCTCGCGGCCGACGTCGTGTTCCCCAAGCGCCTGGGCTCGCCCGCCGAATACGGCGCGCTCGTCGCTGCGATCGTCGCGAACGGCTACCTCAACGGCGAGACGATCCGCCTCGACGGCTCGCTGCGGATGCCGCCGAAGTAGGGCGCGCTTTGCGAACGTATCCCTGTCGCGACTTGGCGCCGATCAACCGCTCGGCGTCATTCTTGGCATCGACACGATAGGCGAAGCGGCGAAGCGTCACCCTGCCGGGCGTGCCGATGCGTCCGGATCGGATCGTCTGCTGCTGGCCCGCCACCGCGATCTCCCAGAACCGATTCGCCCGCTCGAAATAGCGCGCGGGAACCCGCTTGGCTTTCTTGAGCCGCGCGGCCTGGCGTTGCTCGTTCCGTGCGCGCGCCTTCGAGCGCTTCGGCACCTTGACCTCGAGCCACCCCTTCCGATGCACGCGCGACGACACGATCATCGTGAGGTGCCAGAACGCCGACGGCTTCGACGCGAAGTACCGGATCCGCGTCCGGCCCTCCGTGCCGATCTTGCCCTCGGTCATGATGATCTTCGCGCCCTCGATGCGGGCCTCGAGGAACTTGTGGGTGGTTCCCTCGTGGAGCTCCCAGCGCTGCATGACAACTCTGCTAGCAAAAAACCACCGGCCGAGCTAGAGAGCTGCCCCGTAGGAGCTCGGCATGAAACAGGTGCTCGTGTTGTTCGTTCTCGTGGGCTGCGCGCTCGATCACCAGGCCAAAGACAAGTGCCTGGTCCAGAGCGACTGCCTCGATGGCTACGTCTGCACCGCCGGCACCTGCGAGATGCCGCAGACCTGCGTGCCTGTCACGTGCCAGCCGAACCAGTGCTACGCGATCGACGATGGCTGCGGCGGCAAGCTCGACTGCGGCAACTGCAGCGGCACCGACGTCTGCGGCGGTGGCGGGACAAACCAGTGCGGGCCGAAGGCGAGCCATTGCTCGAACCACACGGTGGATTTCGGCGAGAGCGATGTCGACTGCGGTGGCGAGTGCGGTGGCTGCCCGAACGGCAAGACCTGCCAGTCGATCAACGACTGCGCGACCGGCACGTGCGATGGCAACGTGTGCATGCCCGGCCGCTGGACCTCGGGCGCACCGATGCCAACGATGCGCACCTCGCCCGTCGCGGTGACGGGCGCCGACGGCATGATCTACGTGATCGGCGGCTACAAGGAGATCGGCGGGCTGACAGGTGTCGTCGAGGTGTACGACCCGGCGATGAACTCGTGGAGCACGCGCGCCTCGATGCCGACGCCGCGGTATGGCGCCGCCGCCGTGCTCGGCAGCGACAACAAGATCTACGTGATCGGTGGCCAGTACGACAGCGCGACATTCACGGATGGCCTGTCGGTCACCGTCGAGGCCTACGATCCCGTGGCGAACACGTGGGCGGGCAAGCCGTCGTTGCCCAATGGTCGCTATCACCCCGCTGCGGTGCGCGCTGCGAACGGCCGCATCTACGTCAGCGGCGGCTTCAGCGTGAGCCCGAACGAGACGCTCAATTCCGTGATCAGCTACGCACCCGGCGAGAGCAGCTGGACCGCGGTCGCCGACGTGATGACCACCGCGCGTTCCGGGCACGGCGCGATGGCGACCGCCGATGGCCGCATCTACGCCGTTGGCGGCAGCGATGGCTCGAGCGAGACCGGCGCGTTCGAGTACTACATGCCAGGTCAGCTCGGCTGGCACACGCTCCCGCTATTGCCGACGCCGCGCAAGTACACGGCCGCGGCGCAGAGCGGCGGCAAGCTCTACGTGATCGGCGGCAACGCATGGCAGACGGCGAGCGTCGTGTATTCGCGCGCGAACGACGTCTTCGATCCGGCGACTGGCGCCTGGACCCGGGTGGCGGGGATTCCGGTCGGCCGCTTCAACCACGCGGTCGCGACGCTGGCCGACGGTCGCATCTTCTTGTTCGGTGGTGAGCGCGACGCCGACACCACGGACACGACGAGCGCGGTCGACGTCTTCAAGCCCGAGTGACCAAAAAATCGCAGCACCCGACGAACGCCAAGCCGTGAAATCGCCAGGCGTTGTGCGTGCGTGTTGAGATCCGCTCAACACCTGTTGAGGTGAGATCAACATTGTGGCGTCACCACTGCTCCGCGTAGGGTGGTCGGAAGGGGGTCACGATGACGGGACTCAGGCGATACGGGAAGGTGTTCGGATTCTGCGTTGTGATCGCGACCAGCTGCAGCCTCGACGACGGAGGCACGCAGTCGGTAGCGCGTAACGACCTCGGCATCGAGACGCTCAAGACATCGAGTTTTTCGATCGACAACGAGCCCGTCTTCGAGCTGCACGCGTTCGACGCTGCCGGCACCGAGGTCGCGCTCTTGCGCAGGCGCATCGGGTTCAGCGCAGACCTCACGTACATGCCGAACGCGAGCTGGGATACGCAGCGCGGCACCACGATCACGATCGTCGTGCAGGGCGTGGAGAGCCGTCTCGTCACGCGCGAGGTGGCGCTCGAAAATCTCGACGGTGCGCGAACCGGCGGAGCGGTCGACACGTTCCTCGACCTTCCCGAGGTGCGCGCGGCGCTCGCACGCGAAGCAAACCTCACGTTCGCGGCGGCACCCGCGGACAGCCAGCCCGCGCCCACGGATGTCGGCTACTGGATCCCGGCCAAGACCTGCGGGAACATCCAGATGAAGACACCGACGGGCGACGTGCCGTACACGGAGGACTGCTGTCAGCACAACCTGTCTGCGTGGGGGAAGATGACGTATCACATCAACCCGCTCTTGCAGGACCGCGTCGCCATTCGCACGGGTCATGGTGCGTACGCGTGCAAGATGAATGACGGCTCGAACTGCACCGGCGAGGCCTGCACGTACGGCCCCTGTGGGTATGCGAAGCCGCAGTTCAGCTTCGCGAACTCGTACGAGCTGGCGGCGGGCAAGACGTATGGCTACGTGTATCGGATCATCAACACGGCCGACCCGACGCAGAATCGCTGCAGCCGTACGTTCACCGCGGCGAACACGAACAACCCGGATCTCGGAAATACGACCGGAACGTGCGACTACGACTGGTGCGTGAACGGCCAGCCAGCGCACCAGACCTGCAACAGCCCGGGCGGTACGAGCTGCTTCATCGGGCCCGATCCGTGGGGCTACTGAGCCCTACTTCGGCAGCAGGTCGGCGGGGATCTTGTTCGGCATCTCAGGCACCGTCTTCTCGTACAGCCACGTGTACGTGAAGAACGAGCCGGTGACGCGCTTCGTGTAGTTGCGCGCCTGGTCGTCGACGATGCCCTCGACGAACTCGTCGGCATCCCACGTGCCGCGCACCTTGAGCATCCGCTTCACGCCCGTCGGTCCGGCGTTGTACGACGGCGGCACGAGGATCGTGAACCCCTTCCAGGTCTTGTAGAGCGAGCCGAGGAAGCGCGAGCCGATCGTGACGTTCTTCTCCGGATCGCGCAGGTTCTCGCGCGTCGGATCGATGCCGGTGCCCTTCGAGAAATCCTTCGCGGTCGGCGGGATCATCTGCGTGAGGCCGATCGCGTTCGCGTAGCTCTCGGTCAGCGGATCGAACGCGCTCTCTTCGCGCACGATGCCGATCTGCATCGCGATCGGCACGCCGTTCTGCGCCGCGTGGCGCGCGAGCAGCTCGTGGTACGCGAGCGGATACGCGATCAGCCAGCGCGCGCGGTTCGCGCCGATCGGCCATTGCGCGCGATAATCGAGGATGTGCCAGCGTGTCGGCCAGTGTGACGTCGCGTAGCGACCCGCGCGATCGTAGAGGAACGCGATCGCCCACAGCTTGTCGATCTGATCCGGATCGTCGACGCGCTTCTTGCCATCGGGCGCGGTGAGCCCGAGCTTCTTGAGCTCGTGCTCGGCGGCCGAGCCGAGCCCGAGGCGCAGAAACTCCATCGCGCGCGCGAACCCCGGCGTGCCCCATTCGGGCCGCGGCTTGAACGCGAACGCCGGCGCCTTCGGATCGTAGCCCGGCGGATCCGTCGAGATCTCGGCGAGCATCTTCTGGTACTCGGGCGGCGCGAGCTCGCGTAGCCGGTTGAGCGCGAGCAGCGCGTAGTACGCGGCGGGGTAGGTGCGGATCGTGATCTGCCACTGTGCGATCGCCTGCGGCAGCTGATTCTTCGCCGCGTACGCGCGGCCGAGCCAGTACTGCGGCTGGCCCTCGGCGAAGTAATTGTCGTCGTGCGGCACGAGCCGGATCTGCTCCTGCCACCACTTGATCGCATCGTCGTAGCGCTGCTCGCGCCACGCGCGCCAGCCGATGCGCCACATCGCCTCGGCCGTGTTGTCGCCGGTCGGGAACGTCTTCGGCAGCGCCGAGAGCACCTCGTCGACTTTCTTGCCGTCGTTGAGCGACGCCCACTCCTCGGCCTCGCGCAGCATCGCATCGTCGGCGTAGCTGTGCTTCGCGTCGACCTGCCGCGCCGCCTGATAATTCGCGATCGCGGTCTCGTGCTGGCCGATGAACGCGTACGAGCGCCCCGCCTGGTAGTACGACTTGATCAACAGATCCGTATTGCCGGCTGCCTTGCACGCCGCGGCGGCGGCATCGAACATCGGTGCCGCGCCCTTGCGATCGCGCGCCTTGAACCGGCTCTGCGCGCGGTGATACGCGGCGACGCACTTCTCGGCCGCGGTGATGCGCGGATCGGCGAGCGCGGCATCGAACGCGGCTTCCGATTCGGGGTTGCGCATCGCATCGAACAGCTCCATGCCGCGCGCGATGTGCTCGGCCGCCGTGTACGTGTCGGTGACCTTGAGCGCGACGAGCCGCGCTTGTGCCTTCGTCGTCCACGACGACAGCGGATCGTCGATCGTGATCTGATGGTAGAGCTTGATCGCTTCCTGCGGCTCGGTCTTCTCGAGCGCCTCCGCGAGGTCGTAGCGCGCCTCCGAGCGGAACGGGCCCTTCGGGTGACGCTGCAGGTAATCGCGGTAGTGCGCCGCGATCGCGGTCGCGTCGCCCTGTCCGCGCAACAGATCGCCGACCAGGATCTCGGCGTCGGGGCCGACGATCGAATCGGGCGCGATCTTGTGCGCGAGGTCGGTCGCCTCCTGCGTTCGGTGCGCGAGCCACAGCGTGCGCGCCGCGTGGTAGCCGATGTAATCGGCGAGCTGCGGCAGCTTCGGATACGCGGCCATGAAGTGCGTTGCCGCCGTCGTCGCATCGTTCTGGCGCTCGAAGCAGACGCCGAGCATGAGCTCGATGCGCGCGACGCGTTCCGGATCCGTCGCGGCCTTGCGCGCGAACGCCAGCGCGCGATCGAAGGCGTCGGCGGCGGCCTTGTAGTCCTCGAGCGCGAACTTGCCGGCGGCGAGCTTCTCGTCGGGGCTCGTCCAGTACGACGCGACCGTCGCCTCCGACAGCGACGCGGGAGCTCCGCTCGGCTCGGGCGCGCGCGGCGTGCGCGCGCGACGGTGCGAGTCATCGCCGGAGCACGCACAGATCAAGAGCGCGAGCAGCGCGAATCGACCCATGCCTGAACGTAGCAACGCTGATCAGCAACGCAACATTTCGCTGGACCTACCGCGAGATGCGGTTGCGCCCGGCGTTTTTCGCGCGATAGAGCGCCTTGTCGGCGGCCTCGACGAGCTGATCGGGCGTCTTGCACGGCGTCGTCGGATAGCCGGCCACGCCGATCGAGACCGTCGCGCGCAGCTCTCGACCCTCGGATGTGATCTTCGTGCTCTCGACGAGCTTGCGCAGGCGCTCGGCGACCGTCATCGCGGACTCGATCTCGATCGCGCGCAGGATGATCGCGAGCTCCTCGCCGCCGAACCGCGCGACCACATCTTCGTTACGCGCGGCGCGCACGAGCACGCTCGACACGGTCGCGAGCACGGTATCGCCCGCGAGGTGACCGACCGTGTCGTTGATCTTCTTGAAGTGATCGAGATCGAGGATCAAGAGCGACAGCGACACGCGATGGCGGATCGCGAACTTCAGCTCGCTGTCGAGCCGCTCCATGAAGTAGCGCTTGTTGAACAGCTTCGTCAGCCCGTCGCGCAGCGCCGACGACATCAGGTTCTCGTGGAACGACTCGTCGAGATCGTCCTGGAAGCCGAAGCGAATGACGGTGCTGCGCCCGACCTGGATCTTGTCGCCGTCGTGCAGCTCCATGGGCGCCGTGATCCGCGTGCCGTTCAAGAACGTGCCGTTGCGGCTGCCGAGGTCCTCGACCCACGCACGGTTCGTCTCGGCGCGGATGCGCGCGTGCGTGCGCGACATGCCGTCATCCTCGATGCGCAGCTCGACGCTCGGCGCGCGGCCGATCACCGCGTTGCCCTTCGTCACCTTGAATTGCTGGCCCGAGGCCCCGCCCGTGATGATGGTCAGGACCGGTTTCGTGCGCTGGGCGCCCGCGATCGACAGCTTCTCGCGGATCTCCTCGACATCCGTCGCGCTCGTCGTCTCCTCGTCATCCCACTCGTCGGGCACTATCCATTGGTACATTAAGCGCGCGAGGCAATCCAGCGCGCGAAGGCGTCGAGCACCGGCGCAGCAAGTGGCTGGATCGATTGAAGCGCCTCGTCGCACAAGGACCGCATTCGTTGCGCGGCCGCGTGCGCATGCTCCGTGAGCTGTGCATCATCCCTGTCGTCGGCGTGCTGGAACGCGATGCCGATGGCGAGCCCGTAGCGCGCGAGCCGGTCGCGCGTGGCGAGGTCTGCGCCCGCGCTGATCGCCCCGAGCTCGGTCGCGGCCGCGAACAGCGCGCCCGTCTTGGCCGCGTGCATGCGTTCGATCGCGACGAGCTCGCGCGGCGGCTCGGTCAGATCGATCGCTTGCCCGGCGAGCAGCTCGAGCGCGCCTGCGCGCTTCGCGAGCACGGCCACGGCATCCGCTGCGCGCGGCCCGAGCTCGCCGAGCGTGCCGAACGCTGCGGTGAGCAGGCCATCGCCGGCGAGGATCGCGATCGCCTCGCCGAACGCGACGTGCACGGTCGGCCGGCCGCGACGAACCTCGTCGTCGTCCATCGCCGGCAGATCGTCGTGCACGAGCGTGTAGGCGTGGAGCATCTCGATCGCGACGGCGGCGGGCAGGGCCGCATCGCGTGCCGCACCGGTGTCGCGCGCGCACGCCTCGGCCGCCGCGAGCACGAGCGCGGGCCGAAGCCGCTTGCCCGGCCCGGTCGCCGCGTAGCACATCGCCTCGCGCAGACGCCCCGGATCCGCGCCGTGCACGGCGAGCCTTCGTTCGAGCTCGCGATCGACAAGCGCGCGTGCGTCGTCGAGAAACGCGGCAAGGGCCGGCGGAGCGCTGGTCGGCGCGAGCGTCGCCATCGCCACTACGTTCCGCTGGGTTCTTCGAACGGGACGGTCTGCACGCCGTTCGACGCGCTCACGAGAATCTCGACGCGCTTCTCGGCCGATGCCAAGAGCATCTGGCCCTTGCGCGCGAGCTGTACGCCTTCCTCGTAGACCGCGAGGGATTGCTCGAGCGACAGCTCTCCCGACTCGAGCTTGTGGACGAGCTCGCGCAAGCGAACGAGGAGGGCATCGAAGCCGGGCTCTGCGTCGGCCACCGCGAGCACCATAGCCTTCCAAAACTGAAAAGTCACTCCGTCGAGGTCGCTTGACGATTCATGCAGTTGCGGGGAAGCTGAACACTCATGGGGGAGCAGCGCTCGGACTTCCGACCCAACGATACCGGCGAGCTCAAGGAGCGGTGGCGGACCTATATCCAGGACCGGCGCCTCAACATCACGGCGCAGCGCGAAGCGATCGTCGAGCAATTTCTGCGCACCCGCGATCACGTGTCGATCGACGAGCTGCTCACCAAGGTCCGCAAGCGCAACCCGCGCGTCGGCTACGCGACCGTCTATCGGACGCTCAAGCTGCTCGTCGACAGCGGCCTCGCGGTCGAGCGCCAGTTCGGCGACGGCCAGGCGCGCTTCGAGGTGGTCGGCGATCACCACGATCACCTGATCTGCGTCAAGTGCGGCCTCATCCTCGAGTTCGAGGACGACGAGATCGAGCGCCTGCAAGATCGCATCGCGGAGCGCCTCGGCGGCTTCACCGTGCTACGCCACCGCCACGAGCTCTACGGGCTGTGTCCGAAGGCGGCGGGCGATGCGATGGGCGAGTGTCCGAACGAGCAACGGAAGAAGTGATGCACTACGCGCTGTTCCTCGTACCGGTCGTGACGATGCTGCTCCATCGCACGCGTGCCTGGTGGCTGGGCGCGATGTTGCTGCTCGCCGCGGCGGCCTACGTGATCTATCTCGTGTTCGCAGACGCATCGGCGCGCGGCATCTGGATGTTCGCCGCCTCCGCATTCATCACGTTCCTCGCGATCTATGCGTGGGTTCTGCGCGCGAGCCGGCGCCTCGAGGCAGAACGGCTACCCGTGGCAACGGTCGTTTCCGACGATCGCCGCCCCGACTGATCCGCGACGCGTTCGCCTTCGCCGACCGTCACCAGTGACTCGTGATCGCAGAGCACCTCGACAGCGCGCACGATCCGCCGCTGCTGGTCGGCGGGGAGGCGCCTGATCAGACCGAGCATCGTCGAGATGTCGACGGTCTCTGGATCCCACAGGAAGAACACGCCCAGGGTCGTCCGGAAGCCGTCGTGGACGACGCGCTCCAGCACCCCGATCGACGGGTTCACGCGTCCATTTTCGATCTGCGACACGAACTTCGGCGTCAGGCGCGCCGCCCGTGCGAGTGCTTCCTGCGTCAGCCCCCTGCGCGTACGGAAGTAGCGGATGCGGTGGCCGAGCTCAACCACGGACATCTCGCGCTGCCTGCCACTTCGCTTCACGATCGAGTGACGCGAAGCATCGATAAGCTTCGCGACGCAGACCATCCACGATCGGGAAGGGATCTCTACTCGCTCGCTCGCGTCGCATCTGCGGGCTTTGATTGCGGGAAGTGTGCCTGACGATCTCCGCCGTGATCATCGAC
>Ga0070689_100002159_pt1 | contig 12754 bp, 15 predicted proteins | sample KBSS23HmetaG_FD_64669 | JGI IMG/M metagenome (GOLD analysis project Ga0070689, IMG submission 64669) | Switchgrass rhizosphere microbial communities from Kellogg Biological Station, Michigan, USA - KBS S2-3H metaG | ecosystem: Host-associated > Plants > Roots > Rhizosphere ...
GGTCCTTCTTCTCGTAGGCCTTGAAGACGGCACGGACGATGTCGCGCGCATCGGCTGTCTTTTTCGGCGCCGGCTTCGCTTTGCTCGATGCCATGATCGTCTCCGCGAAAAACAATGAGGCTGCGTCGAACATGGAAAGGTTCAGTGCTGGTCGGGGATCTCCGGCTCGACCAGCATCTTGAGGAGGTCCAGGGATTCTCCCCAGCCGAGGTAGCACGCCTCCGCGGGGATCGCGTCAGGCACGCCCTCCTGCGTGACGTTGAGCTCGCAGCCCACCAGCACCTTCCTGATCTCGATGGTGACGGTCATCGTGCCGACGAGGCCCGCGTCGAAGCGGTCGGTGTGCACGATCTTCTTGCCGGGGACCAGCTCCAGGTATTCGCCGCCGAACGAGTGGCTCGATCCGGTGGTGAAGTTCGTGAACGACATGTGGTAGCTGCCGCCCACGCGCACGTCGCTCTTGTCCACCTTGCCGGTGAAGCCGTTCGGGGGCAGCCATTTCACCATCGCCTCCGGGTTGATGAACGCCTTGTAGAGGCGCTCGGGCGTGGTCTTGAAGACGCGGTGCAGCCGGATGGTGCTGGGCATGGCGGTTTCCTTATCGAGTGGGGTTCCTAACCCCTGGTCGAACGGCCGGGGCGCTTTTCGACAGTATCATCCGCGGGACTTCAGGGAGATCACCATGACCACCGCCGTCCTCGAGACGGGCCGCCTGACCCTCAGGCCCTTCGCCGAGGGCGATGCGCCGTTCCTCTTCGAGATGTATTCCGATCCCCAGACCGCGCGCTACCTCTCCTATCCGCCGTTCACGGAGACGGGACAGGCGCAGGCGATGGTCGAGCGCATTCTCAAGGCGCAGGCCGAGGAGCGCACCGTTGATCGCGTCATCGCCCGCAAATCCGACGGGGCGCCGGTCGGCAGCTGCACGCTCTTCAGCTGGAACAAGCAGTGCGCCCGCGCCGAGATCGGCTACTGCCTCATGCGCACGCACACGTCGCAGGGGTACATGCACGAGGCGCTGCGTGGCTTCATCGATTACGCGTTCGACGTCCTCGCCATGAACCGCATCGAGGCCGACATCGATCCGCGCAACGCGCGCTCGGCGAAGTCGCTGGAGCGGCTCGGGTTCGTGAAGGAAGGGTTCCTGCGGGAGCGGTGGATCGTGGCCGGGGAGGTGTCCGACACCGCCCTCTACGGGCTGCTTCGGCGTGATTGGACGGAAAAAGGGCCCCGCTAGGGGCCCCGTACTTCTACTGCACCAACTCTGTTAAATCGAGCCACCCAGTCTCGGGCGGATGTCGTTCTGCACGTAACGCACGCCCTGGATGCTGCCGGCGGTGCGCGCCGCGCGCCAGGCCTGGCCCGCGGTGGTCGTGTAGCCGCTCAGCGTCACGACGGCGTTGTGCGATTCGACGCCGATCTTGCCGTTGACGTTCGGCATGTTGTAGATCGCGTCCATCACGTCGCCCTGGATGCGCTCATCAAGCGTGAGGCGGCGCTCCTCAATCGTCACCGGAGGCTGCGCGGTCGGACGTTCGACAACCGGCACGATCTCCTGCGACACCACGGGCGCGGATTCCTCGACGATCGCCTCGTTGGGCTCCAGGTAGGTCGTCGTCGTGCCTTCGGCCACGACCACGCCTTCGTTGGCGGCATTCAGCTGCGCTTCTTCCGATGCGCTCATCGCGAACGCGGTCGCGGTGACGGCGGCAAGCGCGGCAACCAGTGCGGCCCTGCGGATGTTCGTGGGGTTTTTCATTTGCGAGCACTCCTGCGTTTCGTTGACCAGATAGGTTCGAAGCCGCCAACGCGCCAGAGTTTCGCGGAATTTTCGTTACGAATGAACGGGATGTCGCCGATCAACGACGTGAAGGACGGGTGATCGGCGTGGAGCTACAAAGCGATTGGCAGCAACGCGAATTCGTCAATTTACAGCGCTGGGCCGACTGTGTAAGGTGCGACTGCACAACCAAAACAAGAACCCTTCAGCACCCGGCATTTCCGCCGGGCATTTTTGCCCCGATCCGGCGCCAGCCGGTGGCTTTCGCGGGCACCTCCCACAGGAGGTCACCTTCCATGCTGAAATTCATGACGGGCTCGGTGCGTCTCGTCCTGGGCTTTGCAATGCTGGCCGTCTCCGGATTGGCCACCTCCCAAACGGTCAGCGTGTCCAACTCGGTATTGTTCTTCGGCAACGTTCCCTATGGGTTGACCGAGCATCGCCCTTTCACGATTTTCAATGTCGGCTCCGCCCCACTGCAATTCAGCGCATCGCTCGCTTCCCCGTCGCACAGGTTCACGAGCTGCGACATGAGCGTGCCGATACCGCCGGGCGGCTCGTGCCACCTGGATGTGATGTTTTCGGCAACGAACTTTGGGTTGGGCTCCCCGTCCGCGACGCTAGGCGCAAGCACGGGTGCTCTACTGATCGTATCGAATGATCCCAACAACCCGGCGATCGTCGTGGAGTTGCTCGCGACCAGCACCGCCACCGTGGCATGGACCGTGTCGGGACCGGGCTCCGTATCGGTCACGCCGGTGCCGATCTCGCAATCGTGTGCGGCGTCGACTTGCACGGGCGTTTTTCGCGATGCCACCGTCGTTTTGGCCGCTACGTCGTCCTCAAGCGCGCACTTCGACAGCTGGGGAGGCGATTGTTCGGGCACGGGAGTTTGCATCGTGAGCATTCCGCCTGGGCGCGCGGTTCTCGCGACCTTCGATACCCTTCCTCGAATGGAGACTTCCGCCACTTCGCTGCGCTTCGGCGAGGAAAGCGTGGGCGAGATGGGCACGCCAGCGCTCATCACGGTCTCGAACAGCGGCTTCAGCGCGTTGAACATCGCCGACGTCCAGGCGGCTGGCGCGCATGACACGGACTTCGAGGTCCTCGGGAACTGCCGGGGTTCGTCGATCCCGCAAGGTCAGTCGTGCGACGCGGTTGTCGTGTTCGTTCCCAGCGCGCTGGGTATGCGAACCGGCTCGCTGCAGTTGACGAGCAACGATCCGACGTCGCCGATCCGATCGATTTCACTCTCCGGCACCGGGGCCGCGAATGTTCCGGGTATGCCCACCGCTGTGGCAGCCGCGGGCGGCAACAAGTCCGCGTCGCTATCGTTCGGGCCAGCTACCGACGGTGGCAGCCCGGTCCTTTCCTATGTGGCGAGATGCCTGCCCGGGGAAATCACGGCGACGGGGGCCGGGTCACCCATCGTCATCACGGGCCTTTCCAATGGCTCGACATACTTCTGCGCGGTCAAGGCAGCGAACGCAGTTGGAGAGGGCGCGTTCTCTGATTACGTCTTCGTAAAACCACCGCACTGACGTCAAGCGACGGGCACTTCCTTCGCGTGCGCGTCCAGCCACTGCTGGAACGAGGAGAGCTTCGGGTTCAGCTTCTTCGCCTTCTCGACCGGACGCGCGGCGACGAAGTCCTCGTTGAAGTCGCGGTAGAACTGGAACATGTTGCCCAGGTCGTCCGCGCCGGGGAAGCCGAGCGCGCGGTAGTCCTCGGGTTTCATGTCGTTGTAGACGACCTTTTTCCCGAGCGCCTTCGAGAACGCGGAGGCCATGTCCTTGCCCGAGACGTGGTCGCCGGCGATGCCGACGGTCTTGCCGATGTACTCGTTGCCCGCCTTGAAGATGCCGTACGCGCAGGCGCCGATGTCGCCGGCGCCGATGCCGGAGAGCGGGCGATCGCCCATCGGCATGGAGATCGCGAGCGTGCCGTCGGCGCCGGCCTTCGGGCCCATGCCGAAATAGATGAAGTTCTCCCAGTAGAAAGAGGTGAGCAGCAGCGTGGTGGGCACGCCGAGGTCGTTCCAGACGTGGTCGATGGAGCCCTTGCCGTCGAAGTGCGGGACTTTCCATTTGCCGCCGAGCGTCGGCATGCGCTTGTCGGTGAGCGGCACCCAGCGGCGCACGTCCTCGAGCGTCGACCAGATGACGTGCTTGAGTCCCGTGGCACGCGCCGCGTCGGCCATGTTGCGCGCCTGGGCCTGCTCCTTGTCGGCGTTGAAGTGCTCCCAGAAATTGGTGACGCAGAAGGCGCCATGCGCGCCGGCGAACGCCTTCTTGAGGCTCGCCGCGTCATCCAGGTCCGCCTCGACGACTTCCGCGCCCGCCTTGGCGAGCGCCTTCGCCTTGTCCGAATCCTTCTTGCGCGTGATCGCGCGCACCGCGAAGCCGCCGTTGGGGTCGTTCAGGATCGCCCGGACCAGGCCGCCGCCCTGGGCTCCCGTCGCGCCGATGACGGCGATGATTTTCTTCTCAGCCATGTGTCGTTCTCCTTGATTGCCTGGACGCACTGTAGTCCCGGGGCCTTGCCGGATAAACCGGGCTGGGGCAAATTGATTGTTTTCCAACCCCGAACAATGGGCCGCCATGGACCAGGTCTTCTGCATGAAGATGTTCGCGAGGGTGCTGGAGCTGCAGTCGTTCAGCCGCGCCTCCGAGGAGTTCGACGTCGCTCGCTCGACGGCGACCGAGGCGGTGGCCGACCTGGAGAAGCGCCTGGGCGTGCGGCTCCTGCACCGCACGACGCGCAAGCTCACGCCGACCGAGGATGGCCGCGCGTACTACGAGAATTGCGTGCGCATCCTCGCCGACCTGCACGAGGCCGAGGAGTCGCTCACCAGCGCCAAGGGCAAGCCGCGCGGGAAGCTTCGCGTTTCAACCCCGCACGGGTTCGTGCGCATGATCTTCTTTCCCGAGCTGCCCAGGTTCCTCGCCCGCTACCCCGACCTGGAGCTGGAAGTGGTGATGAGCGACAAGGCGGTGAACCTGGTGGAGGAGGGAATCGACTGCGCCGTGCGCGCGGCGGCCATCGCCGATGACTCGATGCTGGTCGCGCGCCACATCGCCAACGTCCGCTGGATGACGTGCGCGGCGCCGGAGTACCTGAAAAAGCACGGCACCCCCAAGCGCATCGAGGACCTTGCGGGCCACAACTGCATCCGCTTCGTCTCGCCCTCCACGCGCCGCGTCATGGACTGGCAGTTCGAGACGGACGGCAAACGCTCGACCTTCACGCCGCGCGGCAATCTCGCGGTGAACGGACACGAGGCGGCGGGTGCCGCGGCCGCATCCGGCGTTGGAATCGTGCAGGCGCCCGAGCCGCTGGTTTCCACGGCGATCCGCGAGAAGCGGTTGAAGCCGATCCTCACGCAGCACATCGCCCCGGCGCCTTCGTTGCAGGTGGTCTATCCCAGCAACCGCTACCTCACCGCGAAAGTCCGCGCCTTCGCGGACTTCGTGGCGGAGATATTTCCGCGGGACGTGCTGCGGTAGGTACCGCTACTTGCCCTTGAACGCGCGCTCGAGCGCGGCGATGTCGAGCTTCTTCATGTCCATCATCGCCGCGAAGGCGCGCTCCATGCCGGGGCCCTTGGAGGTCATCATCTTCGTCATGATCTCGGGGACGATCTGCCACGACAGGCCGTACTTGTCCTTGAGCCAGCCGCACTGCTGCGCTCGCGGATCGCCGCCTTCACCGAGCTTCTGCCAGTAGTAGTCGAGCTCCTTCTGGTCGCGGCAGAACACCTGGAACGACACGGACTCGCTGAACTTGAAGAGGGGCCCGCCGTTGAGCGCGAGGAACTCGACGCCGTTCAGCGTGAACTCGGCCGTCATCACCTTGCCCGCGGGCTGGCCGTGGATCTCCTGGCCCACTGCCGGGTAGCCCGTGATCCGGCCCATCCTGGACTTCCTGAAGATCGAGACGTAATGACGCGCCGCTTCCTCGGCCTGGCTGTCGAACCAGAGGCACGGGGAGATCGCCCGCATGGTCGTCGTGGCGCGGACGGGCGCTTTTCGGGCGGTGGATCTACGGCTTGCTGCCTTGCGTTTCTTCGTGGCCATTGCGGTCTCCTGTCGGTGTTTCCTGCATCCTGGTCGAACGGGATTGCGGGAATTCGACAGCGTAGACCGAAGGGAAATCAGGCGGGCGCCATGGCCATGGCCCGAAGGACGGCGGCGGTGCGGCATTCCACGCCGAGCTTGTCGTAGATCCGCTGCAGGTGCTTGTGGACGGTTCTCGGGCTGATGGCGAGGATGGCGGCGATGTCGCGGTCGGCCTTGCCGTTGGCGAGCCATTGCAGGACCTGCCGCTCACGCTCCGTGAGAGCCGAATCGGCTGCAGGTTTTCCGGCTGGGGGCGCGCCCCATGCCGCGCGGCCGGCGGCGAGCTGCTCGTTCAACCGGTACAGGTTTTCGAGGTGCAGCCGGATCGCCTCCACGCACGCCTTGTCGCGATCGCTGAAGCCACGCCCGTACCGGCTGACCGTCGCTTCCGCGATGGCGCCGACGCAATCGAGCGCGGCTTTCAGGTCGGAGCTTTGCGGGACTTGGAGCATGGCGAACCTCCTGGTACCTATTTACCAGTAGGTAAGTACCTTGTCAACCAGTAGGTAAGGAGATATGGTGTCGCCATGGCAACGACAGCAACTTCCGAGAGGATCCTCGACGTCGCCGAGCGTCTCGTGCAGACGCGCGGCTTCAACGGCTTCAGCTACGCGGACGTGGCGGAGGAGCTGAAGGTCACCAAGGCGAGCCTGCATTACCACTTCCCGTCGAAGGAAGACCTGGGAGCGCGCCTCATCCAGCGCTATGAAGAGAACTTCCTGGCCGCGCTGGATGGCATCGATGCGGAATCGAAGAACGCCCGCGAGAAGTTGAAGCGCTACGCCTCGATCTACGAAGGGGTGCTGGGGGCCAACCGCATGTGCCTCTGCGGGATGCTCGCGGCGGAGTTCGGCACGCTGCCCAAGTCGATGCGCGACGAGATGCGCCACTACTTCGACGCCAACGAGGAATGGCTGGTCGCCGTCCTCCAGGAAGGAAAGAAGGACAAGTCGCTCAAGTTCACCGGATCGCCCGCGCACCTCGCGCAGTCGCTCATCAGCGCCCTCGAGGGTGCCTTGATGATCGCGCGCACCTACGGCGAGGTCGAGCGGTTCCGCTCGGCGAGCGATCGCCTGCTGGGAAGCATCGCGGCCTGAAGGGCCGTACGCAATCCTCTCCATGGCGCTCTTCGCGCCGCTTCACGACCATGGCGACTCCTCAACCCAGGAGACCGCGATGACAGTCACCCACGACCACGGCCACACGATGGCCAAGCACATGGAGAAGACCGAGCGCAAGAACTTCGGCAAGCCCGACGAGGTGCGCGAGTTTCCGAAAGGCCGGGTCGAGCTGGTGAAGATCGGCGGCGCCATGATCGGGCGCGCGATCTTCGAGCCGGGCTGGCGCTGGGCGACTTCCGTGCAGCCGCTGGCGAAGACGAAGAGCTGCGAGGCGCCGCACTTCCAGTATCACGTCTCCGGCGTGCTGCGCGTGCGCATGGACGACGGCCAGGAGTTCGACTGCAAGCCGGGCGATATCTCGCTGCTGCCTTCAGGGCATGACGCGTGGACCGTCGGCAACGAGCCCGCGATCGTCGTGGACTTCCAGGGAATGCTCGACTACGCGAAAGGCCACGCCTAGCGGCGGCGCTTTCCTGCGGATCGCCGGGGCTGCTGCGCCTCGGCGATCTCCCGGCCGCCCTGGCCCTCGAGCTTCGGCTCGATGTTGTCGTGGATCCATTTCGGATCCCACCACTCGACCGGCAGCACCGCCACGCCGTCGAGATACACGCCGTAGTGCAGGTGGTCGCCGCCCGCGAAGCCGGTCTCGCCCGTCTTGCCGATGATCTGGCGCGGCGTGATCGCGTCGCCCACCTTCACGTCGATCGAATTCAAGTGTCCGTACAGCGTGAAGAGGCCGAGGCCGTGGTCGATGATGACCGTGTTGCCGTAGAGGCCGAGGTCGCCCGTGAATGCGACCTTGCCGCTGTTCGCCGCCTCGACCGGGTAGTTCTTCGTGACCGACAGGTCGTAGCCCAGGTGGTACGCCGTATCGAGCGTCTCGCCCTTGTACGTGTACGTGCGCGCGTCGGCGAAGTTGGCCTCGACCTTCGAGTTGGTGAGCTGCGTGAAGGCGCCCTTCCACAGGATCTGCGGGGTCGCCTTGCTCGTGACCTCGGTGATCTTGTCCTCGTTCTGCTTGCGCACGCCCTTGTTGACGCCGATGAACACATCCTTCGGCGAACCTTGCCGCTTGGCGACGTCGGTGAGCAACGGCGCCACCTTGTTCTGCAGGAAGCTCTCGGAGACGTTGATCGTGCTTTTCTTGTACTTCACGTTCTTCAGCTCGTAGACCAGGCGCATCTCGCGCGTGTTGCCCGCCTTGTCGGTGGCGACGAGCGTCGCGCGCGCGTCGGCCGGCGCGTCGTACGGATGCGCGAAGAGGACGAAGTAGTTGTCCGGTTTGCTCTTCACGGCGCCCTTGAATCCGGGGAAGAAACGCTCGCCGATCTTCACGCCGCTCGTGGCCGTGTCGGCCGAGGGCTTGTAGACGATGGCGCCCACGCCGCCGAAATTCACGTAGCGGTCGTCGGCGACGAGCTCGAGCGTGGGCGGGGTGATGTCGATCGTGAGCTTCTGCTCGACCACGGCCTCGTTGCCCTTGAAGGAGTCGCGGATCGAGTTGTCGCGGGCGACGACGCGCAGCGTCGCGGCGCCTTCCTTGAGTCCCGCGATCTTCGACGCGTCCACGACGTACTTGCGATCCGTCGTCGGCTGCCGGAATTCCTCGGCGGCGATCTGGTGCTCGGTGCCGGACGCGTTGAGCGTGACGACGACCGACTTCAATCCGGATCCACGGTCGGCGACGGCGATCTCGATGGGCTTCAGGCCGAGCGAGTCCGTGGCCGGCGTGAGCGTCACCTGCGGCGGATCGGATTCGAGGCGGTTGCGGAAGAAGTATCCGGCGGCTGCGAGCCCGGCCACGATGATGACCAGGAGGACGACGAGAAGCTTTTTCATGGATCCGGAAGCGAAGAGCGAGCGCTATTTTCGCACGGGAGGGCCGGGGCGCGTGGTGGCGAGGATGGAGCCGGCGATCACCATCGGGAAGCCGATCGCCATGCCGATGGTGAGGGGCTCGTGCAGGAAGGCCACGCCCAGGATCATCGCCACCAGCGGGTTCACGTAAGCGATCACCGTGGCGCGCGCCGGTCCGATGTCGGCGATGAGGGCGAAGAAGATGAGGAAGGCGATCGCCGTGCAGATGACGCCGAGGCCGGCGATCGAGATGAGCGCGCCTGGGGTCGGATTCACCGGCCACACCAATACGGCGAAAGGCGCGTAGAGGAGCGTGGCAAGGATGAGCGAGCCGGTGATGACGCCCATCGGCGGCACGTCGGCGAGCTTGCGGTTGATGATGATGGGGCCCACGGCGTAGCCCAGCGCGGAGAGCATCAGCGCGGCGACGGCGAACCAGTCGGACACGTGCACGTCGAGGCCGACCAGCGTCGCCACACCCGCGAATCCGAGTGCGAGGCCGACCAGCCGGCGCCCATGCAGGCGCTCGTGACCGAGCCACGCGACGATGATCGCGGCCATCAACGGCACCATCGCGATGAGAAGTCCCGTCGTGCTGCTGTTGAGCCGCGTCTCCGCGTGGCCGATGAGAAGCCACGGACCGGTGATTTCCACGAGCGTGAACGCGACCAGCGCGGGCCAGCGGCGAAACGCGGGGGCGAGGTGGCGCTTGTGCCACGCCACGGGGAGGAGGATGAGCGCGCCGATCAGCGTGCGGCCGAAGGCGACGATGAGCGGATCGACGGACGCTACCGCGACGCGGATCATCAGGTATGGCATGCCCCAGATGATGCTCAGGCCCACGAACAGGGCCCAGCCGCGCCGCGTCATCGCGCCACGGCTATCGTGCGAAGGCGGGTTGCCTGGGAGACTTGCTTTTTTCCAGCGCGTCGGCGGCGGCGGAGGCGAGCGTCAGCATGGCGTCGCGCTCTTCCTGGGAAGGCACGCGCGATTCGCGGTGGTAGATGCCGAGCGTGCCGAGAACCGTGCCACCCTTCGCCTTGATCGGCGTGCTCCACGCGCCCTGGTACCCCAGCGCGAGCGGCAGGTGACGCAGCTCCGCCCACTTCGAATCCTCGTGGAAGCTCTTGGTGACGACCACCTTGCCGGTGGCCGCGGCCGCCGCGCACGTGCCGAGATTGGCATCGGGCTTGAGGCCGTCGATGGCCTCGAGGTAGTCGGCGGGCATCTGCGGGGACGCGCCGTTGCGCAGCAGGCCATGTTCGTCGAGGACGAGGATGGAGGCGGCCGATCCCGGCGGCGTGATGCTCTCGGCCGCGGTGGCGATGTGGTACAGGACCTGCGCGGGCAGCGTCCCTTCCTTAAGCATGGCAATGGCGCGCTTGCGGGCGGCGTTGGCGATGTCGTGGCTCTTCATGGGCCCCGCCATTATAGGAGAAGCGCGCGGGCGGCATGTTACGCTCCGCCAATGGCCGGTAACTACTTGTCGCACCTGGAAAAGCAGCTGGCGGAGCTCGAGACGGCGGGCCTGTACAAGCACGAGCGGGTCATCGATTCGCCGCAATCCGCAAGGATCCACGTCCAGGATGGCGGCTCGGTCCTGAATTTCTGCGCCAACAACTACCTGGGCCTGGCGAACCATCCGCAGATCGAGGCGGCGGCGCAGGAAGGGCTGCGGGAGCACGGCTACGGCATGGCCTCGGTGCGCTTCATCTGCGGCACGCAGGACGTGCATCGCGAGCTCGAGCGGCGCATCGCCGACTTCCTCGGCACCGAAGACGCGATCCTCTACGGCTCGTGCTTCGACGCGAACGGCGGATTGTTCGAGACGCTGCTGGGCGAGGAAGACGCGGTGATCAGCGATGCGCTCAACCACGCCTCGATCATCGACGGCGTGCGCCTGTCGAAGGCGAAGCGCTATCGCTACGCCAACAACGACATGGCCGATCTCGAGCGGCAGCTCGAGCAGGCGAAAGCCGACGGCGCGCGCTACAAGATGATCGCGACCGACGGCGTGTTCTCCATGGACGGCATCATCGCCGACCTGAAGTCCATCTGCGATCTTGCCGGCAAGCACGACGCGCTGGTGATGGTGGACGACTCGCACGCCGTGGGGTTCGTGGGCGCCAAGGGACGCGGCACGCCGGAGCACTGCGGCGTGATGGGGCGCGTGGACATCATCACCGGCACCCTCGGCAAGGCATTGGGCGGCGCTTCCGGCGGCTACACCGCCGGACCGAAGCAGGTCGTGGCGTGGCTGCGCAATCGCTCGCGGCCCTATCTCTTCTCGAACACCTTGATGCCGACGATCGCGCACACCTCGATCAAGGTCCTCGACCTCCTCCAGGGCAGCGACGCGCTGCGCGAGAAGCTGAAGCGCAACGCCGGGCATTTCCGTCGCGACATGACGAAGCTCGGCTTCAGGCTCGCGGGCGCGGGCCATCCGATCATCCCGGTGATGCTGGGTGATGCGGCCCTGGCGCAATCCATGGCGAACAAGCTCCTGGCCGAGGGCATCTACGTGATCGGCTTCTCGTTCCCCGTCGTCCCGAAGGGCCAGGCCCGCATCCGCACGCAGATGTCCGCGGCCCACGAGACCGAGCACATCGAGCGCGCGATCACTGCGTTCGCGAAAGTGGGCCGGGAACTTGGCGTCATACCGAAGTAGATCATCCGAAGCAACGTCATTCCTGCGCAGGCAGGACGACTACGCGGGATCCTTGAATCCGGCGTCCCAATGCGAGCCGTCGCAGAAGGGCTTGTTCTTCGACTGGCCGCAGCGACAGAGCGTGTAGTGCTCCTTCGGCGCGCCGTCGCCGAACGACACACCCACCAGCTCGACGCCGCCGGTCACCGCGTATGGACCGTCCTTCGTCACCGTCACCATCGGCTCGTGTGAATCGGGCGCCGCCTCGACGCCGTTCAGCGCGTAGCTCAACGCGCCCGAGGGACACCTCTTGATCGTCTCGATCACCTTTTCCATCGACGCGCCGTCCGGAACGATCCACGGCTTGCCGTCCTCGAGGAACACTTCCTTCAGGCCGTCGGTGCAGAAGCCGGCGTGCGCGCAGATCGCGCGGTTGTCGAAGATCGTGATGGACTTGCCCACATAGGTGGCGCGCTTGTTCTTCGCGGGATCCGCGAGGTTGTCACCCTTGAAGCCGTTGATGCTATGCGTGCCGTCGCAGAAGGGCTTGTTCTTCGAGCCGCCGCACCGGCACAGCGAAACGCCGATCGCCGACTTGTACCTTTCGCCGGCCGGGCCCTGGAGGGTATCCACCGGCACGGGAGTCGGATCGTTGACGAGCCGGTAGGGGCCGTTGGGAGAGCACGCGATCTTCGGTTTCATATTGCCTATCATAGAAGGAATGAAATCCCCCCATTGGAGTCTCGGCCTCGTCGTGTTGGCGGCTGCTTGCGCCGGGCCAAACGCGCCTGCGCCACCACCCCCGGCGCCGGAGAAGGTGGTGACCGCGCCGGCGAAGGCGCCCGCGCCCGCGCCCGCCACCAAGGCCGCTCCCCCACCGAAGGCCACGCCGCCAAAGGCGCCTGCGCCTGCGCCGGCGAAGGCGCCCGCCGCCGCCGCCGCGCCGCTCGATCTCAGGACGCTCGAACAGCGCCTGAAGGATACGGCGGCGATCGGCGTCCTCACCAAGCTGTCGCTCAAGAACCAGGTGGACGACCTCGTTGCCCGGTTCAAGACGTATCACGCCGGCGCGCGGCCGCCAACGCTGACCGAGCTGAAGCCCTCGTTCGACCTGCTGCTGATGAAGGTGCTGTCGCTGCTGCAGGACAAGGATTCCGCCCTCGCGCGCGACATCAACGCCTCTCGCGACGCGATCTGGGGCGTGCTCACCGACAAGCAGAAACTCGCCGAG